>Ga0207428_10006690_pt1 | contig 10586 bp, 10 predicted proteins | sample RhiMethybrSRZTD1_FD_187600 | JGI IMG/M metagenome (GOLD analysis project Ga0207428, IMG submission 187600) | Populus rhizosphere microbial communities from Tennessee, USA - Rhizosphere MetaG P. TD hybrid SRZTD1 (SPAdes) (version 3) | ecosystem: Host-associated > Plants > Roots > Rhizosphere >... | reverse complement strand
CGCGCCCTTGAGGGGCGCGGCGAAGGCCATGTAGTTCGACGTGCGGTAGTCGTTCTTGGCCATGTCGAGCAGGAGGTAGTCGCCGCCTCCGCCCGCGGTGTGCACGTGGGTGTTGATGAAGCCGGGGGAGACCAGCTTGCCGCGGGCGGAGAGGCGCATATCCACGGGGCCCGCGTAGGCGCCGCCCGCGTGCACCACCGTGTCCCCCTCGAAGACCACGTGGCCGCCCTCGTGGACCTCGTGCGTGCTCCCGTTCCACGCCACCACCCAGCCGTGCTCGAGCAGCGTCTTCATGGCGTCCTCACGTCTTCTCGAAGTCGATGCGCTCGACCACCGGCAAGCCCTGGAGGTGTCGTCGCAGGCAGTCCATGCCGAGCTCGGTGGCGCCGAGCCGCACCCACTCACGGCCGCCGAGAATGCGGCTGCGGCGCGATTCGACGCCGTCCGCGGCGGCGATGGCGAGGTTGATGGTGCCGCCGAACTCGATACGGTCGGGCCCGTCGTCGAGGTCCACGAGCACGGCGAGGGCGTGCGTCGCGCCGCACAGGCGTCGGGCCGTGCCGGCCACCGCCTCGGCGAGGGCGGGCGTGATCTCCGCGGGGCCCGGGCCGTCCAGGCCCACCGCGGCCCGCACCTGGGCGATGTCGCGGGAGACGATGCCGCGGGTGACGACCTTCTCGGCGCCGACCTGCGGCGCGAGACGCGAGGCGATGAGCCCGCCGGTGAAAGTCTCGACCAGGGCGAGCGTGGCCCCGCGCGCCGCAAGCGCCTGGAGGATGACGCTCTCCATGGTCTTGTCGTCCTCGGCGAGGATGAAGTTGCCGAGGCGCTTGCGGATCTCCCGCTCCACCGGCTCGAGCTTCCGCCGCACGTCGGCCATGTCGGCGCCGCGCACGGTGAGCTTGGTCTCGAGCTGCGGGTAGTGCGCGCGGAAGCCCAGCTTGAGGCTGCCGTCCGGAACCAGCGCCTCGACACCGGTGAGCAGGCTGTCCACGTGCGACTCGCCGAGCCCGTAGGAGTGGAAGCGCTTGAGGACGATCGTCGTCTGCTCACCGCTCCGCGCGAGCAGGCGGGGAATGATCTGCTCCTCGAGCATGCGGCGCAGCTCGCGCGGCACGCCGGGCGTGAAGAAGAAGCGCGCCTTGCCGATGTCGAGCGCGAACCCGCACGCGGTACCGATGGGATTGTCGAGGATCTCCGCGGTGGCGGGGAGCATGGCCTGCTTGCGGTTGTTGGGGGGCATCGTGCGGCTGCGCTTCTTGAAGAAGTCCTCCATCTTGACCAGCCACTCCTCGTTCAGCACGAGCGGGACGCCGGCGGCCTGGGCGGCGATCTCCTGGGAGAGGTCGTCGACGGTGGGACCGAGGCCGCCGTTGACGATCACCGCGTCCGCGCGCTCGGCGGCGAGGAGGAAGGCGCGCCCCAGGCTCTCCCGGTCGTCCCCCACCGTGGTCTCCCAGGCCACCGCCAGGCCCACGTCCTCGAGCTTCTGGCTCATGTAGGAGAAGTTGGTGTTGACGATCTTGCCCGTCAGCACCTCGTCGCCGGTGCAGATGATCTCCACTCTCATGATTTCCTCCCCGGGGATCATACACGTAATCTTGACAGGCGGCGGAGGGGGGGCGGATGATGGGCGCATGACGACACTCGAGCGCGCCGAAGCTGCCGAGCACGCCCTCAGTCAGGAGCTGGACAAGATCGCCGTCAAGTCGGTGATCTACACCTCGGGCGAGCGTGATCCGCGCGAGCCGATGACGCGGCCCGACGCCAAGGGCCGGCGCTTCCTCATGGGGCACGACGCGCGGCTGCCCAAGATGCCGGACAAGCCCACGCTGATCGACTTCTTCCGCCTGCGCTTCGGGCCGTCCATGCACATGCTGCAGAGCGCGCGGCTCGCGGCGAAGTCCGGCGCGCCCGAGAAGGTCGTCGTCGCGTGCCTCCTCCACGACATCGCCATCACCGGCTTCATCCGGAGCGACCACGGCTACTGGGCCGCCCAGTTAGTGGAGCCGTACGTGGACGAGGAGGTGGCCTGGGCCATCCGCTATCACCAGGCCCTGCGCTTCTACCCCGACGAGTCGGTGGGCTACCAGTACCCCGAGCTCTACAAGACCCTGTTCGGCGAGGACTATCAGCCCGACCCGCACATCGCCCGGGCCTATCAAACGGCGCGCGAGCACAAGTGGTACATGACCTCCCGCCTCATCACGGTGAACGATCTCTACTCCTTCGACCCGAACGTCACGGTCCAACTCGAGGAGTTCACCGACGTCATCGGGCGAAACTTCAAGCAGCCCAAGGAAGGGCTGGGCTTCGACGCGAGCCCGTCCGCCCACATGTGGCGGACCATCAACTGGCCGACGCGGTACCTGTAGCCGCCGCGGGCGGACCTACCCGGTCGGAAGCGCCCGTCCCGCAGGCGCGCCCCCGCTCGATTCCCCCGCACGTCCTCTGATTCGACCCGCGCCGGGAACAATGCGCGGCGCGTATTGCGTGGCATGTCGCTTGCCTGACTTCGGAACATGCGCAAGCGGACGACGACGCGACACCGACGGCGGACGCGACGGCCCGCGCGGGACAGCAAGCGGTGGGTCCAGACGGTCAAGACCGTCTCCACGTTTCCGCCCGAGGGACTCTTCACCAAGGATGCCGACACCATCGCCCGCGTCCTCGCCACCAAGCGCGTGAGCCCCAAGGGCATCGGCTCGGGCTACAAGATGCTCCTCTATTTCATCAACCGTGGCGGACGTGGGATCCCTTCCCGCCGCCGAGCCGAGCTCGAGCGCGCGAAGCGCATCATGCGCCGCCGCATGGCCGAGCGACGGCACTGACCGCTCCCCAGCGAGGTGTCCCCATGAACGGCGAGTGCATCCGAGACGTCATGACCCCTGATCCTGTCACCGTGCCCTCCACGACCCCGCTGGAGCAGGCGGCGCGCCAGATGCGCGACGCCGGCATCGGCAATGTGATCGTGCTGGAGGGCGAGCAGGTCGCCGGCATCCTCACCGACCGTGACATCGTGGTCCGCGCGGTGGCCGAGGGCCGGGACAGCCGGACCCCGGTCGGCGACGTGACCAGCCGCGATCTCACCACCATCGCCCCCGACGCCACCCTCGAGGACGCGGTGGAGCTGATGCGCGAGCGGTCGATCCGGCGCCTCCCCGTCGTGGAGGCGGGGCGTGCGGTCGGGATCGTCTCGCTGGGCGACCTCGCGCTCGAGCGCGACCCGGACTCCGCTCTGGGCGACATCAGCGCGGCGCCGCCCAACGCCTAGCGGATCGCCCGCCGCCGAGGCGGCGGCGTCACCGGCGGGCTCCGCCTCGCAGGCGGCGGAGCAGGCGCTGGAGTGCGCGCCAGCGGACGCGCGCGAGGCGAGCGTCGATGATCGGCGCATCGCCCAATCCGGCGCCTTGTCGCACGCTCAGCGACCGCGTCTCGGCACGCCGAGCACCTGGCTCGGGTACACGCTGCGATGGCCCGACATCGTGAACGCCACGATGGCGCTGATGGCGGCGTAGGGGCCGATGCCCGGGCCGAACAGCTCGATGGCCATGACCGACGCGGCGAGCGGCGCATTCGCGGCCCCGGCGAGCAGCGCCACCATGCCGATCGCGGAGAAGGTGGCGGGGTCGAGGCCCGCGACGTGCGCGAGCGCGCTGCCCGTCGTGGCGCCGATGAAGAAGATCGGGGTGACGATGCCGCCGCTGCCGCCGACGCCGAGCGAGACCGCGGTGAAGAGTATCTTCATCAGGGCGGCCTCGGGCGGCACCCATTCCCCGCGTACGGCGCCCTCCAGCGTCGAGAGGCCGAGCCCCAAGTAGCGGGTCGAGACGAGCAAGCTCGCCAGCGCGAGCGCCGCGCCGCCGCCCGCCGCCACGGCCCAGCGCGGTCCCGGGATTCGGCGGGCCAACGTGTGCGCCCCTCGCAAGGCCTCGATCAGCGCGAGCGCGACCAGGCCGAACACCACGCCTGCGAGTAGCGTCGCGCCGAACATGCGCTCGGAGGGCAGTGGCACCGTGGGCAGCGTCTGGTGAAAGTACTGGACGCCGAGCTGGCTCGCCATGTGATAGCCCACGATGCCGGCCACGAAGGACGGATACAGCACGTCGTACATGAGCGAGCCGAGCACCAGCACTTCGAGACCGAAGATGGCGCCGGCAATGGGCGTGCCGAACACCGTGGCGAATCCGGCGCCGATGCCGCAGATGACGATTTTTCGCCGATCTGTTCGACCCAGACGCAGGAGCGACGCCAGACCCGAGGCGAGGGAGGCCCCGATCTGAGCCGCCGGGCCTTCCTTGCCGACCGAGCCGCCCACGCTGATCGTGAAGACGGTGGCGGCGAGCTTCGCCGGCGCGACCATCAGCGGGATGCGGCCGGAGCGCTGATGCACGGCCTCGATCACGCGATCCGTGCCGTGGCCTTCGGCCTCAGGGGCGAGCCAACGTACGAGCGCGTGCGCGGCCACGAAGCCGAGGGGGAGCCACAGGAGGGGCAGGGGGGCGTGCGTCATGGTGTCGATGCCCCACCTCAGCACCCGCAGGAACAGCGCGGTGCCAGCTCCGGCGAGCACGCCAACCGCCGCCGCGAGGAGCGTCCACTTGACGAGGCTCGCGAGCAGCGTGCCGTGCTCCGCCATCATGCGGGCCCAGCGCTGCTCCTGGGGCGAGGTGTCCACGCCCCCAGTGTGCCGGGTTACAGCACTTTGTCGAGCGTGATCGGAAGATCGCGCACCCGCCGGCCCGTGGCATGGAAGACGGCGTTGGCGATGGCGGCGGCCGTCCCGGTGATGCCGAGCTCGCCGACGCCTTTCGCGCCCACCGCGTTGACGTGCTCGTCCGGCGCGCCGATCCAGGACACGTCCAGATCCGGCACGTCGGCGTCGACCGGCACGTGGTAATCGGCGAGGTTGGCCGTCACCACGCGGCCGAGCCGGCCATCGATCACGGTGTCCTCGATGAGCGCCATACCGATGCCCCACACCATGCCACCGAGAAGCTGGCTGCGCGCGGTGCGTGCGTTCAGGGCGCGGCCGACGTCGAAGACGCCGACCATGCGGCTCACGCGGACGATCCCCAGCTCGTGGTCCACGCGAACCTCGGCGAACTGGGCGCCGAAGGCGTACATCGCGTAGCGCTTCGCTTCCGGGCCTGGCGCGGCCGTCGCGCGCGTCTCCACGTGCGCGCGGCCCTGGCGGACCAGCAGGCTCTCGAGGCTCTCACCCTTGCCGAAGACGCGGGAGTCGAAGATCCGTCCGTCCTCGACGCAGACGGCGTCGGCGGGCGCGCCGTGGAGGGGGCTCGCGGCGTCGCCGACGGCCAGGCGCACCAGTTGGGCACGGAGCGCGCAGACCGCCTCGTGCACGGCGGAGCCGGCGCTGGCTGCGGTCTGGGAGCCCCCCGATAACGGGCTCTCGGGCAGCCGTGTGTCGCCGAGGCGCACGCTGACGCGGCCGGGCGACGTCCCCAGCGCGTCGGCGGCGATCTGGGTGAGGATGGTATAGGTCCCCGTGCCGAGGTCCTGGCTGCCCGTCTCGACGAGGAGGGTGCCGTCGACGTGAAGCCGCGCGAGGGCCGAGGCCTCGCTGCGGTGGGTGGGATACACGGACGTGGCCATCCCCCAGCCGATCCGCCGGCCACCCTCGCGCCACACCCCGGGCTGCGGCGGCCGCTGGTGCCATCCGAAGCGCGCGGCGCCGATCCGGTAGCACTCCCGCAGGTGCTTGCTCGACCACGGCCGGCCCGAGGCGGGATCCTCGTCGGCGTGATTGCGCAGGCGCAGCTCCACGGGATCCATGCCGAGGGCCCACGCGAGCTCGTCCATCGCGCACTCGAGCGCGAACGTGCCCGTCGCCCAGCCCGGCGCGCGAGCATAGGACGGCGTGGCGATACTGGCGCGCACCAGCCGGTGGGTGGTCACGCTCGTGCCGGAGGAGTAGAGCATACGCGCGGGCAGGCCGCAGGGCTCCATGAAGGAGTCGAACGTCGAGGTCTCGGCGAGGGTGTGGTGCTGCACGGTGGTAAGGGTGCCGTCGCGCTCGGCGCCGAGCGCCACCGTCTGGCGTGTGCGTCCGCGCCAGCCGACCGGCCCGAACATCTGCGGACGCTCGAGTGCGAGCTTGACGGGCCGACCCACGTGCTTTGCGGCGAGGACAGCAATGATCACGTGGGACCACACGGGCCCCTTGCTGCCGAAGCCGCCGCCGAGATAGGGCGACACGACCCGGACGTCGCCCGGGCGGAGCCCGAAGATCTTCGCCACCCGCGCGCGGCAGTCGAAGAGGCCCTGGGTCGCGTCGTGCAGGGTGAGCTCCCGCGGCCCGTCCCAGCTCGCGATGGTCGCGTGCGGCTCCATGGGATTCTGCGTGAGACGCGACGTGGTGTAGACGGCCTCGAGCCGGACGGGGCTTCGCTCGAGCGCCGTCTTCGCGGCGCCCCGCGCGGTGTCCGGCTTCTCGTAGGCAACGTGCCTCGGCCGGAAGGAACGCCCGCGCACGGGGTCGAGGCCGAGCTGCGGCGCCGTCTCTTTGTACATGAGGACGACGCGCCGCGCCGCCTCGCGCGCCTGCTCGAGGGTCTCGGCCACCACCACCGCGACGGGCTGGCCCGCGTAGCGGATCTCGGCGTCCTGCAGCGCCTGGATGGCGTGATTGTCCTCGGCGTCGCGTCCCAGACGGCCGCGGGCGCGTGGCGCGTTCTCGTGCGTGAGCACGGCGAGGACGCCGGGTACCGACGCGGCGGCCACGGCATCGATGCTCTCGATGCGCCCCTGGGCGATCGCGCTCGTCACGAGGACCGCGTGGGCGAGGTGCGGGAGCCGATGATCCGCGGTGTACGTCGCCGCTCCCGTCACCTTGGCCTGACCGTCGACCCGCTCGAGCGGCGTTCCCACGACGTCTGGCATCTCGCCCTCCTCAGCCGCGGGTCGCCGCGACGGTCAGCGCGCGCACCACGGTGCGCCGGGCCAGCTCGATCTTGAACGCATTGTCGCGGAGCGGCCGCGCACCTTGCAGGAGGAGGTCGGCCGCGTCGGCGTACGCGCGCGAGTCGGCGCGCCGGCCGATCAGGGCCTCCTCCGCGGCCGGGACACGCCACGGCTTGTGCGCGACGCCGCCGAGCGCAAGGCGCGCCGCCCGAATCATCCCGCCGCCGTCGAGACCGACGGCGGCCGCCACCGACACGAGTGCGAAGGCGTAGGAGGCGCGGTCGCGCACTTTCACATAGTGAGAGCGGCGCGCGAACGGTGAGGCGGGGAGCCGCACCGCCACGATGAGCTCGCCCGGGCGGAGGTTGGTCTCCACGTGGGGCGTCGCGCCGGGCAGACGATGGAAGTCGCCGATGGCGAGGGAGCGGTCGCCATCTGGCCCCGTCACGTCGATCATTGCGTCGAGCACGGCGAGGGCCACCGCCATGTCGCTGGGATGGGTCGCGATGCACGCATCGCTCGCGCCGAGGATGGCATGCATGCGCGTGTAGCCCTGGCGCGCGGCGCACCCCGAGCCGGGGCGCCGCTTGTTGCACTCGGCGAACGCGGGATCGGTGAAGTAGGGGCACCGCGTGCGCTGGAGGAGATTGCCGCCGACGGTGGCCATGTTGCGAAGCTGCGGCGAGGCGCCGGAGAGGAGCGCTTCCGCCAGGGCCGGATAGCGCATGCGGATCACGCGATGCGCGGCGACGTCGGAGTTCCGGGCGAGGGCGCCGAGGGTGACCTCGCCGCGGGCGGTCTCCTCGATCGCGGTCAGGGGCAGGCGGCTCACGTCGACGAGCTGCTCCGGCTCCTCCACGCCCTGCTTCATGAGATCGATGAGGTTGGTGCCCCCGGCGAGGAACCGCACGCGGGCGCCGTCGCCGGCCGCACGAACCGCCGCGGGCACGTCGTCGACCCGCCGGTAGGCGAACGGCTTCACCGGACGCGGCCGTGCGCGTTCTGCGCGCGCGCCGCCGCCCGCACCGCGGCGACGATGTTGGTGTAGGCGCCGCAGCGACAGAGGTTGCCGCTCATGCGCTCGCGGATCTCGTCGTCGGTGAGCACGATGTCGGCCACGCGCTCGACCGCGGGCGTCACCGCGCTGGGCTCGCCCAGCGCGAGCTCGTCGAGGAGGGCGGCGGCGGAGCAGAGCTGCCCCGGGGTGCAATACCCGCACTGGAAGGCGTCGTGCTCGAGGAACGCGGCCTGGACGGCATGGAGGCGGCCGTCGGGGCGGGCGAGGCCCTCGACAGTGGTCACCTGATCGCCGGCGACGGTCACCGCCAGGGTCAAGCACGCGTTCACCCGGCGTCCGTTCACGATCACGGTGCAGGCGCCGCACTGTCCGTGATCGCAGCCCACCTTGGTCCCGGTCAGGCCGAGCTGCTCGCGGAGGAAATCCAGCAGGGTGACCCGCGGGTCGTCGGGCAGAGGGTGGGGGACCCCATTGATCCAGGCAGGCGCGAGGGCTCGTTCGCCTCCGATCGGTTCGGTGAACGCGGGATCCGGCATCGGCCGCTCTCCTCGCCGCCGAGTTTTGCAACGGGGGTGCCACGCAGCGAGCACAAGAAGTCGAGACCTTGTCGGACGGGCCAGGGGATCGGCGAACCCCCGTGCATCGAGACTGCCGGGTAAAAAACGTGGGGCGCTCAGTTGAAGTGCGGCATGACCTCGCGGGCGAAGAGCTCCATGGATCGGCGGATCTTGTCCTGGGGCAGGCCGCCGAAGTTCATCCAGCAGAGCACATGGCCCACCCCCATCGCGCGCATCTCCTCGAGCTTGCCGATCACGGTGTCCGGGGAGCCGAAGGCCAGCGTCTCCTCCACCAGCCCTTCCCACGTCACCTTGGCGAAGCGCTCGGCGGCGGCGCGGAACCCGGGCTGCAGGCTCGGGTGCGCGTCCTCGATGCGCTCGGGGACCTGAAAGCGTCGCAGCGAGTCCTGGTACCACATCTCCGCGTCCTTGGCCTCGGCGAGCGCCTGCGCGTCGGTGGACGCCACGTAGATCTGTCGTGACACCCCCCAGTCCTTCATCAGCGTCGCGATCTCGGCCTCCGTCCGACCATGCTTGCGGAGGGCGGTGAGATACGCGTCACGCCGCTTCACGAGCTGGCTGACCGGCCCGGTGAGGATGGAGTTCAGCATGGGCCAGCCGCGCGCGGCCGAGCTCTCGATGCCGTCCTCGCTGCCGCACACCTGGTAGATGGGCGGGTGGGGGCGCTGCCACGGCTTGGGAATGAGGCGCGTCTCGCCGATCGTGAAAAAGCGGCCCGCGTACGAGAAGCGCTCCTCGGTCCACGCGCGCAGCATGATGTCCACCGCTTCGTCGAAGCGCTCGCGGTTCTCCTGCTGGGGCACGTGATAGCCCCGAAACTCCGCGGGACGGTTGCCGCGGCCCACCCCCACGTCGAGCCGGCCCTTGGAGATGATGTCGATCAGCGCGAGCTGCTCGGCGAGGCGCAGCGGATGGTGGAACGGCATGATCGCGGCGGCCAGGCCGATGCGCACGCGGCGCGTGCGGGACGCGGCGGTGGCGGCGAGGCTGGCGGGATCGACGGCGAGCCCGTAGTCGATGAAATGGTGCTCGGTGAGCCAGATCTGGTCGAAGCCGAGGTCCTCCGTCCACTCCATCTGCTCGAGCTCGCGGTGCACGACCTCGGCGTGGCTCAGTCCCGGCGCCGCCTGGAAGAAGAAGAATGTCCCGAAGCGCATCGGCCCCTCCGGCCCCCGATACTACACGGCCATCGCGGGGTGTACGCTGGAGTTGTATCGGCAGGACGAAGGAGGCTACCGCATGAACATTCCTCGCAGTTGGATCTGGGTCGCCTTGATCATCCAGTGGATCGGCTGGCTCTACGACGCGGTGTGGCACGAGCTCATCTCACCTCACTTCGAAGCCGCCACGAGGCCCGAGATGGCGCATCATCTCCGCACCGTTCACGTACCCCTCTACATCGGCGTGGCGGCTACGCTGCTCGCCACGGCCTGGGCGCTGCTCGAACACGTTCGCCACCGCGAGCACGGCATGGCCATTCCCATCGCCTTCGCGGGGGCCGTGATCCAGGTCGTTGGCGAGATCTGGCACGCGTACTCGCATCTCCAGCTGAGCGCCCACGTCTTCCCGCTCACGTACGCGCTGTCCTTCGTGGGCATGCTCATCGTGCTCGGCGCCCTCGTCTTCGGACGCCCGGCGCGGGGAGACGAGCGGCTGTTGACTCATTCCTGAGGCGCCCCTAGAGTAGCCGCACTCTCGCGGCACTCAAAGGAGGCCCTCCATGAGCCACTGGCGTAGCGCGGTCGCGGCCCTCACCCTGTTCTTGGTCCCGGTGGCGGCCGCTGCCGCGCCCGAGGGCAAGGTCGTCATCGCGCAGGGCGTGGATCCGACCACGCTCGACATGATGAACCAGTCCGAGCAGCCCGCGTCCAACGTGGGCGCCCAGATGTTCGACATGCTGGTGGCGCGCGACCAGAGCCTGACGCTGGTGCCGGAGCTGGCGACCGAGCTGCCCAAGCTCGTGGCCCCGACGGTGTGGGAGATCAAGCTCCGCAAGGGCGTGAAGTTCCACAACGGCGAGACCTTCGACGCGGAGTCGGTGAAGTTCAGCCTCGAGCGGCTCGCCA
>Ga0207428_10006688_pt1 | contig 10589 bp, 5 predicted proteins | sample RhiMethybrSRZTD1_FD_187600 | JGI IMG/M metagenome (GOLD analysis project Ga0207428, IMG submission 187600) | Populus rhizosphere microbial communities from Tennessee, USA - Rhizosphere MetaG P. TD hybrid SRZTD1 (SPAdes) (version 3) | ecosystem: Host-associated > Plants > Roots > Rhizosphere >... | reverse complement strand
TGACTCGATGCCTCGCCTGGCATCATGGCCAGGGCGACAACGAAGATCGCCGACAAACCCAGGATCTGTGTTCGCATGCTGTCGTCCTCGATTCGAAGAATCGGCCCCTATTGGCCGCTGGGGGAAGAACCCCGCGGCGGCGCGGCCTATTCCCGGCGGACGAACAGTTGCGAAGCCAGCGTCTTGACGCCGAACGCGGCGAGGATGAACAACACGGCATCGACCGGCAGGCGATACCGGTCCTGCGGGCTTTGCGCGACCGCGGGAAGGAACGTGAAGTAGGCGGCCGTCAGCACCAGCAGCAGTGCCGGCATCGTCGCATCGGCCGCTGCGGCAAGGCACGCGATCGCACCAAGCGCGGCGAGTGCCGACACGATGTGCATCGGGATGCGGAAGTGCCGGAAGTACGCGACCACCCACGGCCGCACCGGTTCATCCGCGCTGCGAGGCCGGTTCAGGAACGGCTCGCGCGCGTAACCAACCGTTCGCGGACTGCAGACGTACGCCCCCTCTGCGGATGCGCAGATCCGATCGTCGCCAAGTGGCCCACCCAGTTGCCGCCACCACTGACGAAGTGAGCCGAGGGCGAACTTGAACGGATGACGCGACACCGCTTCAACGGACGATCGATACATGAGATCGTCGGATTGCGCCGCCGAATAGTGCCGGCGGCGGAGCTCGTCGCGCACATAGGTCGCGGGCGAGTATTGCGTCGCGCGGCCATACGCCAGAATCTGCTGGATCTCCGGATACCGCGTGTCCGCGGGTGGATCGAACCGCTCGATTTCAAATGTTCGAATGAACAGGCCAAGGCCGCGGCCAATCGCCACGCCGAAGAATCCAAACTCCCGCTGATTGAGCGACGCCCACGGCAGCAGAAAGGCCGCGTAGATCGCCACGATCGCCGTAGTGACCTTGATGCGTTGCTTCCACTCATTGGCCGCGACCAGGGCGACGGCGATCGGAACGATCACGAAGAACTCGGCAATCGGACGCGTCATCGTCAGGATCACGCAGGCAAACCCGGCGGCGAGCGCGCGTGGCATCGACGGTTTTTCGATAAGGGCGATCAGCACCAACAGGCACAACGCCAGCACACACCCGAAAAACGCCTCGGACAGGATGCTGTTTTCGTAGAACAACTGCGCCGTGTGCACGGCGAACACCAGGGTGCCGGCGAGCGCAACGCGCGTGCCGAAGGCGCGGCGGCCGGCAAGGAAGAAAGCGATCGCGGCAATCACGCCAAGCACATGCTGCGCGCCGACGATGATCTGATCCATCGGCGGCTCCCCGCTCCAAATCAGAAACGCCGTCAAGAAGTAGGGATACAGCAGAGTGCGGAAGGGATCGTGCTCGAGGAGGCGGCCGTTGCGGATGTCGCCGAAGGTTTCGATGAAAACGTCCGAATCGCCCCACAGGATGGCGTCCGACCCGAGCATCATGAAGATGCGCATCGCGACGGCGACGACGATCAGGATCGCGATCGCCACGCCGGGCCGATCGAGCGCGGGAAACATCGGTCTTGATAGCCACGCCGGCGGTCCCCGCCGGGCGAGCACATGGGACGCGGCGATCCACAACAGTACGGCGATCGCGGCGCCGGCGATGGGAATGGCGCGCCGGACTCGATACTCAGTTATCGAGATCGCTTCCGGCAGCAAAGCCGCTCCGGGAATTGGAGACAGCGGCTCGTTGCCGCGCGCGTAGCTCAGTGCGAGCGCGAATCCTCCTCCCGCCTGCTCGTAGCGCAATCGAATGGGATGGATGCCGGCGGTGAGATCGATCCGGCCCGACGCTTCCTGCGGGCCGTGCAGGCCGCCATTGCGAACCACGATCTGATCCGCCACTTCCAGTTCAGAGCCATCATCGGAGAGCGTCGAGAATTGATAGGTGCCGGGCTCGTCAATCACGATCGCGCCCGTCCACTCGACCGAAAACGCCGGCCACACGCCGGCAGTTCCGTTGTCGAGCGTGTCGGTGGAGATCGATTGGTCGATCGTGACGACGACCGGTTCGCCGCTGCGCGTGAGGTTTGTGAAGTAGTGCCCGCGAAGTCCGGTGCGCGGCAGCGCAAACCGCCCGATGGCCGCGCCTGCGGCCGCCAGAAGAATCCAGACGGCAACCGTCACGATGCGCTGCACGGCGGCAATATATAGGCCGCCGTGTCGCGTGGGGAATAATTAAGGGTTAATCGACCCGAACAGGACCAGCCGCGCGGCCTCGCGGAGGCCGCGCGCCGTGAACGGCTTCTCGAGGAACGCCGCGCCCTCTTCGAGCTCGGCGCGGTTCTCGAACAGCATGTCGCTGAAGCCGGTCTGATACAGGACCTTCACCGCCGGGAAACGCTGCCGCACGCGATCCGCCAGCTCTCGCCCCTGCATGTCGGGCATCGCATAGTCGGTGACGAGCAGATCGACCGCACCGGAATGATCGGCGAGCTTCTCGATGATCTCAGGACCGCCGCTCGCCATCAGCAGATCGAAATTCTCGCGCTGCAAAATGCGGGCAAGCACGTCCAGCATCATCGGATCGTCGTCGACGACGCAGACGGTTTTTTTGATGGTGAGCGGCTTCAACTCGGCCTGCGGCGGCTTGGGCCGTGGATCCGCATCCTTCGCGGTCAACGGGTTCGCGGTGAGCGGGATGTCCGGAATCTCCATCGGCTCGCGCTTGGCCGCCGTGCCGGGCGCCTTGTCAGTGAACGCTTCTGGCGCAACGACCACCTTCTGCGCCTGGGTAGATTCGACGGGACGAGGAGGCGCCGGCGGCAGGTCGACGTTGAACGCGTGCGGCACTTCGCCATGACCGACGGCGGCCCATAACTGGTTCAGTAGATGCTGAGGTAGTCCGATATCGACGCCCGCGACGAGCACGTCGGTGCACAAGGATTCAAGCTCGCGAATACGAGCGCGCAGCTGTTCCTGGTCCTGCTGATTCGCCACAAATTTGCCGGCCGACCAGACGCGGGCGCCCGCCCCATCCTGACCGCCGAAGAAGCTCACAGCCATACTATCCTGCTTCCGCTCAGTGCCGCGCGCATCGCCGCACATGGGCGCACAATCAGGGGTTGCCTCCAATTTCAAGAATTCCGGCCAGTTCGCCAGCATCGCCGTTGTACAGAACTTTGGCGTTCAATTAGATAGACGGACACGCGCCGCCAGGTTCTCACTTTGCAATGCATGCGCAATATTACAGATCCGTTTCAGCTGGACTGTGTTGTGCTGGAGACGCACCGATAATTCGGGGCGGGTTTCCCGACAGATTCACGTGGATTATCAACGGCTGCTCCTCGACCACCTCGATCTGGTGGATCAGATCGTGCGGACGACCGGCCGGCGGCGACACTTGTCGGCGACCGAGCGGGAGGACTTTGCCAGCTTCGTCAACCTCCGGCTGGTCGACGACAACTACGCCATTCTGCGCAAGTTCCAGAATCGCAGCACGCTGTGGACGTACCTGGCGGCCGTCATCGAGCGCCTGTCGCTCGATTTCTGCGCGGAGAAGTGGGGGCGCTGGCGGCCGTCGGCCATGGCCGATCGGCTCGGTCCGATCGCCGTGATCCTCGAACGCCTCGTCACTCGCGATAACCACACCCTTGAAGAGGCAATGGAGATCGTGCGGACGAATCACGATGCCGCCCAGACGTACGCGGAACTGCGCAAAATCTGGGATCAGCTTCCGGTTCGCGTACGCACGACGGAAGTCGGTGAAGAAGCGGCTGCTACGGTCAGTAGCAGCGACACCTCAGAAATTGCTGTTGAGGATTCCGACCTCCGGAGGAGCATCGAGCGACTCCAGGGCGCACTGAAGACAGCGTTCGATCAAATCGCTGCGCAAGACCGCGTTCTCATTGCACTCCGATTCGACCAGGATTTGTCGATGGTCGAGATAGCCAAGTTAACCGGTAGTTCGGTGCCGACACTTCACCGGCGTCTCGATAAAAGTGTGAAGCAACTCCGGCTCGCGCTCACCCACGAGGGTTTCGATCCCCGTGAGATCGCCGGCCTTATTGGGCACCACTCCATTGCCCTGTCCCCTCTGCTCCGCGCCGAGGTTGAGAGGTTTTTGGGGTCTGTCCGTCTATCCAAGCGAGATGGTTAGTCCACACACCAACGGTTGCCCGGAACCCGAGGTCCTGGCCGCATACGTCGACCGGGGACTGAGCCTGTCTGAACGCGCACGCGTGGATGCTCATCTCGCCTCGTGCCCTCAATGCATTGCACTGGTGGCAGGGGTCGCTCGAACGGTCGAGGAACTGTCAGTGCTCAGGCCCGACGTGGCCGTGACTGCGGAGGCCACTCCGCTCATCACGCGACGCTCGGTGGCCGGCGCGCTGGCGGCCGCGGCCGCCGTGATCGCGGTTCTGGCAACGCCCGCACTCGTGCGGCCGTGGCTCGAGCGCGATTCTGGACTCGTGAATCTTGTCGATAGCGTCGGTGAACAACGATCGGTTCTCGGCCGGTTGACCGGGGGGTTCCCGCATGCCCCACTGGGTGCGCCATCTGCTGGGGGGCAAGATGGCCGGGCCGCCGGGACCGATCGTGTTCAGTTGACTGCCGGCAGGATTCGCGAGTCGTTCGGCGAACGGAAAACGCCCTCGCAGCTTCACGCGTTTGGCGTCTCACAACTTTTGGCGGGCCGGTATGACGATGCCGCGCAGTCGCTGCTGGCGGCGTCGCGCGAGCAGCCCGCGAACGCCCAGTATTTGAGCGATGTCGCCGCCGTGCAGATCGAGCGCGCGCGGCTTGGCCTGCGTCCCGACGACCTGCCGCGTGCGCTGGCCGCCGCGGATCGCGCGCGCCGGCTGGATCCGTCGCTCAAGGAAGCGTGGTTCAACCGTGCCCTTGCCGCCTCCGCGCTGTCGTTGACGGCGGAAGCGAAAGGCGCGTGGGCCGAGTATCTCAAGCACGACAGCACATCGCCCTGGGCTGACGAAGCACGAAATCGGCTGGATGAATTAGCGAGGCCGACGCGCGCCGCCGCATGGACGTCGATGGAGGGCCGGCTGCAGTCGGCCTTTGACGCGTCGACGGCCGATGAAGCGGTTCGCACGCAGACCACCGAAGCGCGCAACCTGATTGAGAACACGCTGCTGGTGAACTGGGCGAACGCGGTTCTCAATGGGGAGAGCGGGGACGCCGAGCTCGATCGTGTTCGTGTAATGGCCTTGGCCATGCAGCGTGTCGCGGGCGATGCGATCTACATGGATGCAGTCGGCGCGATTGATCGCGCGACCGGCGCTTCGCGCGTCACGCTCGCGGGAGCGCATCGTGATTACGCCGCGGCAGCGGCTCAGTTCAATCAAGATGCCTACGCTTCCGCGCTCAAGGGATTTGCGGCGACTCGAGCCGGTTTTGACAACAGCTCATTTGCGGCGCTCGCGGCGCTCCACGAAGCGGGCATCACCTTCATCACCGGCCACGCCGATGAGGCTGAACGCCCACTCACCGCGAGCCGGAATTTAGCTCGGGCGAAGGGTTATGCCTATGCCGACGCGCGCGCCGACTGGTTCCTCGGCTTGATCGCGATGGGACAAGGCCGCCTCGGCGAGGCCCAGTCGCGATACGAAGATGCCCTCGATACCTTCACGCGCATGGGTGACGTCGAGCAAGCGGGCTCGATGCACAACCTGCTGGCCGCCCTCCACGATTATCTCGGAGACCCCGGGGCGGCCTGGCAACACCGCCTGATCGCGTTCGAAGCGCTGTCGGTCTCGCGTTCGCCAGTGTTCAAGTCCCTGGTGTTGAACAGCGCGGTGCCGTCGATTCGCTTCGACAGCCCGGAAACCGCGCTGGTGGTTCAGGAGGCTGCACTGGTCGCCGCGCGGGACAGCGGCCGTGAGGCCGTGATCATCCTCATCCTGGCGCAGCGTGCGTCGTTGCTGGCCGCGCTGAACCGCGCGTCGGAGGCTGATGCCAGCCTGCGCGACGCCCGCGACCACCTGGCGCGCGCGCCGGAACAGGTTCGCAGTCGCGTCGAAGTCGCCGTGCTCGCGACTGAGAGTGATTTGTCCCGCCGCAGCAACCCCGCCGCGGCGGTCGACGCGGCTTCGCAGGCCATCCAGATCGTGCAACGGCGCGGCGAGCGCTTGCGCATCGCGCAGCTGCAGCTCAGGCTCGCGCAGGCGAATATCGTCTGGGGCAGGGTCGAAGACGCGCGCGTCGCGCTCGACCGCGGCCTCGCAGCGTTCAACGAGGAGCGCGCGGCCAGCACCGAACTGCGGCCGATTTCCGCGCTCGATGAATCGTGGCAACTATTCGATGCTTCGATCCAGCTGTCGCTCAAGGAAAAAGATTACGAGCGCGCTTTCCTGCTGTCCGAAGCGGCCCGTGCCCGATCGGCGAGCGAGAGCAAGAAGTTTGCGCCAGCCGGTCTCGCCACCGTGCAGGCCTCGCTCGGCGCCAATGAAGCGATTCTCGCGCTCAACCAGTTCGATAACGAGCTGGCCGTCTGGGTGATCAAGTCCAACAGCGTCACGGTCACGATGCGGTCGCTGTCGCGGCAGACTTCACAGCAGTTGATCGCGCGTCAGCAGCAGGAGATTTGGCAAGCCGCAACGACGACGGCGGCCGGCCGCGATCTCTTTAACGAGATCGTTCGCCCGGTCTCGCAGCATCTCGCGGGCGCATCGCGCCTGATTATTGTTGCCGATCCGACTTTCCAGGATGCGTCGTTCGCGGCGTTCTATAACGCATCGAAGAACCGCTTCCTTGTGGAAGACGTGTCGGTGCGCATGGCGCCGAGCGCCAGCGCGTTTGCAGTCGCGGCCACCGCCACGGCTCGTGGAACGATCGCCGAGCCCCTGATCTTCAACGGCAACGGCGCCACCGATGCCGAGGCCATTGCCTCGGCTTATGGGTCGAGCCAGCGCCGGTCCGGAGCTGACGCCACGCGCGAACGTTTCTTCGCGGACGCCGCCGATCGGCGGATCGTCCATGTTGCCGCGCCGACAACGGTCAATCCAAGCTATCCCCTGTTCTCGCGCTTGATGGTCGCCGATGAACCTGGCCGGCGCCACTCCGGCGTCATCCTGGGCAGCGACATCGCGCAACGCACATTGCCGCGCACCGGCCTCGTCGTCATCGACGAATCCGCCGCGGCCTCATCGAATCGAGGCGAGGGCACGTTGGGCCTTGCTCGCGCGTTCATGACCGCCGGCGTGCCCGCCGTGGTCGGAACGCTGCCGGGCGCCGACGAAAACGCCACTCGTGATCTGCTGATCGGCTTCCACAGAGAAATGTCGAAAGGCGTTTCCGCTGAGCAGGCCCTCTACACAGTCCAACGCAACGCAATAGAGCAGAACGGCGGTCGACTCGGCGCCTGGACTGCGTTGGTGTTATACGGCTCCGATCGATAGCCCCCCAAAGTAGGAGCAAAAATGAATCGTCGTTCGTTTGTCAGTCGAGTCACGCTCGGCGGGGTCGCCGCCGCCTGTACGGGTTTCGGGAGACCCGCCCAGGCCGCACCAGCCGCCAACCAGGTCACGGTTCGGTTTGTCGGGATGATGACGTTCGTCGAGCGGGCAGATCGCTCTTTCCTCGTCGCAACACCGGGGAATGAAGCGAGGCACCACATGACGCACACGCCATTCCTGATGGCCCGCAAGGGTTCCGCAATCGCGGCGGCTTTCGACATGAAGCCGGCGTCGGGTGTGGTGCCGGAAGCGTTCGACACCGCCCTGATCGGATCGAATCCGTCACAGTTCGTGTATCGCAACCTGGAGAACACCGCGCTCGACATCGTCTCGGGATCGAGCGACAGGGTCGATAACCGCGCGGACGAACTGGGACTGATGAACCGCATCGCGCCCAACAAGCGGGTCCGCGGCAACCTCGAGAAGTGGGCGTCGTCCACGATTTCGCTGCGTGGCGGAAAGATCGAAAACTCGGCAGCCCACCCGGACGCGCACAAGGTGTGGACGTTCGGTACCTACCAGCAGCGGTTGACCGACGCGGTCAACTTCAGCAACACCGGATCAGTGGCCACCACGATTCGCCTGACCAGCGCCGCCGATGCGCGGACGTTCACCGCGCCGGCCGGCGAAGCAGCGGAGTTGTGGGTCATCAGCGCGGCCCAACCGGGCGAAGACATGGGCGAGCCCACCAGGCTGGAACACTCCCAGGTGATGTTTGATTACCTGGTCGACGCCAGCCCTGTGATCGCGACGTGTCCGGAAGCCACGGGACGCATGGTCCCGCCAACCGAGCTGCCGTATGTGAAGCCCACAAGCGCCAGCAACGGCATCATCGCCAGCCCGGCGGTGGTTCCACCGTGGATGGATATCTGTTGGATGGGTGCAATCTTGTTCGGTGACGGGAAGTAACTGATTCGCGACCGAAGGCCGGGCTACCTGGGCCCGGCCTTCACTTTCTCCCATTCGGCGAGCAACGGTTCGATCGCCGCCGCCGTTCTCTTCCACTCCTCCATCACGACCGGCATCGGCGCCGCATCGGCGGATTCCACCGCGCCGAACAATTGGCCAAGCGGTGCGCTCGCGCGCGACAGGCGCTGATCGAGATCCGTGATCTGCGGCGTCTTCGCGGCGGCACGGACATCTCGCAGCGCCGCCGCCGTCCGTCGCAGCAATCCGTCGATCGCCCGCGACGTGTCGTACTGCAGTTTCAGATCGGCGGCGGTCGCCTTGACGCGCGGATCCATCTTCACGATGAACGACTGCGACTGCGACTGGCCGTCGACCGTGAGACGCACCGTGTACTTCCCGGGCGCCACCCACGATCCATACGGCGTGCGCGGCGTATTCGCGAAGGTCGCCGAGATCGGATAGCTGAAGCCGTTCACGGCCGGACGCTCGTGATGCATGTCCCACACGAAGCGATGGAACCCTGAGTCTGCGGCGAGCGCGCGGTGGGGACGAATCCAGTAATCAGGCGTGTTGCGGCCCTCGACCAGCGGCTCCACCGGATCGTCGCTCGCGTACTTGCGGACGACGGCGCCTTGCCCATCGAGGATCTCGACGCCGACGCGCCTGGCGTCGGACTTGAGCCAGTAGTTGATGATCGCGCCATCGGGAGGGTTCTGACCCGCGGGCTCATCTGGCGGCAACGGCGTGTCGGTGTTCTTGTTCCACCGGAAGCGAATCGCTTCCTGTGGTGCGAACAGATGCACCGCTTCCGACTCGGTCTGCTCCGTGATCTGCCGCAGCGGCGTGATGTCGTCCAGAATGTAGAACGATCGGCCGTGCGTACCGACCACGATGTCGTCGCCCTTGATCACCAGATCCCGGATCGACGTCGCCGGCATGTTGTTGCGCAGCGAGCCCCAGTCTTCGCCGTCGTTGAACGACACGTAGACCGCCTGCTCGGTGCCCGCAAACAGCAGGCCGCGGCGCTTCGGATCTTCGCGCACCACGTTGACGATGCCGCCGTCAGGGATGCCGTTGCTGATGTGCGTCCATGTCTTGCCGCCATCGCGCGTGCGGTAGATGTGCGGACGCAGATCGTCGAGGCGGAACGTATTGACCGCGGCATACGCCGTGTTCGCATCGAAATGCGAAGCGTCCATGATCGACACCTTCGACCATGGCGTCAGCGTCGGCGGCGTCACGTCGTTCCAGGTCTTGCCGCCGTCACGGGTGACGTGAATCAGGCCATCATCGGTACCGACCCAGATCGTGCGCTCATCGAGATACGACGGCGCGATGGTGTAGATGACGCCGCGCTGCGTCGACTGCGCTTCGGGCAGGCTCGAATAGACGCCGACGTTCCTGGGAATCTCCCAGGTCTTGCGCGTGAGGTCCGGGCTGATTTGATCCCAGGATCGCCCGCCGTTCACGGTCTGCCAGAGCATGTTCGACGAGAAATACAGCTTGCGCGGATTCACCGGCGAGAACAGCACCGGCATCGTGCGGACAACGCGATAGTCGGCGGGACGCCCGAAGCGAGGGCCGACTTGCTGGACCTGCTTGGTGCGGCGATCCCATCGCGACACCTTGCCGCCATAGACGATGTCGGGGTCGAGCGGATCGGGCGCCACGTAGCCGTACTCCTCGACGCCGACCGTCGACCATTCGCGGAACGTGATCTGCCCTTCGTCGCCGCGGCTCTGGATGCAGACCGATCCGCTCTCCTGCTGGCCGCTGCAGACGCGGTACGGAAACGCGTTGTCGGTCGTGACGTGATAGAAGGCCGCGGTCGCCTGGTTGTACCAACTGCTCCAGGACTCGCCGCCGTTGAGCGTAATGATCGCGCCCTGGTCCGACGTCATCGCGATGATGTCGGGATTGGCCGGATTGAACCACGCGCGCTGATAGTCATCGCCGCCCGGAGCGCCGCGGATGGCCGTGAACGTGCGGCCGCCGTCGGTGGACTTCCAGGTCACGATCGTCGGGACGATCACAATGTCGGGATTCGTGGGATGCACGCGAACATCGGTCGCATCACTCGGCCTTGCCAGCACGCGCGGATCGCTGTTCACGCGCGTCCACGTTTCGCCCGCGTCGTCTGATCGAAAGACGCCGGAGTTCCGCGCTTCGACGATCGCAAACAGGCGCGACGGACGGCTCGGCGCGATGCCGATGCCGATGCGTCCCAGCCGATCGGTCTCGTAATTTGGCAGGCCCGCGGTCAGCT
>Ga0207428_10006685_pt1 | contig 10591 bp, 7 predicted proteins | sample RhiMethybrSRZTD1_FD_187600 | JGI IMG/M metagenome (GOLD analysis project Ga0207428, IMG submission 187600) | Populus rhizosphere microbial communities from Tennessee, USA - Rhizosphere MetaG P. TD hybrid SRZTD1 (SPAdes) (version 3) | ecosystem: Host-associated > Plants > Roots > Rhizosphere >... | reverse complement strand
GAAGCAGTGTGGTTTCCTGCCGTCCGCCGAGCGCTATGCCGGAGGCAGTGGAGATGGTGCCGTCGATCCCGGCGAGGCCGCGGTTGGCGTAGACGGTGGCGGCGGGTTCGGTGGCGGGCTGGCCGGCGAGGTCGACGTCGCGGATGCCGTTGGAGGAGCCGAGGACCAGCTGGCCGCGGGAGTGCTGCCACACGAGGGAACCCACGGAGGGGCCGGTTGCGGCGTCGGCAGTGGCGAGCACGCCGTCGAGGGCATGCTGGGCGGCGGCGCCGGCGAGCAGCCAGGCATCAAGCCACGCCGAGGAGCCGCGCCCCGCGAACTCCGCGAGTTCGGTGAGGCTGGCGATCGGGGTTTCGCGGCGCCGGCCGGGCTCGTACCAGGCCACGGGAACGGGCTCGTAGAGGGCGGCGGGAACATCGGCCCGTGCCAGCAGCGCCGAGACGGGCCGCGAAAGTGTGGGGCGCCCGAAGACCACGACGCGCTCGATCGGCATCACCGAGTCCGGTCCGAAGTGCTCCAGCAGCAGCCGGTACGGGCCCACGGCGTTCGGCCCGAACCGCGAGTTGGACGACGGCTCGGCCAGAAGCGGCAGGCCGTGGGCGCGGGCGAACGCTTCGGCGACGGGCCCGGCGTCGTGCCCGGCGAGCACCACGGTGCGCAGCTCCGGGAGGTCGGCCGTGGTGTGGGTCAGTGTCATGGTGAGTGGCTCGGTGGCGATCCGGAACGTGCCGCGGCCGAGCTGCTCCGGCAGCCGCTCCCCCGCCTCGGGAACCAGCGGATCCCGGAAGGCGAGATTGAGCTGGACCGGGCCGGGCGGCGTGTCCTCGAACGCTCCCGTGGCTGCGGCCAGGGCGGTATCGACGGCGCGCTGCGGGCTGTCGCCGGCGGGAACATCGACCGCGAAACGCACGTGCTCGCCGAAAAGGTCCAGCTGGATGGTGGTCTGGTTGGCGCCGGTTCCGCGGAGCTCCTCCGGCCGGTCGGCCGAGACCACCACGAGCGGCACGGCGGCGTGGTTGGCTTCCATGACTGCCGGCATGAGGTTTCCGACGGCGGTCCCCGAGGTGGTCAGCACGGCCACCGGAGCTCCGGTTGCCAGGGCGAGGCCCAGGGCGGTGAAGCCGGCCGAGCGCTCGTCGATCCGGACCAGCAGTTCGACCTTGCCGGCTGCCGACGCCTCGGCCAGCGCGTACGCCATGGGCGCGGAGCGCGACCCCGGGGCAACCACAACAAAGCGGACGCCGCCGTCGAGCAGCGCCGCGACGGCGATCCGGGCCGCTCCCAGCGAGGTCAGAGTGTGCTGCGGGCCGGCGGCGGGGTGGCTGATGGTATCCGCGGAGGCGTCGACAGGGCTGGCCGCGTCGCTGTGTGCGTTCGAGTCGGGCGCTGCGCCCGTGGGGTCGCCTTCGGAAAGCGGGGCATCATCGGCTGCTGCATAGGCGTTGAGCGGGTCCAGCGGGTTCTCGGAAGTCACCAATCCAGTCTGCCACCATCCAAACGCTCTCTCACATCCCGTCGCCGAACCCACGACCCTCTCCCACCTCCCGTCGCCCGACCCACGACGCGCTCTCACATCCCGTCGCCCAACCCACAACCCTCTCCCACCTCCCGTCGCCCAACCCACAACGCTCCCGCACCTCAGCGGCGTAAGCAGCTTGAAGGGCAGGAGCGTCGGGCACGAACCGACAGGAAGTGCCAGAGCGTCGGGCACGAACCGACAGGAAGTGCCAGAGCGTCGGGCACGAACCGACAGGAAGTGCCAGAGCGTCAGCCAAAAACCGACAGGAAGTGCCAGAGCGTCAGCCAAAAACCGACAGGAAGTGCCAGAGCGTTGGGTACGAACCGACAGGAAGTGAGAGAGCGTCTAGGTGGGGCAGGAAACCCTAGGCGCCGATACGGAAGACCTGGATCACGGACGGGCGCGGGGCGCGGACCTGGCCGGGCTTCGGCGTGGCACCTGCCGGCACGTAGTCCGGGAAGTACGAGTGGGGCGCCGCGAAGCTGCCTTCCTCGCCCGGGTGCTGGACGGAGACGAACACGTGGCCTTCGTCGTCGTGGACGATGGGGCCGCAGGTTTCAGCGTCGCGCGGCACGGCCAGGAACTGTTCGACGCGGCCGCGTTCTGCGCCCTCCACCGTCACCTTGAACAGGCCGTCCGCCCGGCCGATGCCCGAGGGGGCGCCGTCGGTGGAGATCCAGAGGTTGCCCACGGAGTCGAACGCCAGGTTGTCCGGGCAGGAGATCGGTGAGACCTGGCCTGCCGGGAAGCCGGAGAAGTAGGTGACGTCTCCCTGCGCCGGATCGCCGCAGACCATCAGGAGGTTCCAGGTGAACTTCCGCGAGGTCTGGTCGCCCGTCTCGGTGATCTCCACGATGTGCCCGTCGCGGTTTTCGTTGCGCGGGTTGACCTCCGTGGCGCCTTCCTTGCCCGGCTTGCCGCGGTCCGAGTTGTTGGTGCAGGCCACGTAGACCTTGCCCGAGTGCAGGCTCGGCTGGACGTCCTCGCAGCGGTCCATCTTGGTGGGGCCCACCTTGTCAGCGGCCAGGCGGGTGTAGACGAGGACTTCCTCGACGGTCATACCGGCCACCATGGACTTGCCGCCGACGACGAGGGGCAGCCATTCGCCCTTGCCGTCGAACGAACCGTCGGCCGGAACCGTGCCCGTGCCGTCGATCTCGGCGGCAGGTGCGTCGCCGCTGAATTTGGCAACGTACAGGTCACCTTCGGAGAGGAGCGTCATGTTGTGCTTGCGGTCGCCGTCGACGTACTTGGCCTTCGAGACGAACTTGTAGAGGTAGTCGAAGCGCTCGTCGTCGCCCATGTAGGCCACCACGTGCCCGGACTTGGCCACGATCACGTTGGCGCCTTCGTGCTTGAAGCGGCCCAGGGAGGAGTGCTTCTTCGGGGTGGAGGTGGGGTCGAACGGGTCGACTTCCACGATCCAGCCGAAGCGGTTGGTTTCGTTCTCGTAGCCGGGGTTGTTGGCGTTGAAGCGCGGGTCATCAAGCTCCCACTGGCGGGCCGTGGGCTTGTTGGTGAGGCCGTAGCGCTTGTCCGAGGCGGACGTGCCGGGGGCCACGAAGTAGCCGTTGAAGTTCTCCTCGCCGGAGAGGATGGTGCCCCAGGGGGTGGTGCCGCCGGAGCAGTTGCCGAGCGTGCCGTTGATCCAGCGGCCAGCGGGATCGGCCGCGGTCTTGACCAACGGGGAACCGGCGACGGGGCCGGTCAGCTCATAGCGGGTGCTGTTCAGGTAGCGGCGGTTCAGGCGGGCGCCCTTGACGTAGCTCCACGGCGTGCTCTTGTTCGTGCGCTCCAGCTCCACCACGGTGAGGCCGTGGGCCGCGGCACCGACGGCACGCTTCTCGGCGGCCGGCATGGTGTCCGGGAACATGATGTTCTCGTTGGTGTACTCGTGGTTCGCGAACAGGACCGCACGGCGTCCCCTGCTGCCAGGGATCTCGAGGATGTCCGAGTAGTCGTTGTTGTAGCCGAACTGGCGCTCCTGGGCTGCGGCCGTCTGGTTGGCGAGATCGAACGCCGGGGCGTCGCTGAAGATCGGATCGCCCCAGCGGATGACGGGCTGCCAGGTGAAGCCGGCCGGCACCGTCACGGCGTCGACGTCGGATGCGACGGACGGGATGGCCGTGAACTGCAGCTTCGATGTGCCTGCGCCGTAGCCCGTGGTCGCGGCGGGCGAAAGGCGGGACCCGCCGTCGGCCACTGCGGTCTCGGGGGAATTAAGGGCACCGCCGAGTACGACGGCGAGGGCGCCGGCGGCGCCGAAGCCCAGGGCGGCGCGGCGCGACAGCGTGGTGGAGGCGATGTCACGGAAGTAGCTGTTGGAGCTGGTGTTGCAGACGTCGCCCGCGCAGGCGTTGTCGCACTTGAGGGCGCAGGTGACAGGGCTGCGCTTGCCTTTGGTGTGGCCAAGCATGGGCAGCAGGGCAAACTTGCGTCCGGGGATTTCAGACATGGAGAGAGACCTTCCAAGGTGTGAGATGCGGTCCCGCCTACCCTCCAAGGGGTGAGATGCGGTCCCGCCCACCCTGCCAGCGCCAACCAAATATGAGAGGACACTCTGGTTAAGTGCCGGTGAACATCGCAGGCCGCTCGGTCCACGACCGAGGGGACGAAGAAGGAATAACCCGGCCGCTTTGGTTCCCTGCGCGGCATTGAGTCTATTCAGGTCGTCCTCGGACATCACCCCCCGTCATGCCGGAGCCGCTGCCAGCTCCGGGAGCTGCAGCACGGCTATGCAGCGGATAACCCCTGGCAGGCGACGACTTTGGGATCGCCCTGAAACTTACAGCTTCCGGCGTGACCCCCTTTTTTTCTTCCCAACCCTCCACTTGACACTTATACCCCCCGGGGGTATTGTCCAAGATGTTGTCAGTGAAGTGGTATGTCCAGGCCGGTGCCTCGCACCCGCCGTCACAGCCGTTCAACCCCAGCACCCATCACACCTTCATCAAGGGAATGGAACTGACATGTGTGGAACAGAATCCCGGACAGAACTCCCCCTGGCCTCATCCGCGACCGGATGCAGCTGCTGCTCAACCGAGGCCCCGAACAGCTCCGCGACCACTACCGGAGATGCCGAATACGTCCTTGAGGGGCTGACCTGCGGGCACTGCGTGGAGACGGTCCAGAAGGCCGTCTCAGCACTGGACGGCGTGGATGACGCCTCCATCGACCTGGTTCCCGGCGGCCGCTCGCGCCTCGTTATTTCCGGGTCCGCCGATGACACGGCGGTCCGTGACGCTGTCGCCTCCGCCGGCTACAGCCTGATCCCCAGCTAGTCCGGTCCCGCCGTCTGCGGACAGTCTTGTCCGCAGATGGCCTGCATCCTCTCAAGGAGCATTCATGGAAGACCACACCCAGCACCACGACCACCACACGGTCCCGGCAGACGGAGCCGACAGCAACACTGCAACGCACCGGGGCTCCGCCGTTACAACCGCAGCGGACCACCATGATCACCAGACAGGCCACGGCACGCAGGATGACCATGTGGTGCATACCCACGGCCAGCATGCCGGGCACAGCACGGCCATGTTCAAGAACAGGTTCTGGCTGACCCTGGCACTGTCGGTGCCGGTCGTCTACTTCAGCCCGATGTTCGGGCACCTGCTCGGCTACATGCCACCCGACCTTCCTGGCTCAACGTGGATTCCCCCGGTCCTGGGCACGGTGATCTTTTTCTACGGCGGCATGCCGTTCCTCGAGGGCGGGCTGAATGAACTTAAGTCACGGCAACCAGGGATGATGCTGCTGATCGGCATGGCCATCAGCGTCGCGTTCGTCGCCTCCTGGGTCACCAGCCTGGGCATCGGCGGCTTCGACCTGGACTTCTGGTGGGAGCTCGCCCTGCTGGTCGCGATCATGTTGCTGGGGCACTGGATCGAAATGCGCGCCCTTGGATCGGCGCAGGGCGCCCTGGACGCCCTGGCCGCGCTGCTGCCTGATGACGCAGAACGCATCACCGACGCTGGCACCGAAACCGTCAGCGTCGCTGAGCTCCGGGCCGGCGATCTGGTCCTGGTCCGTTCCGGGGCCCGGATGCCGGCCGACGGCACAGTCGTAGTCGGTCAGGCCGAGTTCGACGAATCGATGATCACCGGGGAGTCCAAGACCGTGCCCCGCTCTCCCGGCGACCCGGTCATCGCCGGCACCGTCGCTACGGACAACACGGTTAGGGTCCGGGTCACGGCCGTCGGTGACGACACCGCCCTGGCCGGGATCCAGCGTCTGGTCGCCGAAGCGCAGGCTTCCTCATCGAAGGCGCAGGCATTGGCCGACCGAGCCGCGGCGTTCCTCTTCTACTTCGCCGCCGGGGCCGGCGTCATCACGTTTATCGCATGGACCCTGATGGGCAGCGTCCCCGACGCTGTCACCCGCACCGTCACCGTGCTGGTGATCGCCTGCCCGCACGCCCTGGGCCTGGCCATCCCGCTCGTGATCGCCATTTCCACCGAACAGGCGGCCCGGGCCGGGGTGCTGATCAAGAACCGGATGGCCCTGGAACGCATGCGCACCATCGACGTCGTCCTGTTCGACAAGACCGGCACCCTGACCAAGGGCGAACCGGAACTCAAAGACGCAGCCGGCGTCGACGGCGTCAGCCGCGAGGAGTTGCTGGCCCGCGCCGCCGCGGTCGAATCCGACAGCGAACACCCCGTGGCCAGGGCTATCGTCCGTGCCGCACGTCTGAAGGGTCTGGTCGTTCCCCAGGCCACCGACTTCACCTCAATGACGGGCAGGGGTGTCCGCGCCACCGTCGACGGCAGAACCATCCGGGTGGGCGGACCCGCGCTTCTGCGGGAACTCGGAATCGCCGAACCCGAAACCCTGGCAGCTTCCACCCGGGCCTGGATGGACCGCGGCGCAGCAGTGCTCCACGTCGTGGAGGGGAACCGGATCCTGGGCGCCGTCAGCCTGGAAGACGCCGTTCGCGAAGAATCGCGTCAAGCTGTGGCTGCCCTGCAGAACCGGGGCGTCAAGGTCGCCATGATCACCGGCGACGCCCGCCAGGTCGCCCAGGCAGTTGCCGCAGAGCTGAGCATCGACGAGGTCTTCGCCGAAGTCCTGCCCGCGGACAAGGACAAGAAAGTCGCCGAGCTGCAGGCCCGCGGCCTGAAGGTGGCCATGGTCGGGGACGGCGTTAACGACTCCCCGGCCCTGGCCAGGGCCGAGGTCGGCATCGCGATCGGCGCCGGCACCGACGTGGCAATGGAGTCAGCCGGCGTGGTGCTGGCCGGCAACGACCCCCGCGCGGTCTTGTCGATGGTTGATCTGTCCCGGGCCAGCTACCGCAAGATGTGGCAGAACCTGGTCTGGGCCACCGGCTACAACATCATTTCCGTTCCGCTGGCCGCCGGAGTACTCGCCTTCGCTGGCGTCGTCCTCTCGCCCGCCGCCGGCGCGGTCCTGATGTCCGTCTCCACGATCGTCGTCGCCCTGAACGCCCAGCTGCTGCGCCGGGTGAAACTCAACCCGTCCCAGGTTCGTTGACCCGGGAGGACCAACCGGCCAGGGGAACACGGCGACGCTCCCCCGACCTGTAGCCTAGAAGTCGCACCAGATCCAGCATAAGAAAGGAGGAACGTCATGATCGCAACAGCTCACCGCCACGCGGTGGCGTTCCTTCGCAGTGCGGGCCTGGTCGCCGCTGTGCTGGCCATCATCGCGGGTATTTTCGGCATGCATGTCCTGACCAGCACCCAGGCGATGCACGCCCCGGCCTCGGCCGGGGCGACCGCCGACACGCACTCGGCAGCATCCCCTGACCACACCGGGCACACGGCGGTACCCGGAACGTTCACGGAGCACCGCGCCCTAGCAGAGCAGGACAGGCCCGGGGTCGCCGCAGAGCAGTGCTCGGAGTCCGGCGACTGCGCCAGCATGCACGCCATGACCGTGGCCTGCACCCCGTTGGCGAAAACCGCGTCCTTGGCCGCGCCGCCGCCTGGCACTCTCGCGTTGGGGATCAACAACACCGCGGCAGCAGGTGCTTTCACCGGCCAGTGGTCCTATCATCCCGGCAGCCCTTCACCTTGTGAGCTGTCCATCAGCAGGACGTAAAAAGAGGCCCCGCGCCGCGGCCCGCCCGGCGCACGCTCTTTTTCCCCTGGCAGGTCCCCTCCCGTGGGCCGTCAGGCGCATCACCGATGCATCCTATCCCTGCGGCGCCCCGGCGCCAGCTGATGATTGAAGGACCTGATTTTCATGAACAAGAAGTTTCTGACTCTATCCGCCACCGGCATTGCCGCGGCCATCGCCCTGGCCGGCTGTGCCTCCGGATCCGGCGCCGGATCCCCCGGCACCTCCATGCCCGGCATGGACCACGGCAGCTCCAGCGCTTCGGGCAGCAGCGCCCCCAGCACCGCACTGGCAACCGCCGCTGACCACAACGCCGCTGACGCCACGTTCGCGCAGATGATGATCCCGCACCACGCCCAGGCCGTGGACATGAGCGACATGATGCTCAAGAAGAAAGACATCCCGGCATCCGTCACCGCGCTGGCCACCAAGATCAAGGCCGCCCAAGGCCCGGAGATCGAGACCATGACCGGCTGGCTCACGAGCTGGAATGAACCCGCCACGATGCCCTCCGGCCACAGCATGGACGGCATGATGACCGACGCGGACATGAAGAAGCTCGACGCCGCCCAGGGCACCGAAGCGGCCAAGCTCTTCCTCAAGCAGATGATCGCCCACCACGAAGGCGCGATCATGATGGCCAAAACCGAAAACACCGCCGGCAAGAACGCCGACGCCGTTCAGCTCAGCAAGGACATCGTCAGCGCACAGGAAGCGGAAATCCAGGAAATGCAGAAACTGCTGGCAACCCTCTAGCCAGCACGTTCAGGCACCGCCCCGCCGCCCCTTGCGGCGGGGCCGGTGCCGCACCCTGCCCTCATTCCTTCCCTCGATCCCCCGGAGCTTCCATGCGTATCTCACCCAAAACCACGTCCCGGTCCGCAGCCGTGATGGCCGGCGCCGCCGCCCTCATCCTCGCTCTGGCAGCTTGCACCCCGGCGGCCGAATCGTCAGCCGGCGCATCAGCCACGCACCAGGCCGGCAGCGGCCTTCCCAGCGCCCATGTCCACGGGCTGAGCGTCCACGGCGACACCAGCCAGGTACTCCTGGCCACCCACGACGGACTGTTCGACGTGACGACACAGCCAGCCAGCAAAATCGGCGGCACCAATGACCTGATGGGCTTCACCGCCGGCAAAGACACAGGCGTCTTCTACGCCTCCGGCCACCCCGGCGAAGGCTCGGACCTTCCCAACCCGCTCGGGCTGATCAGATCCGTCGACGGCGGCAAGACCTGGGAACAGCTCTCCCGGCAGGGCGAATCCGACTTCCACGCCCTCACCACTACCAAGTCCGGCATCGTCGCGTTCGACGGGATACTGCGCACCAGCCCGGATGGCAAGACCTGGAAAACAGTGGCCGCGGGCTTTGCCCCCGCCGCGCTGGCCGGGCACCCGGACAGCGACACCGTTCTGGCGACCACGCCGGAGGGAATCCAGCGCTCCACCGACGGCGGCACCACGTGGATGCCGGTGAAGTCCGGCCCCGTGATCCAGTTCGCCGCCTTCGCCCACCCCGAAGAAGCAGCCGGTGTCGAACCCGACGGAACGGTCCACTATTCCGCCGACGCCGGTGCAACCTGGGCGAAGAAGGGCCGGATCGACGGCCAGGTTCTGGCGATAGCAGCCCTCAAGGGTGACGACGGAAACCCGTGGATCTGGGCAGCCACCCCGGAAGGAATCGTCGTCTCCACGGACGGCGGAACGACGTTCCGGCCGGCAGACGCTGCCTGAAACACATGGACATCGGAGAATACTTCGCCTCAGCGGTGACCTCCGGTATGCGGCTGTAACGGCCCGCTGTCTACAGGCCTGGACAAACCACTTCACTGACAAGCCCGGCTTCAGGCAATCGCGGCGTAGGTCCGGCGCAGCCGTGCGAGCCACCACTCCCTCCGCTCGGGAGCAGCGGCGTACTGCTCAAGCAGCCCCGCGTCGGCGGCCACATCGCGGAGGCGGATGGCGCCGTCGTCGGCCACCAGGGGATCCGTGGTGACGTCCGCCGCGAGCAGCGAGACCGTCCCCAGTCCGCAGGCGTAAGGCAGTTCCGGCAGCGCCGCGGCAAGCGCCAGCCCCGCGCGGATCCCCACCGAAGTATCCAGCGCGGAACTCACCACGGCGGGCATCCCGGCCTGCGCCACGAGGTCCAGCGCACGCCGCACTCCCCCGAGCGGGGCAACCTTCACGACGATCAGGTCGGCGGCCCCGGCGCGGGCCACCTTGAGCGGATCCTCCTCCTTGCGCACGCTTTCATCGGCGGCGATCAGCACGGGCACGCCGGCCGCGCGGAGGCGGCGCCGGACCTCCGCGAGGCCCTCGATGTCCGGCACGGGCTGCTCCGCGTATTCCAGCCCGACGGCGGCGAGCCGGGTCAGCGCCTCCACCGCCGCCGGCACGTCCCAGCCCCCGTTGGCATCCACCCGGACGGCGGCCTCGGGCAGTTCGGCGCGGACGGCGGCAACCCGGGCGGCGTCGTCGTCGAGCGACTGGCCGGGTTCGGCAACCTTGACCTTGACCGCATCCACGCGGCCGAACCGGGCCAGAATCTCCGCCACGCGATCGGCAGGAACGGCCGGCACCGTGGCGTTCACCGGGATGCTGGCCCGGAGCGGCTCCGGGAAGCCGTGCCAGCCGGCTTCGATCGCCGATGCGAGCCAGCGGGAAGCCTCGGCATCGCCGTATTCGGGGAAGGCACCGAACTCGCCCCAGCCCACGGGTCCGCGCAGCAGCAGCGTTTCACGCTCAAGGATGCCGCGGAACTTCACGCGCATGGGCAGCGCCACGACACGGGCGCCGTCGAGCAGTTCCTCAAGCGCCGGCATTCCGCCCCAGAACGGCAGCGGAGGCGCTTGAAGCGGCGGAAACTTGGGGGCCCCGGAAGGCGAAGCGGCAGGCATGATTTCACTGTACCGGTGGGGCCGGCCGGCCCCTCAGCGCCCATTCGGCTATGTGGACAACCCGGCCTATGTGGACAACCCCGGCCGGCCTGAAC
>Ga0207428_10006683_pt1 | contig 10592 bp, 10 predicted proteins | sample RhiMethybrSRZTD1_FD_187600 | JGI IMG/M metagenome (GOLD analysis project Ga0207428, IMG submission 187600) | Populus rhizosphere microbial communities from Tennessee, USA - Rhizosphere MetaG P. TD hybrid SRZTD1 (SPAdes) (version 3) | ecosystem: Host-associated > Plants > Roots > Rhizosphere >... | reverse complement strand
TGGGCGCGCACACCGGATATGAGTTTCCTCGTGTCGCCAAATGAGTTGCGCAAGCTTCTCGAAGAAACAGAATTCACGCTTACCGACTGGTCTGACACAACGGAAGCGGCGCGTGCGTGGTTTGTGAGCCTGGCCGAGAAGATCCAGAAAGAAGGCTTTCCATCCCTTGGATTCCATTTGCTGCTTGGAGTTGACTTCAAAGCGATGGCGCAGAATCAAGGTCGAAACCTGCAAGAGGGGCGAATTGTTCTTGCACAAATCGTCGCGAGGAAGTGAGCGTTGCCTGACAATGGCGCGCAGCCGACACTCGCAAGCGGGCGCGGCTGACGCCGGACATTGAGCGTCCGCTCTAAGGCGCTTTTGGACGACGCCTTCGGAGACGATTGAGCTTCCGCTATGGGTCGGATCCTACCCTTCACGACAGCCAAAAGCGGTCACTTCAGTAGGCATCACCCTTGTCGCCAATAATGAAGGGGGATACGGAAATCCTGTCCATCTGCCTGTCGATCAGACCGTTCAAAGGCCAACAAATGCGCACTTGACCTGAACCAACAGCCCCGGACTGCGCAACACGTCCGGGGCTGACGCACGTTTCGATACCGTTTCAGCAATGGGTGAGGGACAGGAACAGGCGAACATCCGAGTGTCCGCCCGCTCGAGCGCGACAGGATCAGTCGCCGTAGATATTGAAGCTGAAGTATTTGCTGGCGATTTTGTCGTATTCACCTGACTGCCGGATCGCGACGATCGACGCGTTGATTTTCTGCACCAGGTCGTCCCCCCCTTTACGCACGCCGATCGCGACACCGTCTCCGATGATGCTCTTGTCCGTGATCGCAGGCCCGGCAAACGCGTAACCAGCGCCTCGAGGCGTCTGCAGCAAACCGATATCGCCTTGAACCGCCGCCTGGAAAGACGCTTGCAGGCGACCTGTGATCAGGTCTTGAAAGATCTGATCCTGAGTCTGGTAGGACTGGATACGAGCGCCTTTCGGGGCCCACTCGCTTTTTGCGTAAGCCTCTTGCAATGAGCCCTGGATGACCCCGACAGACTTGCCTTTCAACGAGTCGTCACCTGGCAAAATCCCGGAATCGGTTTTTGCAATCAACGCAGACGGGGCTACGTAAATCTTGTTGGTGAAATCCACCTGCTGACGGCGTACGGGCGTCGCACTGAACGCCGAGAGAATGGCATCGAACTTCCTGGCCTTCAAAGCAGGGATCATCGAGTCGAAGTTCTGCTCGACCCACACGCACTTGACCTGCAGATTTGCGCAGATGGCCTCCCCGAGATCGATGTCGAATCCGCTCAGGGATCCATCAGGCATCTTCTGCTCGAAAGGCGGATAGCTGGGGTCCACACCGAACTTCAGTGTGGGCTCGGCCTCGGCACCGAGGGCAACGAAGAGTGATGCCAATGTGAGTGCTGATGCAACTTTCTTGTTCATGTCAAAGCCTCGCTCAACGGGGGTCAATGTTTCACGCATCTTTCTTCAGGAAGGACTCGGCCAGCCGGACCCAAAACTCCGCACCGCGCATGAGTATTTCGTCGTTAAAGTCGTATCGAGGATCGTGGATCATGCAGCCCCCTTCCCCGTCTCCGTTCCCCAGAATCAGGTAACAGCCCGGACGCTCTTGCAGGAAATAGGCGAAATCTTCGCTGCCGTTAAAGGGGGTGATGTTCTCGAGGACCTCGCAATCGCCAAGCCAATCCCGAGCCACGCTCGCGGCGAACGCCGTGGCGGCAGGATCGTTCACCAGCAAGGGATAATCCGCGCTGTATTTGATCTCTGCCGTGGCGCCGTAACTGGCCGCTTGCGACTCGATCACGCGAGTGATGTCGATCTCGAGCTGATCGCGAACCTGCTGATTCAGCGCGCGCACCGAGATGAGCATGTGCGCGCTGTCGGGGATCACATTGGACGCCCGACCAGCGTGGATCGCGCCCACGGTGATGACACTCATTTCCTGAGGAGAGACGGTTCTGGAGACCAACGTCTGCAAGGCCATGATGATGCTCGCACACACCACGATCGGGTCGACGGTCAGATGAGGCATCGCACCATGCCCGCCCTTCCCCCGGATGGTTACATCGACCTGATCGGCCGACGCCATGAAGGCCCCCGGGCGAAAACCGAAGGTCCCGGTCTTGTAGCCTGGCATGTTGTGCAGAGCGAACAGCGCATCACAGGGAAACTGCTCGAGTACCCCTTCCCTGATCATCTGGCGCGCCCCGGCCAGGCCTTCTTCCGCGGGTTGAAAAATCAAGGTGAGCGTGCCATTGAAGTGACTGCGCTTTGCCAGGGCATAGGCCGCCCCCAGCAGCATCGCCGTATGGCCATCATGGCCACAGGCATGCATCTTTCCGTCGACCTGGCTGCGATAGGGAAGGTGCGTGTCTTCATGGATCGGCAAGGCATCCATGTCGGCACGCAGCCCGATCTTGCGAGTTCCGCTTCCTCGAGTCAACACCGCGACGACACCGGTCTTGGCGATCCCACGGCTCACTTCGTATCCCCATGAGGTCAGCCGTTCGGCCACCAGATCGCTGGTCAGGTACTCCTCGTAGCCCAGCTCTGGGCGGGAGTGAATCAGATGGCGTATCTGCTGGATTTCATCTTGCACTTCAAGCAGTTCAGGAATGGCTAAGGACATTGGCGTGCTCCTACTGGGCAGACGCTAGGAAAATAAAGGGCTGAACAGGTCGCGAGGGCGCCGGGTTCAGCGCACTCGCATACGCCACGGCTACTTCAACCGCCCCGACAGGAACTGGCCCAGGCGCTCACTCCGGGGGTTGGTCAATACTTCTGCAGGGTTGCCCTCTTCTTCCACCAGGCCCTGGTGCAAAAACATGACGTGATTGGAGACATGTCGAGCGAACCCCATTTCGTGGGTGACCACAACCATGGTTCGCCCTTCTTCGGCCAGCGCTTGCATGACCTTGAGGACCTCACCGACCAGTTCGGGATCAAGCGCGGACGTGGGCTCGTCGAAGAGCATCACCTCAGGTTCCATGGCGAGGGCTCGGGCGATCGCGACCCGTTGCTGTTGTCCGCCGGACATGTGGGACGGGTATTTGTTTTCAACGCTCGCGGCCAGGCCCACTTTTTCCAGGTACTTGCGTGCCCGCGCTTCTGCGTCTTTTCGGCTCAGCCCCAACGCCTGGATGGGCGCCTCGATGACGTTTTCCAGCACCGTCATGTGCTGCCAGAGGTTGAAGTGTTGAAACACCATCGCCAGCTTGGTTCTCACCTTCTGAAGCTGCCTGGGGTCCGCCACGATCATCGAACCTGACATGTCCAGCCGGGTCCTGATTTCCTCGCCGCTCACGGTGATTTTCCCGGCACAGGGCTGCTCAAGAAAATTGATGCAACGCAGGAAGGTGCTCTTACCGGAACCGCTGGAACCGATGATGCTGATCACATCGCCGGCTTTCGCATTCAGAGAGACGCCTTTCAATACCTCGTGAGGGCCGTATTTTTTGTGGAGGTTTTCTACGTTCAGCTTGTGCATCGTGCTCTCCATCAATGTGTTTGAGGCTTCAAAAACGCGAGCCAACGGGACTCGCCCTTGCGGAACAACCAGATCAGTCCAAACACCATCACGGCATAGAGCGCAGCCGCGACGCCAAATGCTTCGAAGGTTGCATAGGTTTCAGCGTTGACATCTCGAGCCACTTTCAAGAGGTCGGGCACGGTGGCGGTGAACGCCAGGGTCGTGGAGTGCAGCATGAGGATGACTTCATTGCTGTAGGCCGGCAGCGCTCGCCTCAACGCCGAGGGCAGAATCACCCGTTTGTAGACCTTGAACGACGACAGGCCGTAAGCCCGGGCGGCTTCGATTTCCCCATAGGGCGTGGCCCGGATGGCCCCTGCGAAGATCTCGGTCGTGTAGGCACAGGTGTTCAAGGCAAACGCCAGTAACGTGCAGTTGAAGCCCTCTCGGAAGAATGCATCCAGCAAGGGCTGATCACGCACGTAGCTCAGACTGTAGACGCCCGTGTAGAGAACGAGCATCTGGATATACAGCGGCGTGCCTCTGAAGACATAGGTGTAGAACCACACCGGCCCGCGAATGAACGGGTTCTTCGCCACCCGCGCTACCGACATGGGAATCGAGAGCAGGAAACCGATGGCGATCGAAGCGACCAACAGCCACAACGTCATGGCGACGCCGGACAGCTGGTAACCATCCGTCCACAGGTACGCTTTCCAGTATTGGGCAATGAACTCATGCATGTTCATAGGTCCGCCTTCCTCACGCCCGCCGAATAGTGAATCTGCAGCCAGACGAGAACACCGTTGGACACGGTGGTGATCGCCAGATAAATGAGACCGCCGACCAGGCTGAAGTAGAACAGCTGCATCGAGCTTTTACCGGCATCCTGGGTCACCTTGACGATGTCCGTGAGGCCAATGATGGAGACTAAAGCGGTCGCCTTGACGACCACCTGCCAGTTGTTGCCAATGCCCGGCAGGGCGTAACGCATCATTTGCGGAAACATGACTCTGCGAAACGCTTTTGCCGGCGTGAGGCCGTAAGCGATCGCGGCTTCGTATTGTCCTGCGTGAACGGATTGATACGCCCCACGAAACGTCTCGGTGAAGTAAGCGCCGTAAATGAAACCGAGCGTGATGACCCCTGCCAGAAACGGATTGATGTCAATCTGATTGAAACCGAGTGCCTCGGTGATGTTGTTCAGCCCCATTTGCAGGCTGTAGAACAACAGCAACATGATCACCAGATCGGGCACGCTGCGAATCAGCGTGGTATAGGCCGTCGCCAGATTTCGTAGCATTCGACTCTTGGAAAGTTTGGCGGATGCGCCTATCAAACCCAGCACGACCGAGAACAGCATGGACAGTAATGCCAGCTTGATCGTGGATATTGTCCCGTCGAGGATGATCGACCCGAACCCTTCTAGAAACATGGCTCTCGTTCCTAAATGAAATGATCGTGCGCGATGGGCGCCCAGGAAAAACCTGGGGGCCCACCGTTGAATTCAGAAAAAAACCGTGAACTCAGTTGTAGATGTCGAACGAGAAATACTTGTCGGCCAGCAGTTTGTACGTGCCGTTTTCATGCAACGCCTTGAGCGCCCCGTTGACCGCAGTCTCGAGCTCGTCGTCGCCCTTGCGCAGCCCGATCGCAATGCCTTCGCCCAGGATCTTTTCGTCTTTCACCTCTGTCTTGGAGAAGGTGTAGCCCGCGCCTTTGGGCGTCTGGATAAACCCGATATCCGCCACGGGTGCATCCGTCAGCGTGGCATCCAGGCGGCCAGACATCAGGTCTTGATACACCAGGTCCTGCGTCTGATAGGACTTGATGACGACACCACCCGGGGCCCAGGCCGATTTCATGTAGGCCTCCTGCGTGGTGCCTTGCGTCACCCCCACGTGCTTGCCCTTCAGCGACTCGACCGTCGCATCGAGGTCGCTGCCCTTTTTGACGATGAGCTTGGTCGGGGAGTTATAAAGGCGATCGGAAAAATCGATCTGCGCTTTACGTTTTTCGTTGATCGACAGTGCGGACATGATCCCGTCGAACTTCTTCGCCCGTAGCGCCGGAATGATGCTGTCGAACGACGTTTCGACCCACACACATTTGGCCTTGAGCTGGGCGCAGATCGCGTTGCCGAGATCGATATCGAAACCCACGAGGCTGCCGTCACGCGCCTTGGACTCGAAAGGCGCGAAGGTCGGGTCCACACCGAACTTTATTTCCGTCAGGTCCCTGGCCATGACACCGGACGAAACGACAGCGAATACGGTAGCTAACACAATCTTTTTCATATTTTTATCCTGCTTAGCTAATCAATGGTTTTGCATGGGATTTACGTTCTTCGATCACACACAGACGGTGTCTGCCATTCGCCTCCCTATCCGCCAAATAGCCGGCCATCCTCACACTCGCGCCTCGGATCAGGGCTTGGACCAGAGCAACGGGAACCGCGCGTGTTCCATCCTGGCCCCGGCCGCGAGTTCAGCTTCGAGCCCCGGGAAGTCAGGAGATGTTTTCCACTGCCGTGGCGCATGGGTAACGTCATCACCGAGGAAGCGCACCGAGAACGCACGCCGACGTCTGTTGCCCCCCACCCCACCAGAGGCATGCAATGTGAGCATGTGGAAAAACACCACATCGCCCGGATTGAGCTCCCACCCCAGAATGTTCCATGCACTGCGATCCGCTTCGATGTCAGGCAGGTCGCTCAACGTGCCCTCGGGAAACCACTGGGCCTGGCTGTCCATGAAGCTACGGGGCATCAGCCAGGGCCCTAGATGCGATCCGGCGACAAACTCCAGCGTCGACTCGCGGGCGACCGGGTCAATCGGCATCCACATGCTGCAGTTCTGACGGCCATCGACGTTGTAGTACGGTTGGTCCTGGTGCCAAGGGGTGCGCTGGCGCGTGTTCGCTTCCTTGACCAGCAGGTGGTCGTGATAAAGCCTGGCGGTGTCACTTCCCATCAGTTGCGCGGCAACATGACCGACCCGGCTTTCGAAGATGAAGGCCTTGTAGGCATCGATATCTTCCCAATTGCAGAAGTCTTCAAAGAACCAGCCGGGATCGTCCGGGCGGCTGGCGACCTTGGCGCGAGGGCTTGGATGTCTGAGATTTTGCTCGATTCCTGTTTCCAGCAACGCCACCTCTTCTGGAGAGAACAGTTGGCGAACGCACACTGCACCATCACGTTGAAACGCCTCCTGCGTTCCGGCGGGAAGTTTAAATGCTGAGACTTGTTCCATCTGGCACCTCTAAGCAAATACGTTACTTATTAAATGAAAGTTCAATTATCATTCGCCAACACGCTACCGCCCAACACGCACTGTCGACCGGCCGTTGAAAACACATCACCCACTGATGATGTTTAACTCACGAGTTTCTTGTAGTGATAACGAAGATGGTCTTCTATAAAAGAAGCGATGAAGTAATGACTATGGTCATAACCCTGACGCACCCTGATCTCGAGTTCGCAGCGACTGTTGCTCATCGCCCCCAGTAACGTGCCCGGTTTAAGTTCTTCATCGAGGTATTCGTCGGCGCCGCCAAACTCAACGAGGATCGATAAATTCGACTGGCAACTCGCTAATAACTCAGAAGCATCCCAAGACAGCCAGGATTGTCGATCGGCACCCAGGTAGCCCGAAAAGGCCTGGATCCCCCAGGGAGAACTGGCGGGATTACAGATCGGTTCAAACGCCGATATCGAGAGATACTTCTGCGGGTTTCTCAATGCACAGACCAATGCTCCGTGACCGCCCATCGAGTGACCTGAAATGCCACACCGACCTGACGTCGGGAAATGGCGGTCGATCAGCCCGGGAAGCTCATTCACCACGTAGTCGTACATGTTGTAATGATCGGACCAGGGTTTCTCGGTTGCGTTGACGTAGAAACCGGCGCTTTGCCCGGACACCCACTCTTCGGGAGCCGAGTCAGGAATTTCGCTGCCGCGAGGACTGGTATCAGGGGCGACAATGATCAGGCCCAAGTCCGCTGCGACGCGAAGCGCACCCGCTTTTTGAACGAAGGTATCTTCATTGCCCGTCAACCCTGCCAGCCAATAAAGAACAGGGAGCCGAGGGCCAACGTCAGCCTGCGCAGGGAGAAATACGGAAAACGTCATCTCGCACGCCACAGCGCTGGACGCATGCCTGTACTTGTTTAAATGGCCGCCAAACGTTTTGCTGCTGGAAATAAGTTCCATGGTCATCTCTCGCGCTCGTGACCGCGCGACTGTCGACAGGACTCAATTACCTGCCGACATCGCACTGATGCAGGCCGAGCGAACGGTCACTCGACCCTACTGCACTTCGAGGGCTCAGACAGGCCTGAAGCAGTAAGCGGCCAGCTTGTTGCCGTCCAGATCACGGGCGTAAGCGGCATAGGCATGTGGCGCCCAACCACGAGGACCTGGCGCGCCTTCACAGACACCGCCAGCGGCCAGGGCGGCCTTGTGGAATGCATCGATCGATGCGCGATTCGGTGCTTCGAAACTGACGGTCACACCGTTCCCTACACTGGCAGGCGCACCATTGGCAGGTTTGAGGACAAAAAAGGAAGGTGCAGCTTCACCCCAGATCGAACCGTTATCATCAAGGTCGGCAATGCGCTTGAGATTCAACTTGCTCAAGACTTCATCATAGAAGTCACGGGCTTTATTCAAATCATTAGTGCCGACACTAACGTGTGTAAAAATGGCCATGTCTGTCTCTCTTGTAATTGTTATTTTCGTTGTCGATCAATTTAATGACCGCTCTGTCGCGAACGCACCATCAATGCCTTCGCCGTCAGTGCATCCGTGCCCATTGTTAAAACATTACGCAGCTCAGCGGTACAAACTTGCGATTGATTCGATAAACCGGCGTAACTTCAAATTCGCAGCCGCTTTGCAAGTAGTCTTGATTCCTTCCGTTCGGTAACCGCCCTGCTGTAACGTGATCGCAGTATTGCTTTTCGCCTCCAATAGGAAAAGAATATATTGCCTATTCTGGAGTATAAAAAAAATTGATAGGTTTCTCGTTCAGACAACTCGAGTACTTCGTGGCAGTGGCCGAGCATGGGAGCATCAGTGCGGCCGCCAGGGCGCGGCATGTCTCGCAGCCGTCCGTTTCCATCGCCATCTCGCAACTGGAGGATGCCGTGAATGACCGATTGTTCCGGCGCCAGGTCAGTCGAGGGCTGGAGTTGACGCCCGCTGGCACGCGCTTGCTCAGTCAGGCGAGAGACATCCTGAGCATGGCCGCGAAAATGAGCGTTCAAGCTGATTCCCAGCCTCAAGTGCTGCGCGGAAACCTGTCGCTGATCTGCTTTCAGGATTTGGGGCCGTACTACGCCCCGCGCCTGCTGTCGGGGTTCCGAAAGGCGCATCCTGAAATTGAGGTCACGCTGTTCGAAACGGATCTGGCGGGCGTTCACAGGAGCATCACCGCAGGGAAGGCGGAGCTGGCGCTCACGTACGACCTGGGGCTGGACCCCCTCCTTCCCCGGCAAGTGCTGGCGGAACTGACACCCTATGCGTTGTTATCGAAGGATCATCGATTGGCCACGCACGATGCCGTCTCGCTCCATGAGCTTGCCCAGGAATGCCTGATTCTCGAAGACATCGCCCAGACTCGCGAGTATTTCCTGTCGCTGTTCTGGGCCCATGACCTTCGGCCGCGCACCCAACAGTACACCCAGACCTTCGAAATGCAGCGAGGTCTGGTGGCCCACGGGTACGGCGTGGCGTTGTCTTGCACCCGGCCTGTCGGCGATCATTGTTATGACGGCACGCCCCTGACATGCCTCCCTGTCATCGAGGACGTATCACCTCAGCGAGTGGTTCTGGCCCAATCCCGAGCGATGCATCCATCACCGGTCGCAGAAGCCTTCGTCAAATGGGTCGCCAATGACTGGCAAGAACGACACGACTGAAGCACTGGCGAACAAACACATCATTTCAGCACCCGAAATAGTGAATTGAGATTGATGCAGGTTCCGCGCACAAACCCGTTGCAGGAGGATTGATTAAGAAGAATGTCAGCTTTAGTCGATTCCTGCCTGTAACGAACGTCGGCTTTGGGTCGGTTGCTGCCCTTCGCGACAGGCAGCAATCGGCTGTGGATTCAACCGGTCGATGCAACAGATTGGTTAAATCGTTCAGCGGGCGTTCGCCTAAGGGCTGCTTCAGACCCAGGCTGGGTGAAAACCCATGCGCTGTTTTGTAGTCTGCGTTGCTATGTAAAATCTGCCCGCGTTTGGTTAGTCAGCCCGCCCTGAAATTTACGTAGGAATGCGATTTTCGTTCCTATTCTGACTGTAAAACTTGCTCTAAAACGTTTTCACACAGCCTGGACCCAAAATGGACATCATTTTGACAGGGAGATCCAATGGTCATTGCCCGAGAAGGCGTGATTGCATGCTTTCCCGGACAAATACATTGACGCAATCAGTTACCGAATGACTCCATCAGGCCTCTAGTACCAACTGTGATAATCGTAGACTAAGGCGTTGACGTAGGAGAACAGGTGAGTCGGCTCGAAAACTAAATTTCAGCTGTTAATCAAAAAGTTAACTTAACTTTGGCGAATTTAGCGCGAATCCCGGCCAACCCTCCACGTGTTCTACGTCGGGGTCTGCTGGATAACGGCTATAGCGAATTGCCGATCGCCAGCGAGCATGCTGTCGCCATTGATGGTCTGCCGCCCATACACCAGGACCCGTTTGACCGCATCCTAGTGGCGCAGGCGATGGTTGAGGGGATAACGCTGCTGACGGCTGATGCAATGGTCGCGCAGTACCCGGGGCCTGTGCGGAAGGTGTAACGGTTGTCTGCTGCGAAGGACGCCTGAGACAGCGCTCAACTATCCCTTTACACACACCACCTGGCGCAGGGTGTGCACGACTTCCACCATCTCGCGCTGGGCTTCCATGACGCGGTCGATGTCCTTGTAGGCCATCGGGATTTCGTCGATCACGTCAGCGTCCTTGCGACACTCGACATGCGCGGTGGCACGGATCTGGTCGGCGACGGTGAACAGCTTTTTCGCCTGGGTCCGGCTCATGACGCGGCCCGCGCCGTGGCTGCAGGAGCAGAACGACTCCTCGTTG
>Ga0207428_10006680_pt1 | contig 10593 bp, 5 predicted proteins | sample RhiMethybrSRZTD1_FD_187600 | JGI IMG/M metagenome (GOLD analysis project Ga0207428, IMG submission 187600) | Populus rhizosphere microbial communities from Tennessee, USA - Rhizosphere MetaG P. TD hybrid SRZTD1 (SPAdes) (version 3) | ecosystem: Host-associated > Plants > Roots > Rhizosphere >... | reverse complement strand
CGCTTCTTCCGTGCCGCCGGGTACCGCCTTGCGATCCATCCAAGGGCGATTTCTTCGTCGCGACGATGAACTTCGAATCCTGCAGGAGAACCTGGACGCTGTTCGAGCCGGCGGGGTTCGTGCTGTATGTCTGACCGGCGAGCCCGGTGCCGGCAAGACGACCTTGCTTGAACAGTTCGTCTCCGGGATTCAGACCGCGCCAGGACAGCTCGTGACGTTCTCCACCTGTTCCCAGCGGCTTGCTAGCGCTGAAGCATTTCTGCCGCTGCTCGACGGTCTGGACGGTCTGACGTGCGCCGGCGAGGACGCAGCCATCACGCGGTTGCTCAGAGCGATCGCGCCAACTTGGTATGTGCAGATCGCTCCTCTATGGTCCACTGCGGATCTGGCATTCGCATCCGTGTTGGAGCGGGCCCGGGCAGCGTCACCGGAACGGGTGAAGCGTGAACTCGGCGCTTTCGTCGCCCACATCACAGCCGTGAGCCCGCTCGTCGTCGCAATCGACGATTTCCACTGGGCGGACGCGTCCACCGTGGAGGTGCTCGCCTACCTCCTGAGCAAGCCCGACCTCGAGCGCCTTCTTCTTGTGTGTGCGTACCGGCAGACCGAGATGACACTCTCGGCACATCCTTTCGTCTCCGTCCGTCACGAGTTGATGAAGCGCCGTATCCTCGTCGAGGTGCCATTGCGGCGCTTCAGCCTACAGGAGACAGCGTGCTATTTCGACCTCGTGTTTCCGGAGAACCGTTTCCCGAAGGAACTACCCGAAGTCGTCCAGGCCCGAAGCAACGGCAATCCGTTGTTCGTGAGCGAGATCGCCCGCGACCTGATGGAGCGTGGCGCAGTGCGGCGGCACGAAGGGTGGTGGTGCATCGACGCGTCCCTCGACCAGGTGCGTAGCTCGCTGCCCTTGTCCATTCAGAGCGTCATCGAACGCAAACTTGCGCAGCTCGACGCCGAGGATAAGCTCCTGATGATGGCGGCGTCGCTTCAGGGTATGGAGTTCGACTCAAGGCTCGCGGCGATCGCAGCCGGATGCCCAGTCTCCGACGCAGAGCAGCGGCTGGCGCGACTAGAGTCGGTTCACTCGCTCATCACGCCCGTTGGCGAAAGCGATCCCGGAGATGCCATTCCCGGCCAGCGTTATGCCTTCGTCCACATGCTGTATCAGGAAGCCTTCCAGACGGCAGTCACGCCGGCCCGGAGAGCTGAATGGAGCCGGCTGATTGCCAACGCTCTCGCCGAATTGAACAAGGCCGATCCTTCGAGAGTTGCGGCGGAACTGGCAATGCACTACGAGGCCGGGAGGGATTTCCACCGAGCTGCGCAGTGGTTCCTGCAGGCGGCCCGCAATGCGGCGCAGGTGTACGCCAATCACGAAGCGGCCGATCTGTGCAAACGGGCGATTACCAATGCGGACCGCCTCGAAACCGGACTTCGGAACGGCGTGGTGTTGGACGCCGCGATGCTCAGCGCCGAACTGCATCTCAACGTCAGCGCATTCGAGAATGCGGTCGCCGACTTTGGGCTGGCGGAAAAGGCCGCTTCGGACGCCGGACTGGTCGAGGCACAGGTCGACGCGATCTGCGGCGCCGCTCTCGCGCTGTTCAATCTGAAGCGGACCAGTGAGACGCGTGCGCTGGGGTTCAAGGGTTTGGACCTCGCACGTGTTTCCGGGAGCGAGACCGCCGTCGCGTCCTCCCACATGGTGGTCGCGATGGAGCGCATGTGCGTGGGCGACCTCGGTGCGGCGGAACGCTGGAGCACCTCTGCGCTGCCGGTGCTGCAAAACGACGTTCGCACGCCGGTTCCGCTGCACGTGATTGAAGGCGTGGGGTACGGGGCGGCCCTGCACGGCTGGCGCCTGGAGTACGAGGACGCGTTTCCACCTTGTGAGTGGGCGCTCGCGAAGGCCCGTGAGCGTGGATCCAACTTTCACATCGTCTGTCTGCTGTTCATTCGCGGCATGGGCTTCGGTAACTTCGGCCGCCTCTCGGATTCACTGGCCGATCTCCGCGAAGGTATGCGACTCAGCGAGATCAATCATGAGCGGTACTGGCTGCCGCGGCTGCCCAACACGCTGGCGTGGTTGCACAGCGAGATGTTCGATGTCGAGGAGGCGCTGCGACTGAATCGTGAGGGGAGCGTCATCGCGCGTGAGATGAACTTCCCCGAAGGGGACGTGAACTCGGAGATCAACCTGGCACTCAACTATCTCAGTCTCAACGAACCGAATAGTGCCCGCGAGCATCTCGCCGCAGCCGAGACGTTGCTGGCCCAGGACGAGTGGTTTCGCTGGGTGTATACGATTCGCTTCCAGGCCGCGTATGCCGAGTATTGGTTGATGAAGGGCGATCCTGGCGAAGCGGCTCGATATGCAACGGCATCGCTCAATCTCGCCGGCGGCACACGCCGGCGCAAACACATCGCGTGGGCGCGCAAGCTGCTCGGCGACGTGGCCGCCATGGAGGACCGACCGCGAGAGGCGGCTGCGCACTATCAGGCGGGGCTTTCCGAGTTGGAACGTCACCCGTGTCCGTCCGTTCAGTGGAAGATTCTGGCTGCCCTTGCGGCCGTTCACATCAAGCTCCACCAGCCCCGGGAAGCCGAGGAGTCACGTGCAGCGACACGACGTGCGCTCCGTGAACTCGCCGGATCGATCAGGGAGGCTCCTCTGCAGAATCGGTTCACAGGATCGAGAGTTGTGCGCGAGTACGGCGTCGCCTGATCGCGCCATCGCCCACACGATCGTCTCGCCGATCCGCTCCAGCGCGATCGCTGTCGATCGCCAGCCGTGTGATCTCTTCAAGCGTGGTCGGTGTCGTCATTCGCGGCCCTATCCAGATCGGGTTCAGATCCCTGCGCTCTTCCTTGGACGATGACGACTGATGCACTGTGAATCAAGCCCAGAGTTCGAGGTGGTGACGCTCGCGCACACGACCTTTCACCGCAGAATGAACCGCGGCTCCTTCATGCATCTGTGGCGCGACGGTATACTTGAAAAACCCGTAAGTGATCGCGGCACATTCGGGGACGTATCACAATCGCCACGATTCGGTCCGGTCGCGACTGCAAGTTGTTGATTCTCAATGGAGAGATGTCCGAGTGGTTGTCCGCCTACCGGCGAAGCCGCTACGGCGAGACATCTCGCCAGAGCTCGCGATGAACGCAACGCGAGCGGAGGCGGATGAAGGAGCACGCTTGGAAATCGACTCCAGCCGCGCGTGCTGACGCACACCAAATCCCACCAACGCACTCTCGATCAACGACTTCACGCGACCACGATGTGCGTCGCTGTGTCCCCGTAAACGACGGTGTTTACCCAGCTCTTTGCGGGTCATCTGACACAGTGCTGACACGATTCCGATTTGCACTTCCGTGGACGCACATCGATTCGTATCCCGGTGTACCACGACGTTCGGAATTCGTGTGACACGCTGACGCGCTGCCTTGGCGACGTCGGCGCCGCGCAGCTCGTCCGGGTTCTTGACCACACCATGCTACTGTTACGCCCGTGCCAACGGAGCGTGGCCGGGCCCCCACTGGCGCCGTGCAGCTGCGCACACGGCTCGACCGCTTCGCGTTCCATCCGCGACTGTCGTTCCACGAACCGGTCCCGATCAGGTGGATCCGCGGCAGTGCCCAGATGCAGTCGAGCATCACGGTCACGACCGCGCAGTAGGCCTTCTGGCGCACCCGTGCCGGCGTGATGCTCGCGATCATGCGAGCGATGCAGGTCGGCATGCTGGTGTTGGCCTTCATTATCGATGTGACCCGGTCTTCCGCCGTTCGCCGCGCAGAGTACAATCCCGCTGGCAGGGTCGCTCCATGTTCCGGCTCCACAAGTGGTATCTGGACGTCGTCACCCACACCGGTGATGTTCTAATCCTCTACGCCGGCACGGTTGAATGGGGACGCATTGCGTTCGACTATGCCTCCGTTCTCCAGTACCGCGACGGCGTCACGCGCGACGTGCAGAGCGTCCGGCGTGTCGCGCAGCCGCGGCTCCAAGCGGACGCAGTCACATGGCGCAGCGGACCGCTGCGAGTAGAGGGCCAGTGGATCCGCGAGGCTCAGGAGATTGAACGGACGCTCGTGAACGGTCCTGACGGTCTCATCAACTGGACCTGCCACATGCCGCGCGCCCAAGCCACCGTTCAGTTTCAGGGAGAAAAGATTGCCGGACTTGGCTACGTCGAGAGCCTGACCCTCAGCATCCCACCGTCGAAACTTCCGTTTCGCACCCTTCGATGGGGACGTCACTTGTCGGATCGGCACTGGCTCGTGTGGATTGGCTGGGCGGGTTGCGGCGATCGGCGCTGGATCTGGATGGACGGCGAGGAGCAACCAGCAGCTGCGCTCGTCGACGGCGCTCCGTCACGCCTGAACGGCGGAGCGCGGCTGCGCCTTTCGAGCCCGCGAGACGTTCGCGATCGCAACGTGCTCGAGTCACTGACAGGAGTGCCTGCGGCGATGACGCGGCGCATTGCCGGAAGTCTCGCGAACGTGCACGAGCACAAACAGGTCAGCCGGAGCTCGCTTGTGATCGCGGACCAGGCAATCGATCATGGGTGGGCGCTGCACGAGGTGGTGACACGATGAGGCTCGCACGCCTCGCGTACGGCGCAGTATTCGTCGTCTTTCTGCCGGTTGGACTCCTGCTGTGGGCGCGCGCCACGAGCCCGCTCGTCCGGCTCCCGGTCATTTACGTTCCGGAAGCTGGCGCAGCCCTGGCGACGCTCGGTGTTCTCCTCATCGCCGCAGGCATCCGAGACATGATCGTGCTCGGCGGCGGACTACCCATGAATGCCTTCCCTCCGCCGCACCTCGTGCGCACGCGGATTTATCGATGGGTTCGTGACCCGATTTACATCGGCTTCGTTCTCGTCTGCGCCGGTGTGTCGATCGCTGCCGGCTCTCCCGCCGGACTCTGGATTGTGACGCCGGTCACGGCGCTGGCCTGTGCCGCCCTCGTGTATGGCTACGAGCGGCATGATCTGCGACGGCGGTTCGGTAAAGATGCGTTGCAGCCTCCCGTGCTTTCCATTCCACCTGATGACGATAACGCGGCCAGTGCAACGCATCGCGCCGCGGTCTTTCTCTGGGTTTTGATCCCATGGGTCGTAATCTTCTATGCCGTGCAAGCGCTCGGCCGCCAGGCCGGCGCGTTCGGGACGATGCTGCCGTTCGAGAGTGGATGGACGGTGCTGCAATGGACTGAGCTCGGATACGTCAGTACCTATCTCTTCATCCCGGTGACGGCACTGCTGATCCGAACGCAGCGCGATCTCCGCCGCTTCGCGGTACAAGCCCTTATCGCGATTGTCGTGGTCTCGATCGCGTGGCTCACGATTCCGGTAGTTGCGACCAACCGGCCGTTCATACCCACGTCAGCGCTCGGCCGGCTCCTCGCACTCGAGCAGGCGCACTCGAACGGCGTCGCGGCGTTCCCCGCGTTTCACGTCTTGTGGGCGTTGATCGCGGGGGAGGCGTGGCACGGCAATGCGCGATCGTCGGGACGGATCTGGTGGGGCTGGATCGGATGGCTATGGGCGGCCATCATCACCGTCACGTCTGTGACGACGAGCATGCACACGGTCGTCGAGGTCGGAGCCGCGATTACGCTCTTCCTGCCGATCCGCCATTACGAGAGAACGTGGGCGTCTATCCGCGCAATGACGGAGCTGATCGCGAACTCCTGGAAGGAGTGGCGCGTCGGGCCGATACGGATCATCAATCACGGCGTCTGGGGCGCCGCGGGTGCTGGCGTCGGGTTGCTGGTCGCAGGGTCGGCAGCGGGACCCGACTGTCTTGGCGCGGTTATCTGGATGGCGTTGTGCAGCCTCGTGTGCGCAGGCCTCTGGGCGCAGGCGCTGGAGGGCTCATCGAAGCTGCTTCGCCCGTTCGGCTGGTACGGCGGCATTCTGGGTGGTGTTGTCGGCGCGCTGACCGCGGCGGCTGTTGGGTGCCCAGCCGCGCCGCTTCTGGCGGCGTTCGCGATCGCCGCGCCGTGGATTCAAATCTTCGGCCGGGTGCGCTGTCTCGTCCAGGGATGCTGTCACGGCGGGCCCGCATCGCCTGGTGTGGGCATTCGCTATCAGCATCGCCGCTCGCGCGTCACGCAGCTTGCCCACCTTGCCGGCGTTCCCGTCCACGCGACACCGCTCTATTCGATCGCGGGCAACATCGTGATTGGGGTGGCGCTGCTGCGTCTGCGCGTGGTGGGGACGCCTGATTCGCTGATTGTCGGGATCTATCTGATCCTCGCGGCCGTTGCGCGGTTCGTGGAAGAGTCCTTCCGAGCGGAGCCACAGACTCCAATCCTCGCCGGCCTTCACAGTTACCAGTGGATAGCCTTCGGCTCCCTTCTCGCCGGCATCGTCTGCACGACGATCCCTACCGCCGCGTCGACCCCGACGTTCGTCTGGCCTGACGCGCGGCTCGTGTGGTCGGCCATCGCGATGGCGATGCTGGCGGGATTCGCGTTGGGCGTTGACTTCCCGGCCTCGAGCCGCCGCTTCTCCCGTCTGGCGCCTGCAGACTGATTACATTGCTACGGCATTTTCAGCCGTCACAGCGTCATCCGAGGAGCGGGGCAGGCGCTCGGCGGGCGTCATCACGTTGCTCGACACGCTCCCGTAGTCGTCCTGACGCGTACGATGGGACGACATTAGGAGGTCTGACACAATTCACGCGATGTCGTCGTTGTCGCTGTCCGTAAACCGCTGAAACTAAATACCATCGCAGAACGGTAGGATCTGAAGAGCGTTTTGCGATACCTCAAGCCGCTACGGCGAGACATCTCGCCAGAGCTCGCGATGAACGCAACGCGAGCGGAGGCGGATGAAGGAGCACGCTTGGAAATTGACTCCCGCCGCGCGTGCGGACGCACACCAACTCCTTCCGACACACTCTCCGATCAACAACTTCCGCAACATCGATAGGCGTCGATGTGTCCCCGTAAATGACGGTGTTGACCGGGGGGTTCGGGGGGTATCTCACACAGTTCTGACACAATGTGGCCGGCGATTTACGTCGATGAACATCAACGCGCATCGCGAGACAACAAACGTCACCGAGTGATCAACGCCTCGCCTCATCTCACTTCAGCGAGACGACGACCTTGCCCTTTGCGCGTCCTGCTTCGACGTAGGCCATGGCCTCCTTGGTCGATGTGAAGGGGAAGACGCGATCCACGACGGGGCGAATGATTCCGTCATCGATGAGCGACGTGATCTCAGACAACTGGTCGCCGCTCGCTCTCATGAACAGAAACGAGTAGTGCACCTGGCGGCGCTTGGCCTTCGCTCTGATCCCGTAGCTCAGGAAGCCCATGATCACTCTCAAGGCCCACGATGCACCGATGCTTCGTGCAAACGCAGCATCGGGTGGCCCTGAGATGGAGATGAGCTGTCCACCGGGTTTGAGCACGCGCAGCGATTTTTCGAGCGTCACCTTGTCGAGGCTGCTCAAGACCACGTCGTAGTCCTGGAGGATGTGCGCGAAGTCCTCCTTCTTGTAGTCGATCACGACGTCTGCGCCGAGGCTTCTGACCAGAGCCACATTGGCCGTGCTCGTGGTCGTCGCGACGGTCGCGCCGACGTGCTTCGCCAGCTGGATGGCAAACGTGCCCACACCGCCTGAGCCTGCGTGGATGAGGACCTTTTGTCCCTTCTTCAGATTCGCTCGTTCGATGAGCGCCTGCCAGGCCGTCAAACCGACCAGGGGCATGGACGCCGCGTCTTCCATCGAGAGTGCCTTTGGCTTGATCGCGACGTCCTCGTCTTTGATCGCGATGAATTCGGCGAACGCACCGATTCGCCCGTCGGCTGGCCGCGCATAGACCTCATCGCCGGGCTTGAATCGCCGTACTCGCGATCCCACCCGGACCACGACTCCGGCCACGTCGTGGCCCAGAATCAGCGGCAGGCGATACGGCAGAATGCGCTTAAACTCGCCGTTCCTGATTTTGGAATCCAGAAGGTTGACGCCAGCGGCGTGAATCTGGACCAAGACGTCATCCTCCCTCGGCTCCGGGTCTGGCATGTCGCCCGCCCGCATGCTGTCGGCGCTTCCGTAGCGATCGAGGGTGAATGCCTTCATGTGCTTCTCCCAGACCAGCGAGTTACTAGGCAGCGGCCGGGATTCCTGCGACCTGCCGTTCGAGTCCCTTCGGGTCTGCAAAGAACGCCGGTCCGGTGCCCTGACTCATCTTGTCGGGAAAAATCTCTTCGTTGCCGGCACTGATGCCCGCCACGATCGCCCGCGCGGCGTCCGCCGGTGAGGCCTTCTCGAGCGGCAGCACCTCGCCCATCCTGGTGTCGATCGGGCCGGGATACACACCAAACACCTGCGTGTGCTGCCCCCGCAGCATCGTGCGCGTGACCTGCGTGAGCGAATGCGTTGCCGCCTTGGAGGCGCTGTACGCCGCGATGATCGGGAAGCTGACGAACGAGGCCACCGAGTTGAGGTTGACGATGGCACCGCCGCCATTCTTCGCGAGGATGAGCGCGAAGGCCTGGGTCACCGCGAAGGTGCCGAGGAAGTTCACTTCCATTTCTCGACGCCCGCCCTCGATCCAGTTCGGATCGGTGAAATCGCCACCGTGAAAGCCGACGATACCCGCGTTGTTGACGAGCAGTTCTACGTCCGTCGCGGTCGCCGCGGCGGCGGCGATCTGTGCGGCGTTGGTCACGTCGAGTTGAAGCGGGATGACGCGTGAGCCGTGGCGAGCCACGAGCGGATCGAGCGCCGAGATGTTGCGGGCGGCGGCGTACACTTTTTTCACGCCGGCCGCGACGAACGCGTCCACGAGGGCTTCCCCGATGCCGCGGTTGGCGCCGGTGACGAGTGCGGTCTTGTCTGAGAGTGCGTAACCCATGTCGAGACTCCTGACGATCTCGCGACACGCGAGACTGAAAGCGGCAACTGCCTGCCGTTGTGCCAAAATAGACCGATCTGTCTATTCATGGCGTTGACAATAGACCGATCTGTCTGTATTGTCAAGAGGTGCAGCGGAAAGCCAAAGGACGGGCCAAGACATCGGAAATCGGCGTTCGTGATCGCCTTCTCGAGGCCGCCGATCGTTTGTTCTACCAGGAAGGCGTGCGCGCCGTCGGCATCGACCGCCTCTTGGCGGAAGCGGACGCCGCAAAGGCGTCGCTGTACCAACACTTCGGCTGCAAGGACCAGCTCGTGGCCTCGTACCTCGAGCGCAAAACCGCGGATGCCCGCGCGCACATCGAGGCGTACCTGGCCGACACGCCGCCGTCACAGCGGGCGCTGAAGTTTTTCGACTGGGTCGTGGAGTGGGCAGAGTCGAACGACTTTCGCGGGTGCCCATTGCAGCACACCGTCACCGAACTCACCGATCCCACGCACCCGGCGCGCGCTGTCGCCCACGGTCAGCGGGAATGGTTCGCGGAGCGTTTCCTCGAATGGACGACGGCCGCGGGCGTGAAGGACGCGAAAGCGATGGCTCGTGCGCTTGTCGTGCTATTCGATGGTGCTGTCGCGGGGTCTGAGGTTGACGGACCTCAGCGGGCGCGCGACGCTCGATGGATGGCCAAGAAGTTGTTGGCGGGCTGAACGCCCTCCTGTTGATCAGGATGTTGATCTCGGGCGTTGACGAGTGTCGGTCGGCTTGGCCTTCATCCGACAATTGCGCGTGCTCGCGCGCGTAGCATCAAAGCCGTGAATGGTCGCTTCTCGATGCCTCACAACTCGCCGGGCTGTGACACGCTGAATCCAGCTCAAGGAAATCGTCGTAAGCGATCACGGCGCATTAGAAGATCTGACACAGTTTCCGTTTTCCACACACGGAGCTTTTCACCATGGATGACGTCATCATCATCGGCGGCAGCTTTGCCGGTCTCGCCGGCGCCCTGCAGCTCGGCCGTGCCCGCCGCAAGGTCACCGTTCTCGATACCGGCCTGCCGCGCAACCGCTTCGCTGGCCACTCGCATGGCCTGCTCGGCCACGATCACAAGCCGCCGCTGGAAATCCTGGCAGAGGCGCGGCAGCAGCTGGCGCGCTATCCCACGATCAGGCTGGTCAATGCCCGGGCCGACAGCATCTCCGGCGCCATCGACGATTTCTCCGTCGTCACTGGCGATGGCGAAAGCCTTGGGGCGCGCCGCCTGATCCTGAGCTATGGCGTCGCCGATCAGATGCCTGATGTTCCGGGCTTTGCCGAAGGCTGGGGCACCTCCATCGTGCCCTGCCCCTATTGCGACGGCTTTGAAGTCGCCGGCCAGCATTGGGGCCTCGTCTGGTCCGGCCGGCAGTCGCACAATTATGTCAGGCTGTACCACGATTGGACCGACACGTTGACGCTCTTCGCCGATGGTCACGACATTCCGCCCGATATCCGCGCCGATCTGGCGCGCCGCAACATACCTGTCATCGATGGCCGGATCACCGGGATCGCCCATCACGGGGGCCATAACGCCACCGTCAAGCTCGATACCGGCCCCAATGTCGCGGTCGACATCCTGTTCGCGCATCCGCGCAACAAGCCGTCCGCAAGCCTGCATGAATCACTGGGCCTCGCCACGGTCGATACGCCCGGCGGCACCGCCCTCAAGGTCGACG
>Ga0207428_10006676_pt1 | contig 10596 bp, 9 predicted proteins | sample RhiMethybrSRZTD1_FD_187600 | JGI IMG/M metagenome (GOLD analysis project Ga0207428, IMG submission 187600) | Populus rhizosphere microbial communities from Tennessee, USA - Rhizosphere MetaG P. TD hybrid SRZTD1 (SPAdes) (version 3) | ecosystem: Host-associated > Plants > Roots > Rhizosphere >... | reverse complement strand
GCCGTCGACGCCGCCGGCGCGAACGGACGTGTACAGGTTCGCGGCGCCGACTCCCAGCTCGTTCGCGTCGACGCGGGGCAGATCGAGCGCGTCCTGACGAACCTGCTCGAGAACGCACTCAAGTTCTCGCCGCCCGACTCGCCCGTCCAGGTGCGCGTCACGGCGACCCGCGCCGAGGTGATCATTCGCGTCGTCGACCAGGGGGCCGGCATCCCGGAACAGGAGCTCGAGCGAATTTTTGAGCCGTTCTACCGGCGCGGGGGCGGTCGTACCGGCGTCGGCCTCGGGCTCGCGATCGCGCGTGGCTTCGCCCAGGCGAACGGCGCACGGCTGTGGGCGGAGTCCCGGCCCGACCAGGGCGCGACCTTCGCGCTCGCGCTCCCGGTCGAGGAAGCCGCCGAGGCCCTTGCATGAGCGGCCAGCGGATCCTCGTCGTCGACGACGAGCCGCAGATCCTGCGTGGCCTGCAGACGATGCTCCGCGCTGCGGGCTACGAGGTGGCGACCGCGACGACGGCCGACGAAGCGCTTGCCTCGGCCGCGGCCCACCCACCGGAGGCGGTCATCCTCGACCTCGTGCTGCCCGACGGCCGCGGCACCGACGTCGCACGCGAGCTGCGCACCTGGACCGACGTTCCCGTGATCGTGCTCTCGGCGGTCGGCGAAGAGCGCGAAAAGGTGGCCGCACTTGATGCCGGCGCCGATGACTATGTGACGAAGCCGTTCGGCGTCGAGGAGCTGCTCGCGCGGCTCCGCGCGTCCTTGCGCCGCGTCGCGCCGTCGACCGACCCCGTGATCGCAGTCGGCGAGATCCAGATCGACATCCCGAACCGGGCCGTCACGCTTCGTGGCGAGCGCCTGAAGTTGAGCCCGCACGAGTTCGACCTGCTCCGCGTGCTCGCGCAGCACCAGGGAAAGCTCCTGACCCATCAGGCCCTTCTCCGCGAGGTCTGGGGCCCTGCCTACCAGTCCGAGGCGCACTACCTGCACGTCTACGTTTCGCACCTGCGCAGGAAGATCGAGCCAGACCCGTCGAGCCCGCGTTACGTGCTCACGGAGCCTGGCGCCGGGTACCGGTTCGTGGACCCCGGCGCAGACGGCCGTTGAGGTCTTCTTAAGAAGCGCTCGTCGAACTTCTAGGGGTCCTTGAGATCGCGCGGGCTACGTTCGAGTTATGCAGCTTGCTGAGGAACTCACCTCGCGACGTGCGCGCCACAAACTCGCCCGGTCGGCGCGCGGCATCGTCGGAGACCTCTCTCCCCGTTTTCTACCAGGGGCCAGTCCACTGAATCGCCCGCTCGTGCGACCCCACGCCGACCTGCTGCTTGTGCTCGCCGACCGGCTCGACGGTGACCAGCGCCCGGTGAGCCTTCGTGGGATGCTTGCCGTGAGGCAATTGCTACAAGATCCATCGAGCCCGCTCTACGCAGAGGCAGACGCCGTCTCGAGCGACACGGTCGCCGCGGCGATCGAGATTGCCCTCGCCCAGCTAAACGCGCGCTGATGTACGACCTCGCCGCGATCGCTATTGGGCTCGCCTGCTTCCTCTTCCTGTTCGGAATGCTCTACGTGCTCGAGCGCATCTGATGAGCGCGGCCGACTACTTCGGGCTGATCGTCTCGCTCCTCGTCCTCGCCTACCTCGTCTACGCGCTGTTCCGGGGCGAGGACCTGTGAGCGGTCAGGGCATCGGCCAGATCCTCGTCTACGTGTTCATGCTCATCGCGCTCGCGTACCCGCTCGGGATCTACATGGCGAAGCTGTACAACGCCGAGCGGTTCGGCTTCGGCTGGCTCCAGGCCGTCGAGCGCGGCTTCTACCGGCTGCTCGGATCCGGCTCGAAGGAGCAGGACTGGAAGGCGTACGGCAAGAGCGTTCTGATTTTCAGCCTCCTCTTTTCGGCCGTCGTCTACGTGATCCAGAGGATCCAGGGGCACCTCTTCCTGAACCCCGACCACCTCAAGGGCGTGCCCTCGCACATCGCGCTGAACACGACGGCCAGCTTCGTCACGAACACGAACTGGCAGTACTACGGCGGCGAGTACACGATGTCGTATCTGACCCAGATCGCGGCGTTGGCGACGCAGCAGTTCGTCTCTGCAGGGGTCGGGATGGCGGTGCTCGTCGCGGTCGTCCGCGGCCTCGCGCGGCGGTCGGCGCGCGACGTCGGCAACTTCTGGCGCGACCTCTACCGCTCGATCGTCTACGTCCTGCTGCCACTGTCGCTGATCCTCGCGGTCGTCCTGATCTCCCAGGGCGTCCCGCAGACCTTCAGCGGCCAGGTGACCGCGACGACCCTCGAAGGCGCGACGCAGACGATCGCGCGCGGCCCCGTCGCGCTGATGATCGCGATCAAGCAGCTCGGCACGAACGGCGGCGGGTTCTTCAACTCGAACTCCGCAGTCCCGTTCGAGAATCCGAACGGCCTCACAAACCTTCTCGAGCTGCTCTCGATCCTGCTGATCCCGGTGGCGCAGGTCTTCATGTTCGGACGAATGGTCTTGGCGCGCCGCCACGCCTGGGTGGTCTTTGCCGCAATGTTCACTCTGTTCGTGGCAGGCCTCGCAGTGGCGGTTCCGGCCGAGCAGCATGGCTCCACCGTCCTCCGCCAGTCGGGCGTGAACATCACGCAGGGCCACGGCCAGAGCGGCGGCAACATGTCCGACAAGGAGGTCCGGTTCGGGATCGCCAACACGTCACTCTGGGCGACGGCGACAACCGATGCGTCGAACGGCTCGGTCGACGGCGGGCATGACGCGCTGACGCCGGCCGGCGGCGCCGTGCCACTGATCAACATCTTCGTCGGCGAAGTGATCTTCGGGGGCGTCGGCTCCGGCCTCTACGGGATGATTTTCTACATCCTGATCGCCGTCTTCGTGGCGGGCCTGATGGTCGGCCGCACGCCCGAGTACCTGGGCAAGAAGATCGAGGCGCGCGAGATCAAGTACGCCGCCGTCGGGGCCCTGTTCGTCCCGACGCTGGCGCTCGCCCTGACCGCGCTCGCGATCGTCACGAAGTCGGGGCTGGCCTCCGTCTTCAACCCCGGCGCGCACGGCTTCACGGAGGCGCTCTACGCGTACACCTCACAGACGAACAACAATGGCAGCGCCTTCGCCGGCTACGGCGCCACCAACTTCTCGGCCGAGCTCGGCGCGGTCGCGATGTACCTCGGCCGCTTCGTGCCCTTACTGGCGGCGCTCGCGATTGGCGGGTCGCTCGCGGCGAAGAAGACTGTGCCGCCGTCGGCGGGGACGTTCCGCACGGACGGAGCGACGTTCGGCGTCCTGCTCGTCGGCGTGATCGTCCTGACCGCGGGCCTGATGGTCTTCCCGGCGCTGACGCTCGGGCCGATAGTGGAGGGGCTGAGCCACTGATGGCGCTCCGGGACGTCAGAGCGTCGGTAATCGCGATCGTCGTGGCGACGCTCGTTCTGGGCCTCGGCTTTCCGGCGCTCGCGACCGGCTTCGCACAGCTTGCGTTCTCGCACAAGGCGGACGGCAGCCTCGTCAAGGTCGACGGCAAGATCGTCGGCTCGAGCCTCGTCGGGCAGGGATTCACGAAGCCTCAGTACTTCCATCCGCGGCCGTCAGCGACCACGCCGCCATACAACGGCGGCGCGACCACCTTCGCCAACTTCGGACCGACCAATCCCGACCTCTCGAAGGACGTCGCGTCCCGCGCGCAGGCGATCCTGAAGCTCGAGGGGCCGTACAACCCCGGCCTCACGATCCACGACATCCCTGTCGACGCGGTCACGACGAGCGGCTCCGGCGTCGACCCGGACATCACGCCCGCGTACGCGCGCCTCCAGGCGAAGCGAATCGCGGCCGTCAGGAAGCTTCCGCTCTCGACGATCAACAAGCTGATCGACGACAACACTGACGGGCGCTCGCTCGGATTTTTCGGCGAGCCGGGCGTGAACGTCCTCGAGCTGAACCTCGCACTCGACAAGCAGGGGAGCTGATGGCGCGCCGCGCCGTTTCGACCTTCTCGGGCGAGCTCGTCTCGGCCGCGATCCGGGGCTCGTTCCCGAAACTCGACCCGCGGTTGCAGATCCGCAACCCGGTCATGTTCATCGTCGAGCTCGGCAGCGTGATCACGACGGCGATCTTCTTCATCGACCTCGTCCAAGGCGATACCAGCCAGCTCTGGTTCGTCGGCACGATCGCGTTCTGGCTCTGGCTGACCGTCCTCTTCGCGAATTTTGCGGAGGCGCTCGCTGAGGGCCGCGGAAAGGCGCAGGCGGCCGCCCTGCGGGCGACGAGGACGACGACGCCGGCCCGGCTTCTCGACGGGCGCGAGGTTCCGGCGCCGGAGCTTCAGAAAGGCGACGTCGTGAAGGTCGAGGCCGGCGAGGTAATCCCAGCCGACGGCGAAGTGATCGAGGGCGTCGGCTCCGTCGACGAATCCGCGATCACCGGCGAGTCGGCGCCCGTGATCCGGGAGGCGGGGGGCGACCGCTCGGCCGTCACCGGCGGCACGAAGCTCCTCTCCGACCAGCTCGTGATCAGGATCACGCAGGAGCCCGGAAAGTCGTTCCTCGACCGGATGATCGCGCTCGTCGAGGGCGCGGAACGGCGCAGAACCCCGAACGAGATAGCGCTCAACATCCTGCTGTCCGGCCTCACGATCACGTTTCTGGCGGCGGTCGTGACGCTGCAACCGTTCGCAATCTACGCGGGCACGCCGCAGTCGATGACCGTCCTAATCGCCCTGCTCGTCGCGCTCATCCCGACGACGATCGGCGCTCTGCTCTCGGCGATCGGGATCGCCGGCATTGACCGGCTCGTACAGCGGAACGTGCTGGCGACGTCCGGCCGGGCCGTCGAAGCCTCCGGGGACGTCGACGTGCTCCTGCTCGACAAGACAGGCACGATCACGCTCGGCAACCGCCAGGCCGCCGAGTTCCTCCCGGTCGACGGCGTCGACCAACGCGAGCTCGCGGAGGTCGCGCAAGTCGCCTCGCTCGCGGACGAGACGCCGGAGGGACGGTCGATCGTCGTTCTCGCCAAGAACGAGTTCGGCCTGCGCGACCGCGATCTCGGGGAGCACCAGTTCGTCCCCTTCAGCGCCTCCACGCGGATGAGCGGCGTGAATATGAACGGAACGATGATCCGGAAGGGCGCTGCGGACGCGGTCAAGGCGTTCATCGCCGAGCAGGGCGGCAAGGCGCCCGACGGTCTCGACTCGATCGTCCAGTCCGTCGCGGAGCAGGGAGGGACGCCGCTCGTCGTCGCCCGCGACAATTGGGCACTCGGCGTCGTCTACCTGAAGGACACCGTCAAGGGCGGGATGACCGAACGCTTCGACGAGCTCCGCCGGATGGGCATCCGCACGGTGATGATCACCGGCGACAACCCGGTCACCGCGGCCGTGATCGCAGACGAGGCCGGCGTCGACGACTTCCTCGCCCAGGCGACGCCCGAGGCGAAGCTGGCGCTCATCAAGGACGAGCAGGGAAAGGGCCGGCTGGTCGCGATGACCGGAGACGGCACCAACGACGCTCCCGCGCTTGCGCAGGCGGACGTCGGCGTGGCCATGAACACCGGCACAACCGCAGCAAAGGAAGCCGGCAACATGGTCGACCTCGACTCGAACCCGACGAAGCTGATCGAGATCGTCGAGGTCGGCAAGCAGCTCCTGATCACGCGCGGAGCGCTGACGACGTTCTCGATCGCCAACGACGTCGCCAAGTACTTCGCGATCCTGCCGGCGATGTTCGCTTTCGCGTACGCGACGAAGCCAAGCCAGCGAGGGCCTCTGGATTCTCTCAACATCATGCAGCTCGGAACGCCGAAGAGCGCGATCCTCTCGGCGGTGATCTTCAATGCACTGATCATCCCTGCCCTCGTCCCGCTCGCGCTGCGCGGCGTCAAGTACCGGGCGATTGGCGCGACGGCGCTTCTGCGCCGCAACCTGTTGATCTTCGGACTCGGCGGCGTGATCCTCCCCTTCATCGGGATCAAGCTGATCGACCTGGTCATCCACAACCTGCTCGGCGCTTAGCAAGGAGCAATGCGGGGGCACTACCGCATCCTGCTCGGCATGGCCGCGGGAGTCGGTAAGACCTACCGGATGCTCCTCGAGGGGCGTCAGGCGGCCGAGGAGGGGCGCGACGTCGTGATCGGCTACCTCGAGCCGCATGACAGACCCGAGACGGCCGCGCTCGCGGAAGGCCTCGAGGTCGTGCAGCGCCTCCGGGTGCCGCACAGCGATCTGACGCTAGAGGAGATGGACGTAGACGCGGTGATCCGGCGCGCGCCGGAGCTCGCCCTGATCGACGAGCTCGCACACACGAACGCGCCCGAGATGCGCAACGAGAAGCGCTATGAGGACATCGACGAGGTACTCGACGGCGGAATCGACGTCATCTCGACGGTGAACGTCCAGCATCTCGAGAGCCTCAACGACTCGATAACCGAGCTAACCGGCGTACGTGTCCGCGAGACGTTTCCGGACAGGATCCTCGACGAGGCCGACGAGGTCGTCCTCGTCGACCTGACGCCCGAGGCGCTGCAGGAGCGTCTGCGCGCCGGGAAGGTCTATCCCGAGCAGCAAGCCGAAGCGGCGCTCATGAACTTCTTCCGCGCCGACAACCTGAGCGCGTTGAGGGAGCTCGCCCTTCGCGAGGTCGCCGAAGACGTCGAGGCCCGTCGCAAGCCCACGGTGCTCGACCCGCTCAGCCAGATGGCAATCAACGAACGCATCCTGGTCCTCGTTACGCCCGAGCCGCGTTCGCAACGCGTGCTCCGGCGGGCGTGGCGTTCGGCGCAGCGCCTCAGCAGCGACCTCGACGCGCTCTGGGTCCAGAAGCCGGGGCACGAGCTCAGAGAGGAGGAGGCGACGTCGCTCGCGGCGCTGCGTCGCCTCGCGGTCGTCCTCGGCGCGCACTTCCTCGAGGAGGAGGGCGACGACCTCGTTGCAGTGGTAAAGCGCGTCGTCGCCGAGCGCGGCTCCACGTACGTCTTCGTCGGCACGCCGGACGAGAGCCGCCGAAGGGAGATTTTTCACGGCTCGCTCGTCTCCGCCCTAGTGCGGGAGCTTCCAGGCATCGACGTCCGTGTGGTCGCGAACCGCGCCGATCGCGGGGCGGTGGCGCCGTGAGACTCGGCCGCCGCAAGAAGCCGACTGCCGCTCCAGGCGTTCGGCGGGTCCTTCTTCCGTTCGTCGGCCGGCTAGACGAGACCGTGCTGGACGCCGCCATCCGGATCGCTCGCGCCGAGGAGGCGGTGCTCGTGCCGGCATATCTCGTCGTCGTGCCGATGCAGCTCGCGGAGGAATCGCCGCTCCAGGCTGAAGTCGCTGTGGCAATGCCCCTGCTCGAGGCGGTCGAGCATGCGGCGTTGCGCGCGGGCGTCCAGGTCGACGCTCGGATCGAGAAAGGCCGCAGCCCGACCCACGCGCTCCAGAGGCTCTGGGACGTCGAGGACTTCGACCGCGTGATCGCCGCCGCGCCGGCGGACGGCACCGGTGGATTCAGCCCGAAGGATTTGACGTGGATCCTCGCGCACGCTCCCGGAGAGACGCTGATCCTCCGGCCGAGCCAGACGCCTTGAGGTTTCTTTAAGAGCCCGGCCGGCTTTCTTGAGGCGGCTTTGAGCCAGCACGGCGTACGTTCGATGCATGGCCGACGCACCGGCTGCGAACGCCCCTGCCCGGGTCTCGGCGCAGCCCCGTCTGTCACGCCGGCGGCGGGCACAGGGGCTCGAGCGCGTCCTGGGAGTCCCAGCTCTCTTCTCGACCGCCTACGGCGACGTCGGTTCCTCGATCTACTACGCGCTCGGCCTGACCGCCTCCTTCGCCCTCGGGCTGACACCTGTGGTTTTCGTGATCGCCGGCATGTTCTTCCTGGCGACAGCCGCGACGTACGCCGAAGGCACCGTTCGCTTCCCGGAAGCCGGCGGATCTTCGAGCTTCGCGCGCCACGCCTTCAACGAGGTCTTCTCGTTCGGCGCGGCTTGGGCGCAGATGCTCAATTACGTCGTCACGATCTCGATCTCGGCGTTTTTCGTTCCCCACTACCTCTCCGTCTTCTGGGGTCCGCTGCGCGAGAACCCGTGGGACATCGTCGGCGGGGCGGTCGTCATCTGCGTCCTCGTGCTCCTGAACGTGGTCGGCATCCGCGAGGCGGTGAAGCTAAACGTCGTCCTGGCGGTCATCGACTTCTCGACTCAGGTGCTGCTCGTGGGGCTCGGTGCCGCGCTCATCTTCGAGCCGCACATCCTGAAGTCGAACGTCTACTTCGGGATCGCGCCGACCTGGAGCCAGTTCTTCCTGGCCATCCCGATCGCCATGATCGCCTATACGGGGATGGAGACGATCTCCAACCTCGCCGAGGAGACGCGCGACCCGCCGCACGACGTTCCGGGCGCGTACAGGTTCGTCGCGGGCGCCGTCTTTACGATCTACCTGACGCTCCCGGCGATCGCCCTGATGGCACTGCCGGTGCACAAGATCGGCGGCCAGTACACGACGCTACTTGGGGAGAACCCGCCACGGGGCTACGCAAACGACCCTGTGCTCGGGATCGTCAACAACATCGGCCTGCACGGGGTGCCGCTGACGATCTTGAGGTACTACGTCGGCGTCCTCGCCGGCACGATCCTGATCATCGCGGCGAACGCCGGCGTGATCGGCTCGAGCCGAATCACCTACGCGATGTCGAGCTACCGGCAGCTTCCGGAACGGCTGCGCCGGCTCCACCCGCGCTTCAAGACTCCGTGGCTCTCGCTGATTTTCTTCTCAGGTCTGCTCTCGACCTTGACGCTGCTGCCGGGGAAGATCGACTTCCTCGGGACGATGTATTCGTTCGGGGCGATGCTCTCGTTCGCAATTGCGAACGCGGCGATCATCGGCCTTCGCTACCGGTTCCCGAACGAGGAACTGCTCGTCAAGTCTTGGCCGAACCTGCGCTTCCGCGGCGTCGACTGGCCACTCTTTGCGATCTTCGGGTTCTGCGGCACGGCCGCAGCCTGGCTTGTCGTCGTCGTGCAACGGCCAACGACACGCTGGGTCGGCTTTGCCTGGCTGGTGGTCGGCTTCACCGCGTACGTCGTCTATCGGACGCGCGTCGTGCGCGAGCCCTTGACGGCGACGGTTCGCGCGCCGGTCGCCATGGGCGCGGCCGTGGCGCTCGAGTACCGGCGAATCGTCGTCCCGCTCTTCGACGACGGGGCGTCCTTCGAAGCGATGGACTTCGCCTGTCGTTTGGCCGCGGACCGCGGTGCAACCGTCATCGCGGTCGCTCCGGTGGAGGTTCCGCTCGAGCGGTCGCTCGACGAGACGGACAGCGTCGCGGAGGCGCGCGCGAACCGTCGGCTCGACCAGGCTCGGGCGATCGGCGAGCTCTATGGCGTCCGCACGATCACGCGCATGGAGCGGGCGCGGAACGCCGGCGCCGCGGTCGTCGAAGAGGCCGATGCGCGCCAGGCGGAGATCGTGGTCGTCGGCGCCGCCAGACGCCTCAACGGCTCGCTGTTCGATCGTCAGGTCGACTACGTACTGAAGCACTCGCCGGCCCGTGTGATGGTTGCCGCGCGGCAAGGGGGAAACCATGTTTCCCCTGTGAGCCCTCTTCGTCCAGGACCCGGCACGGTCAATGGGGCCGGGCAAAGCCCGGCTCCGGCCGAGAGCGGGAACTAGCCGTGAATCGAGACGAGCAGCGGAATGATCAGGATCGCGACGATGTTCGTGATCTTGATCATCGGGTTGATCGCGGGGCCCGCGGTGTCCTTGTACGGATCGCCGACCGTGTCGCCCGTGACCGCGGCGGCGTGGGCCTCCGAGCCCTTGCCGCCGTAGGCGCCGTCCTCGATCAGCTTCTTCGCGTTGTCCCAGGCGCCTCCGCCGGACGTCATCGCGATCGCCAGGAAGAGCCCCGTCACGATCGTGCCGATCAGCAGCCCGCCGAGCATGCGCGCGTTGATCAGCCCGATCACGATCGGGATCACGATCGGGATCAGCGCCGGCAGCAGCATGCTCTTGATCGCCGATCCGGTAACGATGTCGATGGCGCGGCCGTATTCGGGCCGGGCGGTTCCCTCCATGATCCCTGGGATCTCGCGGAACTGACGGCGCACCTCGGTCACGACCTGGCCGCCGACGCGGCCGACCGCCTCCATCGCGAGCGAGGCGAACAGGAACGGCATCAGACCGCCGATGAAGAGCCCGGCAACGACCCAGGCGTCGTCAAGGGCAAAGGTGATCCCGGTCAGCCCCTGGCGTGTGAGCTCGGAGTGGTAGCTGTCGAAGAGGACGAGCGCGGCGAGCGCGGCCGAGCCGATCGCATAGCCCTTCGTGACCGCCTTGGTCGTGTTCCCGACCGCGTCGAGCGGATCGGTGATCGCGCGCACGGACTCCGGCAGGTCGGCCATCTCGGCGATTCCGCCCGCGTTGTCGGTCACGGGGCCGTACGCGTCGAGCGCGACGATCAGACCGGTCATCGACAGCTGGGCCATCACGGCGACGCCGATGCCGTACAGGCCTGCGAAGTGGTGCGCGACCAGGATCCCCGTGGCGATCACGATCACCGGCAGAGCCGTCGCCTGCATGCCCACGGCAAGGCCCTCGATGATGTTCGTGGCGTGCCCGGTCTGGGA
>Ga0207428_10006674_pt1 | contig 10597 bp, 8 predicted proteins | sample RhiMethybrSRZTD1_FD_187600 | JGI IMG/M metagenome (GOLD analysis project Ga0207428, IMG submission 187600) | Populus rhizosphere microbial communities from Tennessee, USA - Rhizosphere MetaG P. TD hybrid SRZTD1 (SPAdes) (version 3) | ecosystem: Host-associated > Plants > Roots > Rhizosphere >... | reverse complement strand
CAACATCGCCTTCGATGCCACCGTCACGAACTCGGGCGCGGGCACCTTCGGGACGGGATCGGTCGTGACGGTCACCGACGACGCCGGCACCCCGGGCAACACCGCCGATGACGTGGTCGTCACGAAGACGATCACGCAGCCGCTGCTCCCGGGCGGCACGGTCACCCTGAGCGGGCAGTTCCAGAGCACGAGCAACCCGCCCTTCAACACCGTGACGGCCCGGATCGCCAACTCGAGCGTCGTGACGAACTCCGATCCCTACGGGACGGCCTGCGACCCGTGCCCGCTCGATCCCAAGCTCAAGCTGACCAAGTCCTGCTCGGTCGTGGTCGAGACCAAGGCCAACTGCGGGCTGGTGGTCCGGGTGAACTTCACGGGTCAGGTCGAGAACACCGGGAACCTGCCCCTGCTCGTCACGGTCACCGACGACCAGGCCGGCACCGTGCTGGCGATGACCCTGATGCTGCCCGGCCAGAAGCAGCAGCTCAGCGGCTTCTACTACCCGTCCCAGGCCAACGGCGGGGTCACCGACCCCTGCCAGGCCATGTTCAACGACACCTTCACGGCCACCGGCCAGAGCCCGTTCCTGGCGCAGCCGGTCGTCGAGAAGATCACCGCCAACTGTCCTCTGTGTCCGTGCCAATGAGAGACGTCGCGTAAAGGGGTTTGCGCTCCGTCCATCGGCCGCCGCGTCCGGGAACCGCCGGGCGCGGCGGCGCGATGCTTGCTGGCGCCCTGCCCTCTGGTCGAAAGCGGCCCGAGCGCTTATCTTGCCGGCGACGCAATCTCTCTCGCCTGATGCGTGCCCGGGCAGGGTCACGCCGCTGGAGCTCTCCCTTGACGAACCCCTCGTTCGACCGTCCTTCCCGGCACTCCGTCCATGGTGCGCTGCTCGCGCTCGCCGCGGCCCTGCTCGCGGCCGCGCCGCCGAGCGCCGCGGCCTCGCCTCCGTCGCCCGCCGATCCTGACTTCATCGCCATCGGCCTCGAGGTCAACCAGTCGATCCAGGCCGGCACCACGCCGCTCGTCGGCGGCCGCGCGACCTTCGTGCGCACCTCGGTCGGCGTGACCAACCCGCCGGCGACCACGGCGATGATCGACGGCCTGCTGCGCGTCTACGTCAACGGCATCGAGGCGCCCGGCTCGCCCTACTTCTCGGACAACGGCCCCTTCCCCGCGAGCGGGCACGCGAGCGCGGCCAGCGAGAACGGCACGCTCAACTTCATCTTCCTGGCGCCGACCGCGAGCAACGTCACGCTCCAGGTCGAGATCAACCCGCCGGGTCCCAATCACGTGCTCGAGACGAATCCGAGCAACAACACGGTCACGACCGCGGCGCTGAGCTTCGGCGTGCAGAAGGTGGCCGAGCAGTGCTACGTGCCCATCGACTACCGGCCCAGCGGCGGCAGCATCCCGAACCTGCCGGACCCCTTCCTCATCGAGCCGGGCATGGGCGACAACTTCATCCAGGGCATCTACCCGAGCAGCGACTGGCACTACCACCGCTCCGACGCGCCCAGCAAGCTGTGGACCTCGTCGCTGGCCAGCAGCGGCAGCCCGCTGCTCGACTCGCTCTTCGTCGACATCAACCTGATGTCGCCCAAGCCCGACCTCATCTACGGCTTCATCCCCGGCGGCCTGCCCTACAACGGGCAGTCGGTCATCGGCGGCAACGTCGGCATGGGCAACACCGAGACCTTCCGCTACCAGCGCACGATCGCGCACGAGATGGGCCACGACTTCGGCCTGCAGCACAACACGATCACCGTCGGCCTGGTCGGCATCGACGTCGAGCGGCACCTGCACCTCACCGAGAACCTGCCGCTCATCAAGCCGGCCACGCTCAAGGACATCATGTACGCGGGGCTCTTCACCAGCGAGGCCTGGGTCTGGGAGCCGAACTACGTCTTCTTCTACAACCACTTCATCTTCAATCCGACGGACGCGGACCAGGCCGACACGGCGAGCGACGCGCCGACGCTGGTGATCACCGGGCTGTGGAACAACGCGACGGGCGTGCTCGAGCTGCGTGACGTGCTCGCCGTGCCCGGCGGCCGGCTGACGCCGCCGGCGCAGCCCGGGATGCAGGACCTCGTCGTGCGCGCCTTCGCGGGGGGCCGGCTCGTGCGCGAGCTGCCCATCACCGCGCGCGGCTGCGACGAGGCCTTCGGCGCGCAGGCGCCGGTCGTGGCCTTCACCGCCGTGCTCCCGGCGCCGGGCCCGGGCGAGGCCGCCTTCGACCGGCTCGTCGTCGCGCAGGCGGGGACCCAGCTCGCGCAGCCGCTCCAGCGGCTGGCCTCGGCCCACGCGCCGGAGGCCACCTTCGTCGCGCCCGTCGGGGGCAACCTGCCCGACAGCCGCATCACCGTGGCCTGGACCGCGACGGACCCGGACGGCGACGCGCTGCACTCCTACCTGCGCTACAGCCCCGACGGCGGCAAGCGCTTCGTGCCGCTGGCCACGGGCACCGACGCGACGTCGCTCGAGGTCGACCTGCGCCGGCTCCCTGCGCTGACCGCGGGCCGCGCCTTCTTCGAGCTGCTCGTCAGCGACGGCTTCCACACGACGAGCCTGCGGACGGCCGGCCTGGGCGCCAAGCCCGGCAGCGTGTACGGCGGCGCGATCGGCGCGACCGTGGGCGGCAACCCGCCCTGGGTCGAGATCGTCGCGCCCGACTCGAGCACGACCTGGCGCGAGGGCGCGACGATCGTGCTCCACAGCTCGGGCTGGGACCTCGAGGACAACGCCCTGAGCGGCGCCAGCATCCAGTGGACCGACGACGTCGACGGCCCGCTCGGCCAGGGACGGCTGCTCACCACGAGCTCGCTCTCGCCGGGCACGCACCACGTCACGGTGACCGCGACCGACAGCGACCTGATGCAGACCAGCGACATGGCGACGATCACCGTGACCCCGCGCGGCCTGCCCGACACGGGCGGGAACACGTGCCAGGCCGACCTCGGCTTCGGCGGCCCCGGCAGCAGCGTGCTCAGCGTGTGCGGCGGCGACCTGTCCACCGGCACGACGGCCGACCTGTCGCTCACGGGCGCGCCGCCGTCGGTGCCGGCGCTGCTCTTCGTGAGCTTCAACAGCAACCCGACGCCCTTCAAGGGCGGCCTGCTCGTGCCGCTGCCCGAGCTGCTCCTCGTGCCGTTCATGACGACCGCAGGCGGCCAGGTGACGATCAACAACATCCCGGGCGGCAACGGGCCGGCGAGCCTCTACCTGCAGTTCGCGCTGACGGACGCGGGTGCGCCGCAGGGCGTGGGGCTCAGCAACGTGGTCAGGGTCGACCTGCTGCCGTAGCCGCAGCGCGAAGGCAGCGTCAGCTTGCCCGGCGCGGACGCCGGGAGGTAGCGTCTGGGGCGTGATCCCGCGCGCGCTCGGGCTGTCGTCGTCATCGCTGGTGGTGCTGCTCGCGCTGGCCGCGGGCTGCTCCTCGCCCGCGCCGCACCCGTATGCCGCGCCGTTCGCTGCGCCCGCTGCCGGGCCGGACGCGGCGAGCGGCGGCGAGTGGCGCACGCTCTCGGAGCCCGAGCTCGAGGTCTCGGCGCGCCCGGCGCCGCAGGAGGCCGCGGCGCCCGAGCACGACGCCGAGGAGCTGGCCAAGAAGCTCAGCAACCCCGTCGCCGACCTGATCAGCGTGCCGTTCCAGGGCAACTACGACAGCAACATCGGCCCGGGCGACGACGGCAACAAGTATTACGTGAACATCCAGCCCGTCATCCCCATCGGGCTGGACGAGGACTGGAACCTCATCTCGCGCACGATCCTGCCGGTCGTGCACCAGGAGGACGTCGCGCCCGGCTCCGGCACCGACAACGGCCTGGGCGACGTCACGCAGAGCCTGTTCTTCTCGCCCGCCAAGCCCACGGAGTCGGGCCTCATCTGGGGCGCCGGGCCGGCGTTCCTGATCCCGACCGCGACCGAGACCGAGCTCGGCGCCGAGAAGTGGGGCGTCGGCCCGACGGGCGTGGTGCTCAAGCAGGAGGGGCATTGGACGATGGGCGCGCTCGCGAATCACATCTGGTCGGTGGCGGGCGACGACGACCGGGCCGACGTGAGCGCCACCTTCCTGCAGCCCTTCCTGGCCTACACGACCAAGGAGGCCTGGACCTACTCGCTGAACACCGAGTCGACCTACGACTGGAAGGACGAGGAGTGGTCGGTGCCGATCAACGCCTTCGTGAGCAAGGTCACGCGCATCGGCGACCAGCTCGTGAGCATCGGCGGCGGCCTGCGCTGGTGGGCCGACAGCGCGCCCGACGGGCCCGAGGGCCTGGGCGCGCGCTTCTTCGTGACGCTGCTCTACCCGCGCCACTGAGGCCGCGGCAAATCGGGCCGGGCTTCGTTGCCTCGCGCGGCCTCGATTTGACGCGGCCTGGTGAACGGCTTGCCGCGGGACGAAATCAGTTGCCGGCCAGCGCCTCGTGCAGGATGCGCCGCACCTCCTGGATCACCTGCGGGTTGTCCTGGCAGGAGTGGGTCGCGCCGACGAGGAGCTCGGAGGCGTAGCCGTCCATGTGGGCGGCGCTGTACTGCACGACGCCGTCATCGGCCGCCGCGAGCGCCGCGGCATCGTCCCTGTCCGCGCCGCCGATGGCGATGATCGAGTGGCACACGACGCCCGGCTCGATCGGCGTGCGCTGCAGGATCTTCACGAGCGGGTTGCTCGGGTTCATGTTGTCGAGGCTCGTCGGCAGGCGGCCGGCCAGCTCGGGCGGGAGCTGCGTCGACTGGGTGAAGAGCCGGTCGCCCAGGCCCTGCACCTCGCCCGGGATGGAGATGAACTTCGCGATCATCCGCGAGTACCACGAGTCGGCGCGGAAGCTGCCGCGCTGCGGCGTGCAGACGAAGACCGCGTTCGACACGTAGGGCGCGGCCTTGAACTCGTACACGCTGCGGATGAGCGCCATCTGCTGGTCGTCGAAGCCGAAGTCCTCGGCCTTCTTGCCGGTGGCCTCGGCCAGCCAGTCGAGCGAGCCGTCGACGACCATGAGCTTGACGATCAGGCCGCCCTGGCTGTGCCCGACGAGCACCATCCTGTGCATGGCCGGGTCCTTGTCGTCGGGGTCGACGCTCGCCAGCGTCTCCGTGAGCTGCTGGCGCAGGGTGTAGGCCGAGTAGAGGATCGGGTTGCCGCTGGCGTACTGGAAGAACCAGAACTGCATGTGCGCGCGCAGCTCGGGGTCGCCGAGCAGCGTGTTGAACATCTCGGCCCAGTAGGCCGGATTGCTCGCCGTGCCGTGCACGAACACGACGGGGATGCGGCCCGGCTGGTAGGGCCGCAGCATGCGCAGCTTGTTCTCCTTGACGGCCCGATCGCCCGCGAACAGCCCGCTCAGGCTGAACTTCCAGATCGGCGACTCGTGCAGCGCGTGAGCCAGCGTGACCGAGAAGTCCGACTCGAGCGGCACCTTCGTGTCGCCGACCGTCACCGAGCGCGCGTCGAAGGACGAGTAGAGCTCGAGCGTCGTCGGCATCCCGGCCGCCATGTCCTGCAGCGAGCCCTGCACGCGCAGCAGGGCCGAGGCCGGTGTCTGGTTCAGGCCCGCGACACCCGGGATCCCGATGAGCGGCACTCCCAGCCCCGAGTCGCGCAGGCGCAGGCTCAGCCCCTCGATGAGGAACAGGTCGCCCGGCACGAAGCGGGGGTACTCCTGCGCCGTCCAGGGAAAGGCCGAGCGGTCGACGGCGACGTGCGCGCTCCCGACGGGCAGCTCGCGCTCCTCCTCCCCGACCGTCACGCCCTCGCCGTCGGGCGTCGCGAAGGCGCGCTGCACGCCCGCGTTGTACAGGTCGCAGGCCCAGCGGAAGCGGCGGTCGTAGGGGCTCGCCGGGATGGGAACCGTCGCGTCGAAGAGGTAGAGCCAGGCGTAGATCGCCGAGGCCAGGAAGGCGTCGCGGTCCTCGTCGTGCCGGCCGACGTGGAAGGCGAGCTCCGACAGCGCGAAGAGGTTGTTGCGCTGCGGATCGCTCAGCGTCACTTCGTGGAGCGCGCGCAGCGCCGCGCGCGGCTCGTCGTCGTACAGGTCGGCGAGCGAGTAGGTGTGGAGGACCTCGAGCGTGGCCGTGCTCGGGTCGCCGGCGTTCAGCTCGTTCTCGTTGAGCGACTCGTAGACCCGGGCGGCGCCGGCCTGCTTCACCGAGACCGACGGCGCGAAGAAGCCGCAGCCCGGCGCGACGAGCGCGAGCAGGAGCAGGGCGCCGGTGCGGGCGCGGAGCGGATGCACGGCGGGAGGGTACGCGCCGCCCCGGGGCCGGCGCAATCCGCGCGCGGAGCGCGGGCGCGCCGCTCTCAGCGAGCGGGAGGCGGCGGGCGCCCGGGTATGCCGCTGCGGATCATCCCGGAGAAATCGGCGTCCTGGCCGGCGCGCCGGGCCATCTCGTTGACGTGGCTGCGCTCGCGCAGCGTCTCGAAGGGCAGCGAGGTGTTGATGACGCCCTGCTCGTAGAGCATCTGGTCGATGCGCCCGTTGAGCAGGATGCGCCAGTCGAAGGGCACGCGGCCGACGATCGGCCGCACGTTGTCGAAGATGACGGTCGTGCAGTTGTGCGTGAGCGCGTTGTACCAGGCGGGCTGCGTGACGAGGCCGTTGAGCTTCTCGACGTACTGCAGCAGCAGCTGCCGCGCGCGGTCGGGCGGCGTGCGCAGGCGGTAGAGGTAGACGTCCTCGCCGCGGTAGTCGGTGCGCAGCCGGATCACGTCGCGCTCGTCGGCCACGACGTAGTAGAGCTCGTACTGCCGGAAGAAGCCGCGCACCGCCGAGTACTCCTCGCCGACCTCCTTGCGCGTCTCGATCGAGATCGCGAGGTGCTGCCCGTCGGCGAAGTCCCAGCTCAGGATCGTGTGCGCGATCTCGCGCGGGCCCCAGTAGCAGAGAAAGAGGTCGAGGCCGTCGATCCCCGAGAGGTCGTAGGTCCGCGTGTCCCAGCGGGCCTCATAGTCGGTCTCGGTGACGTAGCGGCAGTCGCGCACGTTGTGGAGGGTCAGCGTGTCGCCGTCGACCTGGCCGTACGGCAGCTCGGCCACGTCCGCCATCCAGTGGCGCTCGTTGCTCGGCGGGATCGAGAGCCACCACAGGAGCACGACCAGGAACAGCGCCGCGAAGAGCAGCAGCCCGCGCAGCAGGCGGCGCGGAACGATGAGCATCGCCAGCGCCGTCGCGGCGAAGAGCGCGGCGAGCGTGCCCGCGAGCGCGTGCGACGAGGGACCGTCGAACCACAGCGCCGCCGCCGCCCAGGCCACGAGCGGCAGGAGCAACAGGCGCAGCGCCCAGCGCAGGAAAGCGGCTCCGAACGACCGAGTCGAGGTGCCCAAGCGACGCCATGATGCGAGGCGCCCGCAGGCGTTGTCCATCGCTGCCCGGCGCCGCGCGGCTGCCGCCACTCGGCACGGCATGTGCGGCCCACCTGGCATGACGACCCGCTTCGACCCCTATCGCGTCCGCGAGTTCGACCTCAGCGGACTCCAGGGCATCTCGGACGAGACGCTCGAGATGCACTTCAAGCTCTACGCCGGCTACGTCAAGGAAACCAACCGCCTCGACGAGCTCATTGCCGGCTTCCTGAGCGACGGCCAGATCGACCAGGAGGAGCAGCCGGCCTACTCCGAGCTGAGCCGGCGCCGCGGCTTCGAATCCAACGGCATGGTCCTGCACGAGCTCTACTTCGGAAACTTGAAGAAAGGCGGAAGCGACGATCCGCCCGCCAATTCCGCCTTCGCGCGCGCGGCCGCCGAGAGCTTCGGCAGCTTCGCCACCTGGAAGGCCGACTTCATCGGCATCGGCAAGATGCGCGGCGTGGGCTGGGCGGTCTGCTCGCAGGACCCCACGACCGGAGGCCTGCGCAACCACTGGATCACGCTGCACGAGGCCGGCCACGTGGCCGGCTTCCGTCCGCTGCTCGTGATGGACGTGTGGGAGCACGCCTTCCTGCTAGACTACGCGCCGGCCGACCGGCCGAAGTACATCGAGGCCTTCTTCCGCAACGTCGACTGGAGCGTGGTCGCATCGCGCCTCGCGGCGCGCGAGACGGCGAGCCGCGCGGGCACGGAGGCGGCGCGGGCCCGCTAGGAGGCGCCCGTGACCCTGATCGACATCCTCGTCCTGCTGCTGCTGCTCCTGCTCGTGGCGGGCGTGATCGGAGCGATCAACCACGCGCTGTGGCACCGCGCTCGCGGCAGCGTCGTGCTGGCCATCGCCGTCGGCCTGGTCGGCGGCCTGCTCGGCGCCGCGCTGGCGACGCCGCTGGGCCTGCCACGCATCGTCACGCTGCCGGTGGGTTCACTGCACCTCCCGCTCGGCTGGGCGCTCTTCGGCGCGGTCGTGTCGGTCGTGCTCGTGCGAATGGAGACGCGGCGGCGGGCGTGAACTGCCGCGCCGGCCGCGACCGTCGCGCGGCTACGATGCCGGGCCGTGGACCGCACCTTCGCCCTCCTCGGCGCGCTCTCGGCCTTCATCGCGGTGGCCGCCGGCGCGTTCGGCGCGCACGGCCTGAAGTCGAAGCTGACGCCCGAGCTGCTCGCCGTGTTCGAGACCGGCGCGCGCTACCAGATGTTCCACGCGCTCGCGCTGCTCGCCGTGGCCTGGGCGCAGACCCGCTGGCCCGGCGGCGCGGCGACCTGGAGCGGCTGGCTCTTCGTCGCCGGCACGCTGCTCTTCTCGGGCAGCCTCTACGCGCTCGCGCTGACCGGCGCGCGCTGGATGGGCGCGATCACGCCCGTCGGCGGCCTCGCGCTGCTGCTCGGCTGGCTGTGCCTCGCGTGGCGCGTGTCGCGCGGCTGAGTCAGCGCGCCGCGACCTGAGCGGCGCCGTCGATCACCGCGCTGCGAGCGCGGCCGGGGCCAGCTGCACCACCGCCGGGACGAGGTCGGCCAGCAGGATCGGGCGCGCGAGCAGGTGCAGGTGGCAGTGATCGAGCATGACCTCGTAGCCCAGCAAGCCCTGCGGACTGCGCGCGCGCCAGAGCGCGTCGAGGTCCACGAAGTCGAAGCCCGCGTCGCCCGCGCGCTCGGCGGCCAGCTCGCGCAGGATGTCGTTGACGACGTCGTTGCCCTTGGTCGGCGCGCGATCGGCGTTCATCGCCGCGCGCAGCAGCTCCTCGGCGCGCGCGTCGTCGCCGAGCAGATAGTGGCACAGGCCGTCCTCGAAGAGCGTGTCGGGATGGTCGGGGCTCAGCTTCAGGCCCTCGTCGTAGGACCACGCGGCGGCGCGCAGGTCGTGGGCCTCGGACTCGCTGAGCCGGCGCTCGCAGACCTGGGCGAACGTGGCCATCAGCTCCGCGGCCCGCGGCGACCACGCGGCGGGCGGGTTCCAGAAGGGCGCCGCGGCCAGCTCGCCCGCGAGCGTTCGCAGCGGCGGCGCCGGGGCCAGGCCCGTGCGTGCGAGCCGCGCCTGCAGCTCCTCGTGCGGGATGACGTGGCCCCAGTCGCGCGCGTCGAGGCGGATGACCGGGTCGCCGGGCGTCGCGACGAGCCCGTGACGGAAGCGCGCGGGGATCAGCGCGAGCGCGTGGCTGCGCAGCTCGGTCAGCTCGCGCAGCGCATCGGGCGACAGGTCGGGCGAGGGCGTCGAGACCTCGGGCGCGACGAAGGGGTTGCTGACCACGGTCGAGAGCTGCACGGCCGCGCCGGCCGCGCGCGCGGCGTCGATCATGGCCGCGAAGTTCTCGCGGTAGGCCTGGTAGAAGACCTGCGTCTGGTCGTAGGTCAGGCCCTCGAAGAGCCGGTCGCGCGGCTTGCCCGCGCCCGAGGGCAGGACGGGCGCGCCCGCCGCGTCGCGCCGCGCGCGGAGGATCTCCACCGGCCAGGCCAGGGCGCGCAGCCGCATGACCAGGTCGAGCCCGTGCAGCACGGCCGGCGACTTCCACTGGCCGAGCAGCTCCCACGCGAAGCCGCGCTCGACGAACTCGTTGTGGCCCTCGTGGATCACCACGATGTCGGGGCGCATCACGAGGCTCTGCTCGAGGAGGACGCGCATGCGCTCGCTGCCGTAGCCGGCGCGGCCGAGGTTGATGACCTCGAAGCCCGGGTCGGGCCGCGCCGCGTCGAGCAGGCTGTTGAAGACGTTGCTCGGCCAGCCGGCGACGTTGCTGCCCCCGATGAGCAGCACCCGCAGCCGCTCGCCCTTGGGCGGCACCACGACCGCGTCCTGCGCCGAGCCCGTGATGAGCACGCGCCAGCCGCCGGGATGCTCGTCGTCGGCCACGACGTAGCGCTGGTCGTGCGCGAAGCCGCGCGAGGCGAGCAGGCGGTTGCCGCTCCCCAGGCCCAGCAGCGCCAGCGCGGTCTCGAGCAGCAGCGCGAAGGCGAGCAGCGTGAGCGCGGCGTAGAGCGCGCGCCGCGCCACCGGGATCGGCCGGCTCGGGCCGTCGCTGCGAGCGCCGCTCAATACGGCGTGTAGGCGAAGGGGTTCTCGGGCGTCCGGACGAGCTGCGCGGCGAGCCACAGCAGGACCCCGAGGTAGAGCGTGATGGGCGCCAGCCACCACACCGGATGCGTGCGCAGGAAACGCAGGTACTCGCCCATGACCGGCGGCGATTCTAGCCTGCCCTCCTCACGAGCTCCTGCTGCGGCCGTCCGCTGTGCGATGATGCC
>Ga0207428_10006670_pt1 | contig 10601 bp, 8 predicted proteins | sample RhiMethybrSRZTD1_FD_187600 | JGI IMG/M metagenome (GOLD analysis project Ga0207428, IMG submission 187600) | Populus rhizosphere microbial communities from Tennessee, USA - Rhizosphere MetaG P. TD hybrid SRZTD1 (SPAdes) (version 3) | ecosystem: Host-associated > Plants > Roots > Rhizosphere >... | reverse complement strand
GCGTGGAGAGCGTTTCGTGACATTGGCCAGAGGTCGGAATCGGGCGCTGACACTGCTGATTTCCGCGCTGGCGTCCACGGCGATCCTCGCCCAGGCGCCGCAGCAGCTTCCCAACAGGTCCGGCTCTGTCAAGTTTGCCGCGATGGGCGACAACGGGACCGGCGACAGGCCTCAATATGACGTCGCCGATCAGATGGCCAAGGCGCGTGCGACCTTTCCCTTCGATCTGGTGATCATGCTCGGCGACAACATGTACGGCGGTCAGAAGCCGAATGACTTCGTGCAGAAGTTCGAGAAGCCGTACGCGGCGCTGCTCTCCGCGGGCGTAAAGTTCCAGGCGTCGCTCGGCAATCACGATCAGCCGTCCAACGTCAATTACCCGCCGTACAACATGGGCGGGCAGCGGTACTACACCTACACGCGCGGAAGCGTGCGCTTCCTCGCGCTCGACAGCACCAACATGGATGAGAAGCAGCTCGCGTGGGTCGAGACGACGCTGCGGGACGCGAAGGAGGACTGGAAGATCTGTTACTTCCATCATCCGCTGTACTCGAATGCCGCCCGGCATGGGGCGGACGTCGCCATCCGTGTGCGCCTGGAGCCGCTGTTCATCAAGTACGGCGTCAACGTCGTGTTCACCGGGCATGATCACGTCTACGAACGCGTCAAGCCGCAGAACGGCATCTACTATTTCGTCTCGGGCGCGGCCGGCCAGCTCCGGAAGGGCAACATGCGGCCGAACCCGGAGGAGACGGCTGCCTACTTCGACCAGGATCAAAGCTTCATGCTGGTGGAAATCGCCGGCGCGGAAATGTATTTCCAGTCGATCTCACGCACTGGCAAGATCGTCGACTCGGGCATGATCCCGCGGCAGAAGCGGGGCGAGATGACACCGTGACCGAACACAGCCGCGACCGCAGCGGCATCTGGCAGGCCGTGCCAGTCGCCTCGCGCTTCACGATCGAGCATCTGATCCTGTTGCCGATCGGCGCGCTCATCGCACTCGTCTGGGCCAACACCGAGCCCGAAAGCTATTACCAGTTCACCTATGCGATCTCGTTCGTCGTGAACGACGTCGCGATGGTGTTCTTCTTCGCGCTCATCACCAAGGAAGTGGTCGAGTCGACCGCGCCCGGCGGCGTGCTGCATCCCTGGCGGCGAACGATGCTCCCGGTCATCGCCGCAGTCGGCGCCACGGCCGTGCCGGCGCTGCTCCATATCGAGCTGGTCGGCCTGCTCGACGAGCCGATGCTGGGCGTCGCGTGGCCGGTCGCGCTCGCGACGGATCTCGGCCTCTGCTATCTGGTCGCAAGAATCGTGTTCAGGCGGCATCATCCGCTGGTTCCGTTCCTGCTTCTGCTGGGCGTGGCGTCGGACGCGATCGGGTTCTTCTCGGTCGCGCTTGCAAGTCCCGACACCGATGTTCGCCTCGTCGGCGGCGCAGGGATCCTGGCGGTGGCCATCGCCATCGCCGCTGCGCTGCGCCGCTACAAGGTCAAGAGCTTCTGGCCGTACCTCATCTTCGCCGGCGGCCTGTCCTGGTACGCCTTCTACTGGAGCCGCTTGCATCCGACGCTGGCGCTCGTGCCGATCGTGCCGTTTCTGCCGCACGCAGCGCGCGATCCCGGATTTTTCGTCGACGCCCCGGAAGGTGCGAAGGACACCTTGAGCCGCTTCGAAATCTGGTGGCGATATCCGGCTCAGGTTGCGCTGTTCTTCTTCGGCCTGGTCAATGCCGGCGTGTCCTTGCGCGCCCTCGAGCCCGGGATGTGGGGACTTCCGATCGCGGTGCTGTTCGGGAAGCCCATCGGCGTCCTGATCGGGGCGGGCGTCGCCATCATCGTCGGCTTCCACCTGCCTCACCGCGTCGGCTGGCGCGAGCTGCTCGTCGGCGGGCTCGTCGCCGCCGTTGGATTCAGCGTGGGGCTCTTCTTTTGTACAGCGCTCGTGGCAGCGGGGCAGATGCGCTCGGAGCTGAGCATGGGAGTCCTGCTCAGCCTCGCCGGAGCGCCGCTGGCGCTTGTGGCCGCGAAATTGCTTCGTGTGGGGAGATTTGCGAGGTCGTGAACATCATGACGATGCGGGTCGTGCTCATCCTGGCAATCCTCGGCGTGGCGCGGCCAGGCGTTGCCGCAGCCGGTGACGACATTCAGGATCCTCCTCCGGCTCAGCAGCGGCAGGCTACGGCCGGCCGTGTGGTCGCGACGATCACCGTGCTCGAAGGGACGGTGAATGTCCCCGGCGTCGACGTCGAGCTCGTCTCGGTCGACGGGAATATCGTCATCGCGAAGACCGTCAGCGACGGCGCCGGCCAGACCAATTTTCCCGATGTCCCACCGGGCCGCTACCTGATCAGGGGCACGCGGCCAGGCTTCCAGTCGAAGGAATCGGCGCCGTTTACCGTCCACGCGGGAGCGACCTCGCAGGTGCTGCTCGATCTCGAACTGACGTACGTCGCGCCGACCGTGGAAGTGCGGGCGCCGACGTCGCCGACCCAGAGCGTGCAGCCTGTCTCGACGAGTGACATGCTCTCGGGAGCGGTCCTCGACGTCGCGCCGCTCAAGGGCGACGACTTCCAGAGTCTCCTCCCGCTCCTGCCCGGCATCATTCGTGGTCCTGATGGGCGGCTCCGCGCGAAAGGCGGACAGCCCACATCGGGCGCGCTTCAGATCAGCAGCGCCAGCCTCATCGACCCATCGTCGGGGGATTTCGATCTGGAGCTGCCGGGCCAGAGCGTCGGATCGGTCGAGGTGCAGGCGAATCCGTTCGCCGCCGAATACGGCCGATTCTCGACCAGCGTGGTGACGATTCGGACCAGACGCGGCACGAATGAGTGGGAGATCAAGCCGGGCAACCTGGTGCCGCGATTCGGAAAAGGGTTCGCGAGCGTGAAAGGGTTCGAGCCGCGATTCTCCATTCGCGGTCCGCTCAAGAAGGATCGGCTGTTCCTCGCGCAGGACATGCAGTACCGCTACGTCAAAGAACCGGTCAAGAGCCTGCCCGCTGAGCCGGACATCAGGCTGGTCAGCTTCGACTCGTTCACCCGGCTGGACGCGGTGCTCTCGTCCCGCCATCGGCTCGGCGGGCTCGTTGTCTGGTTCCCTCGTGAGGTGGAGCACCTCACGATGAACACCTTCCGTCCGCCGGAGACGACGCCCGAATTCAATCAGAGCGGTCTCTCAGTAGGAATCCAGGATCGGTTCGGGATTTCGCCGACGATGGTGTTGGAGAGTACGTTCGCCGGCCGCTGGTTCGAGGTCAATGCGAACACGAACGGACGCGATCCGATGGTCTACGCGCCCGAGACGCAGTCGGGAAGCTTTTTCAACGATCAGGAGCGGACCGTCACGAGCCTGCAATGGATCGAAACGCTTGCGGTGACCGTCGACCGTTGGCGCGGCCAGCATCTGTTCAAGTTCGGGCTCGACTTCCAGGACTCCAGTTACGACGGAACCAGTTCGAGCCGGCCGGTCGAGATTCGTCGTCTCGACGGGTCGTTGGCCGAGCTCATCGCGCCCGGCGCGCCGACGCAACAGGATGTTGACGCCACCGAGGTGGCACTCTTTGCCCAGGATCGGTGGAGGTTCGGGCCGCGGCTCACGTTCGAGTACGGGATCCGGATGGATCGCGAGGGCATGATCGAGCGCGTGAACTGGTCGCCGCGCGGCGGCGTCTCCATCGGCGTGCTGCCGGAGGGACGGGGAATTCTTCGCGGCGGCGTCGGGAAATTCCGGCAGCGGACGCCGCTGAACGTCGGGGCGTTTGCGCAGTTCGAGCCGAGGATGGTGACACGATTCGCGCCCGATGGGACGCCGCTTGGCCCGGCGGTGACGTTCTTCAACGTCTCGGCGCCCGACCTGCGCACACCGGAGGCCATCACGGGCAACGTCGAATGGAACCAGCGGTTCGGCCGGCGCGTGCTCTTCAAGACGAACTACTTGAAGCGGAACGGCGCGCACGAGTACGTCCTCGAGCCGAACGTGGCCACTGGGGAAGTCGATCTGCTGAGCACCGGCGAATCGCGGTACTGGGAGTTCGAGCTGACGGGCCGGTATCTTGCCGGCGAACGGCGCGATCTCACCGTGTCCTACGTGCGATCGCACGGGACCGCCGATCTGAACAACTACGATCAGTTTTACGGGAACCTCAGGAATCCGATCATTCGCCCCAACGAGAACAATCTGATTCCCACCGACGTTCCGAACCGGGTGCTGGTGCGCGGCACCTGGGGACTGCCCGGCAAATGGGATCTCGCGCCGGTGCTCGAGATCCGCTCAGGCTTCCCCTACTCGGCCGTCGACGAATTTCAGGACTTCGTCGGGCCCCGGAACCAGGCCGGACGCCTGCCGAAGGTTCGCGCCTTCGACTTCGCGCTGTCCCGGCCCTGGCATTTCAAGAAGTACAACTTCCGCGCCGGCATCAAGATGTACAACGTCTTCGGGGCGTCGGCTCACCGGGACGTGCAGAACAACATCGCGTCGCCGGAATTCGGTCAATTCTTCAACCCGCTCGAGCGGTCGATCGGGTTCGTGTTTGGCGGGGTGAAGTAAAAGCACAAAGCACAAAAGCACACATGAAGGACATGAAGATCATGAAGGCCATGAAGAAGAGCTTTCTGAAGAAAAATCTTGAAAGAACTTCTTTCAAAGAACTTTCTTGGAAGAGTCTTTCTTCATGTCCTTCATTTCCTTCATGAACTTCATGTGTTCTTGTGACTGCTGTTCTTGTGACTGCCCTCGATGTCCGACACCACCGCGCGTCCGACGCGAATGACAATCTCCGGTACAGCCGTAACATCCGCGAGCGTCGTGCGAAAGTTGACGATGCACGCGCGAAGCAGGTAACGGCCGCGGACGACGGCGTTCGAGACAAAGACCTCGCCTCCACGCTGGAGCCGATCGAGCAGTTCCCGGTTGATCGCATCGAGCTTCTCCTCGATGTCGGGTTCGCCTAACCGGGCGCGAAGGTGAGCCGGCACGTACCGGAATGTCGTGATGCTCAAATCCTGCGTCACGGCCTCGAGCTCCGGTGTCCGCCGCACCGCGTCTGAAAGCGCGCGAGAGAGCCGGATGTCTTCGGTGATCATGTCGCGATAGCCCGCTGCGCCGACGTGCTGCAGCCCCAGCCAGACTTTGAGCGCGCGAAACCCGCGCGAATTCTGCGGACCGTAATCGATGTAGTTCGTCGCGCGTTCCTCGAGGCGGTAGTACGGAGGACGGTAGGCAAACGCGGCGCGCAGCCGTTCTGAATCGCGCACGAGCGCGCACCCGGCTTCGAGCGGGGCGTAGAGCCATTTGTGCGGATCGATCGCCACCGAGTCGGCGTCACGCAGCGCCAGCAGATCCGGTGGCGCTTCGGAAGATGCGGCGGCAAATCCGCCATAAGCCCCGTCAACGTGGAACCAGAGGTCCTGGTCCTCACAGATGGCGGCAAGCGTTGGGAGCGGATCGACGGCGCCCGTGCCCACCGATCCCCCTGTACCGATCACCATGAACGGCAGATCGCCGGCCGCCCGGTCGGCGTCGATCGCTCGCCGGAGCGCGTCGACGTCCATACGGAGACTCGCGTCCGTTGGTATCCAGCGGATGGATGAAGTGCCCAACCCCGACAGATCGGCGGCCTTCTGGATCCAGGTATGTGTCTCGGCGGAGCCGTACACGCGCAGGCGGCGGGCCGACGGATCCGACGCGCCGAGCTCGCGGATATTCCAGTCGGCCTTGGCGACACGCGCGGCCCAAAGGCAGACCATGTTTGCCATGTTGCCGCCGCTGACGATGATGCCGCCGCAACCGGCGGGGAAGCCGATGAGCTGAGCGATCCAGCGGATCGTTTGCGATTCGATCTCCGTCGCCGCGGGCGCGAGCAGAAACGCGCCGATGTTCGCGTTGACCGCCGCCGCGAGAAACTCGCCGAGTATCCCGATGGGCGCGGGCGGCGCCGTGATGTAGCCGAAGAACCGCGGATGCTGGTTGAAGAGCGAGTGATCGAAGAGCAGCGTGGCCGCATTCTCGATCAAAGGACCAGCCGCCGTGCCCTGCTCGGGCAGGGCGCGATTGAGATCGAGAGCGGCACGGACCGCCGACGGCGACTCATTGCGCGTGACGGGTCGCTGCGGCACCGATTCCAGGAACTCCGCCAGCTGGTCGACGAGCCGGTGCCCGATTGCGCGAAACGTCGGTGCGTCCATCTCGATCGGCGCGTGTCGAGTACTCCGAGGACCCGTGTCGATCTGTGTGGCATGGTCTGACATGTTGCCTTTAGCCTTTCACCCTTTAAGCTTTTCAGCCAGCCAGTCTTTCGTCTGATGTCTCTGGCAGTTCCGAGATCCGGAAGGCGGCGTGTTGCCGAGCTCGGCCTCCGCGGACCCGCCTTCGCTGAAGCTACGGCGGGGCAGGCCGTGACGCCTTGGCCCGCCGAAGCCTTGGCGGAGGCGGGTCGAACCCGCTGCCTCCGTCCGCGCAGGATTGCGAACTGACGCTGGCCGCGCCACTTCGCAATGTGCGAAGGTGGCACGGCAATCCTTGCGCTCCCTTCGGCGCGGGTTCGACCTGTCGCGCACCGCGTCAGTCCGAGTCGGCCGCGATCGGCAACACGCCGCCTTCCGGGAACGTGTCTTTCGCGTCGTGCCTCCGCGCCTCATCGCCTCATAGGCTCATAGGCTTTGCGTCTTTTTAGCCTCTTATCCCCTCGAACAGATCGGTTTCGCGCGTGCGTCCGCCGTTCACGGTGCTGAGCGCACGATAGAACGATTGGGAGCCCCAGAGCGCTTCGTGGTGCTCGGGCAGCAGATCCTTCAAGCGCTCGTAATTGGCCATTTGCGACTCGTGGCACGAGACGGCCCGCCAGACGACGGGCCAGAACTGACGCGTGTCGATGACCGTCGTGATCTCCCAGTCCGGCCACGGGACGGCCTGGCGTTCGACGCCGTCGACCATGGACGTGAGTTTCTTGAGTGCTTCCTGGTACGCCTTCCAGGCAGCCGTCGGCCACGCGATGTAGTACAGCTTCTTCACAAGATGCGGCGGCGTGTCTGCGCCGCTGGCCGTCAGGGACGGGCTGGCGGCTGCGGCGACCGCGGCTGTCGCGTACTGACAGATGGCGATGTGATCGGGATGCCCGTAGGCACCGTCGGGTCCGAACGTGACCACGACGTCCGGGCGCGCGCGCCTCACCTGAAACGCGATCCGCGCAATCGCCTCGCGCGGATCTGCGCGATCGAGCTCGGTGTCGCGGTAGTCGAGGAACGTGAGATCCCGGATGCCCAGCACGGATGCGGCGGCCCGCAGTTCCGCCTCGCGAATCCGGCCCAGCTCCGTCGCGCCCGGATGATGCTGATCGCCGCGGTGGCCGTGATAGCGGCCGGCCTCGCCCCGGGTGGCGGTCACGAGAAAGGTCTCGACGCCTTCAGACGCGTATTTCGCGAGCGTGCCGCCGAGCCCGAGTGATTCATCGTCCGGATGCGCGAGGATTGCCATCAGCCGAAGGGGCGCATCGAGGGGTGGCATGCGCGGTCTCACTTCCGTCCGAGCAATTTCCCGATCTCCACCGCAAATTCGCCGACGATGTTCGCCAAGCTGCCGAACCCAACCTGCGTCAGCATCGCGCCGTAGCCTTCCTCCCAGATGTCGTCCTTCGCCGGTTTCCACGTCGATGCGACGATGCCGCCGACCCAGGCGCCCGCATACATGCCAATCTGCGGGCGGCGTTCACGCTCCGTCGAGTTGTAGGTGACGAAATTCCGGACGAGCGCGTGCCGCACCCGTCGCCACTTGCCTTCGCAGCGGCAGCGTTCGTAGCGCGGCTCGTAGCCAAGCGCCCAGTTGCCGGCCGCCGACACCGAATTCTGAACCATGAACTGTCCGTAGCGTGACGCAAACCGCTGGCCGAATCCTTGAAAATCCTTGTCCCACTCCGGCGGCTCGTCGTTGGCCTGATCCCAGAGCGAGAAGAGGCCGGTCTTGGCGTAAATCCCGATGGTAAGAAACGTCTGTTGCTTCCAGAGGCGCCGGCGCTCCGTCCCGGAGAGCGGTTCGAGAGGGACGTCCTTCGGCACGTACGCGCCGTACAGCCAGTTCACGTTGATCGCGGGATCCTTTGCCGGTTGTTCCTTCGGCGGCGGCTGGGTGGCCTGCTGGCGGTCGGCGTCAACCGGTGACGCGCCGATGAGGAGAGCCGCGATGAGAGGAGCAATCATGAAAACGACGACCTTTCGATCCGGCTCTGAATGTCATCGGCGCGCTGACTCGCGCGAAACTCGATGACGCGGAAATCGGCGAGCCCGTGCTGGTGAAACGGATCTTCCGCGACGATGCCGTCGATCTCCTCGCGGCTCCTGCCGACGGCCAGAATGATGCCGCCGTCGCGCGGAATCTTGCGGCCGGAGACGAGGAAGTTGCCGGCCGAGTAGTACTTCTTCAGAAACCTGACGTGCGCCGCCATGTGCGCGTCGATGTCGGCGAGCGGGGCCTTGTAGATCAGCTCAATCACGAACATGGCCGCCTAGCTTGACCGAACCGGGAGGGCGGGCGCAAAGGGTATCCGATCGTCGCGAAATGTGGAGGGTTGCATACAATATCGCCGTGCAAATGAGACTCCCCGTCCAGGTTGCGTGTGGGCTGCTCATCATCGCGGCCGCCGGTTGCTCATCGTCTTCGCCACCGCCTGCTCCAGGATCAGCGGCGTCATCGGGCGCGGCGACCCCGGTCCCGCCTCCACCGGTCCCGGACGAGCCGCTGCCGCCCGAGAAGTCGCCGTATGACGTCTTGCCGGCCGAGTCGCGGGCGGTTCTCGACAAGCCGTTCACGGGCGACTTCGACGAGATGGTGAAGCGGCGCGTGATTCGAGCGGGGGTGGTCTACAACCGCACCCAGTACTTCATTGACAAGGGAGTCCAGCGCGGAATCGCCTACGAAGCGATCAAGCTCTTCGAAGACGAGCTCAACAAGCGTCTCAAGACCGGGCTGCTCCACGTCCACGTGGCGTTCATTCCGCTGACGCGCGACCAATTGTTTCCCTTCCTCCAGCAAGGGAAAGTCGATTTCGTCGCTGCGGCCCTTACCATCACCCCCGAGCGGCAGAAGCTGGTCGACTTCAGCACGCCGACGCGGACCGGTGTTTCCGAAGTCGCCGTGACGAAGAAAGGCATACCGCCCCTCAACACGCCTGAGGATCTATCCGGCCGCGAAGTTTTCGTCAGAAAGAGCAGCAGTTACTACGAGAGCCTCCAGCGCCTGAACGAGACGTTGAAAAGCCGCGGCAAAACGCCGGTCAACGTCAAGGAAGCTCCCGAATCGCTGGAAGACGACGACCTTCTCGAGATGGTGAACGCCGGGCTCATCGAAACGACGATCGTGGACGATTTCGTCGCTGATTTCTGGAAGCAGGTGTTCACCGACATCCAGATCAATTCGGGCGCCGCGGTTCGCACCGGCGGTGAGATTGCCGTTGGCGTGCGGAAGAACAATCCAAAGCTTCTGCGCGCGGTGAACACCTGGATCAGGGAGTACGGCCCCAAGACCGCCTTCGGCAACACGATGGAAAAGCGGTACCTGGAGAGCGCGAACTACGTCAGGCGAGCGGGGGATGAAGCCGAGCGGGAGAAGTACCGGAAGCTCGTGAAGCTGTTCGAAAAGTACTCGAGCCAGTACGACCTGGACTATCTGCTGATGGCGGCACAGGGGTACCAGGAGTCACGGCTCGATCAGTCGGCGAAGAGTCACGTCGGCGCGATTGGCATCATGCAGGTCATGCCCGCGACCGGCAAGGATCTCAAAGTCGGCGACATCAGGCAGGTCGAGCCGAACATTCACGCCGGCGTCAAATATTTCCGGTTCATGGTCGACCAGTACTACAAGGATGAGCCGATGGACCGGTTGAACAAAGGGCTCATGACGCTGGCCTCGTACAACGCCGGCCCGGGACGGATGCGCCAGTTGCGCGCCGAGACGGCCAAGCGCGGCCTCAATCCCAACATCTGGTTCGGCAATGTCGAGCGGGTTGTCTCGGAGCGCGTCGGCCGGGAAACCGTCCAGTACGTCAGCAATATCTACAAGTATTACGTGGCGTACCGGCTCGTGCAGGAGCGCGAGCAAGAGCGGCAGCGCGCGAGAGGAGACGTGAAGACAGGCCGCTAGCAAGGAACTTCGAACTTCGAACTTCGAACTTCGAACTTCGAACTTTTCTCCCATCTTACTCATCGGCAAGGAGTTACATCCTCCTGCCGAATCCCGCCATTGATCGCACTCAATGTCTGCTGGACCTCAGTTCTGTAATGCTCATTGGTACGCGGGCGTAGCCGATAGATAGAGAGAGGTTCACGGCAATGTGGTCCGGATTCGATCCGGAGCTTCGTCGTCAGTTCGAGCACATCCGGCAGATGGTCAGGCTCTCCCATCAGAGCCCCACGCGGGAATGGCCGTTGGTGTTCCTGGATGAGCACGACTCGCTCCTCGTCGTGCGCGAATGGCCGGATGGATCGGTGACCGCCTACCTGACCCAGGACTACTCGGACAAACTTCGAAGACGGTAAAACCACGTCGGCATGACTTGTGCCGCTCCGACGTGCCAGAGGTCTGTTCCGTCGAGCGATTCGCAGTAATACG
>Ga0207428_10006666_pt1 | contig 10604 bp, 10 predicted proteins | sample RhiMethybrSRZTD1_FD_187600 | JGI IMG/M metagenome (GOLD analysis project Ga0207428, IMG submission 187600) | Populus rhizosphere microbial communities from Tennessee, USA - Rhizosphere MetaG P. TD hybrid SRZTD1 (SPAdes) (version 3) | ecosystem: Host-associated > Plants > Roots > Rhizosphere >... | reverse complement strand
AGCGAGCGGTTAGCGAAGGTTGGTGGACGGCGCGAGGCTCGAACTCGCGACCTCCGCGTTGCGAACGCGGCGCTCTCCCAGCTGAGCTAGCCGCCCACGACAAGACTCTCAAGCCTATCACGGCGGCATCCTGCCACGCGACCGGCCACCCGATTGAGGCGCCTATACTCAAAGACGTGCTGCTGATTCTTGTCGCCTTTGGGCTGGCTGTTTTTGGTGTGGTCAGGATCGGCCGGACGCTGGAGCCGAGGCAGCGCGTCGTGCTTGTGCTCGTCTTTGTCTTCGCTGTCGCTTGGCTGGTCTACAAACTCATCGACAGCGGAATGCTCGGCAGGACTACGGACGGAGGCTCGCTTTGAACTAACCTGCGCTCCGCGCCCGCTCGACGATCGCCGTCGCCTCGGCCACCACACGGTCGCGCAGCGCGTCCGGTGCGACGATCTCCGCGCGACTCCCAAGCCCGAGCACGACGAACGCGGCGTCGTCTTCCTTGTCGAACGGAACGATCAGCGTGACCCACCCCGGCCTTCCAGGGAGCGCGTCGCTCACCACTGACGCGCGCTGATAGGAACACAGCATCGCGGCGGTCGTCGAGTCGACGGCGAGTGTGACCGGGTACTGCTGGCGCTGACGCTTGAGCTCCTCTGTTGAGGCCGTCCAGTACTCGGCGAGATCGAAATTCGCGGGGCGATCGGCCGGACGGTCGAGCACCGCCGCCGCGCCGATGCGCGAGACGCGATAGGTGCGCAGCCCGGCGGGCGTCTGTGCGACGAGATACCAGGTGCTGCCCTTCGCGACGAGCCCGAGCGGATCGACGAGCCGCTCCGAGGGATCGTGACCGGGCTGCAGATACGTCATCTGCAGCTTCCGATCGCGCGCGACGGCGTCCTGCACGATCGGCAGCATCGAGAGATCTTCCGGCACGCCGCGCCAGCCGGTCGTGTCCACGTGCAACCGCTGCCGGATCGACGTCGCCCGCTCGCGCATCGACGGCGGCAGTGCCGCAAGCAGCTTCCCGATTGCCCGCTGCGCCGCGTCGGCCAGCCGCCGATCGCCCAGCACGCGCGGCTGCGCCATCAGCAGCGCGCGCAGTTCCGCCTCCTCGAGTCCCGGGACCTGCGTGCGCCAGTCCTCGTCGAGCTGCCAGCCGCCGCGCGCGCCGCGAAGGGCATAGACCGGGACACCGGCCGCCGACAACGCTTCCATGTCGCGTGCACCGTCCGAAGCGACACTTCGAGCCGGGCCGCGACCTGCCGGCCGGTGAGACGGCCGTGGGCCTGGAGCAGGAGGAGCGTCGAGAGCAGGCGGTCGGCGCGCATCTGAGGGTTCCGTTAGTTTTGGTCCGCAAATTATGACTCTCCCTGTCATATATGCAGCCGTAGAGTTGGAGCCGGCTCCAGGGAGGCAGCAAATGACCCACACCGACACTCAGACACGCGCCTTGTGTGAGGCGTTCATCGCGGAACTGGAGGAAGAAGCCACGACGACCCGCCGAGCGCTCGAACGCGTGCCCGTGGGCAAGAACGATTGGAAACCGCATCCGAAATCGATGCCGCTCGGTTATCTGGCGCATTTGGTGGCAACGATGCCCGAGTGGATCAACATGACGATCGACCAGGACGAGCTCGACATCGCTCCGACGACCGGCAGGAAGATGCCGGAGCTGGCGGCGACCACCGCAGATCTCCTCGCGCGGTTCGATCGCGCGGTCGACGCGGCGAAGGCGACGCTCCGCAAGACGGACGATGCGTATCTCCAGACGTCGTGGAAGCTCCTGGCCGGTGGCCACGTCGTGTCCGAGCGCCCACGGCAACTCGTCCTGCGGCACGGCGTAATGAACCACTGGGTGCACCACCGCGGTCAGCTGACGGTCTATCTGCGATTGAACGACGCGAAGGTGCCGTCGATCTACGGGCCGACGGCTGACGAAGGGCGATGAGTCCTCCGTCGCGCGGCTCGAGTTGTGAGCCGCGTCCGGCGTTGCAGGATGGGGCGGGTCGAAGCCCGACCCGCCCTACGTGCTCCCGCCGGCTTTTCTCTGGAGCTCCTCGAGCAGGCCGCGGAGCGCCTCGGCGGCGATCGCCTGCGCCAGAGCGGCGGCGTGGAATTGCGCGAGATCCGCCGGGGTGAGGCCGGGGTCGGCCCCGTCGGTTGTCCCCTCGCCCCCGGTCCCCAGCCTTTCGACCGACGAAGCGAGCTCTCGCAGCCGGTCGGAGGCGGCGATGGCGCCGTTCCAGGCGTTTTTCAGGGCAAGTACGGTCAGGGCGTCCTGGGTCAATGCCGTCTCCGGGAGTGGCGGTACAATGATCGCGCCATGCCCATTTTCGAGTACGAGTGCCGCGACTGTCACCACCGCTTCGAGACGCTGGTCACCGCGGCCCGCCGGCCCGCCTGTCCGACGTGCCACGGCGAGCAGCTCGACAAACAACTCTCGGTCTTCGCCGTGGGCGGGCCGCGCGACGTGCGAGCTGCCGCCCCGGCGCCGTGCGGCAGCTGCGGCGACCCGCGGGGCGCGGGCTCCTGCAGCCTCAATTGACCGCCATGCGCGCGTTGCTCACGGCCCTCGTTGCCGTCGCGCTGGCCATGTCCCCCGCGGCGCAGACCCCTTCAGCCGAGCAGCTCGCGCGGCAGATTCAGGCCCGTTACGACCAAATCAAGGACTTCACCGCCGACTTCACCATGACCTTTCAGGGGCCGCTGCTCCGCCAGAAGACCAGCGAGCGCGGGACGGTGAAGCTCAAAAAGCCGAACCGCATGTGGTGGAAATACACCGCGCCCGATAAGAAGGAGTATGTCGCCGACGGGGTGCGGTTCTACACCTACCTCGCGCAGGACAAGATCGGCATGCAGACCGACCTGGCGAAGGTCTCGAACAGCTCCACGTTCCTGCTCTTCCTGGCCGGCAAGGGCGATCTGACCCGCGACTTCACGCCGGCGCTGGCGCCGGGGCAACGCGAGGACGAGTGGCGCCTGATCCTCACCCCGAAGACGAAACAGGAAGACTACCGGACGCTGACGCTCACGGTCGATCGGCGCTCGCTCGACCTGCGCGGGCTGCATCAGCAATCGGACGAAGGCACGCACACGTTCGTGTTCACGGGATTCCGGTCGAACACCGGGCTCAAGGACAGCGATTTCGTCTTCACGTTTCCGAAAGGCACGGAAATCCGATGATGACCCGCGCCACTCGACGGCTCGCGCTCGCCGCCGCGCTCCTGGTCTCCGGCGCGCTCGCCGGTTGCGCCGGCAACGTGCTCAAACAGGCGCAGACCGCCGACGACCTGCGCGAATACGATCTCGCCGTCGCCAAGTACCAGGAGCACGTCCGGAAGAACCCGACCGACAAGGAAGCGATGGCCTTGCTCGATCGGGCGCGGCTGCGTGCCTCCGACGCGCATCTGTTCCGCGGCCGCCGGTACAGCGCCCAGGGCCACTACGACGAAGCCGTCATCGAACTGCAGCTCGCCGTGGAGCTCAACCCGACGAACGCCCAGGCCGAGAACGAATTGCGGGGCGTCCGGACGGCGCTGCGTTTGAAGCTCAGCGCGCCGCCGGAGGGTCAGACGCGGCTCGAGAACGTCCTCGAGCGGTCGCGCGATCTCGCGCCCGCGGGATTCGAACTGCCGAACACCAAGCTTCCAGGTGAAATCGTGACCGGCACCGGCATGACGAGCCGCATGCTCTACCTGATGCTCGGCAAGCTCGGCAACATCAGCGTGACGTTCGACTCGCTGTTCCGCGAAGCGCCTGTGCAGGTGAGCCTGCTGAGCGGGATGACGCTCAAGCAGGCGCTCGACGCCGTGTCGAAGTCCACGACCACGTTCTATCAGGTCTCGTCGCCCGCCACGATCATTGTCGCGCCCGACACGCCGGCCAAGCGCCGCGAGTACCAGGAAGAAGTCTTCGGGACGATCTTCGTCCGCAATGTCGACGTCAAGGAAACGATGGACGCCCTGCGCGTCGTCGGCGATCTGCGGGCCATCGCGCCGATCACGAACCTTAACGCGATCCTGGTGAAGGACACACCGGAGCGCTTCATGGCGGCGCGCCGCTTCGTCGCCGCGTTCGACAAAGCGCGCCCGGAGATCGTGGTGGACGTCGAAGTGCTCGAAGTCAGCCGCGGCAAGTTTCGCGAGTACGGGCTGCAGCTGGCCTCGCCAGGATCGACGGGCATTTCCGGCAGCTTCGATCCGAATCGCGCCGGCATGACGATCCAGGATCTCCGGGCCCTCAGCGCCGCCGACGTGCTCGCGTCGAACATTCCCGTCCTGTACTACCGGCTCATCAAGACCGACGACCGCACACGGACGCTGGCGAATCCGCACATCCGCATCCTCGACGGGGCGACGGCCAGCGCGAACTTCGGCGAAGACGTGCCCGTCCCGAAGACGACGATCACGCCCATCACCCAGGGCGGGATCAACATCCAGCCGCAGACGACATTCGACTACCGCAAGGTCGGCGTCAACATCGGGATTACGCCGCGGACTCATCCGAACGACGAGGTGACGATGGTGCTCAACATCGAGCTGAGCACGCAGTTGGCCGGCACCGGATTCGAAGGCTTGCCGAAGTTCGGCAGCCGCAACGTCCAGACGACGATTCGGCTGAGAGACGGCCAGACGAACATCCTCGCCGGGTTGATTCGTGACGACGAACGAACGCTGCGCGAGGGGGCCATTCCCGGGCTCGGATATCTCTTCGGGCGGAATTCCAAGGAAGTGCAGCAGACCGACGTCGTCGTCATGCTGACCCCGCACATCATCCGTGAGCTGAGCCTGACCGAAGAGGACCTCCGGCCGCTCCGGATTCCACGCGAGGGCTCGGGCGTCGCGCTGATTGAAGGCGTCGTGCCCCCTCCCCCGATCATCCGTGATGGGCGCGGCGGCGGGCCGGGCGGAACGCCGGAGTCGTCGCCCCAGGCGCAACTCCCGCCGAGCTTCCCGGTCTCGGTCGGTGCGCCAACCGGGATGCCGCTCGCCCCGATTCCCGCGCCGCCCAAAGTGATCAAGAATTAGCGCGCATGTCGCTGCTCATGACGGTCCGCATCGCCTTCAAGGCGCTGGCGCGAAACAAGCTGCGCACCGCGCTGACGATGCTGGGCATGATCATCGGCGTCGCCGCCGTCATCACGATGGTGGCGCTCGGCACCGGTGCGCAGTCGGCGATCGAGGAGCAGATCCGCGGCGCCGGCACGAACATGATCACGGTGTTCCCCGGCAGCAGCAACATGGGCGGCGTCAAGGGCGGCGCCGGCACCTCCAGCCGGCTGGTGCCTGACGACGCGAAGGCCCTCCGCAAACTCGCCGAAGTCGATTACGTGTCTGAAGGGATGCAGTCGAGCCAGCAGGTCATCTTCGGCAACCAGAACTGGCGGACCAACATCGTCGGCGTCAACGTCGACTACACGTTCATCAAGTCGTGGCCGCTGAAGTACGGCGCGTTCTTCACCGAGCAGGACGTCCAGAGCGCCGCGAAAGTCTGCACGCTCGGCCTGAACGTGGCCAACAACCTGTTCGGCGAGGACGTCGACCCGACCGGGACGGAAATCCGCGTCCGCAATCAGGTGTTCAAGGTGCTGGGAGTGATGAGCGCCAAGGGCGCGTCGTCGTCCGGTCAGAACCAGGACGACCAGATGTTCGCGCCCTACACGACGGTGCAGAAGAAGCTGCAGGGCAACGAGTGGCTGAACTACATCCTCGTGTCCGCGCGGTCGGCGGATGAAATGAAGGAGACGGGCGACGCCATCGCCGCGGCGATGCGGGTCCAGCACAAGATCGAGCCGGGCGGAGACGACGACTTCCGCGTGCAGACGCAGGACGACCTCATCGCCACCCGCACGCAGACGACGCAGACGATGACGTCGCTCCTCGCCGGCATCGCCGGCGTCTCGCTGGTCGTCGGCGGCATCGGCATCATGAACATCATGCTGGTGTCGGTGACGGAACGCACGCGCGAGATCGGCCTGCGGCTGGCCATCGGCGCGCGCGGCTTCGACGTGCTGCTGCAGTTCCTGATCGAGGCGGTCGTCATCAGCCTCGTCGGCGGCGCCGTCGGCATCGCGACCGGCTTCGGCCTCGCCGAGGCGGCGCGCGTCTACCTGCAATCGCCGACGGTCATTCCACCCGACGCCGTGGTTACGGCTGTCGGCTTTTCCGCCGCGGTCGGCATCTTCTTCGGCTTCTATCCGGCGCGGAAGGCGGCCGGGCTCGATCCGATTGATGCGCTCAGGTTTGAGTAGGCCAAGGGCCCAAGGTCACGGCCCTTCGGGCCACAACACGGAGTGCACGGAAACACTGAGCACACGGATTCAGATGGGCTTACCCAAAAGAATCCGTGCCCTCCGTGTCTCGGTGACCTCCGTGTTGAGGATTCAGAGACCGATCTTTTCGACGTCCGCGCCGAGCGCGGTGAGCCGTTCGACCAGGCTCGCGTAGCCGCGCTCGACTGTTTCAATTTCGAGCACGGTGCTTTCACCGTCGGCCGCCAGCGCGGCGGCGACCAGCGCCATGCCGGAGCGGATGTCGCGGCTGTCGAGCGTGCGGCCGCGCAGCTTCGTCGGGCCGGTGACGATGATCCGGTGCGGATCGCAGAGGAACAAGTCCGCGCGCATCGCGCTGAGCTGCTCGAGCGCGAAGAGGCGCAGCTCGTACATCCAGTCGTGCAGGAGCGTGCGCCCGCGCGCCTGAGTGGCGAGCACCGTGACGAGGCTGACGATGTCGCTGGGAAAGCCGGGCCAGAGTCCCGTGACGATGCGGCGGGCCGCGACCAGTGACGACGGCCGGACGACGAAGCGGCCGTCGTCGAGATCCATGTCCACGCCCATCTGCGCGAGGATCGCGGCGATCGGCTCGAGGTCGCGGGCGGCGGCGCCGGCGACCTCGACTTCCCCGCCGGTAATCGCCCCGACGACGCCCCACGATGCGGCCTCGATGTAGTCGCCGCGCAGCGTGTGCGTCGCGCCGCGGAGCTTCGCCGGCGGCTCGACACGAATCGTCGAGAGCCCGACGCCCTCGATGCGCGCGCCCATCCGGATGAGGAACTCGCAGAGCTCGGCCACGTGCGGCTCACAGGCCGCGTGACGGATTTCGGTGATGCCACGGGCCTGGGCCGCCGCGAGCAGTGCCGTCTCGGTGCCGGTCACAGACGCTTCGACGAGATACATCGACGTCCCGGCCAGTCCGTCCGGCGCCTCGAGCCGATGGCTGGTGGGTCCCTCGACGACGCGCCCGCCCATCGCCACGAGCGCGTGCAGGTGCGTCGTGATGGTGCGGCGCGCCGGGAAATCCCCGCCGGGAGGCGCCAGGCTCGCGCGGCCGGTCCGTCCGAGGAGCGCGCCCAGCAGGAGGACGGATCCACGGAGGCGGCCGACGAGCGCGGGATCGGGCTCGGACGACCGGATGTCGCGGCAGGTGATGCGGAGCGTCGGCGTGTCCTGGCCTTCGACCTCCGCGCCGAGCGACTTGAGGAGATCGATCATGACCGCGACGTCGCGAATCCGCGGTACGTTGTGCAGCTCGCAGGTCTCGCTCGTGAGCAGACACGCGGCCAGCAGCGGCAGCGCGGCGTTCTTGTTGCCTTCGACGGCAATACGGCCCGACAGCCGTCGTCCGCCCCGAATTACCAGATCAGCCATGCACGTTCGGGCGCCGTCTGGGGCGCCCCTCCTTCGTCAGTCGCGTTCGAACTCACCGAGAAACACTACTTCGTCTCGCAGCAGGACGCCGAACCGGTCGCGTACCGCGGCACGGGCGGCCTCGACGAGCGCCCGGATGTCGCGCGCCGTCGCGCGCCTGTCGTTCACCACGAAATTGGCGTGGGTGGACGAGATGCACGCGCCGCCAATGCGGTGGCCCTTGAGGCCGGCGCGATCGACCAGCGCCCCGGCCGATGCCGGAATACCGGCGGGAACGGCATCCCGCGCCGGGTCCGGATTCTGGAAGACACACCCGGCGCTCGGCTGCGCGAGCGGCTGCGTCCGCTTGCGATACGCGAGCGACGACCGCGCGGTCGCCCGCAGCGCGTCGGGCTCACCCTGCACGGCACTGAAATCGGCCGACACGACGAGTTCACCAGTCTGGCGCAACCGGCTCGTGTCATAGGCAAAGCCCATCTCCAGGCGCGGCACGGCCGCGAGCGCGCCGTCGCGGCTGACGATCTGCACCGTCTGCACCAGGTCGCCGATATTCCGTCCTCCAAAATGGGCGTTGCCGAAGATCGCGCCGCCGACCGTCCCGGGCGTCCCCGCCCACGCCTCGAGACCCGCCAGCCCGCGCCCGATCGTCCACCGTACGAGCCCGTTCATGGTCACGCCGGCCTCCGCCCTGACGAGATCGGAAGCCGGCTGCGAGATCGCGGTGAGGAGCAGACGAATGACGACTCCCCGAATCCCTTCGTCCGCGATGACGACATTCGAGCCGCCGCCGAGGACCGTGACGGGCACGCCCGCGTCGCGCGCGAGGCCGAGCACACCCGTCAGGTGGCCGACTTCGCGAATCTCCACGAGCCAGTCGGCCGGCCCGCCGACGCGAAACGTGGTCAGATCCGCGAGCGGCACGCCGGCCCGGACCGCTTCGCGGCCGACCAGCGCGGCGGCGCGCTCTTCAAACGATCCGCTGGCCACTCACCACCCGCACGGCGCCCCTCACATGCGCACCGCTCGTTCCTGTCCTGCTCACGCCGGCACGCTCTGTGAACCAAGCGCGCGCAGCAGCTTTTCATGAATGCCGTCGAATCCGCCGTTCGACATGATCACGACGAGATCGCCCTCGCGCGCTTCGGCGGCCACGGTGGAGACAATCTCCGGCACCGACGCGATGTGCCGCGCTTTGAGGCCCGCGCGCTTCACGTCGCGGATCAGATCGTCCACCGACAGCCGCTCGGATTCGGGGAGAGACGATCGAAAGACGGCGGCGAGGATGATCTCGTCGGCGCCCGACTCGGCAAAGGCCTTCGCGAAGTCGTCCTGGAACACCCGCCGGCACGAGGTCGCGGAACGCGGCTCGAAGATCGCCCAGATGCGGCGGTTCGGCGACGACCAGCGGACCGCCCGCAGCGTCTCCAGGATCGCGGTCGGATGGTGCGCGAAGTCGTCGTAGACCGCCACGCCGCGCGCGACGCCGCGCAGCTCGAGCCGCCGCCGCACCCCCTGAAACTTCTCCAGCCCGCGGATCATCTCGTCCACCGAGAGACCCGCGGCGTTCCCGGCCGCCATGGCCGCCAGCGCGTTCCGCACGTTGTGCGCGCCGAAGAGCGGCAGCCGGGCGTGGCCGCGCGCTTCCCCGCGGACGGTCAACTGAAACACGATGCGATCGCCGTCCGGCGTGAGCTCTGACGCACGCCAGTCGGCGCCCGGGCCCAGCCCGAACGTCTCGACCTCGCATCGAGCGTGCGTCTTGAGCCGCATGACCTCGCCGCTGTCGGCGCCGAGGATCAGCCGGCCGCGCCGCGGGACGAGGTTCACGAACCGTTGGAACGCCGTGCGCAGCGAATCCATGTCCGGATAGATGTCCGCGTGGTCGTACTCCAGGTTGGCGACGATGGCGATGTCGGGCAGGTATTTGAGGAACTTCGCCGTCTTGTCGAAGAACGCGCTGTCGTACTCGTCGCCCTCGATGACGAAGTCGCGGCCGGACCCGAGCCGGTAGCTGCCGTCGAAGTTGAGGGCGATGCCGCCGACGAGCAGGCTCGGATCCTGGGCGCCGGCCGTGAGCAGCCACCCGGTGAGCGCCGTCGTCGTAGTCTTGCCGTGAGTGCCGGCCACGACAATCGAGCGCGCGCTCCAGAGGAACTGTTCGCGGATCGTCTCAGGCAACGAGCGGAAGCGCATCTTGCGATCGAGCACTTCCTCGAGCTCGACGTTGCCGCGCGAGATCGCGTTGCCGACGATGACGCTGTCGATGTCGGCCGTGATGTGGCTGGCGTCGTAGCCGTCGAAGAGGCGGATCTGCTCGCGCGCGAGGAACTCGCTCATCGGCGGATACATGGCGTGATCCGATCCCTGCACGTCGTGGCCGCGCGCTTTGAGCATGGCCGCGAGCGTGGCCATGGCCGTGCCGCAGATGCCGATGAAATGAAATCGCCTGGGGGTCATTCGGACGCCGCCGACTCCTCGATGATGATCTCCTGTTTCGGGGGCGCCGCGACGACACGCGTCGCCACCCCGAGCGGCAGGCTCACGAGCGGCGTCGTGGTGTGCCCGGACGGAAATCCCAGCAGCACCGGCCCGGGGAAGCCGTCGAGCACGTCGCGGACGACGTCGACCGCGCGCACGGCGCCGCCGGGCTCGTCACACCCCGGGAGCTGACCGAAGACCACTGCCGAGGCGCCGGCCAGCCGGCCGCTCAACCGCAGCTGCGTCAGCATGCGATGCAGACGATACGGCCGTTCGTTCACTTCGTCCAGAAAGAGCACGTGACCGTCGGGCGGCCGGAACTCGTACGGCGTCGCGAGCGACGCCACCAGTTGCGTGAGGGTGCCGCCGGCGAGCGGCCCGGCCGCCATGCCCGGCTGGATTGTCTCAAGCGTGTCGGCCGTGAGCGGTCCGAGCGCGTCCGTGCTCAGGCTCGTGAGAAAGCTCGCAGGATCGTAGGCTGAAGGGCCGG
>Ga0207428_10006665_pt1 | contig 10605 bp, 8 predicted proteins | sample RhiMethybrSRZTD1_FD_187600 | JGI IMG/M metagenome (GOLD analysis project Ga0207428, IMG submission 187600) | Populus rhizosphere microbial communities from Tennessee, USA - Rhizosphere MetaG P. TD hybrid SRZTD1 (SPAdes) (version 3) | ecosystem: Host-associated > Plants > Roots > Rhizosphere >... | reverse complement strand
GCCGCGCGCCGGCGCAGTGCTGGTTCTGGATCGGTCGGGCAGCATGGAGGAGGACGGTGGTGACGGGCGCACGCGCCTTCAGGTCCTGCGCGACTCCGCTCCCGGGTTCGTCGATGTGGCGCCGCAAGGGGCTCGCATCGGGTTGGTGCGCTTTGCCACCGACGAGTCGCCGGGCGCTCCCATGACCACGATGGGGCCGGAGGGCCCGGATCCGGGCGGACGCGGCATCATTCGCGGCGCGATCGCGAGCCACACTGTCGCAACCGGGGACGCGCAATACACCTCGATCGGAGACGGCGTGTTCGCCGGAAGCGCGTTGGTCGCACCGGAAGCAAGCGTCGCTTTCAAGTCGCTGGTCGTACTGACCGACGGCCACGAGAACCGGGCGCGCTTCCTTTCCGAGGTCTCCGCGCTCATCAACAATCGCGTGTTCGCGATCGGACTGGGTACCCCTGAACAAATCCAGCCGATAGCGCTGCAGGCACTGACCAACGGTACCAACGGCTACATGCTGATGACCGGAACGCTGGACGCCAATGACCCGTTCCGGCTGGCGAAGTACTACCTGCAGATCCTGACCGGCGTCACCAACGACCAGGTGGTGCTGGACCCGGGTGGTTGGCTGCCTTTCGGCGGCTCAGAAGTCATTCCGTTCCACCTCAACGAAGCCGATGCGGCCGTGGACGCGATTGTGCTCACGGCGTTTCCGCAGCTCATCCGCGTACGCTTGCGAGCGCCTTCCGGACAGGTTCTGGATCAAAGCCACCCGGCCATGACCTTCACGCGCGGCAACCGCATCAGCTATTACCGTTTCGCCCTCCCGATCCCCGGCGCTTTCTCGGCTGAGGGGCCAGGCCGATGGGAGATTCTCCTCGACTGGAGGGGGAGGCAACCGACCTGGGACCGACTGAGCAAGGCGCACCGTGCGGCGGTCGGCGTATCGCGCAAGGCGCTTCGATACGATGCGCTGGTGCATGCCCGTTCCGATCTGGAAATGACCGCGACGGTCTCGCAAGATCGGTTGACTCCAGGCGCTACGGTGAGCGTGCGCGCCCGCCTGTCGCAATATCAATCGGTTCCAATCAATGATGCCAGGGTCAGGGCGACGGTGAGATTTCCTGATGGATCGGCGCCGGCTCTGCTGTTGGCTGCGCGCGGAGACGGCGCCTTTGAGACCGAGTTCACCGCGCCGGTGACCGGCGTGTACCCGATCCGGATCACTGCGGAAGGCCGCACGCTTCGCGGCTTCAGGTTCACCCGCGAAGCGGTTCGGACCGCGATTGCGTGGCAGGGTGGCGATGCTCCGCCGCCGACCAAGCACGACGACGGTTGGTGCGCGGTGCTGCGGTGCTTGCTCGAGTCAAAGGCGATCGATCCGGAGCTGCTCAAGCGCTTGGGCATTCACCTCGACCGGATGGCGAAATGCTGTGAGGACGAGGAGCGAATTGCGCGCGGCCCTCGGGGATAGGCTGGCGCCAAGCCGCGTTTTGCGAGAGCGCCCGCGCGATCCCGTATCAACAGCAGGCTAGGCCGGGCCTCGCTTCGGCGGCGCCGCGCTCGTTGCCGAACCGGCGTATCGTCTAGCGCGCAACCGGGCTCCTGCTAAGATCGGGCGTCGCGTCTCGAACCTAATCGCTCTTATGCCGACGCATCGAGGCAGGCTGTCACCGTGGGGAATAATGCATGACTCAGGAGGCCCCGACTGCGCAGCGCAAACGAGGATACTGTGGCCTCTGCATCGCCCGCTGCGGAACTATTGCTACCGTTGAGAACGGACGGTTCACCCGGCTCGACCCCGATCCTGCACATCCGACGGGAGCCGCCATCTGCGCCAAGGGCCGCGCCGCACCGGAGCTCGTCTACCACAAGCATCGACTGACGCGCCCGCTGCGTCGGCGGCGACCGAAGGGCGATCCCGATCCGGCCTGGGAAGAGATTTCCTGGGATCTGGCGCTCGACGAGATTGCAGCCGCGATGCGTCGCCTTGCGGAGGAGTTCGGCCCGCAGACCGTCGCCTTCAGCCAATGCTCACCATCGACAACTGCGATCGGGGATTCCGGCGGCTTTGTACGGCGGCTGATGAACGCATTCGGCACGCCCAATATGGTGTGGCCGCTGGACCTGTGCGGTTGGGGACGCGGCTTCGCCACACGCTATGCGTTCGGAACCGCCAGCGTCGCCACCGGCAGCGGCGGTGGTGCGATGGCGGATATCGCTCACGCCGGCTGCCTGATTCTGTGGGGTTACAACCCCTCTTTCTCACGGCTGACGCACGCGACCGCAACGGTGGAGGCGGTCAAGCGCGGCATGAAATTGATCGTGGTCGATCCGCGCCATGTCGGCCTTGCCAACAAGGCGGATCTCTGGCTGCGCGTGCGGCCGGGGACCGATGGCGCGCTGGCCCTCGGTCTCGCCAACCTGATGATCGAGCGCGGCTGGTATGATCGAGAGTTCGTGCGCGAGTGGACCAATGGCCCGTTGCTGGTGCACCCCGACACCGGCCGTCTGCTGCGTGAGCGCGAGCTCAACCCCGCCAAAGATTCCAATCGCTATGTCGCCTGGAGCGGCAAGGCCAACCGGCCAATCCCCTACGATCCTGCAACGGGGCGTTACGACCGAGCCGCGACCGAGGATCTCGCCCTCACCGGCAAATGTCAGGTCAGCACCGCCGAGGGCATGATCGAATGCCGGCCGGTGTTCGATCACTATGCCGCGCTCTGCCGGAAATATTCGCCGGACGTCGTCGAGTCGATCTGCTGGGTTCCACAAGCGCAGCTCGAGGAAGCGGCGCGGCTGATCTGGCACGCCCGGCCGGTCTCCTACTATGCCTGGAGCGGGCACGAACAACACGCGAATACGACCGAGACGGCGCGCAGCATGGCGCTGCTCTATGCATTGACCGGCAGCTTCGACGCGCCCGGCGGCAACGTGGTGCTTCCCACCATACCGGCGGCGCCGATAACCGGCGAAGACCTGCCCTCCGCAAAGCGGCTGGCCCCGGCGATCGGCCTTGCCGAGCGCCCGCTCGGACCAGCACGCTGGAACAGCGTTTCCACCCACGATTTCTATCGCGCCGTGCTCGAGGGCACGCCTTACCCAGTGCGCGGATTGATCGGCTTCGGTACCAACTTGCTGCTCGCGCAGGCTGACCCCGAGCGCGGACGCGCCGCGCTTTCGGCGTTGGATTTCTACGCGCACGCCGATCTCTTCATGACGCCGACGGCGGCGCTCGCCGACATCGTGCTGCCGATCGCGTCGTGCTTTGAACGCGAGGCGCTCAGGATCGGATTTGAGATCGATGTCGAGGCCCAGTCGCTCGTGCAGTTCCGACAGGCGATCGTGCCGCCGCCAGGAGAGGCACGGCCTGACACCGACGTCATTTTCGATCTTGCCGAGCGCCTCGGCCTTGGCGAGCATTTCTGGCACGGCGACATCGATGCGGCCTATCGCCACCAGCTCGCGCCGAGCGGCGTAAGCCTGGACGCGCTGCGCGCCGAGCCGGCTGGAGTGCGCCTCGCGCTTGCCGCACATCATGCCAAGCACGCCGATATCGACGCGCAGGGCAACGCGCGCGGATTCGCCACCCCCTCGCGCAAGGTCGAGCTCTGGTCGGAGACCTTCCCCGAGCATGGCTACGCGGCGTTGCCGGACTTCGTCGAACCGAAATTGGGCCCGGTGGCGCAGCCGACGCTCGCAGCTCGCTTTCCGCTGGTGCTGACCTGTGCCAAGCCGACACTGTTCTGCCAAACCCAGCATCGTGCATTGCCGGGCCTACGCCGGCGCGCGCTTGATCCGGAGATCGAGCTGCATCCGGAGACGGCTGCCGAGCGCGGCATCACGGTCGGGAGTTGGGTCGACGTGGAGACGCCGGCCGGAGGGATGCGGGCGCGGGCTCGGCTGAACGACAAGCTCGATCCTCGCGTCGTGGTCGGAGAGCATGGCTGGTGGCAGGGCTGCGAAGAGCTTGGCCTGCGTGGCTATGACCCGTTCAGCGCGCAAGGCGCGAATTTCAATCGCACCGTCGACGCCACCGTCCGAGACCCGGTCAGTGGCACGCCCGCGCATCGGACCAATCTGTGCGAGATCCGATTGGCGCCGGCAGCGGCGGTCGAAGGAGTCTACTCGTACAGGACCTAGTCTAAGTCTAGAAGCTGTTCGGGTATGAGCGCCTAATTTGGTCGACGTATCACACCGAACGATGAAGGGGGGATTTGATGGCGGAGGCTATCGACGGTCCAGTTGGCGTGGTGAAGCCGGGCTCGTGGTGGCGCACAGCGGCTCAGAAAGTCACCAATTTTCAGCGCGATCAGCAGAAGCTTATCAATCTTCTCAGCACGATTTCGGTGAATGACGGCGGTAAGAGGGAGATCTGGGCGGCCTCACCTCTTGCCGGCCCCGATGGCACTTGTGCGGCCTTACTCAAGGACGCGATTTGGGACTTTCAAGTACATTGGAAGAAGAACGGCAAGTTTACCAATATCGACGGGGTAGCAGACCCCACAGGTAATACGCTGAAGCAGATGAATGCACTCGCCGGCAGCACGCCGCCGGTGACCAGAAAGACGGGCAGCGCCCTCGCGCATGATGACGTCCCCCTGGCACTGCGGAAGGTGGATGCCGCGATCAGAAGCCTGACGGAATTTCAGTCAACGCTTACGACGCACTTCGGATCCCGCCCGTTCAACCGCGTAACTGAAGAGGCGCTGGCTACGCATTTTCGCCTGACAGTGCCCAGCTCTACTGCTCCTAAGCGAGCGGTCACGGAGGCGGATATTGATCACATCCTTGCCCACTTCAAGAAGATCCGGGGGGTGTTAGCGCGGCACGGTACGGCGTTCACGGATGGTGCTCCAGTCGACAAGAATGGGGAAGTTGTTGCGGCGGCTGCTCCTCTTGATGGCAAGAAGGTCATCTTCAGCTCCCGCTTCCGGGACTTCACTGACACGGATGCAAAGGCCATAGGGCCAAATTCGCGGGCGGCAATTCTCGTCCATGAAGGCTACCACGCCGTCGACTCCGCCAAGAAGTCTGATGCCGACGACATCCACATATCGGAGTTCCGGAGCGAGTACGATGCCCAGCCCGCCGACAAGTCGCTCCACAACCCAAGCAGCTATGCAAGCTTTGCGGCCCATATAGTGGATGGGAAGGATCCGAAGCCGCGCTTCGGCCTGGGTCCTGGCCGTTTCCGCTAAAAGCCCGTCGCGAACGTCATGCTAGCTCGTCGGCGCGGCCTGCACGAGCGCCAGCTGCCGGGTTTCGAATTCTCGAGTCTGTCGAGAACGGCCCAACGCTGCGAAGTATGGAGATGGCGGTACCGGACGCGGCCCTGCTGCCGAATGCCGCTGCCTGCATACCCAAAAGAGGAAGTGCTCTAATGCTTATTCATTCCGGGTCAGTTGCGAAACGTGCCACTCGAACCGACAATCGATCCGCCGCCCCCGATTGTGAAATGCACGCGCAGCGCGCTCGGCCCAAGGACATCGCTAGACCCCTTCGGCCAGGTCACTTAGCGCTCTGCTGCGTTGTGGGGCTCAGCTTGCTCACGCTTGCGCCAGGCAAGTATGGTTTTGCGCAAAGCTCCGCTCCCTCGGCCACCACCGATCCCAGTCATCCCGACTTGCTTCAAGAACCGATGTTGTTGAATGTTCGGGATAAGGCCGGCGCGCAATACCAACTGGAGGCAATTATCGTACGCCCTGCACGGGCAGAAGCCCGCTTGCCTATCGCGATCGTCACGCATGGCAAGCCGCGCCTGGCATCAGACATGGCACTCATCCGGGCAGAACTACTGGTGCGCCAGGCACGCGACCTTGCATACCGAGGATACCTCGCCGTTGGGGTAGTACGGCGTGGCTATGGTCGCTCCGGTGGTACGCCGGGCATCGCTACCAATGCGCCTTATGCAAAGTGCAGTGTGGAGGATTTGCAGCGATATTTCGAAGTCGAGGCCGACGATCTGGAGGCGGCCGTTCGGCTGATCACCGAACGCCCAGATGCGGACCGAAACCGCATCATCGTGATCGGAGGCTCAGTAGGTGGGGGTACAGCTCTCGCAATGGCGGCCCGAAAACTGCTTGGATTAACTGCGGCCGTGAACATTGCCGGTGGTGTCAGACTGACGAATGCTCAAGGAGAGGTCATCTGCCCGTTTGAAACGCCCGTTGCGGCTATTGGCCGGCTTGGCGCCGGCGCTCGGATCCCGACGCTCTGGATCTACTCCGAGAATGACAGCGTGTTCGCTCCGGACATCGCTCGCCGTGCGTTCAATGCCTACAAATTAGCAGGCGGCGTGGCAGAGCTACAGGTAATACCTGCGATCGCCCCGGATGGTCATCATGCCTTCGAGTTGCCCAACGGAAGGGTTCATTGGCTTGCCAAACTGGACGCCTTTCTTCGCGCGCGCGGCCTTGTGACTTGGCGCACCGCCCAAGTCGATGCTGTTATGCGAACAGCGCGCGTTCCCGAAAGCAGCCGGGAAATGGTGGAGAGGTATTTTTCGCTCTACCCCCAAGGTTCTCGTACAGGCCCCCGATCGTCGCGTGACATACACGGCCGATACTCGCAGCGTGACCAATGCACGGGACCAGGGACTCGCGGATTGTGAAAAATGGGCGAAAGGGCAGTGTCGCGTGATCATGGAAAACTTCAACCTGGTGGGACAGTGATCGTCGCGGCTGGCGTTCCCTTTTCGGCTGATGCGGATGTTGGGCTGCACCAGCGCGTTGATCCGTTCGGTCAGCCAGAGCATCGAATGACACGCCCAATGCGCACGCCGTTTGCGGCGATCGAGCGGTCCGGCGCGCCTTCCGTGGGCCTCGCCTCCGGCGCGATTTTTCTGAATTGAGATTCCCGGCCTGAATGTCGAGAATGAGCCCCTGACCGCGTTCAATTCCTCTCTTTGAAAGGTGCGTGTCGAAATGGCCTATAAGCCAATCGAGTCCTACGGCGTCATCGGCGACCTGCACACGGTCGCGCTGGTGGGCATGGACGGTTCAATCGACTGGTGTTGCCTTCCGCACTTCGACTCGCCAAGCATCTTCGCCGCGATTCTCGATGAGCGCAAAGGAGGCTTCTTCAAGATCGCCAGCCTCTACGAGGCCCAGCACAAGCAGATGTACCTGCCCGACAGCAACGTGCTGTTGACGCGCTTTCTTAGCCCCGAGGGGGTCGGCGAAGTGGTCGACTTCATGCCGATCCAGGGTGTGAGCCGCGGCAAGAAGGTGCACCAGATCGTTCGCGTCGTGCGGTCGGTACGCGGGGCGGTGCGCTTCCGGCTCGAATGCCAACCAGCTTTCGACTACGCGCGGCAGCCGCATCAGGTCACTTTGGAAGGCCGCGGCGCGGTCTTTGAGGCGGCGGGCATGCGCTTCTCGCTGGTCAGCCGCTTTCCGCTGGCGCGCCAGGGCGCGGGGGTCGCTACCGAATTCCTGCTGCAGCCGGGCGAGCCATCGACGTTCATCCTGCGCCAGGTTGAGGGTGATGGAGACGCCGGGCTAATGGAGGCGCGGCTCGTCGGCACCGAGCTGCTGACTGAGACTCTTGAGTTCTGGCGGCGCTGGGTGAGCAAGTGCCGCTACGATGGCCGCTGGCGTGAGATGGTCAACCGCTCGGCCCTGATGCTGAAGTTGCTGACCTTCGCGCCGACCGGGGCGATCGTCGCGGCACCGACGTGCAGCCTCCCCGAGGAGATCGGCGGGGTGCGCAATTGGGACTACCGCTACACCTGGGTCCGCGACGCGGCATTTACCTTGTACGCCTTCCTGCGCCTGGGGATGACGAACGAGGCCGAGCACTTCATGGGCTGGCTGGAGCAGCGCGCCATCGAAGGAGCGCGTCTTGGCCCGTTGCAGATCATGTACCGCATCGATGGTCGGCACGAAATGCCGGAGGAAACCCTCGACCACCTGGAAGGCTACCGTGGCTCGCGCCCGGTGCGCGTCGGCAACGGCGCTTGCGAGCAGCTGCAGCTCGACGTCTACGGCGAACTGATGGATTCGATCTACCTGTACGACAAGTACGGTTCGCCGATGGCATATGACTCGTGGCTCCACGTCCGCCGGGTGGTCGACTGGGTGGCAGACAACTGGATGAACGCCGACGACGGTATCTGGGAAGTACGCGGCGGACAGCAGCAGTTCACCTACTCAAAAGTGCAGTGCTGGGTGGCGCTCGACCGCGCGATCAGGCTGGCGACGAAGCGCAGTCTACCGCTGGATCGTGCCCGCTTGCTCGCGGAGCGCGACCGCATCTACGAAGCGGTGATGACGCACGGCTGGGACGCGCAGCGGCGGACGTTCGTGCAGTATTTCGGCACCGACGCGCTGGACGCGGCCAATCTCATCATGCCGCTGGTATTCTTCATCTCGCCCAACGACCCGCGCATGATCGGAACGCTCAATCGCACGATAGCGGAGCTGGTTTCCGACAGCCTGGTGTATCGCTATGAGATCGGTAGGGGCGCCGGTGACGGCCTGACTGGCCGCGAGGGGACGTTCAATATGTGTACATTCTGGCTGGTCGAGGCGCTGACGCGCGCAGGCCGGGTGGAAGAGGCGCGCTTCATTTTCGAGAAGATGCTTACCTACGCCAACCACCTGGGGCTGTACGCCGAGGAGACCGGACCGTCAGGCGAGGCGTTGGGCAATTTCCCGCAGGCGTTCACGCACATGGGATTGATCAGCGCCGCATTTAATCTGAACCGTCGACTGAAGGCGGACCCTTGAACGGGCCACTGAGGGAGGTATGTCGCGGCAGCCGTCGTATCTGGGAGTTGCGACCGCAGGCTGGGTCGCAGCACTCAAGAGCAGCGATTCGCTGGAGCGGCGCTTAGCTGCGCACGCACTCGCGGAGATCGGCTGCATGGCACGGGAGGCGGTTCCCCCGCTCACCGAGGCGTTGCGCGACCCGGTGAGTTTCGTCCGTGTGTGGGCGGCCGCTGCGCTGGCCCGCGTTGAGCCGGAGCATCCCGACGTCATCCCCGCTCTGGTCGCGGGGACCCGCGATGGGATTTCCTTTGTGCGTAGTCTCGCCGCCTGGCACCTGGGGCGCCTCGGGCCGCGATACCCCGGAATCGAAGTCGCCGTGCTGGACCTGCGCGAGTTGCTTAACGACAGCGATCCGAGCGTGTGCGCCGAGGCACTGGTGGCGCTCGACAACCTCGCAGGCAAGGGCGCACCGCCCGCGGAACTGAAGTCTTTCTCGGCCCACTGATGCGGCTATTCCGACGCCACCGTCCGAGACCCGGTCAGTGGCACGCCCGCGCATCGAAGAGCAGTGCGCAGGCGCGGTCGAACAGGCTCGCTGCGCCCCCCTTCCATTGTGCGTTGCCCGGAGCAATGGCGATCAGCGCGGCCATGATGTCTCGCGCTTGGCCCAATTCACGCAGGGCGTCCGCGATGCGGCCTTGTCGGCAAAGATTGATACCAGCTTGGAATGGACGACCGCGACATCACGCTGCCACTGGGTATTGCTACGGTCGGCGCCGCGCGAGCAGCGTGTGCTGGAGGGCAGCTTCAGAGTTTCGGCCATCGCGCGCCGAACATGAAGTGGTTGCGGCCGCCTTCACGGCGGTAACTCATCCAGTCGGAGCAGCGCCGGATCAGCGGCAGGCCCAGGCCGCCGGGCTCCGCCTCGGCCAGCGTTTTTGCCGGGGTGCGCTCCGGCGCGCCGGTCGGGTCGAACGGGATGCCGGCGTCCCTTACCTTGACGCGCGCCTCGCCGGTCGTGGCCTTCTTGCGGACTTCGATGCGGATGTGGATCGGCTCGGCGCGCGCCGCGCTTCCGCCGTGGGCGAGCACGTTCGCCAGTACTTCGTGGAGAGCCAACTCGAGGCACGCGACCTGCGGGTCCGGCACGTCGCGCTGCCGGAGCGCGGTGGTGAGCCACTCGGAAGCGCGCCGTATCTCGTCCCCGCTCGCGGCGATGGCGAGCGTTTCGACCTGCTTGACGGTGTGAATTCCGTTATGCACCGCTCAGGCGACGGCGGCCCGCGCGGCCTCGGCGTTGCTCTTGAACATCGGGATCAGGTTGTTGACGCCGGTGGCCTCGAGGCTCATCACGACGGAGGAGTTGGTGCCGACGACCAGCACCATCCTCCCGCCGCGCTCCTGCACGGCCATGGCGCTTTTGAGCAGCGCGCGGATCCCCATCGACGCGAGGAACTTGAGGCTGGACACGTCGACGACGATGCCTTTCTTCGGCGCGGCGGCGAGCTTTTCGAGTTCGCCAGCGACCGATTCGGTGCCGGGGATGTCGAGGCGGCCCAAGATGACGATCTCGCGCAGGTTGTCGCCGACGTCGGTATGACTGATGAACATGATACGAATCCGGATTCTCCGGAATGAACCCAAACTGGGGTAGATTCTTGCGCTTTTCCCGCCCTCTAGCAAGCCGGACTGACGGCACGAATCACGGCCGGCACCGGTGTCGCCCCGAACGGCGGCTAAGGGGCTGATCTGGCCATTTTTGCTGGCATCTAAACACACTCCTGCCATGGGTTGCTCTTGAAGAGCATAAAGATGACGAAGCAACCTTCGCGGCGATCTTGATCAGCTTTTTCTAACGGCCGGTTTCGGGCAAGAGCGGATTAAAAATGCTCGACAT
>Ga0207428_10006664_pt1 | contig 10605 bp, 6 predicted proteins | sample RhiMethybrSRZTD1_FD_187600 | JGI IMG/M metagenome (GOLD analysis project Ga0207428, IMG submission 187600) | Populus rhizosphere microbial communities from Tennessee, USA - Rhizosphere MetaG P. TD hybrid SRZTD1 (SPAdes) (version 3) | ecosystem: Host-associated > Plants > Roots > Rhizosphere >... | reverse complement strand
AAATGCACTACGACCTGGTCGCCCTCGCTTTCAAGGCGGACATCACCCGCGTTGCTACCTTGCTGGGCGCACGCGACCTGACAGGCCGAAGTTACCCGTTCCCGAAGAACGAACTGTTCCCCAACGGCGGCACCAGTGTCAGTTTCCATGGCGGGTCTCACCACGCGGACGTCCCCGCGACCATTGCCAACTATGCTCAACTCAACCGGTACCACGTGTCGACGACGGCATATCTTGCCGAGTTGCTGAAGAAAACACCGGATGGCGATGGCACGCTGCTGGATCACACTTTGATTCTGCATGGGACCAACATGGGCAACTCGAATCAACATCAGCACTATGACGTTCCCCATATCCTGATTGGCGGGGCCAACGGAAAGCTCAAAGGTGGGCGGTTCCTGAACTACGAAAGAAAGACTGTGACGACGGGGAATCTGTTGCTGAGTATTCTCGATATGTACGGCATTCACCAGGACAAGCAGGGCGATAGCACAGATCGTCTGGCAAAACTCTAACGGAACAGAGGGAACGAAAACCAATGACAAGACGATTGATCCTCCTTACCACGGTGACCGTCCTCGCCTGCATCGCAAGCTTGACCCTCGCTGCAGGTAAGAGTGCCGTGGCTGATGCCGTTCAGAAGGGCGATAACGCCGCGCTGCGAGCCCTGCTCGTTGTGAAAACCGATGTCAATGCTGCCCAGGTCGACGGCACAACGGCGTTGCACTGGGCGGTCTATCGGAATGAAGCAACCGTGGTCGATCAGCTCCTCAAGGCGGGCGCAAAAGTCGGCGCGAAAAACCGTGAGGGCATCACTCCCCTGTACATGGCGGCCATCTATGGAGACCCGACCATCGTCGGTGCTCTGCTGAAGGCTGGGGCAAATGCCAAGGAACTCGGACCCAATGGGGAAACGACCTTGATGTTAGCGGCTCGCAACGGAAATCCCGCTGTGGTTAAACAGCTAATTGGGGCTGGTGTGGATCTCAACACAAAAGAACCGCTGCGTGGTACTACCGCACTCATGTGGGCGGCCGAGCAATCCCACCCCGAGGCTGTCAAGGCGCTGCTCGATGCAGGCGCAGACTGGAAGATTCGATCCAATGGCGCAGGAACCAGCCGGCCCTACGTGACGGGTGCGGTCAGCAACAACGGCGTTAACGCCGCCAAAAACCGCATTCGGACACAGCTGGAAACGGGCGTCTCGATCGAAGATCAAATCAAAGCAGCCGCAGCCGCTGGCGGCGGAGGACGCGGCCGGGGCGCAGGACAAGACCAGGCAGCAGCCGGCAATCAGGGGCGCGGTGGCAACAACGCTCGTGGCGGTAATCAAGGCCGAGGCGGCCAGGGTGGCAATCAGAACCGAGGTGGCCAGGGTGGCAATCAAGCTCGCGGGGGCGCGCGGGGTACGGGAACTGCCGCAAATGCCGATGCTCCGGCCGACGATCAGGCAGAAGGAGAAGATCAAGCGGCCCCAGAAGCCGGCCTTCAGGGTGCCGGTGGTGGGGGACTAACCGCATTGGTGTTTGCAGCTCGTCAGGGTGACCTCGAATCCGCAAAATACTTACTGGCGGCCGGCGCTGACGTGAATCAGACGACAGCTGGCGGCTGGACACCTCTTCTGACCGCGACCAACAACCGACACTACGTGCTCGGAAAGTACCTCGTCGAGCATGGAGCAAACGTGAATCTCGCAAACGGGAAGAACTTCACGCCCCTCTATCTTGCGACGGACAATCGCAATATCGAAGGGGGAGATTATCCCGTACCGAAACCAGACATGGATCATCTGGACTACATCAGGTTCCTTCTGGAAAAGGGCGCGAATCCAAACGCGAAGGTCAGCGACAATACCGAAACGCGGACTATCTTTACGAATCAATGGTTCTTCGAGCCCGGCACCACGCCTTTCGTGCGTGCGGCGCAATCCGGCGATCTCGAACTGATGAAGCTCCTGCTCGCTCACGGGGCAGATCCGAAGATCGCAAATGACTTCGGGGACACCGCCCTTTCGGCAGTCGCAGGAATCGGCTGGGTGGAGGGTGTCACCTATGAACATTCACCCGCGGAGAGCCTCGAAGCAGCGAAATTGTTGCTGGACCTCGGGCTCAGTCCGAACTCCCAGAACAGGGATCTGCGCACTCCATTGATGGGCGCTGCTCATAAAGGCCGCAATGAGATGATCCAGCTGTTTGTAGATCGTGGCGGGATGCTCGACATGAGGGACAAAGGCAGCCGCGATACGCATAACGCCAACAATGTCATCGCCGGCCATCAGTGGATCGCACTGGATTATGCGGATGGCCTTGTGCGCGTTGGTGTCCAGTCCGCCAACCCCCATCCCGAAACTGCGAACCTGATTCGCAAACTAATGGGTGAACGCGGAATGTTCGTGCCACCGCCAAACCGCGATTTCAACTCCATCTGTATCGTGGATATTTGTCAGGAGAGGAAGCCCGAGTTCCTCGAGAAGTAAATCACCACAGAGACACTGTAGGCGCGGTCTATGACCGCGCACGGTCTCTCAGAGTCTGGATGGTGCGCGGTCATAGACCGCGCCTACAGCGTCTTTACTGTGGTCTGAAGTTCCGTGCCAGGTAGTTCAGTAGAACAGGGAAATCGTCGTCACTCAGTGGAGCACCTTCATTGATCATGTGAACGAGAATGTCATCCCACTCTTCACGGCTTGCACCTGTTTCTCGAATGCGGTGCAATTCGTGACACATCGTACAGACCTCGAGCATGATTTTCTTTCCAGCGCCTTCAGGGAGCGGCCCGTGTTGTTCGGCCAGATACTCCACCAGAACGGGAAGGTCATCCTTTTTCACCGCCGCACCTTTTTCAATCATGCTATTGACCAGCTTGGTCCATCCCTCCTGGTCCAGTGCCTGTGTCTGAATAGTCCTGTATTCGTGGCAGCTCATGCAGGCGTTGTTCATGATGATTTCACCCCGGGAAGGCTGCTGAACAGGCTGGCCTGCGGGAAGGGCTATCGCTGCTGCCGAGCAAAGCGTGGCCGAGAACCACAGTACTGCTTTCGCGTTCGTCCATTTCATTACTCTGCTCCTCAGTCCTGACTCCGCCGATTTTAACAGAATTCTTGGACGGTCAAATGCTTTAAGGGCATACTCCGGGCTAGTGCTTCACGACACACCACGCATGTCCCGCCGCGGATTTCTCTCTCTCGGATTGCTGTTCCTGCCGCGCTATCAGTCCACTTCAACGCGTGTTGAATTTCTTAATTTCGATCGATTGGAGCCCTTGCTCGCTGGCAATCGATTCGTCCTTCCAATGGAACTTTCAGGACCGAGAGACGAGGCCCGTGCCGCCTGGCCCCGCTGGATTCAGAACCACGATCGTGAGGTGCGCTCTCGGCTGTTGCGCGGGGAAGAGGACACGCTCGTTAATTTCGTGTTGTTCGGTGTCTCGTTTACCGATCGAGCACGAGTAGCTCCGGATAGCGGACCGTCAGAAGCCACGGCGCGTTTGATTGCTGAAAGAATTCAGCATTTTATTGAGGCGCTCGGCAATCCCAACTCCGATCGGTTGATTCTGTTGAATCGTTTGGTGACCCGCCTGGGATATGGGACTGCCGCGGGGATGGAGAGAGAACGTCTGCGGCAGTATGTTTCTCAGCAAGTTTCCCGCTATCTTGGGGAACGTCAACAGTATCGTGCTGCGGTTGATCAATCCCTTGCCAATGACGTGATTTCCGGCAACGCGACATCGCGTTTATACAGAGACCGTGGCCTCTCCATGGATACCGACTTCAGGCCGAACTACGCGATCGAGCAGGCCCTCGCCGAGATCAAACGCCGCGGACTATTGAAGTCTGTAAAACGCGCTGGGATCGTCGGACCTGGGTTGGACTTCACGGACAAGGATTCGGGTTTTGACTATTACCCTCTTCAAACGCTCCAGCCATTTGCACTGATCGATTCTCTGGTCCGTTTAGGAATGGCGCGAACCACGGATCTTAAGGTCAGTGTCTTCGACATCAGTCCTCAGGTTCTGGATCATGCGTCGCAGGCGGCCGCGCGAGCTCGTTCGATGCAGCCGTACACACTGCAGTTGGTTCTCGATCGCACTCCCGCCTGGAATGCAGGGGCGCTGAACTACTGGCGCAGACTGGGCGAGCGCATCGGCTCGAACGCTCCCCCAATGCCGGTTCCATCGCAGATTAAGAACGTGGATCGACGCGCTGTCCGAATCCGGCCGGAGATTGTGACCGTTCTCGATCCCCAATCCCTGAATATCGTTTCTCAGCACGTCGAAGCACCAGCCGGGCAGCGATTTGACCTGATCGTGGCCACCAACATTTTCCTCTACTACAATCGCTTCGAGCAGGCCCTGGCACTTCTCAATATCGAATCGATGTTGAACGCGGGAGGTGTTGTGGTATCCAACGATCTTGTTGAAGACTATTCGGGTCTCAACCTGCGCACGGTTGGTACCGTTTCGGTGCCGTACACGCCCAGTCAAGCCGACCAGGTCCGGATCTACTCGACACCTGCATTTCAGCCGCAGCTTGCTCCTGCTTAGAGGGTTCTAATCTTCTATCTTGCAGTAACTTATCGTATTCTCTAGACGTATTGAATTAATGGTGAACTCATGAAGAAACGACAGGCACTTGTCACGCTTTTGGGTGCTGCGTCGACTCTGTTGCTTGCCTTCGTTGTCTATGGACAAGCAGGCCAGCGCGGGCAGGCTCCCGCTCCGCCTGCCGCTGTAAACAGGGCGCAAAATTACACAGCCCAGCGGACGCTGCTAAACGACTATTGCGTCGAATGTCACAACAACAGGGTCCGCACTGCAAACCTCTCCCTCGAAGCGCTGGATATCAGCCACGTTGCAGCGAACCGCGAGAAGTGGGAAAAAGTTGTTCGTAAGTTGCGCGCCGGAATGATGCCTCCTCCGGATCAGGAGAGACCTGAAAAGGCCGAGTACCTCGGATTCGTCACCTGGCTTGAGAATGAACTGGATCGCGGCGCGGAACCGTACACGCCGGCTCCGGGACTCCATCGTTTGAATCGAACAGAATACGCGAATGCGATCCGCGATTTACTGAACCTCGATATCGATGTTGCAAAGTACCTGCCTTCGGATGACTCCAGTGGCTTTGACAATATGGCTGGGACGCTGTCCGTCTCTTCCACTCTGGTCGAGGCCTATGTTGGCGCCGCCCAGAAGATCAGCCGTCTTGCGATGGGCGAGCCTGTGACCCCGAGTTTGTTTGTTTATCGCGCCCCCGAAGACAGTTCACAGGACTATCACGTCGAAGGATTGCCCTTCGGAACGCGCGGCGGCGTGCTGCTGAATTACATATTCCCATCGGAGGGGGAGTACAGCGTCACCATTACGCCAATCTTCGGCGACAACATGTCGCCTACGGGTTTCGGTTCCGTAGAGTGCGAAAAGGTTGAAGTGCTGCTCGACGGTGAGCGCATCCAGCTTATCGATTGGCAAGGTGGCCGTGGCGGCGGTGGCGGTGGCAATTGTGGCGGAGTCAACACGCGTGGCGGTGGTCGCGGCGGTGGCGGCGGTGCGCCCGCAGCGGCAGCTGCCCAGGGCGGAGGCGGTGGCCAGGGTAGAGGGAATCGTGGTGGCGCCGGTGCGGCAGCGCCCGGCGGTGCGGGTGGAGGAACAGGCGCGGCTGCAGGCGGCCAGGGCGGCGGCAATCGCGGCGGCGCCGCTGCTATGAGGGTTCGTTTCAAGACCTCCGCTGGCCCCCATGAGCTTGGCGTGACGTATCTCGCAACCAATCTGGCGCCGATTCTCGACTACAACAAGCACTTCATGCGTGACACGGTCCAGACAGGTCCGACCCCAGGCTATACGTTCTTTCCTCATATCGGAACGGTGCGTATTGAAGGACCGTTCAATGCGGTGAAAGCAACGGATTCCCCAAGCCGTCGAAAGATTTTTGTATGCCGGCCGACCGGCGCAGCGGATGAAAGCGCGTGTGCAGACAAGATCCTCAGAACCCTCGCGACTCAGGCCTATCGACGTCCTGCAACGGATGCGGACATTCGTGAATTGAAGCCTTTCTATCAGGAGGGACGCGCGGAGGGAGACTTTGATCACGGCATCGAAACCGCGCTTGCTCGCCTTCTCTCCGGTTTTAAGTTCGTCTACAGAGCTGAGGCCGAGCCACCGACGGCAAAGCCGGGCGTTCCCTACGCGATAACCGATCTGGAGTTAGCGTCTCGACTCTCCTTCTTCCTTTGGAGCACGGGCCCCGATTCGGAACTTATTTCTCTCGCCAGTCAGCGGCGACTCCGGCAACCCGGAGTTCTGGCGGCCCAGGTACGCAGAATGCTGAGGGATCCGCGGTCTGAGGCGCTTTCTGTGAACTTCGCAGGCCAGTGGCTGAACCTTCGCGGACTTCAAGTCACCAGCCCCTTGCCGCTGATCTATCCCGATTTCGACGATCCTCTGCGCCAGGCCATGCGTCGCGAGGTGGAACTCCTTTTCGATAGCATTGTTCGTGAGGACCGCAGTGTCGTGAGCCTGCTTGATGCAGACTATACGTTTGTGAACGAACGTCTGGCGAAGCACTACGGAATCCGAAACATCTATGGCAGTCAGTTCCGGCGTGTGACGCTGGGTCCCGAGTTCGATGTGCGCAAGGGTCTGCTGGGCAAGGGCGCAATTCTTTCGACGACGGCGAAGCCCGAGCGAAATTCTCCGGTCACTCGCGGAAAGTGGGTCATGACGAATATCCTGGGTGTGCCCCCTCCGGATCCGCCGGAGAACGTTCCACCGCTTCCTGCAAGAGCCAATGACGCCCGCGGGAACGCTGTGGATCCGTCGATGCGCACGAAGATGCTCGACCATCGAAAGGCGGGTCCGGCATGTGTCAACTGTCATCGCCTGATGGATCCGATTGGCTTCACGCTCGAAAATTTTGATGCGATTGCGCTTTGGCGGACGAACGATGCGGGTGATCCGATCCTTGGCAAGGAAGTGCTTTATGACGGGACATCTGTCGATGGCCCCGCCGGCCTGCGAAAGTGGCTCGTGGGTTACTCCGATCAGTTCATGCGGGTCACGACGGAAAAACTCCTGACTTACGCGCTCGGGCGCCGGCTCGATCCGGAAGACATGCCGGTGGTGCGAAAAATCGCCAGAAGCACCGCGCAGAGCAACAACCGATTCTCCGCTCTCGTGCTTGGCATCGTGGAGAGCGACGTGTTTCAAAAGAACATGCTGCCTGGACAGACGAGCGTTTCAAATGCTCCGAAGGAGGCCAACTAGTCATGTTTATTACGAAGCGACACCTGCCCCGTCGTACTTTCCTGAAAGGTGCCGGCGTCACGATGGCCTTGCCTCTCCTTGAAGCGATGATTCCAGCCGGAACGGCACTCGCGCAGACAGCGGCGGCTCCGCCTCCTCGCTTCATGGGAATCTTCTTCCCTCACGGGTTGGCGTACTCGCATTGGGAAATGACTGAAGGTCCTCTCGATAAAATGTCGTACATCATGGAGCCCCTGACTCCCGTCAAGGACCGCACTGTTGTGTTGGGTGGCCTGTATTCCCAATCGGCCGAACCGCCCGAGGGGACGACCGGTTCCGACCACTGGGTCGCTGCAGCGTTTATGACCGCGATCAAGCCGCGCAAGACTGCCGGCGCGGATGCCACCGTCGGAAGCACAACCATCGATCAGCAGATCGCGCAGAAAATTGGTGCGCAGTCTCTGCTTCCGTCATTACAACTTGCCGTTGAGGATCCCAATTCGAGTTCTTCCAATTGCGGTGAAGGCTACAGCTGCTCCTACACGAATTCGTTGTCCTGGATTGCCCAGGATACGCCGCCGAATGAAACGGTTCTGCGGACAAAGCCGTTGCCCATGGAACTCGATCCCCAGGTTGTTTTCGAGCGTTTGTTCGGAAGCGGCGCTACACCGGAGGAACGCACGCAGCGGAGGAAGCAGCGTCAGGGCATCCTGGACTCCGTGGTCTCCGAACTTGCTTCCATCAAAAAGGAACTCGGAGCGAGCGACCGCCGAACCGTCGATGATTTTGCGACTGAGGTGCATGAAATTGAACGCCGTATCCAGCTGGCGGCGCAGGCTTCGTCGGCAGTACCGCCAATCGGGGAGCCCCAGGGCATTCCTGACGACTTTGACGCACATATCAAATTGCATTTCGACTTGACCGCGCTGGCCTTCAAGGCAGACATCACGCGCGTTGCAACTCTTCTCGGGGCCCGCGACCTTACCGGAGTGTCCTATGCGCTCCCGAGGAACGAATGGTTCCCTGAAGGAGGTAGAACGGGTAGTTTCCATGGGCTGTCACACCATCAGGAGATTGCGAAGAACCTGGCGGACTACGCAAAATTGAACCGGTACCACGTTTCAACCCTGTCCTATTTCGCGCAGAAGTTGAAAGACACGCCGGATGGAGACGGCACCCTGCTGGATCACTCCCTGATTCTGTACGGATCCAACATGGGTAACTCGAATCAGCATCAGCACTACGATGTGGGACACACTCTGGTTGGAGGCGCCAACGGAAAACTCAAGGGAGGCCGCTTCCTGACCTACCCCACGAAAACCGTTACGACGGGTAACTTATTGCTCAGCATCCTTCACATGTTTGGAATTGAAAGCGAAAAGCAGGGAGACAGCAAGGGTTTGCTGGCCAAATTGTGATGCGAGTTATCGAACGGGCCGCTGCATGTCCGGGAGAAAACGAAAATGACTAAACGCTTGATTGTGATCTGCATCGCGGTTTTCCTGACCTGCATCGTCAGCATCGGGCAGAGTGTCTCGAGCGAAATCGTAAGGGCGGCGGAACGGGGAGATCGTGCGGCCGTTCGCGACTTGATCGGAAAAAAGGCCGACGTGAATGCGACCCAGCCCGATGGCGCCACTGCACTTCATTGGGCCGTCTACCGCAACGACACCGAGATGATCGACAGTCTGCTGACCGCTGGAGCAAAGGTCAACGTGACCAACCGGAATGGCATCAGCCCGCTCTACATGGCGTCGCTTTACGGAAACCCGGTTGTCATCCGCCAGTTGCTCAAAAGGGGTGCGGATGCAAAGCAGAAGGGACCCAGCGGTGAAACGATGCTGATGCTTGCCTCGCGAAACGGTGATCCGGAAGCTGTCAAAGCCCTTCTTGGTGCGGGTGCGGACGTTAATGCAACGGAGTCCCTGAGAGGAACGACGGCGTTGATGTGGGCGATTGAGCAGAAGCATCCTGCCGCCGTAAAAGTATTGCTCGAAGGCGGAGCGGACTTTCGAGCCCGTTCAGGAAACGCCGGGAATCCCAGAAATTACCTGGCGTCATCGGGCGCCAGCAGCAACGCCGGAGAGCAAACCGCCAAGATGCGTCTCTGCGTCGCCGCCAACGGCGGGCCTTCCGTCGAAGAACAAATCCGACTGGGCAACACTTCCCTCAGCGATACCGAAGGACCCTGCGCCGTCTACGGACGTAATGCGACCGGGCGGGGAGCCCCAACCGCCGGCGGAGGCGGTGGTGGCGCTGGAGCGCGTGGAGGTGGAGGTGGGCGCGGTGGCGCCGCGGCAGTGCCCCCTGCTGAATCGGTAGTCCAGGACGACAACGCGGAAGACGATGGGCCGGTTGCTGGCTTGGTCGGCACCGGTGGAGGCGGGCTGACCCCACTGATCCTCGCCGCACGGGAGAATGACCTCGAATCCGCCAGGCTGCTGCTCGCGGCGGGCGCCGACATCAACGAAACGTCCAATGCGGGATGGAGTCCGCTGCTGATGGCCACCAACAATCGGAATTATCTCCTCGGAGCATTTCTGGTGGAGCGTGGTGCGGACGTCAACAAAGCCAACAGCTCAGCATTTACTCCGCTGTATCTCGCCACAGATAACCGCAACATCGAAGGCGGCGATTATCCTGTACCGAAACCGGACATGGACCACCTGGAGTTCATCAAGGTCCTGCTGGAACACGGAGCCGACACCAACCTGCGCGTCAATGGAAACACCGAGACGCGCACGATCTTCACGATGCAGTGGTTCTATGAAGCTGGGGCCACACCTTTTATTCGCGCTGCACAATCGGGCGATACGGTTCTGATGAAACTGTTGCTCAAGCACGGCGCCGACCCGAAGGTTGTTACCAAAAACGGAGACAACGCACTCCATGCTGCAGGAGGAATTGGCTGGGTCGAAGGCGTGACATACGAGTGGTCCAAAGAAGAAAATGTTGAGGCGATCCGAATGCTTCTTGATCTGGGACTAAATCCGAACGACGCAGATAAGGAAGGTCGAACGGCGCTGATGGGCACCGCTCTCAAGGGGCGCAACGACGCGGTTCGCCTTCTTGTCGAACGCGGCGCCGACCTCAACGCGCGTGATAAGGGCAGTCGTGATACGACGAATGCGAATTCTCAGATGGCCGGTCATACCTGGAGAGCCGTGGACTACGCTGATGGCCTCGTGCGTGCCGGTGTTCAATCCGCAAACGCCTATCCGGAAACAGGCCTCTATATTCGAAAGCTGATGCAGGAACGGGGAATCGAGTACCCTCCGATGAATCGAACGCTCGATTCCATCTGTATTGTTGAGATCTGCAGGGAACGTCAGCCGGAGTTTCTGAAGCAGTAGGGCAACAATTTTTTTG
>Ga0207428_10006660_pt1 | contig 10609 bp, 6 predicted proteins | sample RhiMethybrSRZTD1_FD_187600 | JGI IMG/M metagenome (GOLD analysis project Ga0207428, IMG submission 187600) | Populus rhizosphere microbial communities from Tennessee, USA - Rhizosphere MetaG P. TD hybrid SRZTD1 (SPAdes) (version 3) | ecosystem: Host-associated > Plants > Roots > Rhizosphere >... | reverse complement strand
TAGGAGCGGATGCCCCACTCGTCCATCCAGTCGGACAGCTCCTTGGGCTGCTCGCCGAGCTCGTAGTCCCTCGGGTAGTAGCTGTCGAACTTCCAGAAGCGGCCCACCGGGATCAGGTCGCGCGCCGCGGCCGGCTCGGGCACGCCGGCGTGCGCCAGGTCGAGGGCGCGCGTCTCGGTGCGCGTGGTCCAGACGAGCTCGTCGATGGCGTCGACCGAGGCCGCCGTGGGGACGAGCGGCGGCCCGTAGCCGTCGACGGCGACGCGCTCGCCGGGCGGCAGCAGCGCCGGCAGCTCGAGCGCGGCCTGGCTGCGGGTGTCCTGCCGCCCGAGCACGACGTCGAGGCGCGCGGCCTGCAGCAGCGGCAGCGCCACGAGCAGCAGCGCGGCCAGCGTCCCCGCGGCGCCCGCGCGCGCGAGCCGCTCGACGAGCAGCGCCGCCGAGAGCGCGAGGAAGGCCGTGGCCGGCAGCAGGTAGCGCACGTGCGTGCCGTCGTAGGCCAGGAACAGCACCGCGAGGAACAGCGGCGGCACGACGAGCAGCGTCGCCCCGCGCCCGCGCGCCGCGCGCGCCAGCGCCGGCAGGCCGAGCAGCCCGAGCACGAGCAGCACCGGCTCGTAGCCGAACCAGCCGCGCAGCGTGCGCAGGGCGAGCTGCCCGTGGAAGCGGTCCAGCGCGAAGGCCTGCCCGCCGATGTCGACGACGTCGCTGGCCTCGAGCTGGCCGGCGATCGCGCCGCGGCCGGTGTCCTGCTGGTAGACGAGCAGGTAGGGATACCCGAGGAGCAGCGCGACGAGCAGCCCCGCGCCGAGCCCGGCGACGACGGCGGCCGGACGCAGCCGCCACACGAGCGCGGCGAGCACGGGCAGCCCGAAGGCGAGCACGCCGATGGGATGCGTCGCGACGGCCAGCCCCGCGGGCAGGCAGGCGAGCACGACGTCGCGCACGCGGCGGCGGCGGCGCAGGCGCAGGCTGGCCGCGAGCGTCACCGCCACGAAGGCGGCGACCGGCGCCCACGGCCGCTCGACGTGCGCGCCCTGCACGAGGAGCAGCGAGCTGCCGCCGAGCAGCGCGGCCAGCGCCGCGCCGCGCCGGCCGCGTCCCAGCCGGCGCGCCGAGCGGTAGACCGCGAGCGGCAGCAGCAGCGCGAGCAGCACGCTGATCAGCCGCGCCGGCAGCCAGGCCAGCGTCGCGTCGGCGAAGACCGCCTCGCCGAAGGCGCCCGCCCCGGCCCACGCGCCGGCCAGCCGCCCGCCGACGTACACGACCGCGACCGCGCCGAGGTCGAGGTAGGCGAGCAGGTAGGGATAGGTCGTGTACTGCCCCGAGGGCGGCACGAGCGCCGAGAGCCGCGAGAGGTCGGGGTTGCCCAGGTCGCGCGCGATGCCGAGCGCGCAGCGCACCGAGTGGTCGTCGGGCACGTAGCGCTGCGGCAGGCCGTGGCCCAGCGAGAGCAACATGAGCGGCGCGAGCACGACGAGCACGAGCAGCAGCGGACGCCTCATCCGCCCACCGCCAGCCGCTCGCGCAGGAAGCGCGCCACCGCGCGGCCGCGCGCGTGCCAGTCGTAGGGCTCGACCTCGCGCTTCGCCTGGCCGGACAGCCGTCGGCGCAGCGGGTCGTCGCTGAAGACGCGCGACAGCCCCGCGGCCAGCGCGCCCGGGTCGTCGGGCGGGACGAGCACGGCGTTCTCGCCGTCGCGCAGCACCTCGCGCAGCGAGGGCAGGTCGGAGGCCACGATCGGCCGCCCCGACGACATGGCCTCGAAGAGCTTGAGCGGCGAGGTGTGCCGCGCCGAGATCTCCGAGCTGGCCGAGTTCGGCAGCGCGATGATGTCGCCCGCGGCGAGGTGGAAGGGCACGGCCGTGTGCGGCACCTGCCCGGTGAAGTGCACGCGACCCGGGGCCGCCTCGCGGGCCAGCGCGACGAGCCGCTGGAGCGGCTCCTTCTCGCCCCCCACGACGACGAGCTGGGCCCCCGGCAGCCCGCCCAGGGCGCGCACGAGCGTGTCGACGCCCTTCCAGGCGTAGAGCTGGCCGGCGTAGACCACGGTCGGCATCTCGGGCAGGCTGAGGTGCGCGCGTGCCGTCGCGGCCGCGGGCAGGTCGAGGAAGCGCGCGAGGTGCACGCCGTCGCGCGCGAGCAGGATCGCCGCCGGATCGACGCCGCCCGCCAGCAGGTCGTCGCGCAGCGCCTCGCTGATCACGATCACCGCCGGCAGCCGCGCGAGGTTGGCCAGCGCGCGCCGTCGCGCGCCGTCCGCCTCCGGCAGGCTGTGCACCTCGGCGGCCACGCGCCCGAGGTCGGGCGCCCGCAGCCCCCACACGAGCATCGCCAGCGTGTAGTGGTCGCGCACGAGCACGCCCGTGCCACGGTCCACGGCGATGCGCGCCAGCGCGCGCCAGCCGAAGGTCGCCGACTGCACGAGGAAGGGCAGCCGCTGCCAGGCGGCCGGCACGACGTCGATGACGTCGAAGCTCGAGAGCCGCTGCACGCCGAAGCAGCGGCTCACGCCGTAGAAGGTCCAGGGATCGGTGTCGCTCGAGGGGAAGCGGCGCGGCACCGTGACGTCGACGTTGAGCCCCGCGGCCGAGAGCGCCTCGGCCATCGCCGCCACCTGGATTCCGTGCGCCCGCGCTCCGGGGAAGCGGATGTTCGCGACCAGGTCGATGTGCGTGAGGTCGTGCCGTCTCACCCGCCGCGCCAGCCTCTGCGTGATCCAGGGCCACCCACGGTGGCGTGGCGACCATACAGTCCGTAATCTCGCGGCTCATGTCGAGCGCCCCGAGGGCCCTTCGCGCCGGCGCTCTGCTGCTCCTCCCGTGCCTGGGCCTCGCGCTGTGGCTGCTGCGGCCGGGCCACCCGGTGTCGGCCGCGGCGCTGCTCGTCTGCCCGGGATGGGGCGCGCTGCGCCTCATGTCGGTCATCGACCGGCGCTTCGGCATCCTCGGCGCCTCGCTGTGCCTGTCGGTGCTGCTGCTCGCGCTGGCGACGCTGGTCGGGTCGTCCCTGCACCTGGCCCCCGAGCAGCTCGGGCTCATGCTGCAGATCGGCGCGCTCGGGCTGTGCCTGCTCGGGGCGCTGCGCCTGGCCGCGCACCGGCGCTGGCAGCAGGCGCAGCCGCCGCATCCGGCGCCCATGCCGCTGTGGCCCGGGAACGCGGCCTGGTGCCTGGCGGTCGTGGCCGTCGCGCTGGCGGTCGTGGCCTGGGCCAACCCGCCGGCGCGCCCCGCGGCCGGCAGCGACGCGCTGTTCCAGGCCGCGGCCGCCGAGTCGTGGCTGCGCGGCGGCGAGGAGCCCTTGGCGGCCGGTCGCGCGCAGCCGCCGACGCGCGTGCTGGCCTGCGCGGCCGCGGCGCTGTCGGCCGGCAGCGGGCTGCACCCCGTGCGTGCCGTGCAGCTCCTGTCGCTGTGCTGCCTGATCGCGACGCTCGTGCTGGTCGCCGAGGCGGTCGCGCGGCTGCGCGGCAACCGCGGCGCGCTGCCGGCGATGCTCCTGGCGCTGCTGCTCGTCGACCCGCTCGGTCTGCTCCTCGACCTGCTGCCGGCGACGGCGGGCGCGACGCGGATCCGCACGGGGCTGTGGCCCTTCCTCGACGGCAACGGGCGCGTCGTGGCGCTGGCCTGCACGGCGCTGCTGCTCTCCGCCACGCTCTCGGTGCTGCGACGCGCGAGCTTCCACGTGCCGCGCCTGGCCGGCGTCGCCGCCTTCGGCCTGACACTCGCCGAGCCCGGCGCCGCCGTGCTGCTGCTGCCCGGGTGGCTGCTCGGCATCGGCCTCGCGCACCGCAGCTGCCGCGACAGCCCCGACAACGAGCCCTCGAGCCGCAACGGCGTGCGGCGTGCGGGCGAGCCGCGCTGGCTGCGCGCGCCCTTCTGGTTGCTGGCGCTGCCCATCGCCGGCGGCGCGGCCGGCGCGCTCGCGCTGACCGGCTGGCCGGCGCTCGAGCGTCAGCCCGCGCTGCCCGCCGCGTGGGCGCTGGGGCTCGCGCTCGGCGCCGGCGCGCTGCTCTGGGTGCCCGGCGTGCGCTGGCTGAATCGTGGACCGGGCGGCGAGGCCTGGTTCTTCATCGGGCTGCTCGCGCTGGCCGTGCCCGCGGCCCTCGTCGTCGGGCTGCGCGACGGCCGCGCGGCCGACACGGCGGCGCGCCTGCTGGCGCTGCCGCTCGCCGTGCCCGCGGCCACCGGCGTCCTGCGACTGCTCGAGCGCCCGGGGCGCGTGCTGCCCGTCGCTCTCGCCCTGCTCGCCCTGCTCGCCGCGGCGCCGTCGCTCACGCTGGCGCGCCGCCAGCATCTCGCCGAGCACCCGCTCGTCGCCCCGGTGACCAACGGCGCCTGCGCCGTCGACCCGGCCCGGATCGACCCCGACCGTCAGGCCGCGCTGGCCCAGCTCGCCGAGCGCGCGCCGGACGACGCGGTGCTGTTGCCGCGCGCCGGCGCGCCCGACGTGCTGCTCGCGCTGCTCGCCGGGCGCGCGCTGCTCGTCGACGCGCCCGGCGAGGGCGACCTGCTGTCGCTGCGGGGACGCGCCGGCCTGGCCGCGCGCGAGCTGTGGTCCGTGGATCCGCCGCCCTGCCCGCCAGGCTTCATCGAGGTCGCGCGCTCGGGCGAGCAGGGCCTCTATCGCGCGCCGGTGCCGGACATCGTGCTCGTCACCGTGAGCGGGCTGCGTCCCGACCAGCTCGCCGCCGTGGCGCTGCCGCGCAGCGCGCCGCTGCTCGAGCGCGGCCTGCGCTTCGACGCGGCCTTCACGCCCGAGCCGGCGACGCTCCCGGCCCTCGCGAGCCTGCTCTACGGGCTCGCGCCGCCCGAGCACGGCCTGCTCTCCGACGCGGGTCGGGTGGCCGGCTCGTCGCAGTCGCTGCCCATGGCGCTCTCGCGCGCCGGCTACCGCTCGCTCGCCTTCGTCGCCCTGGAGAGCGATGGCGGGCTGCTCGAGGGCTTCGAGCGCGCCGTGCGCGCGCCCGCGGCGCCCGCCGGCGAGCTCGTCGAGCAGGCGCTCTCGGCGCTGGCCGAGGCCGACCGCCGCCCGCTCTTCGTCTGGCTGCACCTCGACGACCTGCAGACGCCCGCGGGCCGGGCCACGCTCGACGCGGGATTGTCGCGGCTGCTCGCCTCGGTGCCGCCGGCCTCGCTCTTCGTCCTCACCGCGCCCTGGAGCAAGCCGCGACCAAACGTCGAGGCCGACGTGCTGTCCGACGCGATCGTGCGCGTGCCGCTCGTCGTGGCCGGCGCGGGCCTCCCGGACGAGAGCTGCGGCCGGCTCACCGCGCTGCAGGACGTGCCCGAGCTCGTCCTGCACGGCGTGCTGCCCGACCGCGAGCGCGTGTACCTCTCCGCGCCGGACGGGGCGACCGGCCTGCGCACGCTGGCGGGTAAGACCGTGCTGCTCGAGTCGGCGTCGCCGCCCGCGGCCTGGAGCTACGACCTGGAGATCGATCCCGACGAGCAGCATCCGCGGCCGGCCGGCGCCCGCGCGATCGAGGCGCTGCTGGCCTGGCGGGCCCTGGCCTTCAAGTGAGCCAGGCGCCGCGCACGACGAGCTCGACCTCGCCGCCCCGCACGGTGACGCGCACCTCGCCGCCCGCGACGCGGTGCGTCGCGCCGCGGCAGCTCACCTCGACCCCGGCCAGCGCACGCGGCAGCCGGTAGCGCACGCGGCCGCGGACGTCCGCGAGGCGCAGCGTGTCGACGAGCGCCACGCGGTCGGCCAAGAACTCGTAGCGGCGCAGCGTCTCGGCGCCCGGCCAGCGGCGGCCGTCGCGATCGGCGAGCCCGCCGCGGAATTCGACGACGGGCCCGTCGGCGGCCGCGCTGACCTGCTGCTGCGTCTCGAGGTCGAGGTGGCTGGCCAGCCAGGGCGAGGCCTCGGCCAGCGAGCGCAGCAGGACGTGCCGCACCGGGTAGGCCAGCGCGCCGAGCCAGCGGCCGGCGCGCCACTCCACGCTCGCCACGTAGAGGCGGAAGCGCAGATCGCCGCGCTCGGCGGCGAGCAGCTCGCGCAGGCGCGCCAGCCGCCCGGGCGCGCCAGCCGGCCGCAGCCGGAAGCTGCCCTCGCGCGCGCGGACGAAGCGCGGCGCGGCCGCGAGCTCGCGGCCGGTCCACACGCGCGGCTCGGGATGCGCGACGAGCGACTGCAGCGTGCCGCCGCCCGCGTCGCAGCCGAAGAGGTTGCCCGCCCGGCGGTGCCGGCCGCGCAGCACGGCGACGGCGCGCGCGGTCTCGACGTGCACGAGCCCGGAGGCCGGCAGGTCGAGCAGCAGCGGCGGGCGCGGCGCGCCCTGCAGCGGCACGTCCTCGATGGCGCGCGCGATCCAGGCGGCGTGCGCGCTCCAGAAGACGCGGCACTGGAAGTTGACCCCGCGCCCGCGGTGGCTGACGACGCCGCCGTCGGGCTCGATGTGCGCGATCCACTCCTCCATCGCGCGGCCGGCCTCGTTGCGGTAGAGCGCGCTGTCGAACAGTCGCGCGCCGCGGTGCAGCGCGAAGACGTCGAAGGGATGGCTGGCGACCTCGTAGGCCGACTGCCAGTACCAGGGCTTGGCCTCGTTGTGCAGGAGCTTCAGCCCGTTGCCGCCCCGCAGCGCGACGAGCGCGTCGAGCGCGGCGCGCAGGCGATCGCGGGCCTCGGGCGACGGCTCGCGGCCCAGCACCTCGTGGATGTAGAGCACGAAGCCCGGAGTGCGCGAGTGGTAGAAGCTCGAGGCGTCGGCCAGGCCGGGGTGCGTGCAGTCGCGGCTGCCCTCGGGGATGTACGGCGCGACGCCGTCGGGGGCCAACTCCTGCAGCGCGAGCTCGCAGCCGGCCAGCGCGTCGGCGGCCCAGTCGTCGCGCCGCAGCAGCCGCGCCGCGCGCGCCACGCCGGTGCCGGCCCACAGCCGCTGCGCGGTGATGCCCTTGTCGCGCGCCGCGTGGCGCAGATAGCCCTCGACGTGCAGGGTGAGCGCCTCCTCGCAGCGGCGGCGCTCGTCGGCCTCGAAGGCCTCGGGCGCCTCCTCGAGCAGCGTGGCGATCGTGTCGGCGCAGGCGCCGCCGTCGATGGCGTTCGTCGAGGCGTTGCGCGGGTCGGTGCGCCCGGGCAGGAAGACCGGCACCTGGCTCTCGGGATCCTCGCCGAGCAGGTCGACGGCGCGGAGCACGGCCGCCTTGGCGAGAGCCAGGTACTCCTCCTCGCGGGTGAAGCGCCAGTTCTCGAGGTCGATGAGCGCGGCGTAGACGTTCTTGCCCGTGTGCTCGACCTTGTGCCGCGGGCACACGAGCGCGCCCGTCGGGCCGATCTGCCGCGCGAGGAAGCCCGAGAGCCCGCGCAGCACGCCGAGCCGCAGCTGCACCTGGTCGGCGAGGCGCGTGCGGCCCTCGCCGGCGCGCACGGCGGCGCCGCTCACGGCTCCTCCGTACGGCGCATCTCGGCCACGAGACGCGGCACGAGCGCGGCCAGGTCGTGGTGCTCGAGCACGAGGCCGCGCACGCGCTCGCCGAGGGCGGCGTGCTCGGCCGGCGAGAGCGAGAGCAGCTTGGTCAGCTTGTGGGCCAGCTCGCCGGCCTGCGAGCGCACGTACATGAGCCGGTCGGCCAGCTCGCCGAAGAGCGGCGCGAAGGCCTCGTTGCAGGTCAGCGGCACCGTGCCCGAGGCCATCGCCTCGAGCACGACCTTGTCGATGCTGCCGGTGTGGCTGGCGTCGACGAGCACGCGCGCGCGCCGCATGACGGCGGGCATGTCCGGCCAGGGCACGGCGCCGCGCATGGTGAGCTTGCTGCCGAGCTGCGGGTTCATGCGGATGAGCGCGAGCAGCCGGTCGCGGTAGGCCTCGTCCTTCTCGAGCAGGATGTCGCCCGCGATCTCGGTGCGCGGGATGGGCTGCATGTGGGCCAGCGCCTTGATGATCTCGTCCTGGCCCTTGCTCGGCGCGATGCGGCCGACGACGACCGCGTCGACCGGCCGCAGGCCGCGCCCGGCGTCGAAGTGGCGGCAGTCGATGCCGTGGCCCGTGATGAGCAGCTTCTCCTCGCGCAGCGGCAGGCGGAAGGACTCGGCCGAGGCGGTGAAGACCCGGCGCGCGAAGGGCACCGCGGCGCGCAGGCTCCAGTCGACGGTGGCGTGCGTGTACCAGAGGTAGATCGGGATGCCGCGCGGCAGCGCGACGGGCGCCGCGCAGAGCACGAGCTTGGGCACCATGTGGGCCCAGATCGCGTCGGGGCGATCGGCGTCGCGCAGCGCCACGAGGTGCTGCGTGACGCGCTTCATCATCGTGCCGCGCCCGCCGCCCTCGTCCTTGCCCAGCGACACGACCGTCACGTTCGCCGGCAGCTCGACCTGGCCCACGCGCTGCGCCATGACCGTGAGCCGCTCGATGTGGCGCGCGAAGTGCTCGCACCAGCCGTGGAAGAAGCCGAGCACGGCGTCCTGGCGGTCCAGGACCTGGGTCAGGATGACGACGTGCATGCTGAGGAAGTCTGGCTTGTCGGTGGCGCGCCCGCCAGTGCGGCCCGGTGGAGCTCGTCGTAGAGGTCGGCGAGGCGCCCGCCCACCGCGGCGGCGGCGTGCGGAGCGCGGTCGAGCATGACGGCCGCGCGTCCCAGGCGCGCGCGCAGCCGCGCGTCGGCGAGCAGCCGGCGCAGGGCCGCCGACAGCGCGGCGACGTCGCCGCGCGGCACGAGCAGCCCGTTGACCTCGTCGGCCACGAGCTCGGGCACGCCGCCGACCGCGGTCGCGAGCACGGGCAGGCCCGCGCACAGCGCCTCGGCGACGGTCTGGGGCAGGCCCTCCGCGTCGCTGCAGAGCAGCAGCGCGTCGAGCGCGCCGTAGACCTCGTGCAGCGCCGTGCGCGGCGGCAGCCAGTGCGCGCGCGGCAGCGCCGCGACGCGGGCGCGCAGCGCCGGCCCGCCCTCGCCCTCGCCGACGACGAGCCAGTGCGCCTGCGGCAGCGCGGGCGCCGCGGCGGCCCAGGCCGCGCAGGCCAGGTCGAGGCGCTTGATCGGCGCGAGCCGCCCGACGCAGCCGACGAGCACGCCGTCGTCCGGCACGCCGAGCGCGCGGCGCAGCTCCCCGCCGGCCTGTCGGTCGGGCGCGGTGCGCTCGAAGTCGACGCCGGGCGGGATCACGACCCACTGCTCCGGGCGGCCCACGAGGTGGCGGCTCAGCAGCTCGTCGCGCACGCTGCGGCTGACGGCCACGAGACGGTCGGTGCGCCGCGCGAGGCCGGCCTCGATGCGCCGGAAGGCGGCCGAGACGGGGCGCGCGAAATAGCCGTCGAGCACGTGGCCGTGGTAGGTGTGCACGAGCGCGGGCCGCGCGGGCGGCGAGGCGCGCAGCGCGGCGAGGCGTCCGACGACGCCGGCCTTCGCGGTGTGCGTGTGCACGACCGCCGGCTGGCGCGCCTCGATGATCCGGCGCAGCGCGCGCCAGGCGCTGAAGTCGCGCAGCGGCGAGAGCGCGCGGCCGAGCTCGGGCAGCCGCTGCAGCTCGAGGCCCGCGGCGCGCGCCTCGTCGGCCAGGTCGCCCTCGCCGGGCGCCGGCGTGCCGGTGACGAGCAGCGTGCGCCAGCCGCGCGCGGCGAGCGGCGCCGCGACGCGGATCGCGTGGCGCGCCGGGCCGCCCACGTTGAGCCGTGCGACGACGCGCAGCACCTCCGGCATGGCCGACCGTTCCTGGAAATGAAGACGCCCCGACCGGTTCAGCCGGCCGGGGCGTCCGCGGTGCGAGCCGTGCGGGCTCAGACCATCTGCTTGAGGGCCTTGAGCGGCTGCGCCTTGACGACCTTGCGCGCCGGCTTGGCCTTGAACATCATCTCCTGCCCGGTGAAGGGGTTGACGCCCATGCGCGCCTTCGTCGCGGGCTTCTTGATCACCTTGACCTTGATCAGGCCGGGGATCGTGAACAGGCCCGGGCCCTTGTTGCCCAGGTCCTTCTTGATCAGGCCGGCCATCGAGTCGAAGACCGAGGCGACCTGCTTGCGGGTCAGACCCGTCTTGTTGCTGACCTCCTTGTAGACCTCGGACTTCGTGCGCGGCTTGGTACCGCCGTTGGTGTTTGCCATTGCGATTGGGTTCCTAGGAAGTGTGCCTTGCTTTCGATCCCAGCGGATCGGGGGCCGAGGCTACTCAAGCCGCCGCGGCGCGCCAAAGAAATTGCCTTGTTTTCCAGGGGTTTTCGGCACCGCCGGCGCGGTCGAGCGGGCGCGTCCGCAGGCCGCGCGCGGGCGCCGCGCGCGCGTCGCGGGGCCCGCCGGACGGCCGCCGCCGACCGACCTCGACGACGGCGACGGCGTCCGCGCGTCGTGCGCGAACGTGATGGGGGCGCCGGGAGTCGAACCCGGACGACCCTCGCGGGTCAGGGGATTTTAAGTCCCCCGCGTCTGCCGGTTCCGCCACGCCCCCACGCTGCAAACCGTTTCACGGCGCTGCTTTCCGGCGCTCGAGCTCCTCTGCCAACAGCGTTCTCCGCAAGACTTTCAACACGCTGCTGCGCGGCAGCGAGGCGCGCATCTCGATCTCGCGCGGCACCTTGTAGGGCGCGAGTTGCTCGCGGCAGTGCGCGACGAGCTCCTTCTCCGTCGCGGCGCTGCCCGGCCGGAGCACGACGAAGGACTTGACCGTCTCCCCCCGCCGCG
>Ga0207428_10006658_pt1 | contig 10610 bp, 7 predicted proteins | sample RhiMethybrSRZTD1_FD_187600 | JGI IMG/M metagenome (GOLD analysis project Ga0207428, IMG submission 187600) | Populus rhizosphere microbial communities from Tennessee, USA - Rhizosphere MetaG P. TD hybrid SRZTD1 (SPAdes) (version 3) | ecosystem: Host-associated > Plants > Roots > Rhizosphere >... | reverse complement strand
GCCTGCTCCTCGCCTCGCGCGCGTCCTCGTCGGGGGCTGGCGCCGGGATCGCCCCCCGACCTCGATGGATCACGGGTGCGGCGCTGATCGCGACGATGATCGGCGTGGTGGTCGGGTGCTGGGTCGTGCCGAGAGCTAACCAGAACTACCGGGAGATCGTCTTCGCCGCGGTGACTCGTACCGAAAGACGGGAACACTTCCCCGCCAAGGGCTCGCGCGAGCTGACCTTCGGCGAGCTCGGCGACGTGATTCAGGGCGAGCAGGCGCGGAACGGCGTGAACCTCGCTCTCTACCGGACCGAATGGCACAAGCGGGTGGCGTTTCCCGCCGCTTGCGCCGTCTTCGGCCTTCTGGCCATCGGACTCGCCGAGCTGGTCCGACGGCGAGGCGTGCTGGCCGTCGTTCTGACGACCGCGGCCGTGAGCCTCTTCTACTCCCTCCTGCTCCGCGTCGGCGAGCAGGTTCTGATGCCTCGCGGAGCGGCCCCGTTCCTGTGCGCCTGGACCGCCAATCTTGTGTTTGGCGCCGGCGCCGCCATCCTCGTCCTCCGAAGGCAGGCGCGCACGAGTAGGGGACCGGAGGCGGCGTCGCTGGCTCGCTGAGGTCGAGTAGAATCCGCGCGTCCCGTGACCACACCCAACCAGGTCGAGCACGCCGACGGCCGTGTCGAGGTGGTCGACACCGCCCGTATCGAGCGGAGCGCGCTCTACAACCACGACCTCGCTCCGGTGCCGGTGGCGCGGCGCAACTGGACGACCTACAACTACGCCGCCCTCTGGATCAGCATGGCGCACTGCATCCCGACCTACATGCTCGCGTCCAGCCTCATGGCCAACGGCATGAACTGGTGGCAGGCCCTCATCACGATCCTGCTCGGCAACACGATCGTGCTGATCCCGATCCTGCTCAACTCGCACCCGGGCACGAAGTACGGCATCCCCTTCCCCGTGTTCGCGCGCGCCGCCTACGGGACGATCGGGTCGAACCTGCCTGCGCTCATGCGCGCGCTCGTGGCCTGCGGGTGGTTCGGGATCCAGGCCTGGCTCGGCGGCGAGGCCCTGCAGGTCTTCTTCAAGACGATCATCCCCGGCTGGCCCACGCTGCTGGGCGGCGGCTTCGGAGGCCACACGACGACGGAGTGGCTCTCGTTCCTGCTCTTCTGGGGGATCAACATCTTCATCATCTACCGCGGCATGGACCTGCTGCGGAAAGTGGAGAACTGGGCCGCGCCGTTCGTGCTCGTGATGACGGCGGTCCTTCTCGTCTGGGCCATCCGCGAGGCCCACGGCCTGGGGCCGCTCCTCAACCAGCCCGGCAAGCTGCACACGTTCGCCGAGTTCTTCCCCGTCTTCGTGCCGTCCCTCACCGCCATGATCGGCTTCTGGGCGACGCTCTCCCTGAATATGCCGGACTTCACGCGCTTCGGCCGCAGCCAGCGCGAGCAGATCGTCGGGCAGGTCGTGGCCCTGCCCACCACGATGTCGGTGTTCGCGGCCATGGGCGTGATGATCACGAGCGCAACCGTGATCATCTACGGCCAGGCCATCTGGGACCCCATCCAGCTCGTCGGGCGGTTCAAGGCGCCGCTGGTCGTGGCCATCTCGATGTTCACGGCCGTGGTCGCGACCCTCGCCGTCAACATCGCCGCCAACGTGGTCTCACCCGCGAACGATTTCGCGAACGCGTTTCCGCGCGCGATCGACTTCAAGACGGGCGGCCTCATCACGGGCTTGCTCGGCATCGCGATGATGCCGTGGAAGCTGCTGGCCGATCCCTCCGGCTACGTCTACACGTGGCTGCTGGGATACTCCGGCGGACTGGGCTCGATCGCGGGCGTGCTGATCGCGGACTACTGGATCGTTCGGAAGAAGCAGCTCCGCCTCGAGGACCTCTATCTCGCGGACGGCGCGTACGGCGGCTGGAACTGGCGCGCGGTGGCGGCCACGCTCGCGGGCTGCGCGCTGGCCTGGGGGGGGCTCGTGATCCCGCTGCTGAGACCCCTCTACGACTACGCCTGGTTCGTGGGTTTCGGCGTGGCCTTCGTCCTCCACGTGGTGCTCATGCGCACAGCACGGGACCGGTCAGCCGAAGTGGCGACGGGCTAGCCGACCGCAGAGCCAGCGCCAACCGACCGCAGAGCGAGGCGCCGCCGCCCGTTGCGGCGGCGATCTCGCGAGGGGGGTTTCAGGGGGGGTCGCGAACACCCACCGCGGTGTCGTGTGAGTGCCCCCCCTGACTTTTCAAGGACAATTCTCCGAGACCTCGCGCACCTTCTTGCGCAGCGCCTCCAGAGTCGTCCGTCCCGTGGCCGTCTGCACCTTGCGCTGGGCTTCGTCCAGGCGCGCGTTGGCGGCGGGGATGAGCGGGCGGGCGGCATCGCAGTCGCCGGCGGCGCGGATCACGTCGTTGGCAGCGGCTTGGGCCTCGGCCATCGTGTTGATGTCCTGCTCCATCGCCTTCACCTGCGCCCCGATGCCGGACGGCGAGGGCGACGGCGCCGGCTTGCCCATGCCGCACGCCGTCGTCATCACGGCGGCCGCGACTACGTACAAGAAGCGCTTCACTTGATGGGCTCCCCCCCTTCGATGCGCGTCAGGTAGCCCAGCAGCGTCGGCTCTTTCTGTCCCAGCGCCTTCGCCTTGCGCCCGTGATCGATGAAGTTCTTGGAGTCCTTGAGGCCGAAGTACGACCAGGCCATGAAGGTCTCGATCTGGACGTTGTTGGGCGCCACCGCCGCCGCCTTGTCGAGGGAGGCGAGGGCGTCCTTGTACTTCTTCGCCCCGAGCTGGGCCTGGCCGAGGTAGATCCAGGCGTCGGCCTTCTGGTATCCGGGCGAGCTCGTGACCTTCGTGAGCTCTTCCACCGCGCGGTCCGGCTGGTTGGCCGCGGCCAGGGCCGCCCCGAGCTGGGTGCGATAGTCCACGTTCCCGGGCTCCGCCGCCACCGCCTTCGAGTAGGGACCCACGGCGGCCGCGGCGTCGCGCTTGAGCATGTGCTGCGTGTACCCGAGCTGGTATTGCGCCTCGGCGCTGGCGGGGTCGAGCTCGACCGCCTTCTGCAGCTCCACGATGGCGAGGTCCACCTGCCGGTTGGCCGCGTACGCGCGCCCGAGGCCGACGCGCGCGATGGCGAGGTCGGGGCTCTTGTCGCGCAGCGCGGTGAGGTCCTGGATGGCCAGGGCGGCCTGGTTCTGCGCGACGTAGGAGAGCGCCTTGGCGACGGTGGCTTCCTGCACGGCGCGCGCGGCGTCGGGGTCGTTCTCGGCCAGGGCGGCCGCGGTGGAGGCGTCGCCGAGGGCGTCCGCGCCGCGCCCGGCGGCGATCTTCGCCCGCGCGGATTCCTTGTAGGCGTCCACGGCGCCCGGAGCGGCCGCGATCACCTTCTCGAGCAGCGGCAAGGCTTCCGCGGAGCGGCCGGTGCGGCGCAGGACACGGGCGAGGCCGACGGTCGCGGTGAGGTTGGTGCCCTCCGCGCCCCCCGCCGCGCGGTAGGCGGCTTCCGCCTCGGGCAGGGCATTGCGGGCCTCCTGGGCGCGGCCCACCGCGGCCTGGGCGTCCGCGCCTCCGGCCGCCACCGCCTTCTGGGCCAGGGCCAGCGCCTCGTCGCCCTTGCCTTCCCGGGCGCGCAGCCGCGCCAGCGCGATGTTCGGGAACGGCCCCTCTGCGTCCGCCGCCGCCGCGGCGGCGGCGGTGGCCGCGAACTCCGGGACGCCGCGCGTCTCCTGCACGATGGCGAGCCTTCCGAGCGCTTCGCCCTTGGCCGCGCCCGTGAGCTTGTCCCCCGCGCTCTTGTACGCGTCCATGGCCGCGTCGAGGTCGTGGGTCGACTGCAGGAACCGGCCGACCTTGAGGGCGACGTCGCCGGAGGCCGTGGGCATCCCGGCCGCTTTCTCGAACAGCTCCTTCGCCCCCGCGGTGTCCCCCGCGGCCGCCTTCTCTTCGGCCTGCTTGACGAGGTCATCCGCGGAGACCGCGGTCTTGGCCGCGGCCTCGGGTTTCTTCTTGTCCTTCTCCTTGTCCTTGTCGGCGGCGGACGCGGACGGAGAGGCGAGCAGCAGCAAGGCCAGCAGCCAGGCGGCGTGGGTCATGGCGACCTCCGGGCGGGAATGTGGGGATCCTAGGCCCGGGCTCGCGTCCCCGTCAATGGGGCTACAATCCGGCCCGCCATGGCCGAGGACGACGACCTCGAAGGGCTGCGCGACGCGATCCGGCGCCGCGGAGAGAACAACACGGCCACGGAGGAGCAGCGCTTCCAGGCCCTGGCCCGCGAATACGAAGCGGCAGTGGCGAAGCTGGTGGCCCACATCCGCGAGGTCGTGGGCGCGGTGCCCGAGCTCAAGTTCGTGGCCGAAGACGAAAGCGAGGCCTTCACCTCTCCCGCCTTCCCCGGCCGCAGCGTGGATATCAAGGACCAGCGCGCGCGTATCACGCGCGGCGAGGAGTTCCTGCTCTTCGATCCCACCGCGGGCGCGCTGGCCAGCGCGATGGGGCAGGTGCGCCTCTCCTCCTCGCGGCCGATCCCGTTCCTGATGGAGCGAACGCTCTATCTCGTGCGCGGCGGGCCCGAGGGATCGTGGTGGGGCTATCGCTCCGCGGAGGATCCGGCCAAGTTCGCCCTGCCCTTCACGAAGAAGACGCTCGTCCGGATGCTGCGCGCCGTCTTCGCCTGAGCCCGCGGCTCAGTCCCAGCCGAGCTCCGCGCCCTTCTTGAAGACGGCGAGGCCGAGCGCGCACCCGATGGCCAGGGCGGCGTAGGCATTCACGAACCCCATCACCAGCCCGCCCGCGAACGGGATGAGCTTGAGCCCGAGACCGAGGACGAACTGGGCCGCCACGAGGACCAGGTAGACGCCGAGGGCCTGCCAGTAGGTGCCGCCCATCTTCTTGATGGTGTCGATGCCGATGACCGGGTTCAGGGTGGACAGGATGCTCTTCGAGAGCGCGGCCACGATGAGGGCGACGGGCATGTACGCGATCATCCACAGCGCCGCCACGACGATGCCGAGCATGGCCACGGGGCCCATGATGGAGCCACCGTCGCGCTGGGCTTCGAACGGGCTATGGGCCTCCTCCGGCGAGGGCGGGGGCTGCGCGTGCACGACGTCCAGGCGCGGTCCCTGCGAGAGCGAGGAGCCGCCCACCAGCATCGAGGCGCCGGGGATGAGGAATACGCACAGGAAGAACGGTCCCGCGCTGATCGCGAGCGCGGCCAGGCTCAGCCGCATCGCGTGCGCGATCTCGGAGACGTCGCGGAAGTCGGGCATCAGTTCGCGCATGTTGCCGATCGAGACCTTGGAGACCGCGTTGAACGAGTACCAGGTGAGGACGCCCTTGGAGAGGAGCGCGGCGTAGGCCATGAAGGTCGCAGCCAGGCCGAAGAACCAGGTGAACAGGGCGAGAAGGACGAAGGACATCGTGTCGCGGAGGGGATAGCGCACGATCACGGCGACTTCGTCCATCATCGTCCGGTCGCGCTGCTTCGCCTTGTCCTGCATCTCCTCGTAGGCGGCGGCGGCGACGCAGAGGCCTTCGCAGGAAGGGCAGATGGCCGCGTTCTGGACCTTCTGCGTACACGGGTCGCAGAAGCCCTTGGCGCACTTCGGGCAGACGTGTTCGGAGCGGACCTGCGGATGGTTCTGGCAGCGGCGCCAGGGGATGGGGAGCGAGTGCGGGCGCGCCAACCTGCCCTCGGCGCCGGGAGCCGCGGTGACGAGAGGAGCGGCGGCCGCGGCCTTGGGAACGGGGCGGGGGGCGGCCGCGGGAACGGGCGGGCGCGTGGGCGCGCCGGCGGCGCGCGGCGGCAATGGGGGCGGCTGGACGGCGGCGGCGCCACCGGAGCCCGTGGCGGCAAAGGCCGCCGCGGCGCGCGCATTGGCGGCCCGGATCTCCGCCACGCGATCCGCGTTCGCGTTCGCGACCCTCACGACCCCGGTGCTGGGTCCTGGCGCATCGAACGCGGCCGCGGCGGCGGGTGCAGGCGCGGGAGCGGCCGCCCCCACCGCGAACACGTGACCGCAGCGGCACTTCGCCTTGAGCCCAGGGACCGCCCTCTCGGGCGGCACCGTGATGACGTGGGCGCAGCTGGGACAGGCAACTTGCATGTCCGCTCCTCCGGCTGGAGCGGATTGTAGCGTCCGGTCCCCGCCGCGCGAGGTCCACGCGGAGGGTGGTGTGATCGAGCTTACCCCGCCGCGTCCAGGGCAGCGACGGTGCGCGCGGGCGCGGGAACGGGCGCGGCCGCATCGTCGAGAAGGGGCGCCTGGCCCGCGTCGTGCCGATACACGTCGGGCAGGAAGCGGACGGTGCCGTCCCCGTCCACCCAGACCGTGAAATATCCGATCGAGACCGGGATCGACTCCGGCAAGGCGACGAGGCTCTCCTGCCCGGCGCGCATGGCGGACGCGATCCGCGCCGGCGACCAGCCGGGCGCGTCCGCGAGCACCCAGCGCGCCAGCGCCTCCGGTTTCTCGAGACGTACGCAGCCGTGGCTGAAGGCCCGCCGCGGGCGCAGGAAAAGCGCATCGTTCGGCGTGTCGTGCAGGTAGACGTTGAACGGATTCGGGAGCTGGAACTTCACGAGGCCGAGCGAATTCCCCGGGCCCGGGCGCTGCCGGAACGCGATGTTCCGTACGTCGCGGCGGAAGTCCACGCGCGCCGGATCCACGACCTGATCCCCGCGCAGGACCTCGAGGTTCTGCCGGCGCAGGAATCCCCGATCGCGGCGCACCGCGGGCATCGTCTCGTCGAGCGCGATGTTCGTGGGCACGTTCCAGTACGGGCTGAAGACCACGGACGTCATCGCCTGCGCGAAGACGGGCGTCTGCGTCTCCGGCCGGCCCGTGATGACGCGCATGGCCAGGGCCTCCCGCCCCGCGTCGTAGGCGTGGAGCTCGAAGGCGGGAATGTTCACGAGCACCGACCGGGGGCTCGCGGTGCGCGCCTGCCAGCGCCACCGCTCGAGGTTGAGCGCGATCTGGCGGACACGCTCGCGCACCGGGGTGTCGAGGGCGGCCACCGTCTCCGGCCCGACCACCGCGCGTACGGCGAGACCGTGTCTCTCCTGGAAGCGCTTCAGCGCGGCCACCGTCGCCGCGTCGAACACGTCGCCCGCCGCGGCGGCGGGGTCGAGATCGCCCCAGAAAGCGAGGCGGGCCCGCAGGGCTCGGACCTGCGGCCCGCGCGCGCCCGGGCGCAACGTGAGGCTGGCCGGCAACGTGGGCACCTCGGCCTCGACGGCGGCGAGGGCGGCGTAGTGACGGAAGGCCGCGCGCAGGGCCGCGTATTGAGGATGAAGGGGGCGAACGTCGTCGAGCACCGCCTCCGGACCGCGCTCCGCCGCCTGAAGGAGGACGGGCAGGGCGTCGAACGCGCGCGGGCGCAGCCGCCAGAGGACGCTGACCGGACGCGCATCGAACTGCCCATTCGCGAGATCGGAGGCATACCGGGCCAGGGCGGCGGTGAGCCCGATCTCGGTGGAGATCCCGTCGGACGCGCCGGCCAGGCGCGCGGGATCGTAGCGGCGTGGGTCGAGCCCTTCGTCCGCGGACTCCCGGAGGGCGGCCACCAGCCGTTGGCCTGCCGGTGTGAGCGCCGCCCCGGACGTCCAGGCGGGCTGATCGCCGCGCGCGGAGTAGAAAGCCTGGACGGCCGCCCAGATCGCGCGGCCCTCAGCGGTCGCGCACAGGGGCTGGGGCGACCCGCTGGCGTCGAGCCGGGCGCGCACCGCGACGGGCGAACCCGGATCCGCCCGGACGGTGGCGTCGTCCGTGACCTGGGCGAACACGGAGGTGGCGGCTAGACCGAGGGCCACCACCCGGACGGCGGCGAAAATGGATGAAGACATGGCACCGAGGAACCTTTCGTCGGGCTGGCGGGGGGTATAGGTGCGGCGCCCCGATGGCCCGCTATGAAATCCGACTGCCCCGGGGACCAGTGCAAGCGGCGTGCCTGGGCCAGGCCGACCAGGAGCGCGCCGCCCGCGCAGCGGGTGGCGCAGCGGTGGGGGGGTTCAGGGGGAGCTCACCGCGCTCGCGGTAATGGGTGAGTTCCCCCCCTGAGATACGCTAAGGGCCTGATGCCCCACACGCACTTCCGTACCTGTTCGCTGTGCGAGGCGATGTGCGGGCTCGCCATCGAGATGGACGGGGACCGCATCCTTTCCATTCGGGGCGACGACGAGGACGTCTTCAGCCGCGGCCACGTCTGCCCGAAGGCGGTCGCGTTGAAGGATCTGCACGAAGATCCGGACCGCCTGCGGCGGCCGCTTCTCCGGCGCGGTTCCGATTGGGAGGAGATCGGCTGGGACGCCGCCCTCGACCTCGCGGCCGAGCGCCTGCTCGACGTGCAGCGCGCCCACGGCCGCGACGCCGTCGCCGTCTACCAGGGCAACCCGACGGTGCACAACTACGGCGCCCTCCTGTACGGCCAGATGTTGCTGCGCGCGCTGCGCACGCGGAGCCGCTTCTCCGCGACGTCCGTGGACCAGCTCCCCCACATGCTGGCTTCGCTCCTGATGTTCGGCCACCAGCTCCTGCTGCCCGTGCCGGACGTCGACCACACGTCGTTCCTGCTCATGCTGGGCGCGAACCCGCTCGTCTCGAACGGCAGCCTCATGACCGCGCCCGGCATCGAGCGGCGCTTGCGCGCGCTCCGCGCTCGCGGCGGCCGCCTGGTCGTCGTGGACCCGCGGCGGACGGAGACGGCCGCGATGGCCGACACGCATCTCGCCATCCGCCCCGGAACGGACGCCTTCTTCCTCCTCGCGCTCCTGCAGGTCGTGTTCGCGGAAGGACTCGCGCGTCCGGACCGCCTGGCACCCATGGTGTCCGGCCTGGACGAGGTCCAGGCCGCCGTGCGCGAATTCGCCCCCGAGCGCGTCGCCGCCGCCACCGGCATCGCGGCCGAGGAGATCCGGACGCTCGCGCGCGCGTTCGCGGCGGCGCCGTCCGCCGTCGCCTACGGCCGGGTGGGCGTGTCCACCCAGGAGCTGGGCGGGGTGTGCCACTGGCTGATCTACGTGCTCAACACCGTCACCGGCAACCTCGACCGGCAAGGGGGCGCCATGTTCACGCGCCCCGCGATCGACCTCGTCGCGCTCGGCGATCGCATCGGCCAGCGCGGCCATTTCGCGAAGGGCCGCAGCCGTGTGCGCGGCCTGCCCGAGTTCGGAGGGGAATGGCCGGCGGCGGTCCTGGCCGAGGAGATGGAGACGCCGGGCTCGGGCCAGATCCGCGCCTTCGTGAGCCTGGCCGGCAATCCCGTCCTCTCCACGCCCAACGGCGCCCGGCTCGAGCGCGCGCTGGCCGGCCTCGATTTCATGGTCTCGGTCGACCCGTACCTCAACGAGACCTCGCGCCACGCGCATCTCGTGCTGCCGCCGGTCTCGCCCCTCGAGCGCGACCACTACGACCTCGTCTTCCACCTCCTGGCCGTGCGCAACACCGCGCGCTATTCGCCGGCGCTCTTCACGCCTCCGGCGGACGCGCGCGAGGACTGGCAGATCCTCCACGGCCTCGCGCGTCGGATCGGCGCGCGTAACGGGTCGGGCCTCGTCTCGTCATGGACCACGCGGGCGGCGGGCCGCCTCGGGCCGCGCGGCCTCCTGGCCCTGCTGCTGCGCACGGGTCCCCACGGCCGCGGGCTCCGTCCCTGGGGCCGCGGCCTCACCCTGAAGGCACTGGAGGCGGCGCCGCACGGCGTGGACCTGGGCCCGCTGACCTCCGCCTTTCCCGAGGCCTTGCGGAGGGCCGACGGCCGCATCGCGCTGGCCCCGCCGGTCCTGGTGGCGGATCTAGAGCGTGCCCGCGCCCGGCTGGCTGCGGCCCAGAGCGAGCGCGGACTCTCCTTGATCGGGCGGCGCGAGCTGCGCTCCAACAACTCCTGGATGCACAACAGCCAGCGGCTGACCAAGGGACCCGAACAATGCACGCTGCTGATGCATCCCGGTGACGCGAGCGCGCGCGGTCTCGCCCAGGGCGACCGCGTGGACGTGCGCTCGCGTACGGGGCGGGTGCAGGCGACCTTGAGCGTCACCGACGCCATGCGGCCCGGGGTCGTCAGTTTGCCGCACGGCTGGGGCCATCACCGTCCGGGCATCCGCATGGGCGTGGCTGCGCAGCGGCCCGGGGTCAGCCTCAACGACGTGACGGACGAAGGCGAGGTGGATGTGCTGTGCGGGACCGCCGTCCTGAGCGGCGTGCCCGTCGAAGTGACCAGGGTCCCCCCGCCGCCCGCGCTCTGAGTTAGTCTGGCTCTTGCGCCTCACGCCATGAACCCGACTCACCGCGATCGTTCCGCGCGGGCCTGCATCCTGGCCGCCCTGATCCTCGTCTGGGCGGGGGTCGGCGCCCCCCTGCAGGCGGACCCGTCCATCGACCCCGCGGCGCCTCCGCGGCGCGACCTGACCGAGCTCTCGCTCGACGAGCTGGCCGCGCTGGAGATCACGACCGTGTCACGCACGGCCGAGATGCGCTCGCGCAGCGCGGCCGCGGTCTTCGTGATCACGCAGCAGGACATCCGGCGGTCGGGAGCGACGAACCTGGCCGAAGCCCTCCGCCTCGCGCCCGGAGTCCAGATCTCGCGCATCAACTCGAACCAGTGGGCCGTGGGCAT
>Ga0207428_10006656_pt1 | contig 10611 bp, 8 predicted proteins | sample RhiMethybrSRZTD1_FD_187600 | JGI IMG/M metagenome (GOLD analysis project Ga0207428, IMG submission 187600) | Populus rhizosphere microbial communities from Tennessee, USA - Rhizosphere MetaG P. TD hybrid SRZTD1 (SPAdes) (version 3) | ecosystem: Host-associated > Plants > Roots > Rhizosphere >... | reverse complement strand
CGGGCCGAGCGCGGGACATACTCCACGAGGTGGCTGTTGGCGACCGCAGCCAGCAGATGCACGTGGATCTCTGGCACCACGTGGCCGCACACGGGCACACCGTACGCGTGGGCGGTGGCGGCGATCCGGCGCCACGGCGTCACGCCCCCCACGCGGGCCAGATCGAGGATGACGAAGTCGACGGCGCGCGCGTTCAGCAACCCACGAAACGCCTCGAGGTGATAGTGATGCTCGCCGGCCGCGATCGGGACCTCGAGCTGGCGGCGCAGGTCGGCGAGACCGGCCAGGTCGAGATGATGGACCGGGTCTTCCAGCCACGCGATGCCCGCATCCTGCAGCGCGCGTCCGCCGCGGCGGGCCTGCGTGGGCGACCAGGTCTCGTTGATGTCGACCATGATCCGCACGTCCGGGCCCACGGCCTCGCGCACCGCCTGGACTCGACGGACTTCCAGCTCGGGCGTGGCTTCGCGACCCAGGCGGAGCTTCACCGCGCCGAAGCCCTGCGCCACGTGGGCCTTCGCCGCGGCCGCCAGCTCGTCGGGCGTCAGGCTGTACCACAGCCCGTCGCTCGCGTACGTCGGGAGTCGGTCGCGGAACCCGCCGAGCAGGCGGTAGAGCGGCTGGCCGAGCGTCTTGCCGAAGGCATCCCACACCGCGATGTCGAGGGGCGCCAGGGCACAGTGCAGCAGGCCACCGGGGCCGACCCAGTCGCCGCGCCGGGCCAGGCGCTCCCACGCCGCCTCCGGTTCGAGCACGCTCATGCCGATGAGCGGCTCGCTCAGCTCCCGTGCGGCCGCCGCAATCGTCGTCATGAGATCCGGGCGCGGATAGACGATGTATCCGATGCCCTCGATCCCGTCGGACGTCGTGAGCCGCGCCAGGACGTGCCAGTTGGCGTCGACGGTTCGGCCGGCGGCGCGGTACGGACGCTCGACGGGCACACGCAGGACATTGACGGCGACGTGCGTGATCTTCACGGTGACCTCGCTTGTGGTCGAATGACGCGGAGACTACTCTAGCCGATGTCCGCCATGACGACACTCGGCGCCGTTCTTCCGCCTGACCCGCCCTCGGTGCGCCGCGGGGTCCGCGCCGTCGCGGTCATGGCGCTCGTCCTGAGCGCGCTCGTCAGCGCGGCCGCCGCGTCGACCACGCTCGATTTCGTCTCGTTCGACGGCATCGACTACATCCGCTGGCCGGAGGAGGCCGGCCGCGTGCTCACGCGGAGCGATCTCGGCACCGAGTTCGGAACCGTGCAGTGCTCGATCGGCGAGGACGTGCGCGGCTGCCCCTATGGCGTCGACGCCGGCGCCGCCTTCCTGCCGGCCGGCACGCGGCTGTTCACCGTGCGCGGCCACCCCAGTGAGTTCCGGCTCGCCGCGGTGTGGCGCGACCGGATCTTCCTCTATCAAGCCTGGCGCAATCCGCGCGCGAAGGTCGGCGGCGAGCTCTACGCGCTGTCCGGCAAGGTGCGCGCGATCGACGTGCAGCGCGGCCAGCCGCCCCCGAGCGCGGCGCGGAGCCCGGCGACGATCGGCACCGCACGGGACGTGGAGGGACTGGTCGAGATGCTGGTGCGCAGCCCCGTGCGGCGGCCGCAGGCACACGCCTTCGGCGAGCCACGCTACTGGCTCACGTTCTGGCTCACCGACGGCACCACGCTCGAGCGGGCCTACTTCGTGGAGCCGCGCGAGCTGATGGGCGGCGTCGTCCTGCCCGCCGAGTTCACGCCGATCCTCGAGCGCTACCTCGGCGACTGACGCCGCGTCACACTACCAGGATGCGCTCGCTGACGATGTAGCGCTTGTTGTACGTGTAGGGCCGCACTTCCGGCTTCCACCGGCCGATGTCCGACGTGTCGTTCCACAGCTTCGACATGGGCAGCGTGGTGTTCTCGACCTCGTAGGCGCAGAGGTAGCGCGGCACGCCGGCGGTGGCGGTCTTGTAGCGGACCGCGTTGATCGAGCCGGGCAGCTTGAGCAGCAGGGGCAGGTGCTCGTGGTCGTACAGCTCGTTGAACAGGGCCTCGCGATGGGGCTCGATGTCCATCATCACCCAGAACACGTACGGCGTCTTGCCGGTCAGCGCCGCGCTGCCGCCCACCCACTGGTAGAGGGTCAGATGGCGGTTCATCGTGTGCGGCCGGATGCCGCCCGGCCACTGGCCGAGCTCACCGGCCGTCTTCCACGCCTGGCTCTCGACGATGGCCGGACTGTCCATCTCGTACGCGGCCATGTAGCGTGGCTCGGTCGGCGAGGGCTGGCGATAGCGGCTGGCCCGCTGAACGCCGGGAACGCCGCGGAGGTTGGGGACGTGCTCGCGGTCGTAGACCTCGTTGAAAGTCGTCTCGTGGTCGTGGGCCACATCCATCCGGACCAGGTACAGCGCGGATGTACTCATGCGATCCTCCTGGGGGCGTAGCATAGCCGACGGAGAAGGACTCGAGGCGAGCGATATCGCGCCCCGACGCTGCGCGAGCCGGCGTTTGACAACCCCCGAGCGCGCGGCGTAGTGTCCGCTCCGACTGCCCGATTGCTCCGCCTTCTACCCGGAGGTCCGCGATGAACCGCCTCGTTGCCCTCGTCACGCTGTTCGGTCTGGTGTTCTTCGCCCCTGGGGTCTGGGCCCAGGGTCTGCCGACGGCGAAGCCCGAGCAGGTGGGGCTGTCGTCGGAGCGGCTCGAGCGCGTGACGCGCGCGCTGCGCGGAGAGATCGAGGCCGGCAAGATCCCCGGCGCCGTCGCGCTCGTCGCGCGCAAGGGCCAGGTTGTCTACTTCGAGGCGTTCGGTGTACGCGACAAGTCGACCGGCGAAGCGATGCCCAAAGACGCGATCTTCCGTCTCTACTCCATGACCAAGCCGTTCGCCTCGGTGGCGGCGATGATGCTCATGGAGGACGGCAAGCTCCTCATCACCGATCCCGTCGCGAAGTTCCTGCCGCAGCTGGCCAAGCGGGAAGTGGTCGTCTCCCAGGTCAATCCGGTGACCGGGAAGATCGATTACTTGCAGGTGCCGACCGAGCGCGAGATGACCGTCCAGGACCTGCTCCGCCACACGTCGGGGCTCGTGTACGGCACGTTCACGCCGAATCCACGAATCAAGGAGCTCTACGAGAAGAACGGCGTGACGTGGGACGGCGTCACCCCCGAGGAGCAGATCGAGCGCCTGGCCAAGGTGCCCCTCGCGCATCAGCCCGGCACCACGTGGGAGTACAGCATGTCCACCGACGTGCTCGGACGCGTCGTCGAGAAGGTCTCCGGCGCCCCGCTGGGCCGCTTCCTCGACGAGCGGCTGTTCGGTCCGCTGAGGATGGCCGACACGAGCTTCGTGGTGCCGAGCGCCAAGCTCGGCCGGCTCGCCCAGCCGCTGGCTGTGGAGCCGAGCACCGGTCAGCCCATCACGCTCGTTGACGTCACGGTCGCTCCCAAGAACGACGCCGGTGGCGCGGGCAGCGCCTCGACCACCGGCGACTACGCGCGTTTCTGTCAGATGCTGCTCAACGGCGGACAGCTCGATGGCACGCGCTTGCTGAGCCCGACGACGGTGGCCTTCATGACCTCCGACCACCTCGGGCCGATGAAGATCGTCCCGCTCGGCGGCGTGGGCACCGGTTATGGCTTCGGCCTCGGCTTCGCCGTCCGCACGGCGCCCGGCATCGCCGCCACCTCTGGCTCGGTCGGTGAGTACCGCTGGGGCGGCGCCGCCGGGACGGCGTTCTGGGTGGACCCGAAGGAAGAGATGATCACCGTGCTCATGACGCAGGGCGCACCCGGTCCCGCGCGCGGCTATACCGGCGCACTCTTCCGGCAGATGGTGCGCCAGGCGATCATCGAGTAGTCGGGGGCGAATGCGCTCCCGACCGGCGATGAGCGCACCACGGCACGTCGTCGTCTGCGGCGCAGGGGTGATGGGCGCCGCGACCGCCTACTTCCTGGCGCGTCGCGGCGTCGAGGTCACCGTGGTCGAGCGCTCGGGCGTGGCCTGCGCCGCCTCGGGCAAGTCCGGAGGCTTCCTCGCGCTCGACTGGTGTGACGACTCGCCGCTGGGCCCGCTCGCCCGTGCCAGCTTCGCGCTCCACGCCGAGCTGGCCAAGTCCATCGCCATCGATTACGGCTACCGCCGCGTGGACACCTTCATGCTCGCCGCGCGCGAGCGGGGCCCGGTGCGCGGTGAGCATCGCGTGGCGCCGCCCCACTGGCTCGACGGCGCCGGCGTCGTCACCGCCGCGCTCGGCTCCACGGAGACGACGGCCCAGATCCATCCCGCGTCGTTCACCGCCGCGCTGATCGAAGCGGCCCCCGCGCGCGTCCACCTCGGTGTGGTGCAGGAGATCGTGCAGCGCGACGGCGCCGCGGTCGGAGTGCGCGTCGACGGCGCCACGCTGGCGGCGGACGCGGTCGTGCTGGCGCTGGGGCCGTGGACCAGTCATGTGGCGGGCCGGCTCCTGCTCCGCATCCGCGGCCTCAAGGGCTACAGCGTCACGCTGGACGCCGCCGGCGTGCCGCCGCACGCGCTCTTCGTCGACTACCGCACGGCCGACGGCCGAACCCTCGAGCCGGAGATCTTTCCGCGGCCGGACGGCAGCGTCTACGTGTGCGGCATGGCCGATCCGCAGCCGCTGCCGGACTCGCCGGAGGGCGTGGTGGTCGACGACGCCGCGTGCGCGGTGCTGGCGCGCGCGGCCGGGCGCGTGTCCACGACGCTGGCGGCGGCGCCGATCACGCGGCGGCAGGCGTGCTACCGCCCGGTCACCGACGACGGCCTGCCGCTGATCGGCCGCGTGCCCGGGGTGGCCGGCGCCTACGTGGCGACGGGGCACGGACCGTGGGGCATGCTGAACGCGCCGGGCACGGGGTTCGCGCTCGCCGAGCTCATCGTCGCCGGCGCCGCCACGACGATCGACCTGCGCGCCTTCGATCCCCGCCGCTCTTAGCCCGCCGTGGCGGAGGTCTACGGAAGCTCGGATGCGCAGGCGAAGTTCGTTCAGGGCTTCGTCGCGGCCTGGAACAAGGTGATGAACCTCGATCGCTTCGACCTGAGGTGATCTCGGACCGCCTCGACGTGGCCCGGGCGCCCGGACCACGTCGAGGCGCGAAACTCTGCCGGCGTTTAACGCGGTGGTCCGGCTGGTGTTTCAATGGGTCATGGACGTCTTGTGGCAGCCGGACCTGTTCTCCAGTCGCGGCGAGGTGACCGTTGACGCCGCATTCCGGACTGGCCGGCGCACCCCGCTCGACGCACGGTCGTGGGTCGAGGTGTTCCCTGGCTGGCTCACCGGCGCCAACGAGCTGTTCCAGCGGCTCGCCGACGCGGTGCCCTGGCAAGCGCACTATCGGTGGCTCTTCCGTCAGCGATTCCTCGAGCCGAGGCTGACGGCGGAGTACCGCCGGCTCGCGGAGGCACCCCACCCAGCGCTGGTGGCCGCCAGCGACGCGCTGTCGGAGCACTACGGGGTCCGCTACGACAATCTCTGGCTCAACCTCTACCGTGGCGGCGAGGACAGCACTGGCTGGCATCGCGACCGGTTCTCCTGCCGCCGGCCTGAGTGCATCGTGCCCGTTCTCACGCTGGGAGCCACGCGCCGTTTCCTCCTCAAGCCGCGCGCCGGCGGCCCCAGTATCGCGTTGCATCCGTCGGCCGGAGACCTGGTGGTGATGGGCGGTCGCTGCCAGGACGAGTGGGTCCACTCGGTGCCCAAGGCATCGGGCGCGCTGGGCGCACGGATCAGCGTCAACTTCCAGAGCTCCGAGCAGGCTCGCCGCCCGCGGCCCGGCGGCGCCACACCCTGATCTACGTCGTGCGCAAGACCCGGCGCGCGCCCGTTTCCTCGGAGGGCACGAGCGCGTCGGGGCCGTTGCCGATCAGATCGGCACGGCCGGCCTCGCGCAACGCCTCGCGCGCCAGCGGCCACTGGTCCGGGCTCCAGTAGAGCAGCAGCGACTTCTGCAGCCTCTTGGCGCGCAGTCCAGTGGCGGTGTAGACCGGCTGCATGGTGAGGGGGTCGATGCCCGTGTGGTACATGCACGTGGCCATCGCCATCGGCGTCGGGATGAAATCCTGCACCTGGCGCGGCCGCCGCCCGTTCTTCTTGAGCCACAGGGCCAGGTCGACCATGTCCTCCAGCGTCGAGCCGGGATGGCCGCTGATGAAGTAGGGGATGTCGTACTGCTCCTTGCCGGCATCCTTGCTGGCGCACGCGAACATCGTCTGGAAGCGCTCGTAGCTCTCGATCCCCGGCTTCTTCATCTTCTCCAGCACGCGCGGGCTCACGTGCTCGGGCGCGACGGAGAGCTGACCGCCCACGTGGTGGCGGGCCAGCTCCTCGACGTACTCCGGCGAGCGCTCGGCCAGGTCGTAGCGCACCCCGCTGGCGATGAAGACGTGCTTGACGCCGTCTTCCTTGCGAACCTTCTGCATGAGGGTGATCAGCGGGCCGTGGTCGGTCTTGAGGTTCTCGCACACGCCGGGGTGCACGCACGACAGGCGCCGGCACTTCGACTCGATCTCCGGGCTCTTGCAGGCCAGCTTGTACATGTTGGCGGTCGGCCCGCCGAGATCGGTGATCGTGCCGCGGAAGTCGCCTTGCCGGCGCAGTGCGCGGATCTCGCGCAGCACGCTCTCGGCCGAGCGATTCTGGATGACACGCCCCTCGTGCTCGGTGATCGAGCAGAACGTGCAGCCCCCGAAGCAGCCGCGCATGAGCACCAGCGAATGCTTGACCGTGTCGTAGCCAGGAATCCGCTCGGTGTACATCGGGTGCGGCACGCGCGTGAACGGCAGATCGTACAGCTCGTCCATCGAGACGGACGCGCCGCCGCTGCCCGCGCCGTCCTCCAGCGGAAACGCCGGCGGGTTGTAGTAGACGCCCCGCTGGCCGTGCCGTTGGGCCAGCGGGCGCGCGTTGCCGGGATTGGTCTCGAGCTGGAAGCTCCGCGACATCAGCGCGAAGGCGCGCTTGTCGGCAGCGACCTCTTCGTAGGACGGCAGCACCACCGTCTTGCGGTCGGCCACCATGCGGGCGGGGTCAGCCTCGTGACGCTTCATCTCGGCGTCGTTGACGAGGAACGCGGTGCCGCGCACGTCGCGGATGTCGCCGATGCGCTCGCCGCGGTTCAGCCGGTCGGCCACTTCCCACACCGGCCGCTCGCCCATGCCGAACACGAGCAGATCGGCCTTGGCGTCGAGCAGCATCGAGCGGCGCACTGTGTCGCTCCAGTAGTCGTAGTGGGCGATCCGTCGCAGCGAGGCCTCGATGCCGCCGAGCACGATCGGCACGTCGGGGAAGGCCTCGCGGCAGCGCTGGGCGTAGACGACGGTCGCGCGGTCGGGCCGGCAGCCAGTTCGGCCACCCGGGCTGTACTGATCCTCCGAGCGGTTCTTCTTCTGGGCCGTGAGCCGGTTGAGCATCGAATCGAGGTTGCCCGCCGACACACCGAAGAACAGGCGAGGCTTGCCCAGCGCGCGGAACGGCTCGGCGCTGCGCCAGTCCGGCTGGGCGATGATCCCGACCTTGAAGCCGCGCCCTTCCAGGAAGCGCGCGATCAGGACCGGGCCGAAGGCCGGATGATCGACGTAGGCGTCACCGCTGACGATGACGATGTCGAGCTGCGACCATCCCCGCGCGTCGAGATCGGCCCGTGTGGTGGGGAGAAACAGCGGATGGGAGGCCATTGTCCCGGTTCCCTACCTCGCGCGCGATCGAGGCGCGCCACGGCTTCGCCGGGGCGTGCCGAGCGATTGGGGGGTATGGGGGGCCATATCGGGACCCCCCATCTAATTAACCCGGCGCGTACGGCCGGCCCAGTACGGCTCACGGAGCTTGAATTTCTGAAGCTTTCCCGTCGCGGTGCGCGTGAGGGCGTCCCGTAGCTCGATCGAGGTCGGGCACTTGTAGTGCGCCATCCGGCCGCGGCAGTGCTCGATGAGATCGCGATCGGTGGCGCTGGCACCGGGCCGGAGCACCACGAGGGCCTTGATCGTCTCGCCCCACTTCTCGTCGGGGACGCCGATCACCGCGACCTCGGCGACGGCCGGATGCTGAAACAGGCAATCCTCCACCTCGATCGACGAGACGTTCTCGCCGCCGGTGATGATCACGTCCTTCTTGCGATCGCTGATGACGACGAACGCGTCCTCGCGATAGCCGCCGTCGCCGGTATGGAACCAGCCGTCGTCGATCGCCTTGGCCGTCTCCTCCGGCTGCTCCCAGTAGCCCTCGAAGACGTGATTCGAGCGCGCCAGCACCTCACCCTCGGCGTCCACACGCATCTGCACGCCGATCGCCGGGACGCCCGCGCGCGAGAGGCGCTTGGCTCGCTCGGCCGCGTCGAGGCCGTCCCACTCCGCCGGCGCCCGGTTGATGGTGAGCAGCGGCGCGGTCTCCGTGAGCCCGTAGATCTGGATGAACTCCCAGCCGAGCTCCGCCTCGACCCGCTCGATCGTCTTCGACGGCGGCGGTGCACCGGCCACCACCACGCGCACGCGGCCCTTGCCCGGCACCGCCAGGCCCCTCTGCCGGCGCGCCGCCGCCGCGTCCAGTGCGGCAGCGACCACCGCGGGAGCGCAGTTGAGGATGGTCACGCCCTCCGCTTCGATCCGCTTGAGGATCTCCTCGCCGTCGATCTTGCGGATGATGACCTGGCGTACGCCCATGCCCGTCACCGCGTACGGCATACCCCAGCCGTTGCAGTGGAAGCTCGGCAGCGTGTGCAGATACACGTCGCGATCACTCAAAGCCAGGTGCCAGCCGAAGGTCACCGCGTTGAGCCAGCAGTTGCGGTGCGTGAGCTGCACACCCTTGGGTCGCGCGGTGGTGCCGGACGTGTAGTTGATCGATGCGGTGGCGTTCTCGTCGGCCACACTGAGCTTCGGCGTGGCGCCCTGGCGCAGGAAGAGCTGCGGGTCGCTCGCGGTGCCGAGCACGATGCGGTGCTTGACCGGGATGGTGCGGAGCGACTCGTCCAGATCGGGATCGACCAGTAGCACGGAGCTTCCGGAGTGTTCCAGGATGTAGCGGATCTCCTCCGCGTTGAGGCGGAAGTTCACCGGCACCAGGATCCGGCCGTATCCGCTGACCCCGAAGAGGCTCACCAGGAAGCGCGCGGCGTTGGGGGACACGATCGCCACGCGCTCGTTCTGGCCCACGCCCATGTCGTCGAGGGTGACCGCCAGGCTGCGAGCCATCTGCCCGAACTGGGCGTAGGTGAAGCGACCCAGGCCGCCGCCGGGCGGGTTCGGCTCGTCGACGACCGCCACGCGGTCGCCGTACACCACCTCGGCGCGGTCGAGAAAGTCCTTGAGCGTCAGTGGAACGATCATCGGATGAAGAGTAGCACGCCGGTTGGGGGCGCGACCGTCAGCCCAGGCGCGTCACGTGGGCCGAGACCGCCAGCCAGCGGCCGCCCTGCCGCGCCCACACATCCGTGTAGCGCCCGCCGCCCGGCTGGCCGTTCGCGAGCTTGTAGCGCGTACGGGCGTGGATGATCGCAAAATCGCCCATCAGCCGGATCTGCACGTCCAGGGCCTCGAGGCCGGAGATCGTCACCGGCTTGGCCGTCTGCTCGAGAAAGCCGGCTCGATCGAGCAGTGAGCCATCGGGATTGCTGCAGTAGAACTCCGGGGCCAGGATCTGGTCGAAGCGACGGACGTCTCCGTGCTGGACCGAGTCGATGTAGTCGCAGTTGAGCTGCTCCAGGGCCCGGAGATCCGCGTCGTTGCTCATGATTTCCCCCACGCGGGTGATCATATCTGAGGGGGTCAGCCGGTGCAGCAGCGGCATGGATTGGTGGGAGCCACCGTGGCATGCTAGCGGGCGCCATGAGCGGTTCGCTTCCTCTCGACGGCCTGCGCGTGCTGGAGCTCGGCCACATCATCGCCGGGCCATCGGCCGGGCTGCTGCTGGCCGACCTGGGCGCGGACGTCATCAAGGTGGAGCGGCCGGGGGAGGGCGACCAGACGCGCGGCATGCCGGCTGGCAACGGCGCCAACTTTCACTTCCTGAACCGCAACAAGCGCTCGATCACGATCGATCTCAAGGGCTCGTCGGAAGGCCGCGAGCTCTTCCTGCGACTGGCGCGCGGCTCCGACATCGTCATCGACAATTTCGCCTACGGCGCCGTCGAGGCCCTGGGGCTTGGCTACGACGTCCTGGAGCGCGAGAACCCGCGCATCATCTACATGGCGCTGAAGGGCTTCCTGCCCGGGCCGGACGAGGCGCGGCCGTTCCTGGACGAGCTGGCCCAGATGTCGGCGGGGCTGGCATTCATGACGGGGCCGCGCGGCCAGCCGATGCGTGCCGGCGCGTCGATCGTGGACGTGGGCGCCGCGGCGTACGGCATCATCGCGGTGCTGGCGGCGCTGCAGCAGCGCGCACACACGGGCCGCGGCCAGAAGATCACCTCGGGGCTGTTCGAGACGACGGTGTTCTGGGTGGGCCAGTGGCTGGCCAACTACGGTGCGACGGGGGAGCCGTCGGTGCCGATGCCGGAGATCCGCCAGGGCACACGGATGGGCTGGGGCATCTACCAGCTCTTCACCGCGGCCGACGGCGAGCAGGTCTTCATCGGCATCACGTCCAACGCCCACTGGGAGCGCTTCTGCGTGGAGTTCGGCC
>Ga0207428_10006652_pt1 | contig 10613 bp, 6 predicted proteins | sample RhiMethybrSRZTD1_FD_187600 | JGI IMG/M metagenome (GOLD analysis project Ga0207428, IMG submission 187600) | Populus rhizosphere microbial communities from Tennessee, USA - Rhizosphere MetaG P. TD hybrid SRZTD1 (SPAdes) (version 3) | ecosystem: Host-associated > Plants > Roots > Rhizosphere >... | reverse complement strand
GAGCGCGAGTAGCGCCGTGACCGGGGCGGTGAAGGTTCGCTCCCAGGCGCTCTCACCGGTCGCCAGCGATACCGCGATGATGCGGTTGTCGGCGAGCGGCAGGAACAGGCGATCGAGCGCGGGACCTGGGGACGCGGCGAGCGGCGCGCCCAGCTGCCGGCGCCACACCAGCGTGCCGTCGGCGGCGCGGAACGCCGCGAGATCGCCGGCGGTCGTCGAGGCGAGCAGCCAGCCCGTGTCCCAGTACAACGGCGCGGCGGCGCCGCCTGGCAGCGGTGTTTGCCAGCGCGTCGCTCCGGTGGCGGCGTCGCGCGCTTCAATCGTCTGCTCGCTGACCGTGAACACGAGGCCGTCGCCGGTGGCCGGAGTGAATGCGGTCTTCACGGGCAACTGCCAGCGAATCGTGCCGCGATTGAGATCCACCGCCACGAGCTGGCCGCCGTTCAGCGGCACATAGGCCGTGGTCGCATCAAAGCCGGGAGGCGCGGCGGGAAGCGTTTCGAAGGCCTGCACCCATCGCGCGTCGAGCGAAATGGGCGGCGGCGCGCCGGCCGGCGCCTGAAAAAGCGCAAGCAGAAGCGCGAAGAGATGTGCCATCAAGCGTTATAATAACAACCCTACCTTCTGAATCGCGTAAGCGACTAATGGCGCATCAAACAATTCTCGTCCTCGATTTCGGGTCGCAGTTTACCCAGCTGATTGCCAGGCGGTTGCGCGAGCTCTCCGTCTATTGCGAGATCCTTCCGTTCAACACGCCGCTCGCGGCCATCAAGGCGAAGCAACCCGTCGGCATCATCCTGTCGGGCGGTCCGAGCAGCGTCGATGAGGAGGGCGCGCCGCACATCGATCGCGCCGTGCTCGATCTCGGCGTGCCGACGCTCGGCGTCTGTTACGGCATGCAGCTGATGACGCACATGCTCGGCGGCACGCTCGCGCGCTCTGGCCATCGCGAGTTTGGCCACGCGCTGGTGCGGAAGGATCCGGCGATCGCGTCGCGGATGTGGAAGGGCATGCCGGATCAGTTGAAGGTCTGGGCCAGTCACGGCGACTTCGTCTCCGCCGCGCCGCCGGGATTCGCCGTGGCCGCGAGCAGCGACAACGCGCCGGTCGCCGTGATGGAGGCGCCGGAGCGCGGGTATTATGCGCTGCTGTTCCACCCGGAAGTCGCGCACACCGATCGCGGCAAGGAATTGCTCCGCAACTTCGCGTTCGACGTCTGCGGCTGCACTGGCGACTGGACGATCGCCTCGTTCATCGACGAAGCGACCGCGCGCATCAAGGCGCAGGTCGGCAGCGGCCGTGTGGTCTGCGGCCTGTCCGGCGGCGTGGATTCGACCGTGGCCGCGTCGATCATCCATCGCGCGATTGGCGATCGCCTGCAGTGCATCTTCGTCGACAACGGGCTGCTCCGCCTCAACGAGGCGCAACAGGTCGTGGAGCGTTACAAGAAGCTGAAGCTGCCGGTGCATCACGTTGATGCGAGCAGCACCTTTCTCGATCGCCTCGCCGGCGTCACCGATCCGGAGAAGAAGCGCAAGATCATCGGCAAGACCTTCATCGACGTTTTCAACGACAAGGCCAAGGAACTTGGCGATTTCGATTTCCTCGCACAGGGCACGCTGTATCCCGACGTCATCGAATCGGTGTCCGTGCGCGGCCCATCAGCAACGATCAAGAGCCATCACAATGTCGGCGGTCTGCCCGAAGGCATGAAGTTCAAGCTCGTGGAGCCGCTGCGCGAGTTGTTCAAGGACGAAGTCCGCGCCGTGGGCCGCGACCTCGGCATCGACAAGGAGTTCCTGGTCCGCCAGCCGTTCCCCGGACCGGGGCTGGCCGTCCGCATCCTCGGCGAGATTACCCGGGACAGGATTGCGCTGCTGCAGAAAGCCGACGCGATCGTCGCGGACGAAGTGCGCAAGGCGGGATGGTACGAGCGCATCTGGCAAAGCTTCGCCGTCCTGCTGCCGGTGCAAAGCGTCGGCGTGATGGGCGACGCGCGCACGTATGAGTTCACCGTTGCGGTGCGCGCGGTCGAAAGCCTCGACGGCATGACCGCCGACTGGGCGCGCCTGCCGCACGATCTCCTCGCCTCGATCTCGTCACGCATCGTCAACGAGGTCCGCGGCATCAATCGCGTCGTCTACGACATCAGCTCGAAGCCGCCCTCAACCATTGAGTGGGAATGATGAAGGAGTTCGTCCACCTTCATCTGCATACCGAATTCTCGCTGCTCGACGGCGCCTGCCGCATCGACGAGCTGCTCGACCAGGCGGCGCAGCTCAAGATGCCGGCGCTCGCCGTCACCGAGCACGGCAACATGTTCTCGTCCGTCGTCTTTCACGACGCGGCGCGGAAGCGCGGCATCAATCCGATTCTCGGCTGCGAGGTCTACGTGGCGCCCGGCGATCGCCGGGACAAGAGCGGCACGCCCGGTGAAACGGCGAATCACCTCGTGCTGCTCGCCGAAAACGAGAAAGGTTTCAAGAACCTCATCAAGCTCGTCTCGTCGGGCTACACCGAGGGCTTCTATTACAAGCCGCGCATCGACAAGCAGCTGCTCGCGCAGCATGCGGAAGGCCTGATCGGTCTCAGCAGCTGCTTGAAGGGCGAGGTCGCCACCGAGATTCGATCCGAGCAGGCGAAGAAGGCCATCGCCGCGGCCGCTCAGTATCGTGACATTCTCGGCAAGGGCAATTTCTTCCTCGAGATGCAGTACCAGGGCATCGACGAGCAGCGCATCGTCAACAACGGCCTGATCCCGATCGCCAAGGACCTCAACATGCCGCTCGTCGTCACCAACGACGTGCATTACCTGCGGCACGGCGATCACAAGCCGCACGACATCCTCTTGTGCATCGGCACCGGGAAGTCGGTCAACGATTCACAGCGGCTGAAGTATCACGGCGATCAGTTCTTCCTGAAGACCGCCGAGCAGATGGCGGAAGTGTTCGGCGACTATCCGGAGGCGATGAAGAACACGCTGCTGATCGCCGAGCGCTGCAACGTGACGATTCCGTCCGGCGAGAACCACCTGCCGAAGTTCGCGGTGCCCGAGGGCTTCACGCTCGACGATTACTTCGAGCACGTCGTGCGGCAGGGCTACGCGCAGCGCATGGAGCGGCTCCGCCAGCTCGATGCGGAAGGGAAGCTTCGTCACTCGCTGACTGCGTACGACGAACGCCTGCAGTACGAGATCGCGATGATCAAGAAGATGGGGTATCCCGGATACTTCCTGATCGTCTGGGACTTCATCCGCTACGCGCGCGAGAAGGGCATTCCGGTGGGTCCGGGCCGCGGCTCAGCGGCGGGCAGTCTCGCGGCCTGGGCGCTGCGCATCACCGACGTCGATCCGCTCTATTACGATCTGATTTTCGAGCGCTTCCTGAATCCCGAGCGCGTGTCGCTGCCCGATATCGACGTCGACTTCTGCGAGCGCCGCCGCAGCGAAGTGATCGCCTACGTCACGGACAAGTACGGCCGCGAGAACGTGTCGCAGATCATCACCTTCGGCACGATGAAGGCCAAGGCGGTGATCCGCGACGTCGGCCGCGTCATGGACATGCCGTACGCCGACGTCGATCGCATCGCGAAGCAGATTCCACCGGCGCTCGACATGACGCTCGAAAAGGCGCTGGCCGAGAACCCGGTCCTGCGCGAGATGTCGAAGACCGATCCGCGCGTCAACGACGTGCTCGAGATGGGCAAGCGTCTCGAGGGCGTGTCGCGCAATGCCGGCGTCCACGCCGCCGGCGTCGTGATCGCGCCCGGCCCGATCAGCGACTACGCGCCGCTGTTCAAGAGCAACCGCGACGAAATCACGACGCAGTGGGCGATGAAGGAGGTCGAGCGCGTCGGCCTCCTGAAAATGGACTTCCTCGGCCTCAGCACGCTGACGCTGATCCAGGACGCCCTCGCGGAAATCAAGCGCACGGAGAACTTCGACCTCGACATCGACAACGTTCCCCTTGACGATGCGAAGACCTACCAGTTGTTCGTGGACGGCCAGACCTACGGCATCTTCCAGTTCGAAAGCTCGGGCATGCGCGAAATCCTGCGCCGCGCCAAGCCGCAGCGGCTCGAAGACCTGATCGCCATGAACGCGCTCTACCGGCCCGGCCCGCTCAAGGGCGGCATGGTCGACGACTACATCAACCGCAAGGCCGGACGCAGCGAGGTGAAGTACGAGCTCGCGTCGCTGAAACCCATTCTCGAAGACACCTACGGCGTCATCGCATACCAGGAACAGGTCATGCGCATGGCGTCGGTACTCGCGGGATTCACGATGGGTCAGTCCGACGTGCTTCGCAAGGCCATGGGCAAGAAAGATCCCAAGGTCATGGCGAAACAGCGCGAAGCGTTCATGTCGGGCGCGCTGAAGAACAACATCAACGAGAAGAAGGCCAGCAAGATCTTCGAGCTGATGGAATACTTCGCGGGCTACGGCTTCAACAAGTCGCACTCGACCGCGTACGCGTTCCTCGCGTATCAGACGGCGTATCTCAAGGCCAACTATCCGCGTCACTTCGCCGCGGCGCTGCTGACGATCGAAGCCGCCAATACGGACAAGCTCGCCGTTTACATCGCGGAATCACGCGAGCGCGGCATTGCGGTGCTGCCGCCGGACATCAACCAGAGCCAGCTGCACTTCACGGTGGTGCCCGAAGGGGTGCGCTTCGGCCTCACCGCGATCAAGGGCCTCGGCGACGGCGCGATTCGCGCCATCATCGAGGTCCGCGAGCGCACCGGCAAGGTGACCTCGCTTCATCAACTCTGCGAAGAGCTCGACCTGCGCATCGTCAACAAGAAGGTCCTCGAAGCGCTGGTGAAGTCCGGCGCCTGCGACAGCCTCGTGCCCGCCGGCGTGGGTCTGCCGGCCGGCCGCGCCAAGCTGTTCGGCGCGGTGGACAGTGCCATCGAGCATGGCAACCGCACGCAGCGCGATCGCGAGCTCGGGCAGTCTGATCTGTTCGGCGGTGGGGAAGAACACAGCCTCGCGATCATCAGACTGCCGGATGCGGCGCCCTGGACCGAGATGGAGCTGCTCTCGCACGAAAAGGACGCGCTCGGCCTGTACTTGAGCGGCCACCCGATCGATCGCCATGCCGAAAATCTGCGCGCCTTCGGCGCCAAGACCGTCGGCGATCTGACGATGACCGAGATTCCGCAGAGCACGGACGGCTCGCCGGGGCGGCTCATCATCGAGGATGTCTACGTCGGTGGCATCGTGTCCGGCTTCCGCGGCTTGAAGACGAAGAAGGGCGATCCGATGTGCGTGTTCACGCTCGAGGATCACCAGGGCGCCGTCGAAGTGGTGGTGTTCCCGGAAATGTTCGGCCGTCATCGTGCGTTAATCGAGAACGGCGCATTGTTGCTGGTGCGCGGCAAGTTCGAGCGCGACGAGGAGAATTCGCGCTTCCAGTGCGCCGACATCCTGCCGCTCTCGGCGCTCAAAGAGCGGCTCTCGCGCGGCGTGCGGATCCGGTTGAAGGCCACCTGCCCGCGTGAGACCATTGAGGCGCTGTGGGAAGTGATGACCAGACACCGCGGCGATCGTCCCGTGGCCGTGGAAGTCGAAATGAACGGCGGCTCGCGCCACGTCATTGTGCGCGCCGAGGTCACGCATTCGATCCGCGTGCGCACGTCGGAGCAATTCGTTTCGGATGTGGAGAGACTATGCGGCGTGGGATCGGTAACGATTCACTCGTAACTCCCTGATCCCCGATCCCTGATCCCCTGACTTATGCCTGATCTCCTCGAATTCGAAGAACCAATCGGAGAACTACTGAAAGAAATCGAAGCGCTCGCCGCGCTAGAGCCGAGCGAGGAGCGCGACAAGGAAATTGCCCGTCTCGAAGGCCGCGTCAACGACATGCGCGGCGATTTGTATCGCAACCTGACGCCGTGGCAGTGCGTCCAGGTCGCGCGCCATCCAGCCCGCCCGACCACGCTCGACTACGTCGAGCGCCTGTTCACCGACTTCGTGGAGCTGCACGGCGACCGCTGCTTCGCCGATGATCACGCCATCGTCACCGGCACGGCGGCGTACAAAGGGAAGCCGATCCTCGTCGTGGGCCACCAGAAGGGCAGCGACACCAAGCAGAAGATCTATCGCAACTTCGGCTACGCGCGCCCGGACGGCTATCGCAAGGCGATGCGGACGATGGAGATGGCGCAGAAGTTCGGGCGCCCGATCATCTGCTTCGTCGATACGCCCGCCGCGTATCCCGGCATCGAATCGGAGGAGCGCGGCGTCGCCGAGGCGATTGCCGTCAACCTTCGCGAAATGATGATGCTCGAGGTCCCGGTGATCGTGGTCGTTCATGGCGAGGGCGGCAGCGGCGGCGCCCTCGGCATTGCGGTCGGCGATCGCATTCTGATGCACCAGTTCGCGATCTACAGCGTGATCCCGCCGGAAGGCTGTGCGGCAATCCTGTGGCGCGATCCGAACAAGAAGGTCGAAGCGGCCACGGCCCTCAAGATTACCGCGCCGAATCTTCTCGAGCTCGGCATCATCGACGAGATCGTCAACGAGCCGGTCGGCGGCGCGCACACGGATCCGGCGCAGGCTGCCGCGCTCGTCGACATCGCGCTGTCGCGGGCGCTCGCCGAGGTGTCGGCATTGGACGTCGAGACGCGGCTGAACGCGCGTTACGACAAGTTCCGCAAAATGGGCTCGGTCGGCATCATTGAGTCCTGATCTGTCACGCTCCGGTGCGATCGTAGAGGCGGGTCTGTAGACCCGCCTGCGGACAATGGCAATCCCTCCCGTCTGGAATACGAAGCCTCACGACGAAGCAGCGGCAGCTTCGCTCGCGCAAGCACTGGGCTTGTCGGCAGTCACGGCGCGGCTGCTGGCCATTCGCGGCATCACCGATCCCGACGAAGCGTCGCGGTTCATGAACCCGACGCTCGAGCAGCTGCACGATCCGCTGAAGCTGGCCGGCCTCGAATGCGCCGCCGACCGTCTCCTGCTGGCGATTACCAATCGCGAACGGATCGCCGTCCACGGCGATTACGACGTCGACGGCATCACGTCGACCGTGATCCTGCGGCGCGCCCTCGAGCTGCTTGGCGCGGACGTCGGTCACTTCATTCCCGAGCGCCTCACCGACGGCTATGGCCTTCAGCCCGGCACCATTGATCGCCTCCATGCGGAGGGGGTGAAGCTGATCGTCTCGGTCGACTGCGGCATACGTGCGCCTGAAGCGGCGCGCCGCGCCCGCGAGCTTGGCGTGGATCTCATCATCACCGACCATCACGAGCCGGACGACGAGCTGCCGGATGCCTGCGCGGTGGTGAATCCAAAGCGTCACGATTGCAGCTATCCCGACAAGAACCTCGCCGGCGTCGGCGTGGCCCTCAAGCTGGTGCAGTCGCTCTGCACGCGGACGGGAAAGTCGGCGTGGCTGCCGGCGTTCGTGAAGATCGCGTCGATCGGCACGCTCGCCGACGTGGTCCCGCTGGTGGGGGAGAACCGCATCATCGCAAAGCTCGGGCTGCAGATGCTGACGAAGGGTCCGCACAAGGTCGGGTTGCGCGCGCTGCTCGAGGCCGCGGGACTCAATGGCAAGACGATCGACAGCTACCACATCGGGTTCATGGTGGCGCCGCGCATCAACGCCGCCGGGCGCATGAGCACGCCGGACATCGCGACCAGGCTGTTGCTGGCGTCCGACGAGGGGATGGCCGAAGAAGCGAAAGCGCTCGCGGAACAACTCGAGGCGGAGAACACCAAGCGCCGGCAGGAAGATCAGGACATCCTCGCCAAGGCGAAGAAGATCGTCGAAACCGATCCCGAGATTGGGTCGAGGAGCGTGCTGGTTGTCGCCGGTGAAGGCTGGCACCGCGGCGTGATCGGCATCGTCGCCTCGAAGCTGGTCGACGCGTTCTATCGTCCGGCAATCGTGCTGTCGATCGACGGCGACATCGCGCACGGATCCTGCCGCAGCATCACCGGCTTCAACATGCTCGAGTGCCTGGAATCGTGTGCGCCGCTGATGAAGCGCTTCGGCGGGCACAAGGCCGCGGCCGGGTTGCAGCTCGAGACGTCGCGCATCAAGGAATTCCGCGCCGCCGTGAACGAGCACGCCGATGCGATCCTCGGCCCCGACGATCTCCGACCCTCGCTCTGGCTCGACGGCCCGCTCGCGTTTCACGACATCAACGAGCGGGTCATGTCGGAATTCGCGGCGCTCGCGCCGTTCGGGCCGGGCAATCCGCGGCCGAAGTTCCACACCAACGGCGTCGCCATCGTCGACGGCCCGCGCTTGCTGAAGGAGCGGCATCTCAAGATGAGCGTGAAGCAGAACGGCCGCGTCCTGCGCGCGATCCAATGGAACGCCGCCGAGCGCGAGCCGAACCTCACCGCCAAGAAAGACGGCGTCGAGATCGCCTACACGATCGAAGAGAACGAATACCAGGGCACGAAGTACGTCGAGCTACGGCTCGAAGATTTCAGGTGATGTGCCGTCTCTTGCCGCCGCCATCATCGCCTCGATTGCCGGGTGGCTGCTCGACGCGATCGTCTCGAACTTCCTCGGCCTCACCGGCCGCGTCATGGTCGGCATCGTCGTCACGACGTATGTTTACGTGTACGCGCGGAACTGGCTGCGCGACTTGAAGGGCTGAGGCCAGGGAAGGCTCAGAGCAAACACCAGGGCCGCAGAAGGCACAGAAGGCGCAGAGCAAATTCTTCATCGGCCCGTTCGCCTCACCATCGCAAGAATTGCGACATCGGCGTCTACGAAATCCCTTTGGGGGCCAAGTTTCGCGCGATCGCCTCGGGTACCCGGATTGCTCGAAAAGCAGTCCATGTTCAGCATCCCACCATCGTCACAAGACCCAAGAACCTTCGCGATCATTGGCGCGGCATACGAAGTTCATCGTGTCCTCGGCACCGGCTTCCTCGAGATCTTCTACAAAGACGCTCTCGAGATTGAATTGACCGAGCGCCAAATTCCATTTCAGCGCGAACCGCCGTGCTCCGTTGAATACAAAGGTAGACAGCTGCGACGTGATTATCATGTCGACTTCATCTGCTTCGACGAAATCGTCCTCGAGATCAAGGCACGTTCCGTGACCGGGCCCGCGGACCACGCGCAGGTCATCAGCTACCTGGCGTCGACACGGAAGCGATGCGGCCTCCTTCTGAACTTTGGAACCTCGAAACTCGAACACAAGCGCTTCATCTGGGGACCCCGAACCCCGATGTGATGTCTGTGCATTCTGAGCCTTCTGTGGCCCTGGCGTTTGAATCTGAGCCTTCTGTGCCTTCTGTGGCCCTGGTGATCAAGAAGGTTGGTACAATCTGAGGCGTGACGCCCTGGCAGAAACGCGCACGGCTCGTGATGGCTTTCGTCGCCATCGGCGTCATCGGCGTCGTCGCCTACACCTTGCGGCCGCGCGAAACGGTGGCGCCGCCGGCCAAGATCCCAAACATCGATCCGAACGCATTGGCCGAGACCCGCGGCGGCGATGCCATCCAACTCAAAGGCGACAAACGCAACCTGCGCGTCGAGTTCGAGCGCCAGACCACGAGCAAGGAAGGCGAGAACAAGCTCCACGGCGTGAAGATCTCCGTCGAAAACCGCGAGGGCAGGAACTACGTCGTCACCGGCAAGGAAGCGTTCATCGGACAGCAGAACAGCTCGTTCGACGTCCATGGTGACGTCAAGCTCGAGACCAGCGACGGCCTGGTCGCCGAGAGCCAGCAAGCCACCTACGTAGATGCGGAGAAAATCGTGCGCGTGCCGGGCGCCGTGAAATTCAAGCGCGGGCGCATGAGCGGGTCGGGCGTCGGGTTCACCTACGACGAGCAGCGCGACGTCATGGAGATTCTCGACAAGGCCGATGTGAAGTTCGCGGCCGAGGGCACTGCCGGGGCGATGGCCTTCACGTCCGGGACCTATGCCTACGCGCGTCGCGATCGCTACATGCGACTGGCGAATACGCTGCACATCGATCGCGAAGGGCAGCAGATCGACGCCACCGAGTCGACGGTGCGGCTGTTCCCCGATCGCGATGAGCCGGATTACCTCGAGCTGCGCGGCGGTTCGAAAATCACCGGCGGTCCGAAGGACAAGGCGATGAAGTCGATGGCCGCGACCGACATCAACATCGACTACGCGGATGACGGCCGCACGATGCAAAACGCGACCCTGGCCGGCAACGCCGAGATCGAGCTCGCGCCGAAGCAGGGCACGGCGGGGCAGAAGCTGGCCGGCAACTTCATGGAGATCGGCCTCGAGCCCGACGGCAGCGTCCGCAGCGTCTCGACGCGCGACAACGTCACCGCGACGATCCCGGCAACCAAGGACACCGCGGCGAGGACCATCAAGTCGACCGCGATGACCGCCGCCGGCAACGCCCAGGGCCTGAACCGCATGACGTTCAGCGAAGGCGTCGAGTATCGCGAGGCCGCGGCGAAGACCCAGGGTGCGCGGATCGCCAAGGCGAAGTCGCTCGAGGCGAGCCTGGATCCCGCGCTTGGAACGCTCCAGGATGCGCATTTCAGCGGCAATTTCGATTTCACTGACGGCCCGATGCGCGCGCTGAGCAACGATGCGCGTTACAACGTGACTGCCGGAACACTGGCGTTGTCGGGCAAGGAAATC
>Ga0207428_10006650_pt1 | contig 10615 bp, 8 predicted proteins | sample RhiMethybrSRZTD1_FD_187600 | JGI IMG/M metagenome (GOLD analysis project Ga0207428, IMG submission 187600) | Populus rhizosphere microbial communities from Tennessee, USA - Rhizosphere MetaG P. TD hybrid SRZTD1 (SPAdes) (version 3) | ecosystem: Host-associated > Plants > Roots > Rhizosphere >... | reverse complement strand
CGGAGCAGCGACAGAGTATGTATGACGCCCAGCGCGAGGCCGAACAGAAGCGCATCGAGTTGGAGAAGACCAAAGCGCACGCCGACAACCAGAAGGGCTTGATGGAGGCGACGGTCGGCGTCGAAATCTCCAGCCGTCGCGCCGAACAGCGCAAGGCCGAGGCCGAAGGCGAAGCGAGCTACATTCTGCAAACCGGCAAGGCCGAGGCCGAGAAGATGCGATTGATCGGCGAGGCGCAGGGCGTGGCTTATCGCGAACAGGTCAACGCGCTCGGCCCGCAGGGTGTCGCGCTGGTCGAAACGCTGAAGGTGATCGGCGAAAAAGGCGTGCGCATCACTCCTGATGTGATGGCCACCGGCGGCGCCGAAGGCGCGGGCGGCGGCCTGGGCACGCTGCTCCTGCTCAATCTGTTTCGCGATCAAATGAAGGTCGGGCAGAACGCCGAGTCGCAGGTGAACGGCTCGGTGAAGCAGTGGTAATAAATAGCCATAGAGCGCACCGCAGGACACGGAGGACATAGTTATTTCTCTGTGTTCTGCGGCGCCCTCTGTGGCTAAGACGTCATTTCACTCTTAAAAGCTTTAACGCCGCGTTCTGAAAGGCGCGGCGTTTACTATTAGGCGTTGCGGGCAGAAAGAACCAGGTCAGGATTCTGATCGGGCGCGGCAGAGGGGCGGGCGCGTTTTGTCCTTCCTGCGACGGGAAGAACCGCGACAGCGCCTCTCGCGGGTTCTCTCGCAAATCGTCCAGGGCCGCCACCTGATGCACACAGGAGATGGAGCAATACGGCGCGCACGATTTGACGGCTTTCGATTCGCGTTCGAGGTCTTCGCGGGAGTAAGAGTCGAGCGGAATGGCCGGATGACCGCGCTGCTGCGAACAGTAGTGAACCAGGCCGTCCTCGCAAATGTAGAGGTAGCGGCCCCCCGCGCGACAATGCCACTGGTTCGGCAAACCGCGAACCAGATTCTTCTGAAACTGGTTGTAGTAATCGAAAGAGAAAAAGGAGTTCCGCCGGGAATTCAAGATTTCGTCGTAGATGCGCCGCTGCGGCGGCTTGAGCGGCTGTAACTGGCCGGAGTGATCATGAAGGACTCCCACCGTTCCCTTGAAGCCGAGTTCCTGCGCGCGGCGCGCGACAGTCAGCGCGTCTTCGGGTCGGCGGATCGAACTCCCTAACACCGAATTGATCGTGACATCGAACTCGGCGCGGTCGGCCAACAGACGAAGTTTCTGATCCAGGACCTTGAGACTCTTCTTCGAGACGTCGTCAGGGTTGACGTTGTCGATGCTGATTTGAAGGTAATCGAGTCCGGCCCGGTTCAAACGCTTTACGCGCTCGGCGGTGAGCAAATAGCCGTTGGTGATCAGCGTGGCGATGATGTTAGCGCCGCGTATGCGCTCGACGAGGGTTTCCAATTCGGGGTGCAGCAGCGGCTCGCCGCCGCTGAAGGTGATGGCCAGCGTTCCGAGCGCGGCTAGCCGGTCTATGCGACGCGACATCTCTTCAACAGGCACAGGCTCGGAGGTTTTGTCGTATTCGTTGCAATAAGCGCAGGAGAGATTGCAGCGGCGGACGGGGATGATTTGCGCCAGTATCGGGCGATGTGGAGATTTCAGCGCCGCCGCAACCATTCGCGCTTCACGATAGCGGCGGTTTATCGCTCGGGTCTTCCTCCTCAAACGCAAAAAAAACGTCCCGGTCATAAGTCAAAGTCGCGGCGTGACTAGTCCGATCTGGTCCTGATACTTGCCCGCCCGGTCGGCGTAAGAAGTTTCGCAGTCTTCGTCGGATTCGAAGAAAGTCACCTGCGCTATGCCTTCATTGGCGTAGACGCGTATCGGCAGGTCGGCGGAGTTTGAAAATTCGAGCACCAGCCGTCCGCGCCATCCCGGCTCCAGCGGCGTCGCGTTCACGATCAACCCGCAACGCGCGAAAGTTGATTTTCCGAGGCACAAGCCTATTACATTTCGCGGCATGTTGAACGTTTCGACCGTCACGCCCAGGGCGTAGGAATGTGGCGGCAGGAGCCAGTATTGCGATCCGTCATCGGAGACGCGCAACGGAGCTTCGACAAGCGAGTTCTCGTCGAATTTTTTCGGATCGATCTCGGCGCTGGCGATGGGCGAAAAGACGCGGAATCCGTCCGGCGCGAGTCGCAGATCATAGCCGTATGAGGACACTCCCGCCGAGATGATGCGGCGCCCTTCGACTTCGCGCACGAGTCTCGGTTCGAACGGCTTGATCATTCCGATCTCGCGGCACATCTTCAAAATCCAGCGATCTGATTTGACGCTCACGTATCAAAGCTCTCCTTTTTATCGAGTGATTGGCGCGAAGTCTATCAGACCAGGCGACATTGAGACAGCGGGAACCGCGGATTTTTACGGATGCGGCGGATCAACACAGATATCTGCGACAATCCGTAGCGTCAGCGCAAATCCGCGGTTGCTACCGCTCTGATCTCGCGCGTCTCGATTTTACAGGCGCATCGGTTCTCTCCGTCTTCGGCTCTTGCGGCGACTCTTCATTACGTCCCAGAATTCTGTAAAAGGAATCGCGGACGTGTTCGAGCCGGTATTCGCGTTTGATCATCTCAAGTCCCACGGCTTCGCGGCTTATTTCGCGCGCGCCCTTCTGCCAAAGCTCCGGGTCGAAGTCCACGTACACTTTGCGGCCCGCGTAAAAGAAATCCTGTATCGCCTCGCCGAGTTTGTCGTCGGGCCAGCCCGACCCGGGAGCTATGGTCAGCCAATAGGGCCGCGCCTTGACGCCCGCCAGGAAATGGATCAGCGGCGTGCGAGCGCCGACGATGAACGCGGAATTCCAGGGGAGGTCTGTTATCTTCGCGACGTAATCGCGCGCGGCTCTCGCCCCCCACTGCTGGTCGTAAAGTTCTTTGGCCATGTGGTTGTAAGAGCCTTTGGTCAAAACAATCAGGCCCACCAGCAAAGGCGCCGCCCACACGCGATGACGCCTGATCAACTCGGCCAGACACCATCCGCAGGCGGCGGCGAGCCCCAGGAGGCCAGTCAAAAGGTATCGCGGATTGACCGCCAGGTCGTGATTGGCAAGGAGCGCCAGGTTTGCGGCGAGCCCCAGGAGGCCGAGGGCCGCGAGCGCGCGCAGCCGCGGCCTCGACCACAACCAGACGACGGCGAGCGGCGTAATGACCAGGACGATAACCGAGCAATTGAATGCGTAATCGGCGAAGAACCACAGATTGGCGCTCGTCACCGGATGGATTCTACGTTCGGCGGCGCTCAGTCGATACCATTTGACGACCTCGCCCCAGTAAAGGTCGTCGTACAGTTTCCAAAAGATTATCCCCACGAACGCGCAAACGACGGCGAGTAGGAGGGCGACGAATCCGGTCCTCCAACGCCCCCTGTAGATTCGCGCCGCGACCGGGATGAATGGAAAATAGAAGACCGCGAATTCGCGAATGTTCGCGCTCAACCCCAGCAAAGCGGCGGCCGCAAGAAATCGCCCGGTCTTGCCGGTCCGCAAACTTCGCGCCATCCACCACAACGACCAACTGAGCGCCAGCAATCCCGGAACCTCGCTCATCGCGCGCCCGCTGTAGATGATGTAATAAGGCGATAATGACACGATCAGCGCGCCGAAAAACGATGCGAGCCTGCTCGCCGTCAACTCCTTGCACAAAGCGTAGACGCCGATTACTCCCGCGCCGGCTTGCGCGATCACGCCGTAGCGGAGCGCCAGGTAGGCCTTTTCGGGAGACAGGCCAGCCCACGTGTGAGCCAGTTCCCACAAGCCCGAGTTGTAGCCGAGGAAGAGCGCGCGGCCCAGCCCCAGAGTCGACGGTTTATGTTGAACGACGTGGACCGTGTAATCGAATCCGTCCCAATCGGAGATGAACGGATCCTGCAAGCGCCAGGCGAGCGCCCACGAGAGGCAGGCCAGCGGCAGCCAGATATAAACGTCACTTTTCCAGTCGTGTGAATTAACCTTGAGGCGCGTAATACCCTCTGCGATGTCGAACCTTCAGATCCTTGGCGTTTCGATTTACCACCCGAATTTCCAGTTTGCGAAAGCCACCGTCGGTGGTTTCGTTCTTCGGCTCGTAGGCGAGCAGATATTGTTGGCGCAGGTCCTGCTCCAATTGCGTGAACGCCTTGTCCAGCTCGCGGGCGTCTTTCGGGAAGACGGCGCGCCCGCCGGTCGATTCGGAGAGTTTTTTGAGCACACCCTCATTGACGCCGCCCATACCGGGATCGCCGATGCCGATCGAATAGATCACCACCTCGGAGCGCAAGGATTCGTTGATCGCCTCGTCCAGCTTCATACGGCTGGTGGTGTCCTCGCCGTCGGTGAGAATGATGATCGTCTTGCGACCCGGCTCTCTGGCCAACATGTCGGCGGAGGTGGCGACGACTGAATCGTAGAGCGAAGTCCCGCCCTGCCGCGACCCACCGTTGATCGGCGGAGTCGCGCCGCCGTATACGCTGACCGGGGGCGCCGCGATGAATGCGATATCCTCGAGCGCCTTGCGGACGCGCTTCGGGTTCGAGGTCAGCTCTTGCATGACGGTCGCCTCGCCCTCGAATTTGATCACGGCGACGGTGTCTTTGCCGGTGCGCACAACCGCATCGACGAAACGCCCGCCGGAGTCCTTCAAATACTGCAATGTGAACTGCTCGCTGCCGCTGACATCGACCAGAATCGCCATCGTTAATGGCAGGTCGAGTTCGCGCTTGAAGGTGAAAATATCCTGGGGCTGGCCGTTTTCGAGGACCTGGATGTCTTCCTGTTTCAGATCGTTGAGGTAGCGGTTCTGTTTGTCCTGAACGCTGAAGAGCACGTTTACGAGCTTGGCGCCGAACTTGAGCGTAAGATCGTCTTCTTTCTGCTGTGGCTGCTGTGGCTGCTGTGGCTGCTGTTTCTGCTGCTGTGATTTTTTCTGATCCTGTTTGGCGCCTTGCCCATCCGATTGCCCTTTGGTTTGTTGGGCGTCGGCGCGAAGTTGAGGCGTGAACGCGTATGAGAGCGCCAGCGCCATCATCGCGAATATGGCGAGGCCCCAGACGCTAGTTTTAATCTTCATCTCACTTCTCCTAATGTAGTTATAGGGCTTGTGGGGCCAATAGGAAATCCTATTGGCCCCACAAGCCCTATAAGTCCATTCACTGATTGGCGCTCGTCACGCCGCGCGGAATCGCCTTGTAGCCTGTTTTGGTCCTTACCCTCAGTCCCTTGTGGTTCGGAAGTTTCACCTCGATCCGGCGTTCTTTGCCGTCGTAATTATTGTTGGTCGGCTCGTAAGCGATTATGTATTGGTTGCGCAGCTCCCGCGTAATTTGGGTGAGACTTTTTTCCAACTCGATCACCTCGGCGGTGAAGAAAGCGCGCCCGCCGGTCTCCTCCGCCAGTTTCTTGAGGTCCTTGTCTTCCTTGCGGTCTACCATCCCGGCCTGTACGCCGAAGAACCCTCCGGCCTTCGTGCTGATCACATAGACGGTGGTTTCGGAACGCTGGGCGATGTCAATCGCTTCTTGCAAAGTGCGATTGCTTTCGGTGTCCTCGCCGTCTGTGATGACCACCATCACGCGTCGGCGACCGCTTGTGGCGGCCGACATCATCTTTTCTTCGCAAACGCTGTAGATCGCGTCATACATCTTGGTCGCGCCCTGCGCCTTGATCTTGTCAATCGCCTTGGTCAGCAAATCCAGGCGGTTGGTCAAATCCTGATGGAGTTCGACCTGCGAGTCGAAAGTCGCGAACAATGCGCGGTCTCGGCGCGTTTGGAGCACCGTTTCGAGGAATGAATAAGCCGCGTCCTTCTCGAACTTCAGTTTCGGTTTGACGCTGTTCGAGGTGTCCATCAGCATCGCGACGTCGAGCGGCAGGTTGCTCTGGGGGCTGAACGAAATGATGGTCTGCGGAACTTTGTCTTCGGTAATTTGGAAGTCGGCCTGCTTCAGGTCAACTTCGAAACGGCCGTTCTTGTCAGAGACTGTAACCGGCAGACTCACGTTTGTAATTATATCTCTGATCTGCCCTGGATTAAGTGGGTCCTGACCTCCGTCATTTGCGGTTTTGTTCTTGGCGCCCTGCTTCTGTTGGGGTTTGGGTTGTTGCGCATCCACGGTCCAAAGGCCGAAGAGCGACGCGAAGACGGCGAGCAGGCATCCGTTGAGCCAACGACGCTTTTTCATAATTCGTAACTTCCTCCAAATCAGCGAGTGTGATTTTCCACCGCAGCGTACAGTAAAGAACGGTAAATGAATCCGGATTTGCGAGATTATAGTTTGCGTCGAAGGCGACAGTAAAGCGGCTCCACCTGGGGAGTGGGGAATGGGGAATGGGGAATGCGATCCGCAGCGTCTCATCTCCCCACTCGCCATTCCCCACCCCCCATTTCCTATGGGTGGAAAGTCGCCGCGTTTTGACTTATTCTAACTGCGCGTTTGAGGCTGTACCCACTCCACTTCTTCCCTAAACGCCTGCGACGCGGTGTTGAGGTCCTGAGACTTTCCGTAATCATTGCGGGGAGGAGAGCAGAAATCTTTTGGAGGAAGTTTTTCCGTGCAATCAATTCTAAACGCTAAACCTGTCGATCAGATCGGACAATCCGGACAGGGCCAGGCAGGGGTTGCGCCGACGAGATCGCGCGATGAAGAGGAAGATCTGGCCCTGACGGGCGCGCGCGTGTGGTTGTTGCGCGCGGCGGTGCTGATCGGCGGCGCAGCGGTGATGGTGGTCGAGATTTTAGGCTCGCGCGTTCTGGCGCCGAAATTCGGGACCACGCTTCACGTATGGAGCGCGCTGATTACAGTGACGTTGGCGGCGCTGGCCGTGGGCTACGCGGTCGGGGGGCGGGTGGCCGATCGCCGCCCCGGCCTGGGGGCGCTGATGACCGTCATGGCTTGCGCCGGGGGGACGCTGCTGCTTTCAGATTTGACCGCGCGGCCCGTGTTGGGCGCGGCTTATGACGCGGGTATGGTCAGCGGGACGTTTATGGCCGCGACCCTGCTCTTCCTCCCGACACTCTTCCTGCTCGGAATGCTCTCTCCGATGGCAGTGCGCGCGGCGGCCAATCATCAGCGCCTGGGCGCTAGCGTCGGCAATCTTTACGCGCTTTCGACTGTGGGCTCGGTCGCGGGCAGCCTTCTGGTCTCACTCTTGTTGATTCCGAATATGACGGTTCACGCCGCCTTCATTTCGACCGCCGTCGCCCTGGCGATCGTGCCCATCTTATACCTGATCGTCGCGTTCAGGAGAAAGGCGGCCCTGGCGCTTTTTGTGGGTCTGGCCCTCAGCGGCGCCGGCGTGAAATGGGTGGGCGCGGTGGCCGACCGCGAAGTGTTTTATAAGGACGAATTCTACCCGGTGACCGCGCGCATCCCGTCGGCCTACGGAGACCTGGTTGTGAGCGACCGCGATGGCGTGCGCTACCTGTTTCTGAACGGCGTGCAGCAGGGTTCGATGATCGGCGACGTCTCTTACGCCAAATACGCTTACGGTCTGGAGCGGTTGGCGACCGTCAAGGGCATTCCGAAAACGGTTCTGATCTGGGGCCTGGGCCCGGGAGTATACGCGCGCGCAATGGCCGAAGCCGGATCGAAGGTGACGGTAATCGAGATAGACCCGATGTCGGAAATAATCGCGCGCGAATATTTCGGCTTGCCCGCTTCAGTCAGAGTGATAATCGGGGACGCGCGCACCGAGACGTCCAGGCTGACCGAAAAATATGACGTGATCGTGCTCGACGCCTTCAGCGGCGATTCGCCGCCGTTCCACCTGCTTACGCGCGAGGCCTTCGCCGATTTGAAAAGGCGTCTGGCGCCCGACGGCCTGGTGGTGGCCAACATCGTCGGAGGGGTCTCCGGCGAAGCCTCCCGCGTCGCCTCATCGATCGTGGCGACGATGGAAAGCGTATTCGGAAATACGCAGGTCTTCTCGCCGAACTGGCTGCTGTCGGGCAAGAAGCGGAAATTCGTTTCGACCATGTTTCTGCTCAGCGGCGACGTCCCCGAAAACCTGGCGGAAAGCGCCGCGCCGTTCACGATGAAGACCTCAGAGGAGGTCGAGCGAACCGGCTACATCAAAGCCGTCTTAGAGTCGCGGCTCGAATTGCCGCGCGACCGGGCCGTGATTTTGACCGACGATTACGCCCCACTCGAAGCCTGGTCTGACGCGGCCGTGGAGGCAATGCGTTAATGAATCCCAGTCTTGAGTTGAACTCAGAATGAAGTCCAACCACAGGTAGCACGGGGACCACGGGGATGAAATTGGTAAGATGACCTGCCGAACTTCTCTTCCATAAAGTCTTTTCCCTTTTTCCACGTGTCCCCCGTGGTCCCCGTGGTTCTTTTTCTCAACCCAAAGCTGGGGTTAACATAATTATTGTGAAGACTAAAATCACAGAGTCTCCATCAATCGCCGCGCGCTTCATCCAGCGCGGCGAAGTTGTCGCGTTCCCGACCGAGACCGTTTATGGTTTGGGCGCGAACATCTTCAACGAAGAAGCCGTCAATAAAATATTCATCGCGAAAGAGCGTCCCGCCGACAACCCGTTGATCGCGCACATCTTCGATCTCATTCAACTCGAACAGCTCACGAGTGGAATCCCGGAGACCGCCTCGAAACTGATCAAGGCTTTCTTCCCGGGGCCGTTGACGCTGATCCTGCCCAAGAACGAAAGGATCCCGTCCGTGGCGACGGCGGGGTTGAAGACCATCGGCGTTCGTATGCCGAAGGACCTGATCGCGCGGCAATTTCTGCGCGCCTGCGGCGTCCCCGTCGTCGCCCCTTCGGCGAATCTCTCGGGCCGGCCAAGCCCCACAACGTGGCAGGCGGTCAGGGCGGACCTGGGTGGCCGCATCAGTTGCATCCTCAAAGGCGATCGGACGAAAATCGGGTTGGAATCTACAGTGGTCGATTGCTCCTCAGAAACGCCGGTAATTTTGCGCGCCGGCGCCGTCACGCTCGAAGAGTTGTCGGAAGTGATCCCGCAGACCAGAATATCCAAAGTATCGGGCGAGGCCGACTTCGCCGCTCCGAAAAGCCCGGGGATGAAGCACCGCCATTACGCCCCAAGAGCGAAAGTCATCCTTGCTCCATTTCCTCAATACACTGTCCCCACGAACGCGTCGGCCTACATCGGGCTCAAAGCGCCGCCTAAGTCCGCAATGTTCGGGCGAATCCTCATTTGCAAAGACGTCGAGGAGTATGCGCGTGAATTATTCAATTTTTTCCGCGAATGCGACGAGGGCGCCGTCGAGACCATTTTCTGCCAAACGGTCGATGAAGAGGGATTGGGTTTGGCCCTGATGGACCGTATCAGACGGGCCGCCCAGAGTTAATTCCGTGTAGTGTCAGGCAAAAATCTATCGGCGCGACGTTTCGCCTGATTGACCCTTTCCAAAAACGCGCAGTAAAATCCCTGCTTACTTCCCACGCTGTTTTAATGGAGAAATATCTATGAACATTCAGGAGATTGAAAAGCTGCTCGGTGAGGAAGGGCAGGCTTTGCTGAAGCACGAATGCAAGACGATCTCGAAAGACCTCCTGCATTTACCCGGCCCCGATATCGTCGACCGCGTCTGGGTCGGTTCGGATCGCCATGCGGCGGTGTTGCGCAGCCTGCAATCGCTTTTCAACACGGGGCGGCTCGCCGGGACCGGCTATGTTTCGATACTGCCAGTCGACCAGGGCATCGAGCATTCGGCCGGCGCGAGCTTCGCGAAAAATCCGATCTACTTCGATTCTGAAAACATCGTCAAACTGGCGATCGAGGGAGGGTGTAACGCCGTGGCTTCGACGCTCGGCGTGCTCGGTTCGTGCGCCCGCAAATACGCGCACAAAATCCCCTTCATCGTCAAAATCAATCATAACGAATTCCTGACTTACCCGAACAAATTCGACCAGGTGATGTTCGGCAGCGTCGATCAGGCCTTCGATATGGGCGCGGTCGGCGTCGGCGCGACGATCTATTTCGGCTCGGACGAATCGACGCGCCAGTTGCAGGAGGTCTCGCAGGCCTTCCAGCACGCGCACGAATTGGGGATGTTCACAGTGCTCTGGTGTTACCTGCGCAATTCGGCGTTCAAGACCAAGGAGAAGGATTATCACGTCGCGGCCGATCTGACCGGACAGGCTAACCATCTTGGCGTGACCATAGAAGCCGACATCATCAAACAGAAGCTCCCGCTCAATAACGGCGGCTACAAGGCGCTGGCGACCAAGGAGAATCCCTACGGCAAGAGCGACGACAGGGTTTACAGCGAGCTGACCTCGGACAACCCGATCGACCTGACCCGTTATCAGGTGGCCAATTGTTTCATGGGCCGCGCCGGTCTTATCAACTCCGGCGGCGAATCGAAGGGTCAGAGCGACATGGCCGAAGCGGTGTTGACCGCTGTGGTCAATAAACGCGCGGGCGGAATGGGACTGATCTCGGGCCGCAAGGCCTTCCAGCGCCCGATGAACGAGGGCGTGCGGATTCTGAACGCGATTCAGGACGTTTACCTGACCAAAGAGATCACCGTCGCATAATTCACCTGACAATCCGCATAAATCCGCCTTCAATGGAACGCGGATGACGCGGATACAACGGATTCACGCCGATCTCTTTAAGTTCTTATCCGC
>Ga0207428_10006645_pt1 | contig 10621 bp, 9 predicted proteins | sample RhiMethybrSRZTD1_FD_187600 | JGI IMG/M metagenome (GOLD analysis project Ga0207428, IMG submission 187600) | Populus rhizosphere microbial communities from Tennessee, USA - Rhizosphere MetaG P. TD hybrid SRZTD1 (SPAdes) (version 3) | ecosystem: Host-associated > Plants > Roots > Rhizosphere >... | reverse complement strand
ACATCCCCATCTGGCCGATTGAGACATTGTCTCCGTCCTACTATTCGGGGATCGACCTCCGGCGACCGGGTTGGAGGGGTTGGCTGAACAGGTTCCAGCATCGTCCGGGCTTCCCGCTTGGCGTTCATCCGCGGAGTCGTGCATTAGCACTTCTTTGGAGACGTGCCCGCAATGACCATGATCGTCATATCGGAAAGCCCGGCCTCGCAGAGCTCCGTGATGGCCTCAAGTCGCGGTCGTGGAAGCGCAGCACCTTCAGCCCGGCCTTCGTTGTCAAGTGCCGCCATGCTGACCGGCCCTTCATGGGGCTTCGTGGGGACAATCACGCCACATTGATAGGCAGGCAAGACAACAAAGCGAGTGGCTGACCTGCACTGTTCGCCATTCTGCGCCGGCGATGATGGTTTTCAGCCATCCGCACCACGCAGACTAAACGCAGTAAGCGACTGCAGACCAACAACTCGGCGTTTGGCGCGTAGTCTGCGTTGGGAGAAGCGTGATATGATGCGGATCATGAAGGCGATCAAAGTGCAGTGGATTATCTGTCAGGCATTGGGTCTGATTTGTGGCTCACTTCTGGCTTGCGGCCTTGTGGTTGCACAACAGTCAGCGCCTACCGAGCAAGCTACCGAACAACTCCTATCAACGGAACAGTTGAACACTCTGGTTGCGCCCGTTGCCTTGTATCCGGATGCTTTGCTCAGCCAAGTGCTAGTCGCGGCTACCTATCCGCTGGAGATCGTCGAGGTAGGGCAGTGGCTCAAGCGAAATAGCACTCTACAGGGTTCCACGCTGGTAGATGCAGCGCGCGAACAGAAATGGGATCCCAGTATCCAGGCCCTCGTGGTCTTCCCTGATGTGATCAAACGTTTGAACGCCGACATACGCTGGACCACCGATCTCGGTAACGCATTCCTCTCACAGCAGGCAGATGTAATGAATGCAGTGCAGCGGATGCGGGCCCAAGCTATGGCGGCTGGCAAACTGCAATCCAATGCCCAGGACACCGTCACGACCGAGAAGCAAGGGGACCGATCGGTAATTGAGATCCAACCAGCCAACCCCGAGGTAGTCTACGTCCCTCACTACGATCCCGCGTATATCTGGGGACCACCCCTCTACGGTTATTATCCCGCTTGGGATTACCCGTATGTCGGTTTTGGATTCGGATTCGGCCCGGGGATTTATATTGGACGCTCTTTCGGGGGCCTTTATTGGGGTGGTTGGGGGTGGGGGCCGAACTGGTATCAGTGCTCGATCTATCAGAACCGTTACTTTTTCAATCATTACGGTTACGGCGGGCACGGATATCGATATGGCGCAGCCTGGACTCACAATCCCGGCCATCGGCAGGGAGTCCATTATCCGAATAGTGCGCTCAATCAACGCTACAGCGGAGTTTCAATGGCGCGAGGAGGATCGAGTTTCTCGCGGTTTGGCGGGCAATCCTACGCGTCTCGGCAGTACAACACGGCGCCCCGAGCCAACCAAGCCAGCTCGCGACGTTATAGCCAGTCGGGGTTTTCCAGCCAAGGTGCACAACGCAGCTACAGCTCTACTTCGGCCTATAATGGAAGCAGAGCATACCGCGCGAGTCCTTCCTACAGCGGAGGCTACGGCGGAAACCGTTCCGTATACAGCGATCGTTTCAGTCCGTCCCTTGGCAGCAGCAGCCGATACCGCACGAGTCCTTCCTACAGCGGAAGCGACGGCGGAAACCGTTCCGTATACAGCGATCGCTTCAGCCCGTCCTTTGGCAGCAGCAGCCGATACCGCGCTAGTCCTTCTTATAGCGGCGGCTATGGCGGAAACCCTTCCGTACGCACCTATCAATCCATCCCGTCCCATGGCAGCAGCGGCGGATACCGCGTGAGTCCCTCCTCCGGCGGAAACAGCTCCGTGCCCGGCTATCGCTCCGGCCCGTCATACGCAGGAAGAGGCGGAGTTCAGTCCACCCAATCTTTTGGCGGCGGGGGCTCGATCCGCTCGGGCGGCGGCTTCCGCGGTGGTCGCGGTCGTAGATAACGACTCCCGCCTGTGGGGGTAGCTCTCAGTCCTTCATTGAGGATTGTCAGGGAGTGCCAAAGACAATCAGTTCCTCTGCTGACTTTGGGTGGGCGCCGCGATCGCAAAGGAAAAACTTGTGTCTCGCGCCTGAGGATTGGAGTCTCACCCTGTAACCCCCAAGGGCTACAGCGCAATCGGTCTCACTCGCTCACATAGCCCGAGTTGAACTTCGGCGCAGAGGGTTGGGAAGGTTCAAATCTTCTCACCCCGACCAAAAGCTCCAATGGTTTACCTTTCATCTTCTTCCATTTCCTACGGATGCCACACTTACTGCTCGCCCATGTATCCCAAGCCGAAAAATGAAATTTCCTGCCAGTGTCTTCAGACGGTGACACGCTAACTTTGACGCTACAACGGACGCGGAGAAAAGGTCCGGCTACAAGGCATTGACGCTCCAGAGAAAGGCCTCCCTTCACCAACCGCGCTGAATAGTTTGTCTCAGACCTTTGCTTTGCTAAAGAATTCGAAGTGGAGACCAAAGGCCAAAATCGATATCAACCCCCGGTCGCTTAAGGGATACCGGATAGCGGAGTTCTCAATCATGAAATGGTCAAGGCTGGTTTCGCTTTTGCTATGCATCGAAGGATGCCACATTGGATGGGTTCGAATTTCAGGCTAGAGAAGCGAGGCCGGACTTTCGGCTCCACGTGACTCATCAGTGGACGGGTAAAGGGGGACGGAGGGCATTCCACGAAAACATCAAACGAATGCCATTTCCTGAAATCTGACACCAACCAGATTCCTATTGTTGTCAAAGGGTGTGACGTGACGAACTTCGGATTGAATTTGAAGGACCTGCTGCTCACGCAGAATGGAAATCACCAGGGGCGTTGAAGGATACAACCCTTGCTCCAAAAGTATTCCCATTCCTTCTGTGCTCCCATTTAGGGTTTCGGCGGAACGGCTGAAATAGTGGCCGTCCTTGCCCATTCCACTGACCGTGACTGGCATCCTGACTTCAAATCGTGGTTCCCGACGTACGATGGTTCGACAATCAATATTCATGAGGGAAGAAACTCCAGATCGGTTCCCTATTCATTTCGGCATGTGTGAACCAAAGAATTAGCGAGGTAGACAAAACCTGATTTCGACATTTCGCTAAAAGTCCAATTCGGATGTCTGGGGGGAGGTTTTTGAGAGCGGGGACTTTGTGAGCCTCGTGCATGAAGAACCAATGCCCAGAAAAAGAGCTCTAAGCAATCGAACAGCGGGTAAGATTTTTCAGGTTTGGTCTAAGCAGAGATTTCGGTGAGGAGATTCGGACGGATCCGTCGACGCTGGCCGGTACTCACCAGAAAGTAGGCTCGCCTTAAAAACTGGTGACAACCCCTTGGAGGACCATAGAACCACCGATGTTGTCATCGGAATGGTATTACTCGGCTTGAACTGCCCTGAGAGATGTGCGAGAGGACTGGTTACGGTAGAAGCTTCAGAGTAGCAGGATCCCCGAGGGCCAATTACGTGCCGGAATATGTCAAGGAGGTATTCAGGGGAATCAACTCAATGAAGGACGGACAAGCAGACGTCAGAGCTTCATCCGAATCGCGCACGGAAATCGCGAGAAAAGTTTCGGCCCACTTCAACGTCAGAGCCGTCCGACAAGCGGAGCAGGTAGTGACCACCCGCCAGCGCGTGTAGCTCACGGGCATGTCTGAGCTGGACAATGGTCTGCCGGTGAACGCGGCAAAAACTTTCAGAATCGAGTCGCTCTTCGAGCTCTTTCAACGTGACGTTCAGCATGAAGCGTCCATTGGCGGTGCGCGCAAAGACCAACTTGTCTTCCGCTTCAAAACAGATCACGTCTTGCACCTGAACGATCAGATGCTTCGCACCCGAACGGGCCAGTAGCCGCTCCAACGGCCGGTGCTCACGACGTGCGCGGTCCAGCCGGCTGCGCGACAGCTCTGCCGAAAGCAGCGCGAGTCGTTGGAGACACTCACCGAGCCGGTCTTTTGTCACCGGCTTCAGCAGATAGTCTAAGGCATGCACTTCGAACGCCCGAATCGCGTACTGATCGTAGGCAGTCGTGAAAACGATGAGTGGCCAGCTCGCGCGCGGAAGAGAATCGAGTAGCTGGAAACCATTCAGGCCTGGCATCTCAATATCGAGAAAGCCGAGGTCCGGGCTCAGAGACTCGATAGTGGAAACCGCCGAAATCCCATCAGCGGCCTCGCCCACAATCTCTATCTGGTCGGCATGCGCCGCCAACAGTCGTCGCAACCGCGCTCGGGCGTCGGCCTCGTCGTCCACAATGATAGCCCGTCGCTTCAATCTGAGACCTCCTTGACCGTAACCGGAGAAGTCGTGGCACCAACTCCTTCAACTGGCAGGACCAGGGTTGCGCGGGTTCCCTTGGGATCGCGAGCCTCCATCACCAGTTCGGCTCCCGGACCGTAGCATCGGGAAAGCCGCTCCCTGACGTTGTTCAATCCCACGCCGAACCCTGCTCTTGAAGACCGCGCAGAGATACCTACGCCACTGTCCTCAACCTGCAACACCAGCCTGCTGCTGTTGTGCACTTTGGCATCGATCCACAAATCACCGCCTTCTGGAGAAGGCCCAATCCCGTGGCGGACTGCGTTCTCCACCAGCGGTTGGAGTAGCATCGGGACAATGCGCACCTTAGCCGCAATAGGATCCAGATTCCAATGATGCCGCAGACGCTCCCCGAAGCGAGTGCATTCGATATCGAGATAGGCTTGCAGAAATCGCACCTCCTCTTCGAGGCTTACCCACTCGCGCCGTGTGGACTCCAGAACGTATCGAAAGACCTCAGCCAGCTGTTCCGTCACCCGCTCGGCGCGCTCGGGATTGTCCTGAATCAGATTGGCCAAGACGTTTAGCGTATTAAAAAGAAAATGGGGATTAATCTGGGCCTGCAGCGCCCGCATCTCGGCCCTGGCAGTCAGTTCGCGAAGCTTGTGCTGCTCTATGAGCCGACGTCTCTCATTGTCCTGCCCATGCAACCATTCCTGTTGTGCTGCCAGCAGCAGCGCGGCAGATCGGGCTAGCCGAAGTTGGCGACTCATATAGGCCCGTTTGCCTACTCGTGGGCCAAGCGTCAGCCACGACGGAACAGAGCCCTTGATCTCGAAGCGGTGCTTGGCGTCAGCTCGGGACACGACTTCAATCGCAACCCACTCTGCCTCCAGGTCGCGCTCCAGGATGCTCTCTGCCTGTGACGTGAAACTGTCCAGCTCGGTTAAGGCCCGTAAGGCATTTCCCAAGCGTTCCTCCTGCTGTTCGATCGTCTCTTGATAGCCGAGCAGCCGTCGCTCTACCTCACGTGAGAGTGGTTCCTTCGCGAACGCCAACGCAAGGGCCACGGCAACCAGCCAGAGCACTTGGAGTTCAGAAGGCAGCAGGGACGAAGCAGATACAGCCGCAACGAACCCCATCACTACCGCCAAACCGGTCACGGCTTCCCGGATGTAAACATCCATGAAAGGAAACTGGTAATAGCGGTAGGCCAAGTAGATCGAGAAGGGCACGGTACCCATCATTGCGGCCAGGCCGAGGTATTTGCCCAGTTCCTCGAACCCGACGAGTGCAGTGGACAGGTACAGTCCCATCAGGACTGCCGAAACTCCGGACGCGACAAGCCCCGCGCGTCGTACTCGTACGAGCGGCGACGACAGCCCATCTCTTTTCCGCTGAAGTCCCTGGATCGTGAAGAGTACAAAGAAGGCCAGCATCAGCGTCAGAGTGATCCGTGCGGCAACCCTGAAATGCACTGGAGAAGCAAACCATCCGGTCCCCTCTGCAATTAGAGACGACAACCCCACCACCATCCAGGGCCAGAGCAGATAGCGCAGCGCCTTCACAGCCTTCACCAGCCGCCAGTGCGGTGGCCGACCACAAGGCATCAAGTTCGTCACCTGGTAACTGAACATCACTGGAAACGCGTTCAGAGTTCCCCACGAGACGAGATTTCCCAGCTTCGACGGCAACGATGGATAGCCGAGACCTATCGTCGCGAGCAGCCCACAGACGAAGTTGCTGAACTGCCAGGCGAAACAGAGCCCGAGAGACAGCAGACCTTGTCGGGCCTCGGCTCGCACTCTTCCTTGCGTCGCTCGTAGGTGCCGGCGGACCAGCACAGCCTGCGAGCCATGCACCAGCGACGCAGATAAGAAGGCGATGAGTTCAAGTTCTCGAAAAGTCATGAGAAGTGAAGTAACTCCGTACTCAACCCAGAAAGGGAACGTGCTATTTGAATTAGCGGCTGGGAAGTTCAAAGTACAATGATAGTGTGGAACACGGTCGAGACCCAAGCAAGAGACACGTAAGAAGAACGCCAAAGCCACGGTCGGCGGCAAGTACAAGTAAACGGTTCACCCTATCCCGCAACCCAGCATGCGTTCACTTGATCTCACATTTTCGCGACAAACAGCTTGTGCCTACTCTAAGCGCACTGCGATTCGCGTGCTCGGACCCGCGACCTGAAAGCGCGCATCCCCGAAACTCGGTGGGCCCAAGACTCCACGGGCGTTGTTTGAGAACCCGTAAGGCTCCAGCGGTATCCCAAGTAAATTGCTGTCCAGCTTTCCATTGCTGTTCCGGTCGTGATAGACAGCCAGAGCGTAGGCTCCTGGAGGCAGCCCGTTAACCTGCCAATGTCCACGAGATTGTTCAATCGCGACGATACCAGCCTTGACCGGGCTATGCAGGAAGGCCTTTTCAGAATCAAACAGAGCTACGCGTACCTGCCCTTCGGTGGACTTCAACCCAGTAATGTCCACCCTCAACTCACCTTCGGTCGCAGCCTGTACTCGGGAAGGGCCTAGACTTGCAGTTTCTAGCCCTCCTGCCCTCGCACCTGCTTTCACTGAGGACTGAGCTCTCTCCGAAATCCGCAGGTGGCACGTGTTGCAGCTGCCTAGCCCGGCTTGCCCAAGTAATTCATTGAAGGTCTGATCTGAACCATTCAGGCGCTTTTGGATAAGATCTTGCAGCAGCATGCGGCCTGCTTTCGCTCCCGCCTCGGAAGGCAACGGAACAGCCAAGGCTGCTTTGAAAGCTGCCTGCGCTTTGGCAACGTCGCCTCGGAGAAGATAGGCTTCACCCACGAACGTCTTTGAGCCTACTTCGGCATGCGGGGCGTAGTGGGACTCGATTCCTTCAAAAGCGTGGCTGGCAAACTCCAGATCCTCAGCCGGGTCGTAATTTCCCATTCCAGACCGAGCCTGTGACGGAAGTCCCAAAGCTGTCAGACTCCGGCTGAAACGGCCGTTCAGGTTGTTGGGGTCGGTCCTGTTGCACCGATTCATCTCCTCGATTCCCTTACGAAACTTTTCCGGGTCCTTGCCCTGACTCAGGATTGTCAATACCGACCCGTGGAACGCGAGGGCGTCATGCTTGGGATTGAGTTCGAGGATCTGCGCAAATGTACGTTCCGCTTTCTCAGCTGACGACAGGTTATTGTGCGTTATGGCGTCGTAGAAGTAAGCGCGGCCTAGAGTGAAGAGATTGTAGGTGTCAGTAGGGGCTGTAGCTGCAGCTTGCTCCAGTTGGCGCACAGCCAGCTGGAACTTGGTCTGATCGCCAGCGAGCACCTCAAGGAATGTAAGCCAGCCTTGCTTGGCCACATCTGCTGGCTGGTCCCCAGCTGCCCGACTGGGCGAGAACGCGATTGTCCCGAGCGCGAGAGTGCCGACTATCAACGCGCCGATTCGGATTGATTGTCTGTTCCGCATAATTCCTCCTTGTACGACAAGTTTTGCAGAGGACCATAGCGCGGGACGATTCGGCCGGCAGCCGGATACGGACGAAGCGCAAGAAAATCCGACAAAACGCATCGAAAGCCCGACAAGCTGATAACAACCACGACACCGCCAGATGCAGTCCGTTACTCTTTCCAGATACACCTATTTCGTGTCGCACCTGATCTATATGCGGATAAACGTTGAGTGCTGTTAGGGGTTGGATAACCGGATTAAAATAAGTTTAGGTTTCGGCCGTTGAGCCCTGTGGCCGTTCAGAGTGCGCGTTTTCCTGATCTAGATCGAAGCCCAAGGTCCAGCTTTTCTCGGTTTCCCGTTAGGACGGTCATCGGTTTACTGGCATCATCGCGGAAGGGGTATCCTGGCGCCGCTGTCCAAATCGCTCGGGTTCGAACGTCATTGTAGTGGCGGCGTATCGTGCTCGCCCAAAACCCAAGAGGAGGATTCCTATGCGATACATTCTCATGGATTATGTGAACGAATCCGGCTGGCCCGCACTGACGCGGGCCGAGCAGGAACATTGGCTGGGAGCCTACAGAGCCTACATGGAGGCAATGGCGAAGGCGGGGGTTCTGAAGAGCAGCAGCGGACTGCAGCCCACCGCGTCGGCCACGACTGTGCGAGTCGCAAATGGCAAGACCCAGGTGCTCGACGGCCCCTATGCCGACTCGAAAGAGCAACTGGGTGGCTTTCATATCATCGATGTCGCCGATCTTGACGCCGCGATCTCGTGGGCGGCCCGGTCCCCGACCGCCCTTCACGGTGTCGTTGAGGTGCGTCCGGTTATGGAGGGTACCCTGCTGACCAGGGACCTGAGCGAGTTCATCAAGCCTGCGTGAGTTCCCAATCACCATGGAGTTGGGAGTTTTCTTGTCAGCCGTGACAAACCAAGGAGAAGAAATATGCGGAAGCTAGTCGTTTTCAATCATGTGTCGCTGGATGGTTACTTTGTAGACTCGACCGGCAGTATGAGCTGGGCCAAGGCAGGTACCAAGGATGCGGAGTGGAACGCATTTGTGGCAGAGAATGCAAAAGGCGACAGCCCGCTATTGTTCGGGAGGGTCACCTATGAGCTCATGGCGAGCTTTTGGCCGACGCCGATGGCGGACCAACATGATCCTATTGTGGCCGAGCGGATGAATAAGCTGCAGAAAGTCGTGTTTTCGAGGACGCTTGGTAAGGCATCGTGGAGCAACACAAGGCTTGTGAAGGGCGACATGGTTGCGGAAATACGAAAGATGAAGAAAGAGCCTGGTGAGGACATGGTGATTTTGGGGAGCGGCAGCATTGTTTCGCAATTGGCACAGGAAGGGTTGATCGATGCCTACCAGGTCGTGGTGAACCCCACCATTCTGGGCCAGGGACGGACAATGTTCGAGGGCGTCAAAGAGAAACTCAACCTGAAGCTGACAAAGACGCGAACCTTCGGCAATGGGAATGTCTTCCTCTGCTACGAGCCGGCGGCCTGAAATCTTTGCCTATTCTCCCTGGGGTCTGATGAAATGAAACTATGACTTCAAGAAAGGCCCGATCTGAAAACATCACCGAATATATCAACGCCGCCCCAAGAAAGTCTCGGAAGAAACTGCGTGAAATGCGTGCGTGTATTCGCGCAGCTGCACCCGGAGCCAAGGAAAGCCTGAAGTGGGGGATGCCGGCTTTCTCCTATCAGAGGATCCTGGTCACGTTTGCGGCGTTCAAACATCACATCGGCTTCTATCCCACGCCGTCAGCAGTGAAAGCCTTCGCGAAGGATCTTTCGAAATTTGTCACGGCCGATGCATCGATCCAGTTCCCGCTGGAGAAGCCCCTACCGCTGTCTCTGATTCGCAAGATCACGCGGTTCCGCGTACGCGAGAGCATCGAGGAAGACAAGAAATGGAGAACGTAACGGAAACCATGCCGCGCAAAGAGGCCGAAGCTCCGGGTAAACGTATGAACTCCCGCAAAGGCGACTCGCAGGCGAGCAGCACCGCAGAGGCAGTTGCACGTCGTAGCTACGGCAAGCTCGTCGCTTTTGTAGCGGCGGGCACGCGGGATGTCGCCGCTGCTGAGGACGCCCTGTCAGAGGCCTTCGTTTCGGCGCTGGCAGATTGGCCGCAGCACGGCTGTCCGGCGAACCCGGAAGCGTGGCTGCTGACGGTCGCGCGTCGCAAGGTGATCGATGCCGCGCGCCGAAGCTCCAATGCTGATGCTGCGACGGGGGATTTGCAGCTCCTGGCAGAGGAGTCGGAATCAGCGGTGGACGCGGTAATTCTGGACCGTCGTCTCGCACTGATGTTCGCCTGCGCGCACCCTGCCATAGAGTCTGCCATTCGCGCCCCGTTGATTCTGCAAGTGGTCCTAGGTCTGGATGCAAAGGCCATCGCCTCGGCCTTTCTCATGTCTCCCGCGGCCATGGGCAAGCGACTTGTCCGTGCCAAGGACAAGATCCGGCAGGCCGGCATTCCGTTCAGGGTCCCGGAGCGCGAGGAGCTTCCCGGCCGGCTCGACACCGTGTTGGACGCCATTTACGCCGCCTTCGCGGAAGGTTGGACCGACCCTGGCGGAACCGACGCCGCCCGCCGTGACCTCACAGAGGAGGCGTTCTTCCTGGCCAGGTTGGTAGCCGAGCTGCTTCCCGAGGAGCCGGAGACGTTGGGCCTGCTGGCACTCATGCTTCACGCGGAAGCCCGCCGCCGCGCGCGGCGCAACGCGGGCGGCGAATACGTGCCGCTTGCCGAGCAAGATCAGGCGTTCTGGGATTCCCAAATGATCTTTGAGGCCGAGGCGTTGCTGCGGAGGGCCGGCGCTTTGGGTTCCCTCGGTCGCTATCAGTTAGAAGCGGCGTT
>Ga0207428_10006643_pt1 | contig 10623 bp, 12 predicted proteins | sample RhiMethybrSRZTD1_FD_187600 | JGI IMG/M metagenome (GOLD analysis project Ga0207428, IMG submission 187600) | Populus rhizosphere microbial communities from Tennessee, USA - Rhizosphere MetaG P. TD hybrid SRZTD1 (SPAdes) (version 3) | ecosystem: Host-associated > Plants > Roots > Rhizosphere >... | reverse complement strand
CATTGTCCAGGCCTGCCAGCCGTGGGCGCATCAGATCGAGCTGCTGCAGACCATTCCCGGGGTGGGGGAGAAGGTGGCGCAGGTGATCATTGCCGAGACCGGTGGCGACATGTCGCGGTTTCCGACCGCCGCCCATTTGGCCGCCTGGGCCGGTTTGGCTCCGGCGATGAACGAGTCCGCCGGCAGACAGAGCCCGGCCGGGAAGCGGCACGGCAACAAATGGTTGACCGCGATGCTGGTCGAGGCCGCCGGATCGGTCGGGCGGATGCACGGCAAGAACTACCTGGCCGCCCAGCACGCCCGGTTGATGAAACGACGCGGGATGGGCCGAGCCCAGGTCGCGGTCGCGCACTCAATGTTGGTGTCGGCCTACTGGATGCTGAAACGCGACGAGCCCTACCACGACCTGGGCGCCGACTGGCACCGACGACGCAGCGAGGAAGCGCACACCCGTCGGCTTGTCGCTCAGCTCGAACGCCTCGGCCACACGGTGATCATCGACCCAGCCGCCTAAACACTGCTCTCTCCCAAGCGTCGAGTCGCTGGCCCGACGCTGCCGCAGCCTGCCCTGTGGTCGGGTATTCACGGGTCTGTGTGGCACATCGGATCTTGAAATCGGTTGGGGTACGTGACGCAGCTCCAGATCGTCTGGCATGGCCGCTCAATGCCTGGTCTGTGGCTTGGGTCTGGTGAGGCTCTTTAGCGAGGAGATGTCGAGTGACGAGTCATCGGTCGATGAGGCAAGTGGCGCGGCGGTCGGCGTTGGATGCCCAGGCAGCACTGCGCAAGGAAACGTGCCGACAGGGAACGCCGGCTCGAAGGTCTTGGTCGCCGTGCTGACCGCGCTCGGTGAACGCGACGGAGCGGTCCGCGACACGGAGAGGCGCGCCGGGGATGCGCTGCAGACAATGACCTCAGAGGAGGGCCTGTCGCTGCGGCAGGCGGTTGAGTGGTGGGGCAGTGGCGCCCTTACGGGTGCGGGAGGTGTCTCGGCTACGGCAACTCGCGCGCGACCCGCCAGGCGGCAGCGGCCGATGAGCGCCCGACACATGCACCGTCTGGCCATTCGAACACAGCGATCAGGCGGCCACCCTGGTCGGCGCTGCGGCCGCGGCGCTCTGCATCCAGCTGGACGGCCGTGGGAAGATGATGCGTTCACCGAACGGGCGATGCTCACGGCATGATCAGAGCCACTCAGCGGCACGAAATCCGGGCTGGACACGATTCCCCTGGGCTTCGTTGAGCTTCTCACTCGAAGATTGCGTTGTCTCCGGCTCATTGACTCCCGGCACGGCGCAGCTGCTGTCACGCATGATCGAGGCCAAGCTGGCATTCCTGATCAGCGGTGGAACCGGCTCAGGCAAGACGACACTGCGGTTAAGACATTACTAGGATGGCGGATCGCGGCAGGTTCCGGATGGCCGCAGCGCACGCTATCTGCGGCAAATCCGGGCACATGATGCCGCCCTTGTCGCGGCAGAATGGCGGCATGACCGAGCACAGCGCGGACTACACCCGCGCCCTGGACAACGCCGAGAAGATCCTCGGCTTCAGCTTGGCGCCGTTCGTCGATCCACGGCCGGCGGAACCCGCCAACGCCTACGACTTCACTCGGATCGCCACCGAGCATGCTTTCAACGATGCGTGGCCTCGCGGCGAACACCTCGACCTTCGAACTCGCGCCCTCATCTCGGTCACCATCACGGCGAGCCTCGGCGTCCTTGAGCCGCTCCGAGGTCAGCTGCGCATCGCCTTGAACAACGGTGTGACCAAGGAGGAGATCGTCGAGGCGTTCATTCAAATGGCCGTCTACGCGGGCGTTGCTCGGGCATTCGACAGCTACGCAGTGGCGCGTGAAGTCTTTGCCGAATTCGAGTAGTCGTTGGTGGGCGGGCCGGACGATAAGACCCGCTCCCGGACTTCTTAGGCTCGTCTCCGCGCGGCCATCAGGGTCGTCGGGGTCACTACTTGGCGAGCACGAGATCGTGGGCGACATCCGCACGGATCTCGGCATGAGCGGGCGTTTCCACCCGTCCGGCGGCACCACGACAGCCAAAGCGACCCTGCGGTTAAGACACTACTAGGATGGCGGATCGCGGCAGGTTCCGGATGGCCGCAGCGCACGCTATCTGCGGCATGTCCGGGCGACGCCTGGCGGCGGATGCGGTGAGCCATCGGTGCCGTGCCGGTCAGGAGTCCTCGGAGGCCAGTGCAGTGATCGCGGCGACCTCCTCGTGGGTGAGCTGGATGCGTGCGGCGGCCAGGTTCTCTCTCAAGTGCTGCACGCTCGTCGTGCCGGGTATCGGCAGCGCATTGGGCGTGCGGTGAAGCTGCCAGGCCAGAGCGATCTGCTGCGGGGTGGCGTCGTGCTTGACGGCGATCGGGCCTATGACCGCGTGGAACGGGATGCCCTCCTCCCCGCTCGGGACCTTGCCGGGGTGCCAGGGCGAAAAAACGATGCCGTGCTCCTCCGCCACCGCGCGCACGGTGGCACCGAGGCGGACGGAGACGTTGTAGTGCACCGTGACCGCGGCGATGTCCGTGATGCTCATCGCGGTGCGGAGCTGGTCGGCGCTGAGATTGGACAGGCCGATGTGGCGGATGAGCCCGTCGGCCCTCATCCCAGCCAGGCTCTCAATGGCCTCCTCGAAGGGCACGTCGGTGAACGTGGACTGGTGGAGGTAGTAGAGGTCAATGTGCTCCAGTCCGAGCCGGCGCATGCTCATGTAGGCGGCCTGACGCAGATACCACTTATTGCCGAGCGAGGTCATGTCGGTGTACTCGGGGCCACCGCGCAGGTTGCCGCCCTTGGTGGCGATCACCAGGTTCGCTGGATAGGGGTGCAGGGCCTCGCGGATCAGCTCCTCGTTGGAGTGAGGCCCGTACACGTCGGCGGTGTCGATGAACGTCACGCCTTCGGCGACGACCTCGCGCAGCAGGGCGATGCCCTTGTCGTGGTCGGGGTACTCACCCCACACCTTCGGGCCGGTGAGTTGCATCGCGCCGTAGCCGATGTTCCCGACGGTGAGGTGGCGGCCGATGGTGACGGTGCCGGGGGTCGTGGTGTCTGTACTCATGATTCCTTCTTATCCCGCACTCGTAGCCAATCCGCGTCCACCGCTCCAACTCCTGATAGTCCAGCGGCGTGCCGTTGCCGCCTTTCGTGAGGCGTGCCAGCCAGCCCCCGCGCGGAGCGAGGCGCCATCGTCGAGCTGCGTTGCGTGGCGGGTGATGGAACCGCCGCTACGGCTCGGGTGACACTGGCCCGCTCTGGTCTTCGAGCGGGACCTGGACCTGCAGCGTGGTCCCATTGCCGGCGGGGCTGGTGACCTGCAGCGTGCCGCCGAGCGCTTCGATGCGGTCGCGGAGCCCGAGCAGTCCGGACCCCTGGCCGGGGTCGGCTCCCCCGATCCCGTCGTCGCGGATCACCAACCGCAAGACCGCGTCGTGGGCGTGGAGCTCGACGGTCACGACCGACGCGCGCGCGTGCTTGGCGGCGTTGGTCAACGCCTCCGACACCACGTAGTACGCCGCCACCTCGACCGGCCCTGGCAGCCGTCGCCGCACGTGGACGTCGAGCTCGACCGGTACCGCCGAACGGCGCCGCAGCGCAGCGAGCGCCGGCCCCAGGCCGTGCTCGGACAAGATCGCGGGGTGAATGCCCTGCGCGATCTCCTGCAGCTCGTCGAACACGCTCACCAGCTCCTCGGCAACCCGCGCCAACACGCCCGCGAGCTCGCCGAGCTGCGGCGGCACGGTCGCCTGTGCCGCGCGCACCTCCAACCCGAGCGAGACGAGCCGCTGCTGGATGCCGTCGTGCAGATCGCGCTCGATCCGCCTGCGCGTCTCATCGGCGGCGGCGACGATTCGCGCGCGCGAGGCCATCAGCTCGGCGCGGCTGTCCGCGTTCGCGATCGCCGTCGCCACCAGCTCCGTGAAGGAGGCCAGGCGCGCCTCGGTGTCCGCCGGCAGCGGCTGCTCCGGCCGCGAGCGCGCGGTTATCACACCCCAGAGGCGGCCCTCGACGATGACCGGCGTCCCGACGCCTGAGCCGACCCCGCGCTCGCGGGCCGCGACACCGAGCGGTCCGGAGGCATCGGCAGGGTTGTCGATCCGGGCCGGACGGCCGGTCTCGAAAACGAGCGTGGCGATGTTGTTCCCCCCAAGGCTCCACCGGCGGCCAACGGGAACGGGGCGGACTGTCCTGCCCCAGCCGGCGACGGTGGTGATCGCCCCGCCGGGCTCGTAGCGGCCCAGGTGCGCGTGATCGGCTGAAAGCAGCCGGCCGACCTCCTCGGTGACCGCCGCGAATACCTGCTCCGACGCCACCCCACGCGCCACCAGCGTCGCGACCCGACGCAACGCCACCTGCTCCTCGGCCAGCACACGCGACCCCTGACCGCTCAACCGCGCTCGCCACCCCCTCGCGACCCCACGCCACACGCAAGAACGCCGCCACCACCGGCTCCCGCACGGGTCGCTGCGGCGGGAACCAGCCGCGTGCCGCCGCCGCGCACGGCCAACGCCGCGCGCCTGCTGCTCGCCGACGCGTCCCGGCCTCCCACAAGCACAGTTCAGCAGGCATCATCGACTCCCACAAGCGCGCAAGAACGACCGCTCATCGGCATGAGCGGGCGTTTCCATCCGTGGGGACAGTTTCTACCCGTCCGGCGTCAACGGCTCGGGCAAGACGACTCTGCTGGCCGCGCTGTTGGCGCTGGTGCCGCCACAGGAGCGGATCGTGATCGTCGAGGATCGAGGGAGCTCGCGCCCAACCATCCGCATGTCGTGCGAATCGAGGGCCGGCCTGCCAACACCGAGCTGACTGGAGCGATCAGCCTGACTGATCTGGTCCGTCAGTCGCTGCGCATGCGTCCCGACCGGCTAGTGGTCGGCGAGGTCCGTGGCGCCGAGATCTGTGACCTGTTGACGGCGATGAATACCGGCCACGAGGGCGGTTGTGGCACGGTCCACGCCAATTCCACCGCTGACATTCCCGCTCGTTTGGAGGCCCTGGCTTCGCTCGGCGGGCTTCCTCGCCCGGCATTGCACGCGCAGCTGGCCGCGGCGCTGGATGCGGTAATCCATGTAGCTCGCGATGACTCGGGTTCGCGCCGCGTGGCCGACATTGCGATCTTCGTGCGCGAGCCGCGGACCGGGCTGGTCCGCAGCGAGTGCGCCGTCCAGTTCCGCCCTAACGGCGGCAGCGTACTGGGTCCGGGTGGCCGGCAGCTGGAGCGGATGCTCGAACGTTGATCATGATCATGACGAGTCTTGGCTGCGCTGTGCTGGCTGTATTGCGGTACGCCGTCCAGCCGCGCGAAGTCTTCACGGCCGACTCGCGCCACCAGCGGCTGCCGCCGGCACAGATGTTTACGGCCAGGGCCGAACGCCGTCGCGGCGATCATGGACGATTTTGACAATCTTGATCATGCTGCTGGGCCTGATCAATGCCGCGGGCTATCTCGGAGGATCGCGGGCCGCTGTACTCGCCACCGCAGCGGTGCTGATCATGGCAACCGTTACCCGACTAGTGGCTCAATACCGACGACGAAGATCCGCCCGGCAGGCCCGAGCTGACGTCGCGCACGCGTGCACGGCCTTGGCCTCCTACCTTCGGGTCGGCCAGGTGCCATCTGCTGCGCTGCCCATTGCCGCCGCCGACTGTGATGTGCTTCGCGAGGACCAACAGGCACACACACCCTCGGCGGGCACGTGGCAGCTGTATGGCGCCAGCAGGCGCAGCGTGTCGGGCACAGAGGCCTTCTTGAGCTGGCGCGTGCCTGGCAGATCTCGATGGTGCAAGGTTTGCGACATCACGCTGCCGCGGCTCGCGACGTGCGACGGAGCGAGCGGCAGATGCTGGCTCGGGCGGTCGGTGTGCGGACGATCGAATTTTGATACATAGTCCCGCCGGTCAGGTACTACGCCACAGAGGTCGCCATAGCGATCCAACGCACAATCGCTACCACGACTCCGACTATCGTGACGACGCCGGAGACGGTAGCGAGAATCTCAGCGGGACTGGACCACAGACCGATCGCGCCGGAGAAGAAATTTCTAGGCGCCGTCTGTCCGAGGCGCAGGGTGCGCGTGTGGGCGTGGTACTGGCGGTATCGCCAGAGCAGATGCGAGTGATCATCTACTCACAGCGCTCCCACAGTTCGGTCACAGCGCGCGCACATTGCGTAATGAGACGGTACGGCATCAACCGAAAACGGCCTTACTGATCATGAAATGCTCTGCTGCCCCGCGCGAAACACGACGGAGTTTGATCACTCAACGGCGCCCAACCAAAGAAAGAAATCAGACTCCATGAAAGCCAGCAAGATCATCACACTCGGATTCGTCGCAGCATCCGCGGGTTTGATCATGGGCACGGTTGCGCTCCCCGCACAAGCGGCCTCCTTGGACCGTGTGGTCAACGTACAAATGACCAACCGGCCCAACTCCGACAAGGACGGCAACTACCGGGCGCTGAACCAACTGCTCCGTCAGATCAAGATCACCGAGAGCGCCCCCGGCGAATACAAAGTGACCGTCCGAGACGACGGTCTTCGGCGCTGGCTTTCGCTTCGTGGTCACCCTAACCTTGGGTCCGGCGCCAGTCGCAATTGCACCCCGGGCTACTCTCCATGCCTTCCCCGCGCGTCGGACTATGACTGTCGTGGCGGCTCAGGCAACGGACCCAAATACACCGGACCCGTCCGCGTCACCGGTTCCGACCCCTACCGCCTAGACGGAAACCGTAACGGCGTCGGATGCGAACGGTCGTAACGTCTCCAAAATCGAGCGAACTAACTGGCGGTCCAGCGGGTCCAGCGTGCGTGCGCAGTCATGTGTGTGGTTGCTGACCAGGTCCGGATGGCTCTAAGCCTTGCGACGTATTTGCGCCGTAAGCATCATCCTGGCCCGTCCCGGCGCTCCACCGGCGTGCGGGTGACAGGACTGGCCTCGTGCGTGCTCGTGCGCGTGCGCGCCGCGTGCGTATTGGGGTGCAGCACGCCTGACCGTCACCGAGTGCCTCGTCTTGTCCGGCGTCGGCTGAAGGTCAAGAAAATTCTGGACACCGGGGCCGAGACCATGTACACCTGCGCCGACGGCAGCGGCACCTTCAACATGCAAGAGCACATCCGCTTGGTGGCACTTCCGCCCGGAATAGACAACACAGGTCCGCTGAGCCTCCAGGGCGGAACGGGCGCATACGTCGGCCTAACCGGCCACGGTGTCGATAACGGCGTGAACGGGGTAGGCCATATCTCCGGCAACATCGTGCAGCCGTGACCTGATTGCTACACCTCCGCGTTTGCGGGTCGAGCAGTGCCATCGCAGTGGATCGAGGACCTGGGCGATTGGACATAGACCAGCTTGTGATCCGAACTCTCCGTGATCTCGAGGCTGGGCACATTCAGGTGCTCAGTGTCCTCTCAACTCCGATTCAACGGACGGCAGACTGGACCTCGGAGAGATGGCCAAGGGGCGCGGGGCGTGGGTCCGGGCGACTCGCACCAGGGAGAGCCGATAACTTGGACCAAGTCGTCATTTCTGTCGATGATGTACCGCTGCGCGTGGGTCCCAGGCCTGTTCTAGCCCTCGAGATCGCCGCATCACAGTTGGAAGGAGCAAAACAATGTCTGGTGAGGAGAACAGGGCACTAGTTGGGCGGCTGGCCGACGAGGTTTTAACCCAACACAACCTCGCAGCCCTCGATGACATCTTCCATGCCGACTATGTGGAGAACGAACCCCCGCCAGGAATGGGCCCAGGCCTTGTCGGGCTTCGAGAGTGGCTAGCGATGTGGATCGAGGCATTTCCCGATGGGCGATGGGGGCTTGAGGAGCAGATCGCGGACGAAGACAAAGTGTGGAGTCGCTGGACGTGGCAAGGTACGAACCGAGGACCGTTCCTAGGTATTCCGGCTACTGACAGAGAGGTCACGGTCGGCGCGTGGACGATAGATCGGTTTGCGGACGGAAAGATTGCAGAGAGCAGACTCATCATGAATGGATTGGGGCTGATGCAGCAACTCGGCGTTGTTCCCCCGCCAGCCTGAGTTGAAGCTTGTCCTAACTGGCCACAGCGGTGAGGATCAATGCTGACGTCGCCAGTAGTCACCGTGTCTTTTAGCCCGGTCCTCTGTAGCTACCTAACTAATGCCTCTGCCTCTTGCGCGCCGCGTGCGCGTCGCATGCGTATTGGGGTTTCGCAGCCTCCGGAAAAAATTTCTGGGCTCTGGGTCCGCGTGACCCAAAATTTCGATGTTTCTGATCCGACGGAGGCCGGTGCCTCGCCTCAGTCACAGTAGTAGTGGCAGGATGCACCAGTCACCGACGCCTAGCCGCACCTGGATGCCTGATCATGATCGACCACATTGTCTATGCGGTGCCGCGCCGCCTGGCAGAGACGGTCGCGTGGTTCGCCGGTCTCACAGGGGCGCAGCCGGCGCGCGGCGGCAGTCATCAGGGAATGGGGACCGCGAATTTCCTCATCGACCTGGGCGCCGGTGCCTATCTGGAGATCATCGGCCCGGACCCGGACCAGCCACAGCCAGCCGACGGGCGGTGGTTCGGAATCGACCAGCTCACCGCCCCCCGCATCGTCACCTGGGCCATCCGTACCGCCGACATCGACGGCTCAGTAGCTACAGCGCGAGCCCTGGGCTACGACCCCGGCCAGCCCACAGCCATGTCCCGGCGGACCGACGCAGGAGACCTCTTGCAGTGGCGGCTCACGCCACCGCAAACCGACCGCAACGACGGACTCGTGCCGTTCCTGATCGACTGGGGCAGCACCCCACACCCAACAAGCCGTGACCTACCCCGCACGCGACTAACCTCCTGGACCGGCATCCACCCGACTCCGGGCAGCCTTCAAGGGCCTCTCGCCGCGCTCGGATGCCAACTCGACATCACGCCAGGTGACCGCTCAGCATTGACCGCCGTGATCGAAGGACACCACGGACTCATCACACTGACCTAATCATGGAGACCGGTGACCGATAAGGAGGTCGCAAGGAACATGGGCTTCTGTCTGCGGCGGCATGGATTTCTGGGAACTCGCCGTCCGTGACGTATAGCGCGCACCCATTTCGAGCAGGCAGCTGCCCTGAGAAGTCGCGTTGACGACTTAGAGCAAAAGATCCGCCTCGCCGCTGGGTGTTCTGGCGGCGGCGGTGATGCTTCTGCCGTATTTGGCGTGGTGGCCTTCCCAGGAGAAAGCGTGAGCAGGGATGACGGCCCGGTATTCAGCCGAGCCGTCCTCTGCTGCCAGCACGAAGGTGAAACTCGCCACCGATGGAACTCAGACCGGAGGCTTATCGCCGATGACCGGCTGCTTGATGATGAGGGTGTCGGCGGCACCCAGTCCGTCACCGTCCACACCTACGCCACTGATCCGGATGTAGCTGACGCCTGGGCGGTTCAGCGGGTTCCTCGGGTTAAAGGTGAATGGGTCGTCGGCGCCGTCGAAGCTGACATCCTGAATCTTGACAGTAGTCAGGTCCTTGTAACCGTCGTAGACCCGCACCCGACCATCGATGCCCTGCTGATCAAAGTCCACACCCTTGGCGTTGATGCTGAGGCTGTGCAGGGTGACGAGAATGTCTCCGTAGCTGTCCTTATAGGTCTCACCCCAGGTGCCCTTGATCACGAAGACCTGGCCCCCGTCGTCGGTGACCTCATAGGTGAACGTGACGTTGGTGTTCAGCGCGGTGCCCGGGATCTCCGAGGCGCCTGCGGCGTGGGCTGGGGTGCTGAGGGTGAACGCCAGGCCTACGGACAGGGCCGCGGCGCTGATGATCTTGAGTGCTCGCTTGAGCATGTGGTTCCTCCCGAGTGGGTTAGGGCCAGATTTCTGTGCGTACGTTACACGTGGTTCACCGCTGGGGTGGGCGATCGAAAAGGGTCTAGATGCCGTGAGCGAGGGCGCGAAGCAGTGGGCCAGGCGGAAGAGGCAGAGACAGCTTGAGAAGGACTCAGCCGCAGCCGTAAGGCAGAAGAGGCACTTGATCGAGCCGAGCGCTACAGCCGCAGCAAAACGAGCGAACACTCAAGCCGGCAATCGTCCAGATCACCTGGCCCATGGCACCCACGGTTGTGCCCCCCGCCAGGTACAGCGACGCCGCGGCCACGCTTACGCGATCTCAGAGACCTTTACTGGATGCCATCGAACTAACGAGTTGGGACAACCTACTCAAGATTGCCGAGAGCTGGTTCATTGTCTCCCTGTCTCGCTGATCCATCCTCTGGAAGGCATCGTCTAGCGCGGCGCGCTTGCGGCGTGCCTCTTCGATGAGGCCAGCTGCTTGATCTAGCTCCAGCCGCAACCTGTGGCGTCCCTTGACGAATTCAGCCCGGTCTTCAATCTGATTGTCACCAAGCGGAAATTGCGACTCGGAACTGGCCATTGGATCCAGCTGATCATCTCCAAACTGGAGTCCTTCTGAAAATGACATGTTCGCCGCTTCCTTCTCGCCGGAGATCGGGCACCCCTGCCCCCATCTCCCGGCTCAAGGAAACCAGCAAATGACTACAGCACCCAGTTCCTGCTAGACGACAGACGGGCCTCGTGCGTGCACGCGCGTGTGCGCCTACGTGCGTATTGGGGTCGGATGTGCGCTGGGCA
>Ga0207428_10006641_pt1 | contig 10626 bp, 9 predicted proteins | sample RhiMethybrSRZTD1_FD_187600 | JGI IMG/M metagenome (GOLD analysis project Ga0207428, IMG submission 187600) | Populus rhizosphere microbial communities from Tennessee, USA - Rhizosphere MetaG P. TD hybrid SRZTD1 (SPAdes) (version 3) | ecosystem: Host-associated > Plants > Roots > Rhizosphere >... | reverse complement strand
CAGCGCTCGCAGGCGCGGGCAAACGTCTCGGCCGCGAGCTCCTCGGCGGTTCCTCTGTCTCCGGTCAGGTACACGAGATAGGCGTGGACGTCGTCGAGGTGGCGCTCGGCCGCCTCTGCGAATTCCGCTTTCACGGCGTCTATACGTCGCCGCTTGCCCATCACGTCACATCATGCGGCGCGCACCGCCTCCTCGTACACCCGATCGCGGGAAAAGCGCTCCAGCTCGTCGCTGAGCAGGTCCGCCGGGTCGGGCGGGTCTCCGGGCGGGAAGGGAGCCGGCTCGCCGTCGACGTCGACCCCTTCGAGCCGCTTCGCCTCCTGGTGCTCGAGCTCCACGTCGTGCCCGAGCCGCGAGCGCAACCACCCTGCGAGCAGGCACGCCTGCGCCCTCGTACCTTTCACCTTGATCCGCTTCACTCCGCCGATCCCTGGCCAGAGCGACGCGAGCTGCGGACGCCAGCGGCTCGTCCTCGCCCAGGCGATGTCCGAGACCACGACCCGGTCGAAGAGATCCGCAAAGCGCGCATAGGGCTCGGGCAGGCCTGGCCATTCCGTCGAGTCGACGATCAGGCGGTCGACGACGTCCACCAGCTGCTCGAACGGCGACTCGCCGAACGGCGGCACTCCGCGCCAGCGCAGGAACACCGGCAGGTCGGGCAGCAGCAGCGGCTGCACGATGCTCGCGGGCGCCTCCGCGCGCGAGCCGCAGAGCCGCAGCCGAATCGTCTCGACCGCCACCTGCCGCGCCTCGCCCGCCGAGAAGGTGTCGACCTCGACATTCGCCTCGAGCGCGTCCTCCGCCTCGGGGTCCGGCACGAGCACGATCGTCCGCGAGGGGTGCCGCTCCGCCAGCCCGGCGAGCACGTCCTCGGCCATCTCGACCCACTCCCCAGGCACCCAGGCGATGTGCGTCATCACGCTCGTCCGCTGGAACGGGGCGCCGCTCTCGTCCTTGCACCGGAGCCGCGCGAGCTCGCGGTCGATCTCCGGGATGGACGCTAGTGCCGTCGCCACGTCCGGCCGTCCCGCCGCAGAAGCTCGTCGGCGACGTGCGGCCCCCACGTGCCCGCAGCGTAGTTCGGGAACGAGGGGCGGTCGCGTGACCAGCCCGCGACGATCGCGTCCACGAGCGACCACTGCTCCTCGACCTCGTCCGCGCGCGTGAACAGCGTCGCGTCGCCCAGGAAGCAGTCGAGCAGCAGCCGCTCGTACGCCTCGGGAATCCCGGTGCGGAAGACGCCGCCGTAGAGGAAGTCCATGTGCACCGTCCGCAGCGTCATCCCCTGGCCCGGAACCTTGGCCGCGAACTCCAGCGAGACGCCCTCGTCCGGCTGGATGTGGCAGACGAGCACGTTCGGTCGCAGGCCGTCCTCGGTGATCTCGAAGGGCGGGTGCGGGGCGCGCTTGAACTCGATCGCGATCGTGGTCTCGCGCCGAGCCAGCCGCTTTCCGGCCCGTATGTAGAAGGGCGTGTCGGCCCAGCGCCAGTTGTCGACGTAGAGCTGGGCGGCGACGTACGTCTCCGTCATCGAGTCCGGCGCGACGCCGTCCTCCTCGCGGTAGCCGGGCACCTCCTGGCCCTCGACGTAGCCGCGTCCGTACTGCCCGCGGACGACGTGCCTCGGGCCGGGCGTGTGCAGCGCGCGGAGCACCTTCACCTTCTCGTTGCGAACCGAGTCGGCGGTGAAGTCGATCGGCGGCTCCATCGCGGTCAGCGCGACGAGCTGCAGCAGGTGGTTCTGGAAGACGTCGCGGATCGCGCCGGCGCGCTCGTAGAAGCCGGCGCGCCCTTCGATCCCGATTGTCTCGGCGACCGTGATCTGGATGTGGTCGACGAACTGCCGGTTCCAGATCGGCTCGAAGATCCCGTTTGCGAAGCGCAGGGCGAGCAGGTTCTGGACCGTCTCCTTGCCGAGGTAATGGTCGATGCGGAAGATCTCCTCCTCGGCGAACGAGCGCCGGATCTGCTCGTTCAGCTCGCGTGCGGAGGCGAGGTCGCGGCCGAACGGCTTCTCCACGATCAGCCGCGTCCAGCCCTCGGTCGAGCGCCGCTCGCCGATCTCGCGCGCGAGCATCGAGATCGCGTCCGGCGGGACGGCGAGGTAGTAGACCCGGTTGCCGGCCGTGCCGCGCTTCTCGTCGAGCTCGGTGAGGGCCGTGACCACGCGGTCCTCGCCGCCCTCGTCCGCGAAGTCGGTGGAGACGTAGCGCATCCCCTCGGCGAGCCACTCCCAGACGTCCTCGCGGAACTCGTCCCGGCCGAACTCCTGCACGGCGTGCTTCATCCGGTCTCGGAACTCGTAGTCGGACTCCTCGCTGCGGGAGACGCCGACGACACCGAACTTCTCGGGGAGCAGCCGCCGCAGCGCGAGCGAGTAGAGCGCCGGGAAGAGCTTGCGCCGGGTCAGGTCGCCGGAGGCGCCGAAGATGACGAGTGCGCAGGGCTCCGGCGTGCGCTGCAGCCGCAGGCCCTCGAGCAGCGGGTTCTCGAGCTGCTGCTCTGGCTGAGCGGTCTCGGTCATGCCTCCGGGCTCTTCTCGAGGTGCCCGCCGAACGCCTTGCGCATCGCCGAGAGGACGCGGTTGCCCCAGTCCGCCTCGCCGCGCGACGCGAAGCGGTCGAAGAGCGACGCGGCCAGCACCGGTGCCGGGACCCCCGTTTCGACCGCGGCCTGCACGGTCCAGCGCCCCTCGCCCGAGTCGCTGACGCGGCCTGCGTAGTCGTCGAGGTTCGGCGACTCGTGCAGGGCCTGCGCCGACAGGTCGAGCAGCCACGAGGAGACCACGGAGCCACGACGCCACAGCTCTGCGACGGCCGCCACGTCGAGCTCGTACTTGTAGTGGTCCGGGTCGCGGAGCGGAGTCGTCTCGGCGTCGGTTTCCTGCGCGTGCAGGCCGATGTTGGCGTGCTTCAGGACGTTCAGCCCTTCGGCGTAGGCCTGCATCAGGCCGTACTCGATCCCGTTGTGGACCATCTTCACGAAGTGGCCCGCGCCGACCGGGCCGCAGTGCAGCCAGCCCTGCTCTTCGGGCGCGGCGTCGCCGTCGCGGCCGGGCGTTCGCGTGGCCGCATCCATCCCGGGCGCAAGGGCCTCGAAGACAGGTTCCAGCCGCGCGACGGCCTCGTCGTCGCCGCCGATCATCAGGCAGAAGCCGCGCTTCAGACCGAAGACACCGCCGCTGACGCCGACGTCGACGTAGTGGAGACCCCGCCCCTGCAGGTCGCGTGAGCGGCGCAGGTCGTCGACGTAGTACGAGTTGCCGCCGTCGACGATCGTGTCGCCGTGCTCGAGGTGCGGTGCGAGCTCGGAGAGGACCGAGTCGACGATCCCGGCCGGAACCATCAACCAAACCGAGCGCGGCGCGCCGAGCTGCCGCGCGAGCTCCTCCAGTGAGGAAGCCGTCGAGTCGACGTTGGGGTCGAACGTCTTGAGCTCGTGTCCCGCCGCCTCGAGGCGCCTCGTCATGTTGGCGCCCATGCGGCCGAGGCCGACCATCCCGAGCTGCATCTAGAGGTCCTCCAGTCGAACGCGAACGATGCGGCGGTCCCGTTCCTCGAGCGAGGCGAGGTCGCCGGCCGCCTGTGAGTGGATCAGCCGCCGGAAGCCGAAGTCGCGGCCCGGAATCGGAACCTCGTCACCGGCGTCGTCCACGACCTGGACGAAGAGCCCCGTGGTCGGGCCGCCCTTGTGCAGCTGGCCGGTCGAGTGCAGGTAACGCGGGCCGAAACCGTGTGTGACCACGCAGCCGGTCTCCGCGCGGGCGCGATCGACCAGCGGATCGAGCTGGGCCTGCCGCGCGGGATCGACGAACGCCTGGATCGCGACGTAATCGCCGGGTTGCGCCTGCCCGAAGAGCTCCTCGAGCGAACCGCGTGGCTCGACGTCCGGCTCGCCGCCTGCCGCGAGCACTTCGTTGGTCTTGTCCTTCGCGGCCTGCACGTTCGGCTGGTCGAACGGGTTGATGCCGAGAATCGAGCCGGCGACGGCGGTCGCAAACTCCCAGCGGAAGAACTCCTGGCCGAGCTCGTACGGGCCTGGCAGCCGGACCTCCGGCGCCTGGCGGTCGGGCGCGTCCGCCGGCTCGCCCGGCGCAGGGATCAGCCCCTTGCCCTCCTTGCCGGTCGACTCCGCGAGCAGCTGCTCGGCCCAGAGGCCGAAGCCGCCCGTGTTCGGGTTGATGGTGATCTTGTCGCGCCCCTCGGCCCAACCGCTGCCGAGCTCCAGCCCGAGGTCGAGGCCAGGGTTCCCTACCTCGCCGTGGCACGCCTCGACCGCCTCGTCCACGCGGTCGAGGAACCGCTCGAAGTCGACCCCCATCAGCGCCGCCGGGACCATCCCGAACACCGACAGCGCCGAGTAGCGCCCGCCGATCGTCGGCTCGCCGTCGAACGTCGCGAGGAAGCTCCGTTCCCGCGCCAGCTGCTCGAGCTCCGAGCCGGGGTCGGTGATCGCGACGAAGTACTCGCCGCGCTGGCCCGAGCGCTCCCAGAACCAGTCGAGGTGACAGCGTGTCTCGAGCGTCGTGCCGGACTTGGAGGCGACGAGGAAGAGCGTGGCGTCGAAGTCGAGGCTGTCCGTGAGCCGGCGAACCGCGGCGGGGTGTGTCGTGTCGAGGACGTGGAACGCGTCGGCGCCGAACGTCCGCCTGAGCACCTCGGGAGCCAGGCTCGAGCCGCCCATGCCGAGCAGCACGAACGTGTCGATCTGGCCGGGGGCGCCGACCTCCTCGACGAACCGAAACAGGCCGTCGATCCGGCTGCGCATCCGCATCGGCTCGTCGAGCCAGCCGAGCCATTTCGCCTCGTCGCTACCGGTCCAGACGGTCGGGTCCCGCTCCCAGATCCGCGCGACGAGCTCGGCCGGGGCAATCGTGCTCACGCGGCCTCCCGCAGGAAGGGGAGCACGAGCGCGTCGAACTCGCGCGGCCGTTCCATGCTCGGCACGTGCGCGGTCGCCTCGATGCGCTCGAGGCGCGCACCTGGGATCTCGCGCAAGAGCCGCTCCGCGATCGCCTGCATGTCGGGCTGGTCCTCCTCGCCGACCAGGACGAGCGTGGGCACCTGGATCTCGCCGAGCTTCTGCGCGAGATCGTCAACGAGCAGCTCCTCCTCGTCCTCCGCAACCCCAACGGCGAGCTCGTAGGCGCGGCGCTGCATCTCGCCGACGCGGGCACGCACTTGCGGGTCGACGTCCTCCGGCCTGCGGCGCGGACCGTCCACCCAGGTGCGCAGGCTGGCCTCGACCGCCGCGTCGAGATCGCCGGCCTCGAACGCCGCCTCTTCCTCGGCCCACGCGTCACGCATCTCCTGCGACCACTCGTGGCCGGGAAGGCCCGGAGCGACGAGCACGAGCGCCGACACGAGCTCGGGCCGCGCGAGAGCGACCTCGAGGGCGACGCGGCCACCGAGCGAGACGCCGACGAGCGCCGCGCGCTCCATCCCATGCGCCTCGAGCACCTCGATCAGGTCACGCGCCTGCGCGAACGGCCCCGGTTCGAGCGGCGAGTTTCCGAACCCACGCAGGTCGGCGCGCAGCAGCCGGAACGACGGCGACCACTCCTGCCATTCGCGATCCCACATCCGGCTGTCGCAGATGCCTTCGTGCACGAGCACGACCGCCGGCCCCTCGCCGGCAACCTCTGCGAACAGCGCCACGCCGAACGCCTCAGGCGGAGACGAGTTCGCCGCGCTTGGCCTTGACGCCGTCGAGCAGTTCCCTGAACGAGTCGGCGAACTTCTCGACGCCCTCGCGCTCCAGCGTCACGACCACGTCGTCGTAGTCGACACCCGCCTCGGCGACGCGTTCGAATACCTGCCTGGCCTCGTCGATGCCCTGCTCGAGCGTGAGCGCCACCTCGCCGTGGTCCTGGAACGCGCGGATCGTCTCCTCGGGCATCGTGTTCACCGTCTCGGGCCCGATCAGATCCTCGACGTACAGCACGTCCCGGTACTCCGGATTCTTCGTCGAGGTCGAGGCCCAGAGACAGCGCTGCGTTCGCGCGCCCTTCGCGTGTAGCGCCTCCCAGCGGTCCCCGGAGAAGAGCCCCTTGTAGCGCTCGTAGGCGAGCTTCGCGTTCGCGACCGCGAGCTTGCCCTTCAGGTCGTCGGGCGCGCCGGCCTCGTCGAGCCGACGGTCGGCCTCGGTGTCCACGCGCGAGACGAAGAAGCTCGCGACCGACGCGACCCGCGTCGGGTCGCCGCCGCTCTCGACGAGTCGCTCGAGCCCGCGCAGGTACGCCTCGACGACCTCGGCGTAGCGGTCCAGCGAGAAGATGAGCGTCACGTTGATGTTGCGCCCGCGGGCGATCATCTCCTCGATCGCGGGAAGCCCTGATTTCGTGGCCGGGATCTTCACGAAGCAATTCGGCTTGTCGACGAGCTCGTGCAGCCGCTGCGCTTCGGCAATCGTCGCGTCCGTGTCGTAGGCGAGGTTCGGGTCGACCTCGATCGAGACGTAGCCGTCCTGGCCCTGGCCGCCGTCCCAGACGGGTCGTAGCAGGTCGCACGCGTTCTGCACGTCCTGGACGGCGAGCCGCAGGAAGACCTCCTTCGGGTCGTCCTCCTCGGCCAGCACCTCGCGGAACTGCTCGTCGTAGGCGTCCCCTTCGGAGATCGCCTTCTGGAAGATCGTCGGGTTCGACGTGACGCCGACGACGGCGTCCTCCTCCATCATCCGCGCGAGCTCGCCGCTCCGCAGCAGTTGACGGGAGAGAAAGTCGATCCAGACGCTTTGTCCGAGCTCTGACAGCTGGTGTAGTCGTGAGTTAGCCATATGTGGTTTCCCTTTCCATCTCCTCGATCTTCTCAAGCCTCCGCACGTAGCGCTCGGCGCCGTCGAAGCGGGCATCCAGGAACGCGCGCGTGAGGTCGGCGGCCAGCTCGGGGCCGATCACCTCCGAGCCGAGGCAGAGCACGTTCATGTCGTCGTGCTCTACGCCCTGATGCGCGGAATAGATGTCGTGGCAGATCGCAGCGCGGATTCCCGGCAGCTTGTTGGCTGCAACCGACGCGCCCACCCCGGAGCCGCAGACGAACACCGCGCGCTCGGCTTCGCCCGAGCGGATCGCCTCGCCGATCTCGCGTGCCTTGTCGGGGTAGTCGATACGCGGCTCGGGCTTGTCCGTGCCCAGGTCCACGGCCTCGTGCTCAAGTGCGGCCACAACCTCCAGCAGCCGCTCGCGGAGCTTGACGCCGCGGTGGTCAAACGCAACCGCGACTCGCATAGGACCGTTACGTTACTCCCATGAGCGACGCTGAGCGCTGGCGCGAGCTGGGGCAGCAACTGCGAGTCGACTCGATCCGCGCGGCTGCCGTCACAGGCTCCGGCCACCCGACTTCGTCGATGTCCGCGGCCGACTTGATGGCCGTGCTGATGTCGAAGTACCTCCACTACGACTTCGATCGACCCGACGACCCGCGCAACGACCACCTCATCTTCTCGAAGGGCCACGCCTCGCCGCTGCTGTACTCGATGTACAAGGCGGCCGGCGCGATCACCGACGAGGAGCTGCTCACGTTCCGGAAGTTCGGCAGCAGGCTGGAGGGCCACCCGACGCCGGAGATCCCCTGGGTCGACGTCGCCACCGGTTCGCTCGGCCAGGGACTGCCGTACGGAGTCGGCATCGCGCTCGCGGGCAAGAAGCTCGACCGGTTGCCCTACCGCGTGTGGGTGCTGCACGGCGACAGTGAGACGGCTGAAGGCTCGGTCTGGGAGGCGTTCGAGCACGCGTCGTTCTACGGCCTGGACAACCTGACGGTGATTCTCGACGTCAACCGCCTCGGCCAGCGCGGCGAGACGATGCACGGCTGGGATCTGGACTCGTACGCCAACAAAGCGCGCGCGTTCGGCTGGCATGCCGTCGAGATCGATGGCCACGACGTGGAGGCGATCGACCGCGCCTACGGGGAGGCAGCCGCCCAGCAGGGCCAGCCGACGCTGGTCGTGGCACACACGCTCAAGGGCAAAGGCGTGAAGGAGGTCGAGGACAAAGGCGGCTGGCACGGGAAGGCGCTCGACCACCCCGAGGAGTCGATCGCGGAGCTCGGCGGCGAGCGCAACATCGTCGTCGAGGTGCCGAGGCCCGAGCTCGAGGGCGAGCCGCACATCTTCGAGGTTTCCGGTCCGCTCGAGCTCCCGACGTGGCAGCACGGCGAGGAAGTCGCGACGCGGCGCGCATACGGCGACGCGTTGGCGGCGCTCGGCGCGGCGCGCGGCGACGTCGTGGCGCTCGACGGCGAGGTCTCGAACTCGACCTACGCCGAGATCTTCCGCGACGCACATCCCGACCGGTACTTCGAGATGTACATCGCGGAGCAGCAGATGGTCGCCGCGGCGGTCGGAATGCAGGTGCGCGGGTGGGTCCCGTTCGCGTCCACATTCGCCGCATTCCTCACTCGCGCGTACGACTTCATCCGCATGGCCGCGATCAGCCGCGCGAACATCCGCCTCTGCGGCTCGCACGCGGGCGTCTCGATCGGCGAGGACGGGCCGTCGCAGATGGCCCTCGAGGACCTGGCGATGATGCGCGCAGTCCACGGCTCGACCGTCCTCTATCCATCCGACCCGAACCAAACGGCCCGGCTGGTGGCCGAGATGGCCGACCGCGAGGGAATCAGCTTCATGCGCACGACCCGGGCCGCAACGCCGGTCCTCTACGACGCGAGCGACGAGTTCCAGATCGGCGGTTCGCGCGTGCTGAGGCTGGGCGACGATCTGGCGATCGTCGCTGCCGGGATCACCCTCCACGAGTCGTTGAAGGCCGCCGACAAGCTGATCGCCGAAGGCATCGACGCACGCGTGATCGACCTCTACTCGGTGAAACCGGTGGACGTCGACACGCTGCGCGCGGCGGCAGAGGCGACCGGCGGCCGGATCATCACCGTCGAGGACCACTGGTCGGAGGGCGGCATCGGCGACGCCGTGCTCGAGGCACTGGCGGACGGCGGCGAGCTGCCGCCGCAGGTCGTGCGACTGGCCGTCCGCGAGATGCCGGGCTCCGGCAAGCCGGCCGAGCTGCTCGCCGCAGCCGGGATCGACGCCGACCACATCGCCCAGGCGGCCCGCGCTCTCGTGGGCGCCGCGGTAGCCGGCTAGATCAGCCGGCGGTAGAGCTCGCGCTGCCGCGCGCGCGCGGCGGTGTAGATCTCCGTGCGCTCCGGATCCGGCTCGTGCGCTCGGCCGAGCGGCGCGGGCTCGGGCTCGATCCCGAGCCGCTCCAGCACGCGCACGGCCGCGCCGCGCGCCGAACCTTCGGCGACCCTCGAGGCCGTGACGGGGAGGCCGAGCACGTCCGCGAACAGCTGCGTCCACTCGGGGCTCGCGAGCAGCGCGTGCCCGGTCGCGACCACCTCGCGCACCTCGGGGAGCCGGTCGGCCGACTCCGCGATCCGGTAGGCGACGCCCTCGAGCCCCGCCTGCAGCAGGTCGGCGGCGTCGGTGTCGAAGGTGAGGCCGGCGATGGCGCCCGTCGCGCGTGGGTTCCAGCCCGGGCTGCGCTCGCCGCCGAGCAGCGGCAGGAACGTGAGGCCGTGACCGTCAGGCGCCCGGGCCTCCGGACCTTCCAGCCGCAGCGTGCGCTCGAGCCAGGCGTGGAGGTTCCCGCCGTCCGAGACCGCGCCGCCCTCTACCACGCGCCGCTCGTCGACGAGGTAGCAGAAGAGCCCCGGCCGCGGCTCGGGCTCGCCCTCGTGGACGATCCGCAGCGCGCCCGACGTGCCGATGTTCAGCGCCGCCCGGTCGGCGCTGGTGCACCCGGCGCCGAGGTTCGAGCAGGGCCCGTCCGCGAGCGGCGGATACGTCGTCCCGGCGGGGTCGTCGCCGAGCGGCGGCAGCAGCGCCTGGTCGACCCCGAGCTCAGCGAGGAGCTGCTCGTCCCAGCGGCGCGCGCGCAGGTCGAGCAGACCGCTTCCCGAAGCGGTGGAGAGCGTCGTGTAGAGCTCTCCGGTGAGCGCGAGGAAGAGGTAGTCGGCGAACGAGACGACGTGCCGCGCCTTCTCCAGGAGGCCCTCCGAGCGGAGCCAGCCGAGCTTCGCCGGCCAGAAGCTCGGGTGAAACACGCACCCGGTGCGTGCGTGCACCGCGCGCTCGTCGAGGCGCCCGGCGAGCTCCTCGGCCTGTGCGACCGCGCGCCGGTCCTGCCAGAGCAGCACCGGCGTCAGCGGCCGCTCGCGCTCGTCCAGCAGAAGGAGGCTGTGCATGAAGCACGAGATCCCGAGCGCCTCGTGGCCCTCACCGGCTCCTTCCAGTGCGGCCCGCGCCGCGGCGAGCAGCTCGTTCGGGTCGAATTCCGCCGAGCCGTCGCGTCCGAGGTGCGCCGAGTACGTCCGCCGCGCTCCGGGTCCGGACTCCCGCCCGCGCTCGTCGTAGGCGCAGGCGCGCAGGGAAGAACTGCCGACGTCGAGCGCGAGCACCCGCATCAGCGCGGACCCTACGCTTAGCCCTCACTCATGATTGTCACCGCTTCCAACCTGCGGAAGGAGCTCGCCGGGTCGCTGCTGTTCGAGGGCGTCTCGTTCTCGGTCGACCGGCGCCAGCGGCTCGCGCTCTCCGGCCCGAACGGCGCCGGCAAGACGACGCTGCTGCGGATGCTCGTCGGCGAGAGCGAGATCCACGGCGGCGAGCTCG
>Ga0207428_10006640_pt1 | contig 10629 bp, 5 predicted proteins | sample RhiMethybrSRZTD1_FD_187600 | JGI IMG/M metagenome (GOLD analysis project Ga0207428, IMG submission 187600) | Populus rhizosphere microbial communities from Tennessee, USA - Rhizosphere MetaG P. TD hybrid SRZTD1 (SPAdes) (version 3) | ecosystem: Host-associated > Plants > Roots > Rhizosphere >... | reverse complement strand
GCCGCGGCTAGCCGTCGACACACCGAGGCACGGAGACCCCGAGGTCGCCGCGAGTGCCGACAACGCGACGCGGCGACTACGGCTACGACGCGCCCTATGCGCTGGTGATCTTCGGCATCGTTGCCGTGGTCAGCGGCGCCCTCGCCACGATCGCCTGGTGGCGCGGAGCGACTCAGGCGGCGAGGATCGCGACAGTCTATTTCGTCATCTTCCTCGGGAGCACGGTCAGCTTCTTCTACACGACGAGACGCGGCAAGTTTCTCGAGTGGGACGCGATCCTCGATCGTGCCGGCCTGCGCGGCGACGAGCGTGTGCTCGACATGGGTTGCGGGCGCGGCGCGGTGCTGACCGCCGTCGCGAAGCGGCTGACGACCGGTCGCGTGACTGGCGTCGACATCTGGAGCACGCACGATCAGTCCGGCAACGCCAGGGAGATCGCCTTGCGCAATGCGTCGCTCGAAGGCGTCGCCGATCGGGTCATCGTCGAAACCGGCGACATGCGCGCCCTGCCGTTTTCGGATGCCAGTTTCGACGTGGTCGTCTCGAGCCTCGCCATCCACAACATCTCGTCGAACGACGACCGCCGGCAGGCCATCGCGGAAGGCTTTCGCGTGCTGAAGCCCGGAGGCCGAATGGTGATTGCGGACATCCGCGCGACGGCGATCTACGCCGACGCGCTGCGAACGCTGGGCGCGTCGAACGTGGAGCGTCGTCGGCTCGGTTGGCGGTTCTGGTGGGGCAACCCCGTCGCGGCGACGACGCTGCTCACCGCGTCGAAGGCGCCTGACTCGGCGCCGGCCCGGTAGTCGGCAACCGCGATCAATAATTCGTCAGCCCATGTCGCTGACCGCGGGCAGTCGCATCGGCCCCTATGAAGTCGCCACTCAAATCGGAGCCGGCGGAATGGGGGAGGTGTATCGGGCGACAGACACGAAACTGAAGCGCCAGGTCGCGATCAAGGTGCTGCCCGAGGCACTCGCCGCCGATCCGGAACGGCTCGCGCGATTTCAACGCGAGGCCGAAGTGCTCGCCTCGCTCAATCACCAGAACATCGCGCACCTGCACGGGCTCGAGGAGACGGATGGCGTCAGAGCCCTGGTCATGGAGCTGGTCGAAGGACCGACGCTGGCGGATCGGATCGCAGTCGGCGCGTTGCCGCTGGACGAGGCGCTGCCGATCGCGAAACAGATTGCCGCCGCGCTCGAGGCCGCGCACGAACAAGGCATCACGCACCGCGACCTGAAACCGGCGAACGTGAAAGTACGCCCTGACGGAACAGTGAAGGTCCTCGATTTCGGGTTGGCGAAGCTCGCCGAACCGGTCGCGGGATCGAACGTCACGGCGACGTTGTCGCCGACGTTGTCACTCAATGCGACGATGGCCGGCGTCATTCTCGGCACGGCGGCGTACATGGCGCCCGAGCAGGCGCGCGGCAAGGCGGTCGACAAGCGCGCCGACATCTGGGCGTTCGGTGCGGTGCTGTTCGAGATGGTGACGGCGAGCCAGCCGTTTCCAGGCGAAGACGTGTCGCACGTGCTTGCTCGCGTCATCGATCGCGATCCCGACTGGAGTCTGCTGCCACGCGAGCTGCCGCAATCGGTTCGCACGTGTCTGCAGCGATGTCTGGTGAAGGATCCCCGGCAACGCATTCGCGATATCGGTGACGTGCGTCTCGCGCTGGAAGGCGCGTTCGAGTCGCCGGCGCCCTCTGTAGCGGAGCGCGATTTGAACGTTGACGCGGTGCCCGTTCCGCTCTGGCGGCGTCTGCTTCCCATCGTCGTCGTCAGCCTGCTGCTGTCGGGCGCGGTTGGCGCGGCCGTCTGGTACCTGATGCGCCCGGAGCCGCGAGTGGTGACCAGGTTCGTCCTCACGACGCCGCCAGACGGCGCGATCGATATCACGACTCGTTCGAACCTCGCGATTGCGCCCGATGGCACCGTTGCCTATGCGGGGCTCCGGAATATTTACCTGCGCCGGATGGGAACGGTCGATCCTGTGTTGATTGGCGACTCCGAGAGGGAGGTGCTTTCCTCTCCCTTCTTCTCACCAGACGGCACGTCCGTCGGGTACCTCCAGTTAAGACCGCCCTTTCCTGTGAAGCGCGTACCGTCCCTCGGGGGACCGACCACGACTGTCGCACAGTTGTCTGCACCGCCCTTCGGTGTGAGCTGGGGACCCGACAATACGATCGTCGTTGGAGGTCCCAAAGGTCTCGTCCGCGTGAACGCCTCGGGCGGTGCCGTCGGGCCGCTCACGACGGTGAGCTCCGGGACGGAATCACACAGATGGCCCCTTGTACTCCCGAACGGACGCGGAGTTCTCTTCACGGTGTGGTCCGGCAGTGTCGACGCGTCGCGGATCGCAGTGGTGTCGCTCGAAACGGGTAAAGTCGCCCCTCTGGTCAGTGCCGGCACGTCGCCGACGTACTCGCCAACCGGCCACCTCGTATACGCCACGAACAACGGTCTGCGGGCGGTGGGCTTCGACGCCGATCGATTGACGGTGACCGCTGGCCAGGAGGTGACGGTCCTCGAAAACGTTCTCGTCAACCAGACGAGCGGCGCGGCTTACTACGGGGTCGCCGCCAATGGCACGTTGGTCTACTACGCGTCGCCAGCTGTGACTGACCGGGTGACGCTCGCATCGGTCGACGTGGCAGGAAAGGCCCAGCCCATTGGTGTGCCGGGCCCCGGCCACGACCAGCCCCGGGTGTCGCGTGACGGTCGATGGGTGGCGTACCAGACGGAGTACTCCGATGGCACAGACATCACTGTTTTCGAGATTGGAAGCAAGACCGCGCCAGTGCGGCTGACCTTCGGTGGCAGAAGTCGATCTCCGGTCTGGTCGCATGACGGCCGGCGCGTCATCTTCCAATCGGATCGCGATGGCGATCGTGGGCTGTTCTGGCAATTGAGCGACGGAACCACGGCGGCCGAGCGCCTCACGATGCCAGGAAAGGACGAGAGCCACATCCCGGACAGCGTGTCGAGTGACGGAAACTGGCTGACGTTTACCGTGTCGAAAGGCGAGGTGTCCGAGGTCTGGCGGTTGTCGCTCAAGACAAGGAAGGCAGAACCTCTCATCGCCGCTCCGAAGGCGAGAGTGGCTCAGTCGGTCCTCTCGCCCGATGGACTGTGGATTGCGTACCAGTCGTCGGTCATGTCCGGCACCGACATCTTCGTGGAGCCTTTTCCACCAACTGGTGCGCGATATCAGGTCCCATCGGCCGTCGACAACCATCACCCGATTTGGGCTCCTGACTCCAAGGCGCTCTACTACGTGCCCGGGCCCCGCCTGTTCGGGCGTTTACCGTTCATAACCGCCCCGAGAGTGAACTTCGGCGCTCTCGAGCAACTCGCCCTGAATCGAACTGCTCGAACAGGAGGGCCGAATTCGCTGAGACGACTGGACATCATGCCGGACGGCTCGCATTTCGTCGGCATCTGGCCCGAGGACCTCGCCAACGAATCTTCCGACATCGAACGTCGCATCGTGGTCGTCGAGCACTGGAGCGAAGAGCTGAAGCGCCTGATGTCTCGTTGAGTCCATCACGCATGGACGCAGCCCAACTCCTCAGTCACGTTTCGTGGAGCGCCGTGCTGACGACGTTGATCGGCGCATACGCGCTGAGCGTCGCGGTCTTCCTCATCATGGAGAACCGCAGCCCGCAGTCGACGTTTGCGTGGCTGTTGCTGCTGCTGTTGTTTCCGCTGGGCGGCGTGCTGATCTACATGATGTTCGGCCGCAAGCGGCACGCCTTCAGTCGTGAACGGACCTTGACGACGCTGATGGAGGGCACCTCGCTCGCCGACCGCACGGCGAGAGTGATCGCCGAGCAGCCGGCGAAGCTGGCGGCGCTCGCCGAGGCACGCGCCGACTACGGGCGCCTCGCCAGCCTGTTGTGGACGTCCGCCGAGTCACCGCTCACCATGGGCAACCACGTCGAGATCCTGCAGGACGCTCGTAAGAAGTACCCGCGACTGCTGTCGGACATGCGGGACGCTACTCAGTCGATTCACCTGTTGTATTACGAGTGGGCGTCCGACCCGTTCACCGAGGACGTTGGCCGGTTGCTCGCGGAAAAGGTCAAGCAGGGCGTTGCCGTTCGGCTCCTCTACGACCCGCTGGGCAGTCTCACCATGCTGAGTCGTCGATACGTGCGCGCGCTCCTCGGTGAAGGGATCAGGATGTTCCCGTTCGCGCCGCTGTGGCAGCTGCATACACTCAGCTATCGCAATCACCGCAAGGTCGCCGTGATCGACGGACGGATCGGGTACTCGGGCGGCCTGAACATGACCGAAACGCACCTGAAAGGCCCGATCGGGTTCACCGGCTGGCGCGACACGCATGCGCGCGTCACCGGCGAAGCGGTCCAGATCCTCCAGACCGTGTTTGCGACCATGTGGAACAACACCACCGGGGAGAATCTCTTCAACGAGTCATTGTTCCCGGCCGTGCGCGACGGTCAGCCCGGCGTGCCGGTGCAGGTGGTGAGCGCCGGCCCCGACTCGCGCTGGGAGGCGATCCGGCAGTCGTACCTCACGATGATCGCGCTCGCCGATCATCACGTGTACCTGCAATCGCCCTTTCTCATTCTCGACACCAGCGTCGCCGAAGCGTTGAAGACGGCGGCGCTGTCGGGCCTGGACGTCAAGGTGATGATCGCGCCCGCCGGGGCGGAGTATTCGCCGGCGTATCGCGCGGGCCTGACGTACGCCGCCGACATGGCCCGCGCGGGGGTGCAGGTGTTCCTCTATCAGGGCGCGTACTTCCACGCCAAGACCGTGTGCGTCGATTCGGACACCTGCTCGATCGGATCGGCGAACATGGACATCCGCAGCTTCTCGATCAACTACGAGACGAACCTGGTGGTGTACGACGAGACGCTGACACGGGAGCTCGAGGCGGACTTCGAGGCTGACCTCGGGCGCTGCGTGAGGTTTTCGGTGGAGGAATACGAAGCACGCCGGAGAGCCGCGCGGTTCATCGATTCGACGCTGCGCCTGTGCTCGCCGCTGCTGTGAGGCCGGGCGAGTGTTAACATCTCCGCGTTATGCGCAAATGGATGAACGCAGAGCGAGCCGAGCTCGCCGAGAAAACCTCGGCGTTCTCCGCCTGCTCTGCGTTCGGGGCGATCACGATCGTGCTGATCGTCTGCTGCGCGCCAGTCGTCGCACGCGCTCAGCAATCTGGAGCGCGGACGCAGTCCGGTTGGAAACAGCCGATGACGCCGTGGGGCGAGCCCGATCTGCGTGGCATCTGGCCGCTCAATCATCTGATCAGCACGCCGTTCCAGCGTCCCGAGCAGTTCGGCGATCGTCGGTTCCTCACCGACGAGGAGTTCGCCGCGGCGCAGAAGAGCGCGGACGATCGCAACAAGCGCTTTCTATCTGGCGCGATTCCGCAGGCCGACGCGGGGCAGGCCACCCGGCAAACGTCGTTGATGATCGACCCGCCGAACGGACGATTTCCGGAGCTCACGCCCAAGGGGAAAGCGCTCTACGACCAGATGCGCGGCAGCTACAAGCCGGGGCAGACGGTCTTCGACAGCCCCGAGGACTTCGACAGTTGGGATCGCTGCATCACCCGCGGCCTCCCGGTGTCGATGTTGCCGCGCAACTACAACAACGGCATCCGCATCATGCAGTCCCGGGGTTACGTCATCATCCTGCTCGAGATGGCGCACGAGACGCGCATCATTCCCACCAGTAAGCGCCCGGCACTCGATGGCTCGATCAGGCAGTATCTCGGGGAGTCGAGAGGACGGTGGGAAGGCAATACGCTGGTCGTCGAGACGACCAACTTCAACGGCAAGACCGCGATGACCAACCTCGGTGTTCCCGGATCTCCGGCGCTGACGCCGTCGACGCCGAACCTGCGCTTCACCGAGCGCTTCACGCGCACCGCCAACGACACCATCGACTATCAGATGACGGTCGAGGACCCGGAGATCCTCACGACGGGGAAGTGGTCGGCGGCGTTTCCGATGAAGCTCGATAACGACTACAAGATGTACGAATACGCCTGCCACGAGGGCAACACGGCCATCCGCAACTACATCGAGACGTCGCGATTCGAGCGCGCGCAGAAGAAATAGCGACGATGCTTATTCCTCCGGGCACTCGCGTCGGGCTGTATGAGATTCTCGCTTTCGTTGGTGCGGGTGGAATGGGCGAGGTGTATCGCGCCAATGACACACGGCTGAACCGCCAGGTGGCGATCAAGTTCTTGCCCGCGACGCTCGCCGATGCGGAGGCGCGCCGCCGTTTCCAGCGCGAAGCCCAGGTCGCCTCGTCCCTGAATCACCCGCACATCCTCACGGTCTACGATGCAGGCGAGCTCGACGATCGCCAGTATCTCGTCACCGAGCTCATCGACGGTGGCACGCTCAGCGACTGGGCGAAAGCCGCGCCACGTTCGTGCCACGACATCGCCGACCTCTTGAGCGGCGTCGCCGACGGTCTGGCGGCTGCCCACCAGGCGGGCATCGTTCATCGCGACATCAAACCGGCCAATGTGCTGGTCGCCAGGAATGGCTATGCGACGCTGGTGGACTTCGGCCTCGCGAAACTGGCGGAACAGTCCGACGACCAGAGCCCCACCGTCACCGCAGTCAACACGCGAGTCGGACTCGTAGTCGGCACGGTGCGGTACATGTCGCCGGAACAGGCGGCGGGCAGGCCCCTCGATCAGCGCAGCGACGTGTTCTCCTTCGGCGTGATGCTCTATGAGCTCGTTGCCGGTCATCGTCCGTTCGAGGGACCGACGGACCTGCACGTGTTGGAGCTGATTCAACACGGAGAGCCTGCCGCGCTCGACGACACGGTTCCGATAGCGTTTCGCACACTGATCGCAAGAGCGCTCGCCAAGGATCCCGATCGTCGTTACCAGTCGATGAAGGAGCTCGCAGCCGATCTCAAGCGCATTCGCCAGACGACGGATCGCGATGTCCTCGTTCCCCTTCCGGCGCCATCACCTCGGCGAAAACGAGCGCTTCTGGCGGGGATCGTCGCCGCCATCATCGTCGGCACTACGGTGGTCGCGTGGCGTCTCTGGCAACTGGACTACTTCTGGACGAATCCGCTTGACGGCGTCGTGGTGCAGCGGCTGACAGATTTTTCCGGCGACGAGATCGATGCCGCGATTTCACCAGACGGCAACTTCACGGCGTTTCTCTCGGATCGAGACGGACCGTTCGATGCCTGGATCTCTCCAACGGGCAGCGGCAGATTCGTCAACGTCACCAAAGGGCGTTTTCCCGTTTTGGTTCCCGGTCCGATTCGCTACGTGGGGTTCTCAGACGACAACTCGCAGCTCTGGTTTATCGAGCAGGTGTCGGTGCGACCGAATCGCAACCGCGCATGGCTCACCCCGGTCGTTCCGGCGGAACATCGTCGGTTCCTGGAAAGCGGGTTGAATCCTGCCTGGTCGCCAGATCGAACGCGCCTGGTGTACCACACGCCCGACGATGGCGACCCGATTTTCATTGCCGATCGGAACGGCAACAACCAGCGCCAGATCTACGTCGACAGACCCGGCATCCACAACCATTTCCTGACGTGGTCGCCGGACGGACGCTACATCTACTTCGTCGGAGGCGTGGTCACGACGGACGAAATGGACCTCTGGCGCTTCCCCGTGCCCGCAGACGGTGCGACGGCCGTGCCCGAACAGATCACCCACCACAATTCCAGTGTCGCTTATCCGACCTGGCTCGATTCGCACACGCTCATCTACTCGGCCACCGCTGATGACGGCTCGGGCCAGTGGCTCTACGCGATGGACGTTCGACACCGGATCCCGCATCGCGTCAGTTCCGGGATCGCCGAACAGTATCTGTCCGTCGGTGCCACGACTGATGCGCGGCGTCTCGTCGTGACCGTCGCGATGCCGCTCGCCAGTCTGTGGAGCGTGCCGGTCTCGAGTGAAATGCAGCCCGAATCCTCGGTTCGAAGCTTCACGGCGCCGAACGCCCGCGCCCTCAGCCCACGCTTCGGACCTGACTACGTCCTGATGCTGTCCAGCAAAGGCGGGGCAGACGGTCTCTGGAAGATGAGTGGAGATCTCGCTCAGGAACTGTGGAGAGGGTCCGACGGTGGGCTGGTCTCGCCGCCCGCCGTCTCTTCGGATGGAACGCGGATCGCGTTCGCCTATCGCAAGCAGGGTCGTGCCGCGCTCTCCGTGATGAGCGCAAACGGCACGGACATCCGTCTGTTGACCGACGAGGTCGATGTCCGCGGATCCTTCTCGTGGTCACCGGACGGCCAATGGATCGTGTTTGCAGGGGCGTCCGCAGCGAAGCGCACACGCGTCTTCAAGATCGCGGCGTCAGGCGGTGCTCCGACACCATTGACTGATGGCCTCGCCACGCACCCGTTGTGGTCGCCCGACGGCCGGTTCATCCTGTACTCCGAGCCGGCCCAAGGTTCCAGGGTGCAGGTGAAGGCGATGACACCAGAAGGAAAGCCATATCCGTTTCCGGAATTGTGGGTCAGCTATCAAACGCCGAGTCCGTATCGTTTCGTGCCCGGCGCACAGACGCTGATCTACTTGAAAGAAGGAGACCTCCGTCACAAGAACTTCTTCCGTGTCGACCTGACCACCGGAGAAGAGCGTCAGATCAGCGACCTGCGATCCGGCTTCGAGGTTCGTGACTTCGACATCGCCCCCGATGGCAGCCGAATTCTCTTCGACCGGCGGCGCATGAACTCCGACATCGTGCTCATGGATCGCGATACACGCAAATGATCCGGAGATCGGCTTCCGTGCTCTACGTCTGAGTGTCTACTTCGCGGGCAGAAGCGACCGCCAGTTGACGAGCGCGAGCGATCGGGGTTTGGCGGACTCCATCAAAAGGAACCGTCGTCCGTCGGATGAGGGCAGAAAGTCCTGGCCGCTGGCCGGCACCACTCTGACGGGTGCGCCGACGGAGATCTGACCGCGTTGATGCGAGACGGGCGCTTCCATGATCCACGCATCGGGCGAGAGAAAGAACAGTCGCGAGCCGTCCGTGCTCCACTTCGGGAGCGTGCCGCCGGACTGCGACACGCGCTGCGACGACGCCGCACCCGGAAACGCCTGCACGTACACCTCCGGCGGGCCGCTCGCATCTGAAACATAAGCCACCATGGTCGCGTCCGGTGAGAACCGCGCAAAGCTTTCGGTCGCAGGCGTCGCTGCAACCGCCGACGGTGCACCGCGAGCCTGCAGGTCGATCGCCAGGATGTCGTAGCGGCGCTCGGCTGTCACCGCACTGACCAGCACGTGACGCTCGTCAGGCGACCAGTCGTCGACGCGTTCGAGTCCTGGAATCGATTCGATGACGGTCCTCGGGGGCACGTTGCTCCCGACGTCCGTCACTTGCAAGGTGTCGGCGGATCGGAAGAGCAGTCGCCGGCCGTCGCGCGACCATCGACCGTGGTCTTCCCATGCTGACGTGGCCGCGACGCGCATCGTCGCTCCAGTGTCGAGGCGAATCGTCCAGACGTCGGCGCCGTTCGAGCCGGGGCCGAGACTCCCAAGGGCCAGCTGCAGGTCGTCGTGCATCGCCAGCGTCGTCCCGCTCTGGCCCACCATCGATCCCGGCACCGGAGTGCGTCGGCCGACACGATCGATCCAGACGAGGGGCGAGGTCACCTCGGAGGCCCCGATCGTCACCCATGACATCAGCAGCTCGTTGGCAAAGACGCGTTGGCTGGCCGCATCGCCGATGGGGATTGGTTGACCGACGAGCGCGGCCGTGGCGTCCAGTCGTTGCGCCACCAATTTCTCCCGCAGGTTGTAGAGCACATACCCGCGCACGTAGCCAGCGGGAGAAACGTCGGGCGCGAGCAGGCGTCGATTGCCGGTCTTCGGCTCCACGAGATACATGCCCGGTCGGTCACCAATACCCTGCGCCAGGATCTGGCCGTCCGGCATGAGCACATGATTCCGCAGCGATGTCCCCAGCTCTCGGGCGGCACCACCATCCGGCGGCACCATCTGGAGCGCCGGCCCTTTGCCGCCGCGAGGAAGGTCGGCGACGACGATGCCGTCGGGGCCCCACTCGACGCTCCGCACGTCGCGAAACTGGATCAGCCGCGTGACGGCGCTGGTATCGATCGCGAGTCGCTTCACGAAGCCGTCGGTCGCGTCCCAATACGCCACCATCGACGAATCGGGGGACCACGCGCTGTTGATGACGCTCACGCTGCCAGCCGTGCTATCGATGCCGCGGGACGCTCCCGTCGTGAGCTCGTTCAGGACGAACTGCGTCCGTCCATCGGACATCAGCTCGATTCCGAGGAGCCAGCGATTGTTTGGAGACGGGCTCCAGTACCAGGGTCGTGCCGACGAAACGCCCGGCAGTCGGAACGCTGGCGACGATGACGGCAGCGTAAGGGTGAGAGGCTGCGGCGAGATGCCCGCTGGGAGGCGAAACGCGGCGATGAGGCCCGCGACGGCTGTACCCAGTGCGACACCACCGAGCAGCCACAGCCAGAAACTCTTCTTCGTCGCGCGCGCGACGTGGGGAAGATCTGCGGCCCCGGCCATCGCCGGAGCGTGGCCCGACAGTGAAGCCACCTGGCCGTCCAGGGCAAAGGCGAGGTCACGTGTGGATTGAAACCGTGACGACGGATCCTTCTCGAG
>Ga0207428_10006638_pt1 | contig 10633 bp, 8 predicted proteins | sample RhiMethybrSRZTD1_FD_187600 | JGI IMG/M metagenome (GOLD analysis project Ga0207428, IMG submission 187600) | Populus rhizosphere microbial communities from Tennessee, USA - Rhizosphere MetaG P. TD hybrid SRZTD1 (SPAdes) (version 3) | ecosystem: Host-associated > Plants > Roots > Rhizosphere >... | reverse complement strand
GGCCTCGGCGAAGGCGAGACGCGCGTCGACGTAGCGGCGAAGCAGGGCGCGCAGCGGTTCGCCCGCCGTGTCGTCCAGCATGCGCGTGCGCAGGTAGGTCGTCCCGATGTGGTTGGCCTCGCCGAGCACGATCTGCTTGCGGGCGTCATATCGCGTCTGCGCCATCGAGAACGTGAAGCCGATCAGCAGCCCGGCCAGCGCGAGCAGCGCGGCTTGCCATGCGGCCGCGTGCGATTTTTCGGTGTCGTCCTGGCGCGCGCGCCGCCCCAGCCAGTAGCCGAGCAGGCAGGCGGCCGGCAGGATCGTGAACACACCGATCGTGACCGCGAGAAACATCCGCCTAGGGTGGAGCGTCCGCCGCCCGGCTGGGGTCAGCCGGCGGCTGAAAATGCGCTCGCTCTCGTCTCCGCCACCGCGAGTGTTACCTTCAACGCATGCCGCGGCTGGATCTCACTGATGACGAGGCGCGCGAGCTCGGCAATGCGCTGACCGCGCAGCTGCACAGCATGCGGGTCGAGCTGAGCGCCGCCGAGGTTCGCCAGTTCAAGCACGACCTGCGCGAGCGCCTCGAACGGCTCGAGCAGGTGGCCGCCCGGCTGGCCCGCCAGGTCGAGGCCGAACCGGACGACGACGACACGACCGATCGCATCGCCCCCGCCGAGTGAGGCGGCCAGTCGCGCGGCGGTCCCTGCGTAAAATCGCCGGGATTCCAGCTATCTTGGCGCCACTTCCGCCCGACGGCGTTCGTGGCCATGCTCCAGGTTCCAAGGAGTATCGCCATGCGCCCGGACATGCTCGCCGGAAGCTCGTTCCCCGACTACGCGTTACCTGATCACACCGGCCGGGTCCGGAAGCTGTCGGAGATCCAGGGGCGCGACCCGTTGATCGTCGTGCTGTCGCGCGGCCACTTCTGTCCCAAGGATCGCCGGCAGCACGAGGGCCTCTTGCAGCTGCACCGCGAGATGGAGGTCGGTTACTGCAAGCTCGTCACCATCAGCACGGACAAGTTGCTGGAGAGCAACGAGTTCCGCTCCGGGGTCGGCGCGCACTGGCCGTTCCTGTCGGATCCCGAGCGGATCATCCAGCAGGAACTCGACATCGCCGAATACACCGATCCGGTCCACAACCCGATGGTCCCGCACACCATCGTGCTGGAACCGGACCTGATCGTCTTCAAGGTGTACATGGGCTACTGGTTCTTCGGCCGTCCGACCGTCGAGGAGCTGCGCCTGGACCTGCGCATGGTGCTGCGCAAGTGCCGCGCCGACTGGGACATCAGCGATCCGGACCTGAAGATCGCCTGGCACCGCGGCGACAAGACACCATTCTATCTTTACGGCCGGGGCACCGCGGCGGCGCTCGCCGAGCACGACAAATGACGGCACGCGCACCGGGGAATATCGACGCCATCCCGATGGAATCGGTCGGCGGCGCGAATCACGTGTTTCACGCGGTCGCGTTCGTCGAGAACATGTCGCTCAAGGATCTCGCGGCCGCCTACCCGGAGGCGCGACGCACGCCCCACGAGCTCTGGTTCCGTACGCCGAGCGGCGGCGACGTCTACATCTACCCGTTCGGCGTGATCGTGTTCCGCGACGCGGCCGTCGCCGAACGCGACGCCGAGCTGGTCCGCCTCGCGCGCGCGCGGCCGGGGCTGACCAGCGCCACGGTGATCGAGGACTTCACGGTCCGCGAGGATCCCGGCAGCAAGGCGACGGTGTCCGCGGGCGCGCTGACAATCGACAAGCTGACGGCGGAGCGCGCGACCGTCATCGCGCTGACCGTCGCGCAGAGCGCGGCGATGGAATACTACGAGCGCATCGTCGAGGAGATGTTCACGCGCACGGGTCGAATCGTCGATCGGCTGGAGGCGAAGGGGTCGGTCCCGTTCCGCACCCGCCAGCTGCACCGGTTCATCGGCGCCGCGGTCAGCACGCGCAACGAGGTGCTGTCGATCCTCCACCTGCTCGACAAGCCGGACGAGGCCTGGGACGACCCGGGGATGGACCGCATCTACGACGAGCTGCGCGCCGAGTTCGACCTGGTCGACCGCTATCAGGCGCTGGAGCTGAAGCTGCGCAGCGTCCAGGAGGCCCTGGAGCTGGTGCTGGATGTCGCGCGCGATCGGCGCCTGGTGCTGCTGGAAGCGGCCATCGTGCTGCTCATCGTGCTGGAGATCGTGCTGTCATTGACGCGATTACATTAGGGTTTTCGCGGAGTTCGGGCGCCATCACCCCGGGGCGGCATCCGTATTTTTCCTGACCAATTCTCGCCCGCATGCGGGCACTATTGAGGGTAGATGGCGCCGGCTGCATTCCGTGTCCTCCAGGGCCAAGCGCGCGACGCCGCCGATTCGGACGTCGCGCTGGTCGCGGCGTTGCGCCGCGGCGAGCCGCAGGCGGAGCTGGCGGCCTGGAACCGGTTCGCGACCGGCGTCGACCAGACGCTGCGCCGGCTGCTCGGTCCGGGGCCGGATCGGGAAGACCTGCTGCAGGAGGTCTTCATCCGTTTCTTCCGGCGCATCGGCACGCTGCGCGAGCCGGCCGCCGTGCGCGGGTTCCTGACCGGCATCTGCGTGCACGTGGTGCGCGCGGAGATCACCCGCCGCCAGCGCCGGCGCTGGCTGTCGCTGACGCCGACCGGGGACATGCCCGAGCCGGCGCCCATCTTCCCCGACCTGGAAGGGCGTGAGGCGGTGACGCGCTACTACCGGATGATCGACAAGCTGGGCGGCAAGGACCGATCGTTCTTCGTCGCGCGCACCATCGAAGGGATGACGCTGGACGAGGTGGCGGCGGCGCACGACGTGTCCGTGTCGACGGCGCAGCGGCGGATCAACCGGGCCAGCAAGCGGGTGGCGGCGCTGGTGAAGCGCGATCCGATGCTGAGCCATTTCGCGCGCGCCGGCGCGATGGAGCCGGTGTGAGTCGCGAGGCTGACATGCCCGGTCGTACCGACGACGAGGTCATCATCGGCGCGCTGTCGCAGGAGGCGCGCCAGATCGCGGTCGAGGACGCAGGGCCAGGACCGACGCCGGCGGTGTGGCACCGGCTGCAGGAGCGTCGCGCGCGGCGCTCGCGTCCGCCGTGGCGGGGGTTGCTGCTCGCGGGCGCGGGCATGGCGGCGGCGGTCACGCTGCTGGTGGTCGCGCGCGGCGTGCAGCGGGCCCGGCCGGTGACGTACGTCGTGGAGGACGCCGCGGAGCAGGACGGCTATATCCGCGGAACCAGCAACGGTGCGTCGCAGGTGCGGTTCTCCGACGGTACGCACGTCGATCTCGCCCAGGGCGCGCGGGTGTCGGTGCTGTCGCGCGGTCCGCGCGGCGCCCGGCTGCGGGTCGAGGAGGGCGAGGCGCGGTTCGATGTCGTCCACCTGCCGCGCGCGGCGTGGAGCGTCGAGGCGGGTCCCTACGTCGTCTACGTGACGGGAACGGCGTTCGACGTCAGCTGGTCGGGCGCCAGCGAGGTCATCGAGGTCCGCATGCGATCGGGATCGGTGCAGGTGGGCGGGCCGCTGCTCCCCGAGCGGGTCACCCTGCGCGCCGGGCAACGTCTGACCGCCAAGCTCGCGAGCGGCGAGATGCTGATCGGCGACGCGCGCGTCGGCGGCGGCGACGGACGTGCCGCCGCCGGGGATAGCGCACCTGTGCGGACGGCGCCGAACGGGGATGAGGCAGGCGAGCCGGCCCCTGCGGCCGACACGGTCGCGCCGTCGTCCCCCTCCGCGCCCGAGGTGGCGGCCGTGGCGCCGGCGCCTTCGCCGGCCCCGCTGCCGCCTTCGCCACTGGCCGCGCCGGCGCCCGCGCAGGAGCAGCCGTCGGCATCGCCGTCGCCGCCCGCGCCCGAGCCGGCCCCCGCGATCGCGGCGCCGAGCCCCGCGGTCCGACAGCCGTCGATCTCGCACCGCCCGGCGCCGCGCGTTGTTCAGGTCGCCTTCGCGCCGCGTACCTGGTCCGCCATCACCAGCGGCGACGCCGCCCGCGTCGTCGAGCAGGCGGAGGCGCACGGCCTGGACAAGACGTTGCTCGAGGTCGACAGCACCGCATTGAGCGCGCTCGCCGATGCCGCCCGCTATTCCGGCCGGCCCGAGATCGCGGTCCGCGCGCTGACGGCCTCGCGCCAGCGCTTTCCGAAGACGCCGTTCGCGCACGCGGCCGCGTTTTTCCTGGGTCGGCTCGCCGATGATCGCGGCGCGGTGGCGGAGGGGCTGACGTGGTACCGCCGCTATCTCGGCGAGACGCCGGACGGTCCGTACGCGGCCGAGGCGCTGGGCCGCAAGATGCTCGCGGTCGAGCGGATCTCGGGCCGCGAAGCCTCCAGCAGCGTCGCCCGCGAATACGTCACGCGGTTCCCGAACGGGACGTACATGCTGCAGGCGCACGCAATCCTGGCGACCCCAGCACCGTGACGGCGGCGCGCCGCATGCGCTGGAATCGATGCGGTTGGTTCTCTGCGGTGCTGGTGGCGGCGGTGGCGACGTTGCCGGCGGCGCGCCTGGCGCGCGCGGCGCCCGAGGCGGGCGCGGCGGCAGCCATTCCCGCGATGACGAAGGTGACCGTGATCGATCCGCCGGCGGACGACCGCGTCCTGGTCGAGGCGGGACTGCGCATCCGCTCCGAGCTGGACGCCGCCGGCCTCAGCAACCGCGCCGTCACCTGCGCGGGCGGCGTCGGCTCGGTGGGCTGCGACGCCACCTCCTCGGCCGCCGCGATCGCGCTGTCGCGCCAGGACGGGCTGGCCACCATCCGCGTGATCGCGACGTTGCCCGATGGCTACGAGCTGCACCGTCTGATCCGGGTATCCGGGCCGGCGGGCGGCGATGATCCGTCGGTGATTGCCGTGCGCGCCGTGGAGCTGCTGCGCGACATCTACCTGGACATCCCGCGCGAGTTTCCCAACCGGGATCAGGCGAAACGGCAGCCGGCGCCACCGGTCGTCGCGGCCCGACCGGCGGATGCGCCGTCCGATCAGTTGCAGCTGCGCATCTTTCTCGGCGCGGCGATGCTGTCCGGCCAGCGTGGCCTCGGGCCCGCGGTCGCGCCGGTCATCGGCATCGCGGTTCCGATCGGGCGCGGGTTGTCGCTGTCGGGAACCGCGGCGGGCCCTTTCGATCGCCTGGTCGCCAACGACGCGAGGACGAGTACCGCGACGACGACGCAGGCGCTGGTGACGTTCGGCGCGCGCTACGAGCTGCACTTCGGCCGGGTCAGTCCGTTCGCCGCGCTGGCGACCGGCGTGCACTACATCCGCCTCGAGGGAAATCCGAGCCCGGGCGTGAGCTGGGCCGCGGCGGAGAGCGCGACCACGCCGCTGTTCGCGTTCGGCGCGGGCATCGCGGTCTGGCTGCGGCGCTGGCTGGCCGCCACCGCCCAGCTGGAAGCTTTCTACACGCAGCCGATGACCAACCTGATCATCATCGGCGAGGCGGTCGGGCGCGCGGGCGGCCCGTCGCTGTTCGCGCAGCTCGGACTCGCCGTCTCGCTCGGCGAGCGATGAGGGCTCGTCGCTCCGTGCCGCGCCGCTCCTGAACAACGCCTTCGGTCGCGGTGTTGCGCGGTTCACAACTCTGTTGGACCGGGGACAACAGTCGCGCTCCCCGGGGTCCGCGGGGAAAACCTTTCCCTGGTCCGTAGAAGTGTTGGCACCATTACTGCTTCTACGAGATGAAAAGAAAGGTGACGGCACCAATGGCCAGCAAGACGTTGACGGGGATCGGGTGGATGGCGGCTGGGCTCAGCCTGACGACTGTGTTCGGGGGCTGCGCCGAGGAAATGGACGCTGACGCGACGCCGGCGGAGAGCGCGGCCTTCGCGGTCGACAACGGCCTGTCGGGCATCAACGGGCTCTCGGGCGTCAACGGCCTGTCGGGCATCAACGGGCTCTCGGGCGTCAACGGGCTCTCGGGCGTCAACGGAAACGCCAACTTCAACGGGCTGTCCATGCTGTACGGCCTCCGCACCTCGAGCGGTCTGGCCTCGAACACCGGTCTGATGACGTCGCCGATGGGCCGTCGCGCGGTCAAGTACATCGCTTCCTGCGCGCTCGGTAGTGGACAGAGCCTCACCAAGGCCGACCACACCGGGAAGAACCACACCTTCGGCGGGATGATGAACCTCGCGCCCCGCTGGCTCGACGGCCAGCCGACCGCATCCGAAGAGGGGAACGTCTCCGCCTGCGTCCTGGCGCGCATGAACACCGCGGGCATGCACGTTCCCTTGTGGATGGACTCCGGGGCGGCGTCGATCGGCTGGGGACAGAACCCGGCCTATCCGGTTCAGGAAGCGGCGTACTTCGGCAACGTGATGCGCGCCAACTCGGACGGCTCCGTCCACGCCTGGTATTGCGAGGGACGAAACTACAAGAACGGGATCGTGCCGGGCCGTCTGGGCGCGGGCGACGCGACCGGCATCTACAAGAACCCGTGGGGCCAGGGCGCCCTCTGCGACGATCACTGCGTGAAATACGGCTCGGATGGCTACACGTCGTGCAACGGCATCGCCAACCCGATCACCGTCTGGCGGCAAGCGAGCTACAACCCGGTCTTCGACGACGACTACATCTACAAGCTCGTCAACACGAGCTCGCGCCTGGTGCTCGACGTTGCCGGAGGCTCCAGCGGCGAGAACGCCGCGGTCGGCCAGTGGTACGACAACGGCTACGCCAACGCCCAGCAGTTCCGGATCATCCAGGTGGCCACCAGCCAGTGGAAGATCATCAACGTCGTTTCGGGCAAGGCCGTCACCGACCGAAACGGGGCGAGCGCGAACGTGATGATGAACAGCTACAACGGCACCGCGACCGACAACTGGGCCATCGACGACCACAACGGCCACTTCATCATTCGTAACAAGGCGACGAACGCGTACCTGCGCGCCCCGAACGGGTCCGCCGGCGCGCCGGTGAGCGTCACGACCGGCTACAGCGGCAACGCGGACACCGACTGGGATCTGGTCGCCGTCAACTCGCTCTAGTCGCTCCGCGCCGTAGGCGCGGTGTGCGACTATTGCTTTTTCAGGTAGCCGCACTCTCGCGCTTCGCGCGAGAGCGGCTAGTCGCTCCGCGCCGTAGGCGCGGTGTGCGACTATTGCTTTTTCAGGTAGCCGCACTCTCGCGCTTCGCGCGAGAGCGGCTAGTACCTCGCCACAGATGTTTTGATCGGTTGGCGCACCCTAGGCCTCGGACCTCAGGCCTCGGGCTTCTGGCTCCGGATCCGGACCTGAGGCCCGAAGTCCGACGTCTGAGGTCCTTCACTGTGGCGAGGTACTAGTCGCTCCGCGCCGTAGGCGCCGTGTCTGATGGCACAATGCCATCAGTTCATGTCGTCGCCCTCTTCACCCTCACCTTCGCCGCCGTCGCTCGAGTCGCTGCGCTGCTTCGTCGAGGCGGCGCGCCTGCTCAACTTTCGCGCGGCGTCACGGGCGGTGGCCCTGACCCCGGCGGCGCTGGGGCAGCGCATCGCCCAGCTCGAAGCGCAGATCGGGCGGCCGCTCTTTCACCGCACGACGCGGCGGGTGACGCTGAGCGAGGCGGGGCTTGCGCTGCTCGGACACGCGCAGCAGACGCTGGAGGCCGCGAACGCGTGTCTGCGCGCGGGGCGCGGCGAGACCGGTCCGCCGCCGCAGGACCTGGTGCTGGGAACGCGGCACGAGCTGGGCATGTCGTGGATCGTTCCGATGCTTCCGCTGCTGCGCCGCCGCCATCCCCAGCTGACGATCCATCTCTACTTCGGCTCGGGCAGCGATCTGCTGATCCGCGTCCGCACCGGCGAGGTGCACTGCGCGGTCGGCTCGATGCGCATGGACGATCCGAAGCTGGACGCCGCTCGCCTCCACCGCGAGGACTACGTCTTCGTCGGCCAGCCCGCGTTGCTCCGGCGGACGCCGCTGCGTCGTCCCGCCGACGCCGGGCACCACACGCTGCTCGATGAACGGTCGGCGCTGCCTCTGTATGCCTACTGGCGCGACTCCGTCGGCGGGGGCGATCGCCTCACCTTCGGCCGCTTCGTCTACCTGGGAACCACCGCCGCCATCCGCGCCGCCGTCCTGGCGGGCGACGGCATCGCCGTGTTGCCGGAGTACCTCGTTGGCCCCGATCTGGCGGCCGGCCGCCTGACGTCGATCCTGCCGCGCGTGCGGCCGCTTCACGACTTCTTCCGCCTGATCTTCCGCAGCGACGACCCGCGCCGCAGCCTCTATCAATCGGTCGCGACGACGATGTCGTCGCAGCCGCTGCGCTAGCGCGGACCCCTCTCCCTAACCCTCTCCCCGCTTCGCGGGGTGAGGGGACCGGATCACTGCGATCGTGCCGACAGTGAGGCGCGCAGGGGGGCGATTCTTTCGGGCGAGCCCACGAACATGTCGTCGGGGAAGCGGCGGTAGCTGACGATGCCCCGATAGATCTCCATGCGCTGATCGCGGTCGACGCCGAAGCCCGCCAGGAACTGCAGACGCAGGTTGCGGTCGCGGTTGATCTCGGCGCCCTGGAGCCACGGGCGCAGGTCCTGGCCGCGTCCGGCGTAGGACTGCAGCAGCGCCGTCGCGGAGTCGAAGCCGATCTGGCGCAGCGAGCGCGCCAGGGGGGCGAACTCCGGGCTGGCGAGCTTCCGCTCCAGCGCGTCGACGTCGATGCGCGTCGGCTCGACCTGTCCCGAAAGCACGATGTCGTAGCCCTCGCCGCGCACGGTGTTTCCCCAGACGATGCCGTTCGGGAACGCCTCGAAGAACGTGGCGATCTCGCTCTTGGCCACCGCCATCGTGCTGTCGTAGAGCGGGACCCACACGGTGACGACGCCGCCCGGGTTGAGGTGCTCCTTCGCCAGCTCCCAGAACTCCTTCGTGTAAAGGTTGGCTGCGCCCTTGACCCAGGGATCGAACGGGTCCGACGTGATCGCGTCGTACTTCTCCTTGCTGGTCGCAAGGAAGTGACGGCCGTCGTCGATCGCGACGGTGACCTTCGGGTTGTCGACGACGTTGAAGTTCTGTTCCGCGAAGTACCTGGCGACCACGCTGGGGACCAGGGGTTCGATCTCGGCGATGGTCAGGCGCTCGACGCGCGGATCGATGCTGGACGCGCCGGCGGTGACGGCGGCGCCGCACGCGACGACCAGCACCGACCGCGGATTGGCGGGAACCAGTGTGGTGAGGTGGCCGAGCATCCGCTGCAGGCGCATGTCCTGCGGCTGGCTCGACGCCTGCACCTTGCCGGCGTTGTGGTAGCTGAGGATGCCGTTCGCGTCGCGCGACACCGCGGGCGATCCGCTCATCCCCTCGCCGACGTAGAGGTACGTCTCGGCGTTGCGCCCCTCGACCGCGGTCAACCGCCCGTGCCCGATCAGCATCGGTGGCACGGGCGCGACGGTGCGGCCCATCACCGCGGCCAGCTCGATGATCACGAGCCCCCCGATCAGCTCGCGCAGGCCGAGCCGCGGGCGCGCCGGCCCGACGCCCGCGGCCGGCGCGAACGCGGCCAGTGCGGCGACGGCCGCCAGCGCGATCAGGATCCGCTCGGTGTTCTGCGTGCCGATCCACCCGACGAACACCAGGCTGACCGCGACCGCGCCGATGATCGCGCCGACGGTGTTGGCCGCGTAGACCCGACCGACGACCACGCCGCCGTCCTGGCCCTTCGATGCCACCGCCGCGAGCGCGAGCGGGAAGCTGGCGCCCCACAGGCAGGCGGCGGGCAGGATCGCCCACAGGCAGCGCACGAGATCGATCTGGAACTGGATCCACGGCGTGGGCGCCAGCCGCGGATTGATCGGCCACACCGGGAGGGACGTCGTGATGTTCCAGCTCGTCCACGCGATCGCCGCGATCAGCAAGACCTGCGCGATGCCGAGCGCGCGCCGCGGGTTGGCCGTCCGCCGCGCGATGAAGGCGCCGGCGCCGCTGCCCAGGCCGATGCCGATCAGGAACACCGCGAGGATGATCGAAAACGTGTAGGTGGTCCCGCTGAGCAGCAGCGAGAACAGGCGCGTCCACACCACCTCGGCGCCCAGCGCGCTCATCCCCGACAGGGCGATGGTGAGGTAGATCAGGCGCGCGTCGCGCGGCGACACGGGCACGTCGACACCCGGCGCATCGCCGGCCACCGCCACGCTGGTGGCGGCCGGTGTCGTGCGCGGCTCGATGCGCGCCAGCGTCCAGGCGGCGGCGGCGACGGCCAGGTTCAGCACGACGGCGATGAACGTCGCGAACGGCATGTCGTGCACGCGCAGCAGGTAGAAGCCCGCCAGCAGGCAGCCGAACACGGCGCCGATCGTGTTGCCGCCGTAGAAGAAGCCCAGCCACGAAACGCCGCGCGGCGTGGTCTCGACCCAGCGCGCGACCGCGGGCAGCGTGGCGCCCATCATCACCGTCGGCGGGATCAGGCAGATCGCGGCGAACAGGCCGCGCAGCAGCAGGCCGCCGAAGCCGTGGGGGGCGACCGCCGTGTAGATGCCCTGCACCAGCGGCATCACGACCAGCATCAGCAGGCCCGACGCGGCGATCAGGATCTCGAGCACCGCGTAGATGCGCAGCGGATGCCGGCTGCGCCGCACGTAGCGCGCCAGGCCCAGGCTGCCGATGCACATGCCGGCCATGAAGGTGCCCAGCAGCACCGCGATCGACACCGCCGACGACCCGAGCACCAGC
>Ga0207428_10006636_pt1 | contig 10637 bp, 10 predicted proteins | sample RhiMethybrSRZTD1_FD_187600 | JGI IMG/M metagenome (GOLD analysis project Ga0207428, IMG submission 187600) | Populus rhizosphere microbial communities from Tennessee, USA - Rhizosphere MetaG P. TD hybrid SRZTD1 (SPAdes) (version 3) | ecosystem: Host-associated > Plants > Roots > Rhizosphere >... | reverse complement strand
CGGCGGAGGAATGTGACAGATGCCGACACCTCAGGGGCTGGCCGAACAGTTCGAACAGCATCGCGCTCATTTGCGTGCCGTGGCATATCGAATGCTCGGGTCGGCGAGCGAAGCCGAGGATGCGGTTCAGGAAGCCTGGATTCGGCTCGGCCGGACCGATGTCAGCGACGTCGAGAACCTGCGCGCCTGGCTGACGACCGTCGTCGCCCGTGTGTGCCTGGACATGTTGCGGACGCGGACATCCCGCCGGGAGGACTCCTTGGACACGCATGTACCCGACCCGGTGATCACTCGCGCTGACGGAGATCCGGAATCCGAGGCGATGCGCGTGGACTCGGTCGGCCTCGCCCTCCTGGTGGTACTCGAGACGCTCGAGCCGGCCGAGCGACTCGCGTTTGTTTTGCACGACGTGTTCGGCATGTCGTTCGACGAGATCGCGCCCATCGTGGACCGCTCCGCCGTGGCCGCGCGTCAACTGGCGAGCCGCGCGCGGCGTCGCGTTCAGAGCAAAGCCCCGAAAGCAGACGCCTTGCCTCAGCAGCGGCGTGTCATCGACGCATTCATGGCCGCCGCCCGTAACGGTGACTTCGAGGGTCTGGTCGCTGTGCTCGATCCGGATATCGTGCTGCGCGCTGACGGCGGTGCGCTCGCGGGCCTGTCACGCGTCGTGCGCGGGGCGCGCGAAGTCGCGTCCCAGGCCGCGACGTTCTCGAAGAGCGGTCTGTCTCTTCAGCTGGTTCTGGTCAACAGCCAGCTCGGGTTTGTCTCGCGTCGCCCCGACGGCCGGCTGTTTTCCGTCATCGGTTTCTCGATTGCCGGTGGGAGAATCGTGGGGATGGACATCCTGGCGGATCCTGAGCGCTTGAGCCGACTCGATCTGTCAGCCATCGAGCACTGAGCGTTCGACGATGAATCGGAGTACGAGCCGTGAAAACCGAGGAGCTACTCAAGGGCGCGCGGCGACTGGCCAAACAGTTTCGTGTGACGAATGGTGAGAGGTTTCGACTGAAGGACTTCGACCCTGGCGACACGCTCGACCTGGGCGATGAAGACAAACCGCGCGCAAAAGAGGCGCTGCAAGAAGGCATCGAGCTGCTCGCGGAGATGCAGGATCGCCTCTACGCCCAGGATCGATGGGCGCTGCTGCTGATCTTCCAGGCGATGGACGCAGCGGGGAAGGACGGCGCCATCAAGCACGTCATGTCGGGCGTGAATCCGCAGGGTTGTCAGGTGTTTTCCTTCAAGGCGCCGTCACCAGAAGATCTCGACCACGACTACATGTGGCGATGTGTGAAGTGCCTGCCCGAGCGCGGCCGCATCGGAATCTTCAATCGCAGCTACTACGAGGAGACGCTCGTCGTCCAGGTGCATCCCGAATTTCTCGAGCGGCAACGTGTGCCTGCAGAACTCGTAAACAAATCGATCTGGAAGCAGCGCTATCGCGACATGCGGCACTTCGAGGAGTATCTGACCGCCAACGGCATCGTCGTCCGGAAATTCTTTCTCAATGTCTCGCGTAACGAGCAGCGCAAGCGCTTTCTCGCGCGGATTGACGACCCGACGAAGAATTGGAAGTTCTCGGCAACCGACGCTGAAGAGCGGCAGCACTGGAAAGAATACATGGCTGCCTACGAGGACACGATCCGCGGCACCGCGACAGACAACGCGCCGTGGTATGTGGTGCCGGCTGACAACAAGTGGTTCACGCGTCTGGTGGTTGCTGCGGTCGTGGCCGACACCTTGGATTCGTTGAAACTCGAGTATCCGCAGCTGTCGCCAGAGCAGCGCAAGAAGCTTCAGTCCGCGCGTGCGCTGTTGGCTCGAGACTGAACCCTCACAAGATCCGGACACATCAACGTCAACGCTTCAACGGCCACAGGGGGAAGCCCGACAATTTTCGCGTTGCGCCCGTCCCCCAAGACTTCAGTGAGGACGGCCTTTGTAATGGCCACCCATCCGCCAGCCGTCTTGTAACTGAGAAGGCATTTCCCCTCTCGCCGATCGCTCAGGAGCTGCGTCTCGTCTCGAACCGGAAGATCCAGAGTCTGTGACGACTCCGAATCAGCCTCTCGATCGTCCTCGGACACGATCAACAGGCGCCCGGTGTGATCAACAGCGTTCGCGTCGCCATCCGACACGCGTCTGCGCAGCGCCTGATCGATGCGATCGAAAACCTCTTCGGCAAACTGTTGGGGATAGTCGAACAGTCTGGCCACTTCCGGTGTGAGGTGCGGAAGCTTCCGCCAGCCGCTCACCCAGGCGAGCTTCCCGGCGTTGGCCTCACCATCGACAAAGACATCTTCAAGGCCGAAGCGTGTGACGGCATCCGGTTGCAAGGTTTTGAACGCCATGTGCTCCAGGAGGTCGGATGAAAACCCGTAGAGGACCCCATATGGAGAATAGGCTCCAGGCATCGGCCGGAAGTGGGCACAGTCCTCACTCAACGGCTTCGCCACGCGACCGATTCTGCCTTTGTATTGTTGGAGCAGCTCCACGTGGCGCTGTCCCATGGGCGTATACACAGCGCGTCCATCGTGATCGGTCGTAATGAAGAGATGCTCGATCATGCTGTAGGCGCCCAACAACTCGACGCGATTCACGAACAACTCTGGATCCGGGGAAATGCCCTGACAGATGACGTCCGCCAGTTCGCGCCTCTTCTGGCCATCGTCACTGTGCCACGCGTCTTCATACGCCTCGAGCAGCGGCACGAGGTCCTGAATCAGCAGCGCGAAGTCAAGGGCGTTGGAGCTGCGGGTGCTCAGAATCAGGTTCTGATCAGTGAGAGAGACGACGTTCTTCGTGGAGTAGTAGCGAATCTGTGAACGCAAGTGTCCGCCGGACATTCGAACATTGGCCTTGTGGATCTCGATCCGCTCCTCTTTCGAAAAGCTCTCTGCGATTTTTTCTGCGACGACAAGATAGGCACCCAAGTCGTCGGTCGCGGGGCTCTGTGCCAGTGGGATCAGCCATCGCGCATCCCGCATCAGCACTGGTTGATCGGCTGGTGTCGTTCTCCACAGCTGGTCGAGCATGCCTTGCACGCGCGAGAGCCGATCGGCGGCGCCACTCGATCCGTCATCCCAGAGTCGCATGCTCAAGAGCTGAAGACACCGGATCACATATAAGTTGAAGAGCGTGTGTGCATATCGGACGCGACCGTTGCGACCCGGCCACCGCGTCTGTCCCCACAAATGAAAGGCGCGGATCATCATCTCCGCCGGATCGATCAGGCCGTTGTGCAGCCCAGGAAGGTGACGAGGCTTGAATCCATCGGCCCAGTGCGCGTCATCCAGTTGATCTCTCAGACGCGATTGGCTCTCGGTGACTCCAATGAAAAAGGAATCCTCAAAGCGACGCGACAAGAAAGGGCCGTCTTGCAGATACTCGATCGGCTTTCGTTGAGCGTTCAGCAGCCCTTGGATTCTCTCGACGATCTGATCGCGATGGGCCAGGAAGAATTGGAGGAGTTCGATGTGCGCTTGAAACGGCACCTGCGGCCCAGGGGACGGATGAACAGTCAAGACGCGCGATTGTAAGCCGCTTCGAAGGGGCCTCAGTCGGGACGATATGGACCCCTGACCTCGCCCCAACCCCACTTGGGCATTGGCGAATCAGGCGAGACCTCGGCGCCCGGCTGCGAGTTGATGACCGCCAGACGCGAGCCCCACTCGAGATAGGCGACAAAGGCCGAACGGAACTCCGGGTCATCGGGCAATTCCAGTTCGTCGGCAGTGTCGAGGAGCAGCGCGACCCACGCGCGCCGCTGAGATTGCGTCAGGTGACGAAGGAGGTGCTGCCGAACCATGTGCGGATGACCGCCGCGCGAGGCAGAGTACGTCGCCGGACCACCCAGTACTTCGGCGAGGAACGCCGCGACGTGTTTGGGGTGCTCGGCGCTCATGCCTGCAAAGATCGGCGCCAGGATTTCGTGAGAGCGAACCCGCTCATAGAAACGTTCCGTGAGACGGTTGAGCGCCGGAAGTCCACCCAGCCATTCGTACAGCGTTGGCACATCTGAGTTCATGTTGACCCGGCACAAAGCGTACTACGTGCCGTGTGCGGAGTAACTCGCGGCAGGCGCGCAAAGATCCCCTCTCGCGGTCGTCGAACATCGCCTCCTCCGCGCCAATGACACGGCATTCACCGGCAGCGCACTTGCTTCAGGCCCAACCGGAGGCGCGCCATGGGCAGGCGACTGAAACAGGCGGCTGTTCTCTTCCTCGTCCTCTTCGCCCTCGCGCAGTTCGTTCGCCCCGATCGCACAAATCCACCAACTGACTCGAGCCGCACGATCGCGGCGCACGTGGGAACCGCGAACGGACTGGTTGCGATCCTCGATCGCTCCTGTGGCGACTGTCACTCGAACGCGACCGTGTGGCCCTGGTACACCGAGATCGCGCCGCTGTCGTGGCTCATGGCGAGCGGCGTCTCGGAAGGGCGGAAGGCCGTGAACTTCTCCGAATGGGGCAGCTACTCGCCCGATCAGCAGCACTTGTTGCTGACGCTGTCGTGCCAGGACGCCACAGACGGCAAGATGCCCGGGCCGTACTCGCTGCTGCGTCCAGAGACGCGTCTCTCACCGCAGGACATTCAGACCATTTGCGCGGCGGCGGCGCGCCACGCCGAGGCGCCGCGCGTGGTTGAGGCACAGCCATGACGACGACAACCCTCGATACGAAGGTGCACGACTTTCTCGCGCAGAAGCGCATCGCGATCGCGGGCGTGTCGCGCAATAAGGGTCAGCATCCCGTCGGTAACTTGATCTATGAGCGATTGAAAAAGACCGGGCACGAGGTCTTCGCCGTGAATCCGCACATGCAGACCTTCGAAGGCGAGCGCTGTTATCCCGATCTCCAATCGATTCCTGGCGGCGTTGACGGTGTGGTGATCATCACCCGACCGACGACGACCCAGCGGATCGTGCGCGACTGCAACGAAGCCGGGGTGCGCCGTGTGTGGATGCATCAATCGGTCGGCAAGAGCACGAGCGTCTCGCCCGAGGCGGTCGAGTACTGCCATGCACACGACATCAGTGTGATCGCCGGCGCGTGTCCGATGATGTACGGCCCGGACGCTGACGTCGGTCACACCTGCATGCGCTGGTTCCTCAAGCTCACAGGAGGACTCCCGACATGAGACGCCGGGTCGCGTGGATCCTTATCCTGATCGCCGACGTGGGATTCCTGGCATGGGGCCTGATGGCAGCGGCATGGCCGGATCATCTGCTCGGGCCGCATGGCCTGCCGATCCTGGCTGCGGGCTACGAGGGCTTCTCGCACAGTTCGTGGGCGGCGCTCGCTGCATCATCGCCACCGACGGCGCGCTACATAGAAGTGCTGTTCCGCCTGTATGGCGTGTTCTGTGCCGTGTTCGGGCTGATGGCCTGCACAATTGCAGTCACGGCCTTTCGTCGCGGCGATCGATGGGCGTGGTGGACGCTGCTCGCCGGCAACACCATCGCCTATGTGTCGGCGATGACCTACGACTGGACGGTGGGGGCCATCGGCCCGTTCGAGCTGACGGAATACCTCGGGCTCGCGGTGGTCTACGTCGCCCTCGGCATGACCGCGCCTGTTGTCAGATCGGCACTGACGTTTCGACGACTTCAGCATCACGCGTGAAGCCGGCGGGATCGGGTCGATCTTTCCGATCGCTGCGCACCACACGATTCGATCGACCGCGCAGCGCTTTCAGGAGCGGCAGCCGAGGAATGTCGGGCCACTTGCTGACCTTCCTCGTCGAGACCATTGCCGAAAACTTCTTCGACAAGTACTTCTCGACAAACGTGCGCGGGGTCGCATTGTGGCTGCCGTGATGGCCGATCTTGTAGAAGACGGTTGACGACAGAAGCTCCCGCCATTCGGGCACGGCGAGCGCCGCCTTCCACGTGCCCCACTGTGCATCTCCGGGGAAGAGCAGTCTCGCGCGGCCGATCGAAAACACCAGCATCAGGCTCGTACCGTTGACCGCCTTCTCCAGCTTGGTGGCGAGATCGAACTCCGAGCCGTCGCCGACGTTGGCGAGATCCTTGATCTGTTTGTCCGTCAGCATCAGATGCGAATGGGCACGCCGGTACTCCGAGAGCCGCATGCTCCACTTGGAACTGAACGGCCGCAACCGCTTGCCGGCGGCTTCATTCCGCGTCATCAGGAACTGGAGGTAGCTCTCACCGCGTTGCGGGTCCATGTCCCGGATGACGTCCTCATCGAACGACGGTCCCAACACGTGGATGTCGACGCCTGGCAGCACCGGCGTCTCGAACGTCGCCGAGCGACGTCGCAGGGGCAGAAAGCGCCGCCGTGGTTTGCCACGGAACCCCTGGTGCAAGGTCTGCATCGCTCGCGCGTTGGTCATCGAATTCTGCACCATCGCCCGCACCGGTGCCGCGGCGTTCAGTCGATTCATCGCGAGCATCAGCGAGGCGGCACGAGCGCTTTGCGCGTCGCGAATCTTCTTGGCCGCCTTGTCGGTGGGATGCTCGGTCCACGGCATCCAGACTTCGCCGACTTCGACGGTGCTCCAGGCCTTTTGCGCGAATCCCGACACGTGATCCTGATGACGATGGGTCCCCACCACGACATCGATGCGGCTCACGCCGTCGGCATCTTTGGCGTCAGCGATGATCTTCTTCACCACGTCCTTCATCGGACGGGGGCCGGGTCCGAAGCTGTGGCTGCCGCAATCGATCAGGACCCGCCGCGGCCGTGGCCGGCCCGGGAACGTCAGCATGAAGGCGTCACCGAAGCCGACGTTGTACATCCGGATCGTGACGCTGTCGGCCATCGTTATCCTCGACCGGCGTGGAGCGACGCGAAGTTGTGCATGCGGAGCATGCGCGACGCGAGCTGGCTGTCGGCGCACCACGCACGCTGCGGATCGCCGTGGTCGCATTCCTCGACGAAGCTGTACTGCCGCTCCCGACGCGCCTGCGCTTCCGCGCGCCGGCGCGCGGTGGACGCGCCCGACACCAGCGGCTTCGCGATGACATATCTGACGACGCCATCCGATGAGGCGACGACGGTCGTGCCGCCGCGCAGCGGCGCTCCGCCGAGCTCGTCGGACGTCTCCTCCATCGTCTGCGCGAACTGCGCGACGATATCGACCAGCAGCTGGCCGTCGGGGGAGATGCGATAGGACGAATGAAATCCTCTGACCTCGACCTCGCGACGGGGATCGAGGTGGAGCGGTCCCGGGTTCTGTGTGGCGTATTTGCGGAGCGCCCTCTTGTAGCGACGTTGCTCGGCCTCGTTCGACACGGCGAGCCCCGATCCGTCGCTGGTGTTCGCCCGTTGCCCTCGAACGGCGGAGACGCCGCTCAGCTCGCGCGCCGCGCTCGCGAGATCGCGCACCAGCTCGTTGGGAAACGGCGGCAGCCGTCCTTCAGGTGGATCCCAGAGGAGCGAGACTTCCGCCAGTGATGTCACGAATTCGGGATAGATGCCGCGACGGCGAAACGCATCGACGGTCAGCGCCCGCTGTCCGTAGCTGTCGCGCGGAGCCATCTCGAAATCCGCAGTGACGACTGCGCGCAGGAAGTCGCCGAACGTGACATCGACCGGCGGCAGGTAGTCGAATGCGCGGATGCACATCGTCAGAATGCCCTGCGCGGTGGCCGCCGCTTCGGTGGCGATCCGCTGCACGAGCGCAGGGTGGAGATCGCCTTCAGGCAGCCGGCCGCTTCCACCAGACGCAATGCGTAGCAGATCGCGTGTGCGGCGCTGGTAGGTTTGAAAGAACGCCTCGAAGATCGCCGCAACCAGCAGGGCTCCGCGATCGTGCGGTTCCATCAGACTGGCGTACTGACCAGGATTCGCTTCCATCGTGGCGGTGCGAAGCGCCTTGCCGCTGCCAGTGGCATGACCAAACTGGCTCGCCAGGTCAGCGAGGGGCGTGCGGTTGCTGAGATCGGTGTGCGTGCGCTGGATCTCGTCGCGAAGCACGCCCTCGAATGAAAAGTGTTGGAAGATGGCCACGATATCCGCGAACCCTTCGTGGAACGCAAACACGTCGGGGTTGCTCGGATCGCGAAACAGCGGACGCAACCGGTGCACGAGCGCGTGTGTCACCTCGTGGGCAATGATGTCGTGCGACAGGCACGTGAAGATGGTCTGCCCCGGAAGATTGGCCCCCTGCGCCTGTTGCTCCGCGACGAAGAAGCCGAAGAGCACGGCGCCAAGCTCGGGATCGAAGAAGGCATTGCGCCCGAGGAACGCGTGCGGATACAGGCGAAGACGCTTGCCACGGAATCCGATTCGACGGCCAAGCGCGAAATCGAAATTGTCGATGACCTTCATGGCCACCGCGTAGACCATCTGTTGATGGAACCGCGGATCCGCTTCGGCGGGGTCCAGGCCGTTTCGCATGAGCACCGAGGGATCGTCGAGATCGACCGGCGGATACAGGCACTCGTTCACGCCGTCGTAGTCAATCACCTCCACTCGCGTCCCCTGCGGTCCGCGATTCAGCGACTCGTTCGGCACGTTGATGGTGATCACACGTGTCGAGTCGAGCTGCGCGAGCATGGGATCGAACGCAAAGATCCGCAACGGCCGTTTGGTCGGGATGTCGTACTCGTTGTTCATGGCAGGTGCGGCTCGCCGGTGACGTCTCGCAGCTGTTTGAGTTCCGCCGCGGGAGGCTTCAGATGCGGATAGGCCTTGTAATACTTCGCGGCTGACAGACGATAGCGCGCTGGAAAAGGCGGCTTGCTGACCACACGCGGCTCGTCGGGTGGAGGCGCCAACGCTGTGGTCGTGACGGCCTCCGCTTCGGCGGGGGCGCGCTCGATCTTTGGCAGCGGCTGATTGGGGATCACATATCGAATGTTGCCGTCGGCGCCGGCGATCACCGTGACCCCGCGTGGTCGTCCGGATGCCGAATGCTGGATGAAACGGGCGATGATGTCCACCGCGAGCTGCCCATCCCGCGTGACTCGGAAACTGTAACGCGGCTTCTCGGACTTCAGCGTGCGGCCTCGGCCCAGGTGAAGCGCACGGGCATTGCGTCGCGCCCACCCCACGAGCAGTGATTCCGCGCTGCCGACGCCGGCCTCCTCTTGCGAGCCTTCGCCTTCACCCGGACGAATCCTCCGGAACGACTGTGCCGTCCGCGTCAGCGCCGCGACGATCGACGCAGGAAGGGGTTCCGGCTGGTGCTCAGGACGATTCCAGATGAGTGAACGCTCCGCCAGTGAGCTCGCCCCGGTTGCGTAAATACCGCGGCGGCGGAACGCTTCGATCAGTGCCGCGCGTTGGCCACCTGGATCGTCCGGCGCCAGTTCCCAGTCGGCGGTGACGACCGCGCGCAGGAAGTCGCCGAAGCTGACGTCGATCGGCGGCAGGTAGTCGAAGGCCCGGATGTACATCGTCAAGACGTTGAGAGCGGTGCGCGACGCTTCAGTGGCGAGACGAGCGATGAGATCGGGTCCAACCGCATCCCCAGGACCTTTGAGTCCAGCAATCTCGTACAGATCACGGACGCGCGCGTCGTACGCCTGGAATACGGCTTCCATCGTCAGGGACATCAGAATCGAGCCGCGTGCGTGAGGCTCCGTTTGCTCTTGGTATTGACGCGGATCCGCGGCCATGTCCGCCGTCCGCAACGCGTGCGTCAGCCCGATCGCCGCGCCGAATTGCGGAGCGACGAAGCAGAGCGGGCTGGCCGTCGTGAGCTTCCCGCCGGTGCGGCGCAGTTCGTCGGCAACCACAGACGTGAGCGAGAAGCGGTCGAGAATGGGCACCAGATCCGACAACCCTTCGTGAAGCGCCAGCGGATCCGGGTGCTCGGAACTTTTCAGCGCCGGGCTCAGCCGATCGATCAGCGCATGCGTCAGCTCGTGGGCGATGACATCGTGCGATAGACACGAGAACACCACCTGCCCCGGGATGTTGGCGCCCGGATCGTCGGCGACGGCCCGAAAGTATCCGAACAGAATCGCGCCGCCAGCCTGCTCCGTGTAGAAGGCATTCGCCCCGTTGAAGGCGTGCGGATACAGGCGTATCGGCCGCGGCTTGCCGCCTTTCATTTCGCTGCTCAGTTCCACGGACCGTCCCAGCGCCCGGTCGAAGACGCTGACGATCCGGCTCGCGACCGCATAGACCATCTGCTGATGAAACCGCGGATCGCTTTCCGAATGATCGATGCCGCCCTGCATCAGGATGGCGGGATCGTCGAGATCGACCGGCTTATAGAAACAATCGTGCGTGGCGTCGTAGTCGATGACGACGATGCGCGCGCCGGCGGGTCCGGGGAGCAGCGGCTCGTTGCGCGTGTCGATCGAGATCCGGGTGCGGACATCGAGGCCCACCATCGGATCCGATGCGTAGATCTTCAGTGGGCGGACGGGAGGACGTGGATACGCAAAGCGCGTCGGGGAACTCATCGACGAGCGCCCGAGCCTCGAGCACGTAAGCCGCGTAGTCGCCGAGCGCACGCGTGGCGGTCAGATAAAAAAAGCGTGCCTCGGCCTTGCGCGAGGCGTCCTGGAGGTACGGCGTCAACGCGTCACGTGACGCACGAAACCGATCGAGGTAGTAGTCGCACTCGGCGAGACGCACCGCGATCAGCTCCTTATCGTCGCCCGACGCGAGGCTTGCGAGCGGCGCAAACCCCGCTCGCGCCTGCGCCCAGCGTCG
>Ga0207428_10006635_pt1 | contig 10638 bp, 6 predicted proteins | sample RhiMethybrSRZTD1_FD_187600 | JGI IMG/M metagenome (GOLD analysis project Ga0207428, IMG submission 187600) | Populus rhizosphere microbial communities from Tennessee, USA - Rhizosphere MetaG P. TD hybrid SRZTD1 (SPAdes) (version 3) | ecosystem: Host-associated > Plants > Roots > Rhizosphere >... | reverse complement strand
CCACGTGCCCAAGAGCAAGGAGACGGCGGGCCTCTTCGGCGCCGCCGCGCTCGGCAAGCTGAAGCCGAGCGCCTTCCTCATCAATTGCGCGCGCGGCGGCATCGTGGACGAGGCCGCGCTGCTCGCCGCGCTCGAGGGCGGCAAGCTGGCCGGCGCGGCGCTCGACGTCTTCGCGACCGAGCCGCTGCCCGCCGACAGCCCGCTGCGCCGCTGCGACAAGCTCGTGCTCACGCCGCACCTCGGCGCCAGCAGCGACGAGGCGCAGCAGCGCGTGTCGGTCGAGATCTGCCAGCAGATGGCCGACTACCTGCAGACCGGCGAGGCGCGCGGCGCGGTCAACGCACCGGCGCTCACGCCCGAGCAGCTCGCGGTGCTGCGCCCGTGGCTGCTGCTCGCGCGGCGCTGCGGGCTGCTGCTGGCGCAGACCGCGGCCGCGCCGGTCGCGCGCGCCGAGATCGTCTACGCGGGCGACCTCGCCCTGCGCCCGACCGACGCCGTGCGCCTCGAGGTCGTGGCGGGCCTGCTCGCGCCCTCGCTCGAAGGGCCGGTCAATGCGGTCAACGCCGCGCTGCTGGCCGGCGAGCGCGGGCTCAGGGTGCTCGAGACGCGCGAAGAGAAGGGCAGCGAGTACGCCGCACTGCTGCGCGTTGAGGTGACGACCGCGGCGGGCGGGAGGCACTCGGCCGCGGGCGCGGTCTTCCGCGGGCGGCCGCGCCTCGTCGAGTTCGACGGCTACGGCGTCGACTTCGTGCCCGAGGGCGAGCTGCTGCTCACCCGGCACCGCGACGAGCCGGGCGTGCTCGGGCAGGTCGCGACCTTCCTGGGCGCGAAGGGCATCAACATCGGCGCGCTCCACATGGGCGCGCCCGACGCATTGGCCGCCGGCGCGGGCGCGGCCGTCGCCGCGGCGGGCAGCAAGCGCGAGGCGTTGGCGCTCTACCAGGTCAGCCGCGCGCTGACGGCCAGCGAGCTCGACGCGCTGCGCACGCTGCAGCCGATCGCCGGCGCGCTGGGCGTCTCGCTCGAGGGCTGAGGTCCAAGGAGCGCCGCGCCGAAATCCGAGGGACGCGCTACGATGGCGCCCTCTCGTCCGGTGGTGCATCGCAGACATCCGGAGGCTGCGCCGATGGCCACGTGCTTGCTGCGCCGATCCCGGCTCCTGATCGCCGCGCTCCGCTGCGCCGCGCCGGCCGCGCGCGCGTTCGACGACTTCGCCTTCGCGCCGGCGGTGGGGATCGCGCTGCCGTCGGTGCGGTTGGTTGTCCCCGTCGTCGTCGCGATGCTCGTCGGCGCCCGAGCCGCCCATGCCGTTCCGGGCGAGCTCGTGCTGGCAGCCCCCGAGACGATCCCGCTCGGGGCTCCCGCGAGCGACCTGCGCGTCCTCGATGTCTCGGGCGACGGGATCCCGGACCTGATCGCCGTCGCCCCCACCGCGCCCGGGCTCCAGGTGCTGCTGGGGCAGGGCGACGGCACGTTCGGAGCGCCCGTCCTCACGCCGATCGCCGACATCCGTGCGTTCGAGCTCGGCGACGTGAACGGTGACGGCGACCTCGATGTCGTGACGGTCCTCGACCTCGGCTCGTCCACATTCATCCTGCAGGCTCACCTCGGCGACGGCTCGGGCGCCTTCGTCCTCGCCAGCGGGCTGGATGTGTCCATCCCTGGGGACACGTACGCGCTCGCGTTGTTCGACGCCGACGAGGACGGCGACCTCGATGCCCTGCTCGAGCAAACCGGTCAGCTGCGCCTCTGCCTGGGCGACGGCGCCGGAGGCTTCGCGGCGCCGGGACCGTTCATCCCACCGCAATTCGGGCTGTTCCAGGAGCTGTACGTCCTCGACGCCAATGGCGACGGGCACCTCGACATCGTGGGCTCGGGCTACGCGTTCTTCTTCGCCGGCTGGTTCCTGTTCCTCGGCGACGGAGCGGGCGGCTTGACCTTCACCGAGTACGGCTTCGCGAGCGTCGACGGCTCTCTTTTCGGCAGCGCCATCGGGGACTTCGACGGCGACCATCGCACCGATTTCGTGCTCGATGGGCTCAACGGGCAGTGTGGCGGCGCCTGTTACGTGCTCGCCTTCACCCCAGGTACTGGCAGCGGCTTCGCCTTCCCGCCACCCAACCACATCCTGGCTCCTGGCCCCTCGCGCATCCGCGCTGGTGACCTCGACGGCGACGGTCTGGCGGATGTGGTCGGGACGAGCGGCACCCAGCTCTGGGTGTTCCTCAGCAAGGGCGACTTCTCCGTTTTCGCGCCGCAGTTCCTGTCGCTGGATCTGCCGGCGGTCGACTTGACGCTGGCTGACGTCGACGGCGACGCACGGCTCGACCTCCTCGCGCTGCACCCATCCGGTTCCGCGACGCTCTTCCTCAACCGGTCGCCGCCGTCGGGTTGGACCGACCTCGGGCACGGCCTGGCGGGCGTCGACGGCATCCCCTCACTGCTCGGCGTGGGCGAGCTGGAGGCGGGCGCGCCCGGCGCGTTGAAGCTCACACACGCCAACCCGAACAAGCTCGCCGCGCTCGTCGTCGGCCCGACGGGAGCGCCCACGCCCTTCAAGGGCGGGACGCTCGTGCCCGTGCCGCCGACGATGGTCTTCATGCTGGGCACGAGCCCGACCGGCACGATCACCGTGCCATGGAACAACTGGCCGCATCTGCCCGTCGGCACGGACTACTTCTTCCAGTTCGCGATCGTCGACTCGGCGGCGCCAGCGGGCGCCTCGCTCAGCAACGCGGTGCGCGCGCTGCAGCCTTGACTCACGCAGGAGACCCCATGAGCTCGGCCCTCCGCTCGTGGCTCCGGATGCTCGGCGTCACGGCCGCCCTCGTGCTCACGGACACACGCTCGGCGCTCGCGGCGCCGTCGGAGCTCGTGCTCGCGCCGCCCGTGACGATCCCGCTCGGGGCCCAGGCGACGCAGCTGCGCGTGCTGGATGTCTCCGGCGATGGCAACCCCGATCTCATCGCCGCCGACTCCATCGCGCCCGGGCTGCAGGTGCTGTTGGGCCAGGGCGACGGCAGCTTCGGGACGCCGATCTTCACGCCGATGGCGAACCTCAAGGTGTTCGACCTCGGCGACGTGAACGGCGACTCCCAGCCCGACCTCGTGACGGTCCTCGACCTCGGATCCTTCGTGTACACCCTCCAGGTCCAGCTCGGGAACGGCTCGGGCGCCTTCGCTCTCTCCGGCGGCTTCGACGTCTCCAACCCCGGCAGCACGGATGCGCTGCTGCTGCTCGACGTGGACGAGGACGGCGACCTCGACGCCATGCTCGAGCAGGCTGGCCAGCTGCGCACGTTGCTGGGCGACGGCGCCGGTGGCTTCGCGGCGCCGGGGCCCTTCTTCCCCGCGTCCGGCATCGGGCTGCACCAGGAGCTGCACGCCCTCGACGCCAATGGCGACGGCCACCTCGACGTCATGGGCTCCGGCAACGCGTCGTTGTTCACCGGCTGGGCCGTGTACCTCGGCGACGGTGACGGCGGCTTCACCTTCTCGCAGTACGGCTACAACTCCAGCGACGGCGACCTCCACGGGAGCGCGCTGGGCGATTTCGAAGGCGATCATCGCACGGACTTCGTGCTCGACGGCCGCGACCTGGGATGCGGCTTCAACTGCTACGAGCTCGGCTTCGCCCAGGGCACCGGCAGCGGCTTCGCGACCCCGTCGCCGGACGACGTCGCTGCTCCGGGCCTCTCGCCCATCCGCGCCGGCGATCTCGACGGCGACGGGTTGGCTGACGTGGCCGGGCGCAACGGCTCCCAGCTCTGGGTACTCCTCGGCCAGGGTGATTTCACGTTCACCGTGCCGCAGACCTTCGCGCTGGGGCTGACGGCTGTGGACCTTGCGCTGGCCGACGTGAACGGCGACGCGCGACTCGACGTCCTCACGCTCAACAAGTCGGGTTCCGTCAGGCTCCTCCTCAACCAGACCCAGCCCGCGGCGCCACCTGGAATCGTGCTCGTGCCGGCCCAGCCGGTTCCCCTCGCGGGAAACGCCTGGCGGCTGCGCGCCGTCGACGTTTCCGGCGACGGGCTCGTCGATCTCGTGGCCGGCGGAGGTCTTCCGTCCGTGCTCGGGATCCAGGTGCTGCTCGGGCAGGGCGGCGCCGCCTTCGGTGCGCCGATCATCACGCCGATCGTGAGCCTCAAGCAGTTCGACATCGGCGACGTCGACGCCGACGGCTGGCCCGATCTCGTGACGGTCGATGGTGACATCCCCGTCTACACGCTCCGCGTCCATCTCGGCGATGGCCCGGGCAGCTTTGCCCCGGGCTCCTCGATCGACGTATCGATTCCTGGCGGCATGGACGCCGTGCTGCTGCTCGACATCGACGAGGACGGCGACCTCGATGCCGTGCTCGAACAGGGTGGCAACCTGCGCGCCTGCCTCGGCGATGGCGCGGGCGGCTTCGCGGCCCCGGGACAGCCCTTCGGTCCCTTTCCCGTCCTGGCGATCATGCAAGAGCTCCACACCCTCGACGCCAATGGCGATGGCCACCTCGACGTCGTGGGCTCGGGCTACGCACTGTTCGCCGACGGCTGGGCCGTGCTCCTCGGCGATGGACACGGTGGCCTGGCCGTATCCCAGACCGAATTCCCCGGCGGTGACATCGTCGGGGGCAATGCCTTGGCCGACTTCGACGGCGACCACAGGACCGACTTCGTACTCGGCGATGGCGACAGCCAGTGCCTGTGCAGCAAGCTGGCCTTCGCCCAAGGCACCGGCAGCAGCCTGGTGCCCCGACCGGTGGAGTTCGACCCGCCGGGCACGGCCTTCCCGGCGTACATCCGCGCCGGAGATCTCGACGGCGACGGGCTGGCGGACGTGGTCGGGAACGTCATGCCGACGGGCCAGCTCGAAGTGCTGCGGGGCCGAGGCGATTTCACCTTCGACGGTCCGCAGTTCGCCCCGGTGGCTCCGCCGGGGACTTACTTGCCCGACTTGGCGCTCGTCGACGTCGACGGCGACGACCGGCTCGACGTCCTCGTGCTGCGGGAGCCGGGCGTGGTCTTGCCGTTCCTCAACGAGTCGCCGCCCTCGGGTTGGACCGACCTTGGCCACGGCCTGGCGGGGAGCGACGGCGTCCCCTCGCTGCTCGGCGTCGGCAAGCTGCAGGCCGGGTCTTCCGGCGCGCTGAAGCTCACGCACGCGAACCCGGACAAGCTCGCCGCGCTCGTCATCGGCGCGAGCAGAAATCCCGTGCCCTTCAAGGGCGGGACGCTCGTGCCGGTTCCGGTCTCGATCCTGTTCATGGTCGGTACGGGCCCCGACGGAACGATCACGCTGCCGTGGAATGGCTGGCCGCAGATGCCGGTCGGCACGGACTGGTTCTTCCAGTTCGCGATCGTGGACTCGGCGGGCCCGGCGGGGGCCTCGCTGAGCAACGCGGTGCGCGCGCTGCAGCCGTAGTTGCGAAGCTGCCGGTCAAAAGGCCGAGTTGACGAGCGTGAAGGCCGTGCCGCTGCCGAGCGTCACGCCTCCCGGGTACGCGAAGTAGGCCTGCAGCAGGAAGGTCATCGCCTCGCTGGCGGGCGGCAGGTTCGGGCCGGTGACGTTGAGGATCCACGTGCCGCCCGGGTCGGTGATCGCGCCGAGCAGGAAGGGGCCGGCCAGGAAGGACGGGTTCAGCACGAACCAGCCGTTGCGCGCCGGCATCGGCAGCGAGCCGCCGTTGAAGGACCAGTAGAAGCCCACGAAGTCGCCCTGCACGCCCTGGATCGCGAGCGTGCCGGACTGGCTCTCGCGGAGAGGCGAGGTGAGCGCGAACGATCGTGCGGCGCCCACGAAGTCGTCGACGATCCCGCCTTCCGTCACGAGGTCTACGCCGCCCGCGCCGGGCGTGATGCTGCTGTCGAGCCGCTGCACCGACGACGTCGCGTCGAGGCTGAGGCCGTCCCCGCCCACGGCGCCAATCCCGTCGCCCGGCGGGCCGCCGAGCAGCGTGCAGCCCGAGAGCAGCGCCTCGGTCGCCGTGAGCACGCAGGCGTCGCCGCCGATCCCCGGCGGGCCGCACAGCGCGCTGCCCGTGCCGCCCGGACCCGCCTGCAGCGTGCACTCGGAGAAGGCGACGGACGATCCCTGGATCAGCGCGGCCGGACCGCCCGGTGTGTGGAAGGAGTAGAAGGGCTCCGTCACGGCCCAGTGCGCCCCCGCTCCACCGGTGAGCTGGCTGCGCACGACGATGACGGGGTCGCAGCCGACCGCGGTGAGCCCCGGCGTGCCGGGCAGGTCGTTGCCGCCCGGATCGCACTGGTGGTGGACGCTCAGGCCGCCCCCGCCCTCGAGGTCGCAGCTCTCGATCCAGACCGTGCCGGCGTCGTCCAGCAGATCGATGCCCGGGACGACGTAGCCGGTCGAGCCCGGTTGCGTCGCGAGGTTGCGCAGCACCACGCGCTGCCCGACGGCGAGATGGGCCACGCGGATCGGCCCGACGACGGCCGGGCCGGGATCGCCGACGACGACGAGCGACTTGCCGTCGATCGAGAAGTTCGAGTACGGGCCGGGGCCCTTGATCAACAGGGTGTCGCCGTCCGCCGCTTCCTGGACGGCCGTGAGCAGATCCGTGAAATCGCCCGCGCCCGAGACGTCGACCACGATCACGCCGGCCACCGCGCCGCCCGACAGCGGGCCGAGGGCGAGCGCTGCCCGCAGCAGCGTGGCGCGGCCGAACGGGATCCGTCGGTCTGCCATGGCGGGAGCTCCCGAGGTGGGCCATCGATGATAGGCCAGCCGGCGCGAGCCGGGACGAGGACGAGCGTGGTTTCCGCCCCCCGCCGGGCCTAGGATGAGGCTGCTCACCTCGATCAAACCGCCATGTCCGACCACTCGCCCCCCTTCGAACGCATCGTCTTCGACTGCGACAGCACGCTGTCGGGCATCGAGGGCATCGAGGAGCTGGCCGGCGAGCACAAGGCCGAGATCGCCGCGCTGACCGAGCAGGCCATGTCGGGCGCGCTGCCGCTCGAGGAGGTCTACGCCCGCCGCCTGGGCGTCGTGCGACCGCTGCGCACCGCCGTGGCCACGATCGGCCGCCGCTACATCGAGGCCGCGGTGCCCCAGGCGCGCGAGACGATCGCGGCGCTCAAGATGCTCGGCAAGGAGCTGCGCATCGTCTCGGGCGGGCTGCGCATGCCGGTCGCGACCTTTGCCGGCTGGCTGGGCATCGACGACGCGCACGTGCACGCCGTGCAGATCTGGTTCGACAGCGACCACCGCGTGAACCGCTTCGACCGCGAGAGCCCGCTGACGCGCAGCGGCGGCAAGCGCGAGGTCATCGCCGCGCTGCCCCAGAAGCGCACGGCCTTCGTCGGCGACGGCATGACCGATGCCGAGGCCGGCGAGGCCGCCGACTGCTTCATCTGCTTCACCGGCGTCGTGGCGCGGCCCGCGGTCATGGAGCGCGCGCACGTCGTCGTGGCCGGCCCTTCGGCCGCGGATTTGCTCCCCGCTCTCTGCACGGCCGACGAGCTCGCCAAGCTCGCGCGCGACCCGCGCCACGGCAAGCTGGTCACGCCCCCGCTCGTGCCGTAACCCTGGTCGCCGCCCTCGCGGCTCACGCGCGGCCCGCGCCGGCGGGCTACAGCGACGCGTCGAGCAGCGTGAAGGCCGTGCCGCTGCTCAACGTCGCGCCGCCCGGGTACGCGAAGTAGGCCTGCAGCAGGAAGGTCTGCTCCTCGAGCGTGGGCACGAGCGAGGGCGCCGTGATCGGGAGGGTCCACGATCCGTCTGGATTCGTGATGACTCCGATGAAGTACGGCCCGGAGATGAACGGCGGTCCGAGCAGGAACCAGCCATTCTTGCCCGGCTTGGGAATCAGGCTGCTGCCGAACGACCAGAAGAAGCCCACGAAGTCGCCCTGCACGCCCTGCAGGGTCAGCGTGCCCCCCTCGCCCTCGCGCAGTGGCGAGGACAACGTGAAGCGGCGGGCCGCTCCCGGGTAGGTGATCAACGTTCCCGGCGCGGTGTCGAAGGCGACGCCGCCCGGCCAGGGCGTCACGCTCGAGTCGAGCAGCTCGAAGCTCGCGGTCGCGACGCCGCGGAGTCCCGGGCCTGGGGTCCCCGGCGGCGCGCCCGTGGGCTCGCCGCCCTGCAGCGTGCAGCCCGAGAGCAGCACGTGGGCATCCACCAACGCTTGCACGCCTGCCCCTCCGTCGGGTGACTCGACGCAGATCTGTCCCGCGCCGCCCTTGCCGCCCGTCAACGTCGAGCCGAAGACCGCCACCGAGGCGCTCTGTGCCGAGAGCCCGCTGCCGCCGTCGGTGGCGATCGCGTGGAGAGTCGAGGAGGCGTCGGCCCCGACCCCGCCCTGCAGCGTGCAGTCCACGATCGTGACCGCGGCGCACATCTGGACCCCGATCGCGGGCGCACCCGCGCCGTAGCCCGCAGGCGCGGAGCAGGGGAACATCAGGCCGGTGCCGGTGCCCTGCGTGCCGGTGACCACGCAGTCCTCCACCCAGATGGCGCCGTCGCTGAGCCACAAGATGATCGACTGCTCGCACTGGAGGCCGCGCAGCACCAGGGTCTCTCCTGAGGCGAGACCGCTGATCACCAGGGAGCCGACTGGGAAGTCGGCCGGCGACGCCGCCGACGTATCGAACACGATCGTCAGCGACTTCCCGTCCACCTGAGCCCCGCCGAGCTCGCATCCCGTGCAGGGCGAGGAGGGGGAGATGAGCACGGTGTCGCCGTCGGCCGCGGCCGCCACGGCGGCGAAGAGCGTCGTGAAGTCGCCGCCGCCGGCGGGGTCGACGACGATCACGCCGGCCGCTGCCGGCGCACACAGGGCTCCGAGGGCGAGAAACAGACGGGCGAGTCCGGCTCGCGGTTCGTTCCTCATCGCGCCTCCTTGTCCCGAGGCCTGCGTATTCGCTCCGCGGTGCCGCCAGGAGCCGCGGCGAGCCTAGCACGACCGCGGGAAACAGGGGGCGCGCGCACCGCGCACGGAATGCTGGCCACGCGGACCTCGCTGCCGTAGCCTCTCGGCTATGACCTCCGCCATGAAACTGTTCATCCCCGGCCCGACCCACGTCCGCCAGAAGATCCTCGACGCCCAGGCCGCGCCGATGATCGGGCACCGCGGCGAGGAGATGAAGAAGCTGCTCGCGGAGGTGCTGCCCGGCATCCGCGCGTGCTTCGGCACCAAGGGCGACGTCGTCGTGCTGAGCTGCAGCTCGACCGCGGCCATGGAGGGCATCAGCCGCAGCGTCACGCGGCCGGGCAAGAAGGTGCTGCACCTCGTCAACGGCAACTTCTCCGACCTGTGGTTCCAGCTCTCGACCGCGTGCGGGCTGGGCGCGGTCAAGGCCGAGCGCCCCTGGGGCGACGGCTTCGACCTCGGCAACGTCACCGCCGAGCTGCAGAAGCACGGGCCGCTCGACGCGGTCTTCGTCACGCACTGCGAGACCTCGACCGGCGCGCTCTCCGACCTGGCCGGCATCGCCAAGGCCGTGCGCGAGCTGCAGCCCGAGGCGCTCGTGTGCGTCGACGTCACCTCGTCGGCCTGCGGAGTCAAGCTCGACTTCGACCGCCTCGGCCTCGACGTCGCGGTGGGCGGCGTGCAGAAGTGCTGGGCGCTGCCGCCGGCGCTCGCGCTCGGCGCCGTGAGCCAGCGCGCGCTCGAACGCATGGCCCACGTGCCGGGCCGCGGCTACACGAACGACTTCCTCGCCGCGCTCACCTTCCAGAACGAGAAGGCCATGACCTCGACCACGCCCGCGATCCCGGTCCTGCAGGCGCTGCGCCAGCAGATCAAGGACATCGAGGCCGCCGGCGGCTTCGAGGGGCGCTTCAAGAAGCACCTGCAGATGCAGAAGCAGGTGCTCGACTGGAGCAAGGGCCACGGCTTCTCGATCCTGGCGCGCGACGGCGCGCGCAGCCCGTCGGTCACGAGCATCGGCTGCGATGGCCGCTTCACGATGGACGCGCTCGTCAAGGGCTACAAGGCGGCCGGCTACTACATCACCGGCGGCTACGGCAAGACGAAGGAAACGCACTGGCGCATCGGGCACATGGGCGACCACACGCCGCAGTGCATCGCGGAGCTGCTCGGCGTCACCGATGACATCTTCGAGCGCATCGGGCTGAAGGAGCCGGCGCGGGCGTGAAGCCTGGCGGCCCGGCTCTCGGGCCAGCGGCAATTCGAGAGGTCGAGTAGGCTCTCGGCTTCTGCGGGTCTTGCCCCGTCATGGAGCTGGGCATGCTGAGACCGATCGTGTTCGCCGTCGCAGCTCTGGGCGTGCTCGGCGCCTCCGCGGCCGCGCAGTCCTTCCTCTGGCCCGTGTACCCGGCCGGCGGCAAGAACGTGCGCTCGATCGTCGTCGCCGACTTCAACCAGGACGGGCGGCCGGACGTCGCCGCGAGCAATTACTTCCAGCAGTCGGTCTCGGTGCTGCTCGCTGCGCCCATGGGCGGCTTCGAGGCGCCCGTGAGCGTGTTCGCCGGCTTCGGCCCGCTCGACCTCGTCACGGCCGACTTCGACCTCGACGGGCTGCCGGACATCGCGGTCGTCGACCAGCTCTCCGCGAACCTGCGCATCCTGCGCACGGCGACGGGCTGGACCGAGTGCAGCACGAGCGGGCCGATCGAGGCCTGGGGCATCGACGCGGGCGACTTCGACGCCGACGGGCGGCCTGACCT
>Ga0207428_10006634_pt1 | contig 10639 bp, 14 predicted proteins | sample RhiMethybrSRZTD1_FD_187600 | JGI IMG/M metagenome (GOLD analysis project Ga0207428, IMG submission 187600) | Populus rhizosphere microbial communities from Tennessee, USA - Rhizosphere MetaG P. TD hybrid SRZTD1 (SPAdes) (version 3) | ecosystem: Host-associated > Plants > Roots > Rhizosphere >... | reverse complement strand
GTATTTACCAGTGGTTCACCACACCATATTGTGAGAAACTTTGGAGTTGCGCTGCCAGAGCTCGGCCTAACTACCTTATCCCAAGAACAGGGACGTAGCGATCACGACAAACTCGCCCAATTTGAGACTGCGGTTCAGAATCACTTCTCGATACCCGGGTTTACGGTTGTAACGTGCGAGGACGTAGTAACCCACAAACCCGACCCTGCCAGCTTGATACTGGCAATGGAGCGGCTAGGCGTACGCCCAGAAAAAACATGGGTACTCGGCGACCATAAGGTCGATATGCAAGCCGGCATAAATGCCGGGGCTGCTGAGCGTGTCGGCATTACCCACGGCTTTGACGATAGGCAGACACTCCTCAATGCTGGTGCTACGCGCATAGTGAACTCGTTGGACGAGCTCACGGCTACACTCATTTCTGTTGCTGAGCACTAACAAAGAGTCCCGGGAGCACAAAAATGACCCCATATAAGGGTCACTATTGTTTACTTTGTGGCCGGGTTTACAGCACACATCCTAAAAAAGCCTAAATGAAAGTATATCGTTGTTTGGCGCACCTTTTCCGAGTTCGTAGCAATAGTTACTATAACGATCCAGAGTCAGGTCTCGCCTATAGCCACCAAAACCATCGTGGAGCCAACATAAAGTGTCTTCACAGGTTGAATTATCATAGTATCTAATGTCAGATGCCGTATTGTTGACAACAGAGGTTGCCTGACCGGCAAGAACCACTAAAGTATAACAACCGCTTGGCGCGCCGACCGCAAGTGAGTTACCACCAAATTCCTTATTCTGGTATAAGCACACGTGATTCGCTGGACATCCGCCTATAGCATCAGCGGTACTAGGCATCATAAAAGACACGACTAGTGCCGAGAGTAACGATAGCACCACTAGAAAACCTCTGACAGCGGTAATTCTACTCAAAATGGTTTCTGTATTGCTCATATACGCCTACCCCCTAAATTTATTTATGTTTTAAAATATAGCATGTTTTACAAGCCTCCTATTGTCCCAGAATAACTAGATGAGGCTCATCTCTTCGGCTATTGCGGCACTGCGTTGCTCTAGTCGATCAACCTGTTCCCAGTAACTAGCGGGGGCATATGCCTGGTTTTCGCGGATGTATGAGACATTACTGCCGTAAGCTCTCACCAGTTCAGCAATAAGTGGTCGGCGGACCCCAGGAACATGCTGGAATATATCGTTAATTCTCCACCCAAGACCACCATCATCAATACTGTGCGAGCCGGCCATTGAAGGAGTATTTGTCCCTCGATTCCCTGGGCGAGTCAGAACAGGCTCTGGCATAAAAAATGCCGATCTACATGCAACGCCGCCGACGCCCATACCAAGGAGGCTTCTAGGGGCACTCACCAGATTGATTTCAAGATTGGCCGCAGGAACACCTACGGTCCTGAACAGCGCCATAAAGATATCCATCTGCTCTCCCATCCTGGCCCAATCGTCTACTAAAACAGTGTGTCCTGTCCGCAATCGAGCGACCAGTTCATCGCTTGGTGGCGGCAATTCACGACTTGCGCGCCTGATGGGCAGGATGCGGGGCAGCAGGTCGGGAGATTCACGCTCGAGTGTGTCCATGACTCGGTCAAATACGACAATGGCCGACTTGCCCCCGGCAACTACAACATTCAAATTCGGTAGTGTGGTGAGCAGCTCGGCCCAGTGTCGGGCGATAGCCCCAGCCCCTTGGGTCATCGCTTCGGCGTCTACAAACGTCATTTGGGGTAATTGGGCCAGGAACTCACGGTCTTCTGGTCGGACTTGGTTGTCACTTTCGGCCACAAACTCTATGAGATCAGTGAGTACTGCAGCTTCAGAAACGGCCCGCACTTCCAGCGGGGCTTCTATGGGAGCAAACACGTGCATGATTGCCGTCGCACAGCGCTCCATTCGATCGGCATCTGCCACAATTTCACCAACTGTAGGGGCGGGAGTAAGTGCATCTAGCGGCGGACCAGCCATAACGCTTTCGACAGCAGGAACAGTTGTCATTTACAGTATTTTAACATCATTCTCGGGAAACATCAAATCATAGGGGACAACTTACGAAGAACTTCGATATATCATTGACTGATATGCCACTATACTAACTAACATGTCTGACTTTCGACAATTTGTAGAATCCATCCCTACCAGGGAGTTACCACCAGGCTACTCTGTCGGAGAGTTTGGTGTTGGCTCATACCCCTTTCCGCCATCACCTACAGTGATTGAAGACCTACGCCATCGACCAAACCTAGCTTGGTCGTTCGATAATGGAAAAAGCTACACAGGAGTTGATGCCGGGATAGTGCCGCCAGGGCACGAGTATTTAGGCGATGTCGGATACGTGCGCGAATTAGCCGAAAGACGTCTTAACGAATATGCCGCACGAGTAGCCGAAAGACGTCCCCAAGAAAATATTAGATTTTTGTTTGCGGATGCGACGGATCAAAACTTGGACATCGAACCAGATGAGCTTTTAATGTTCAATTTACTCTCATCGAATATTAGCCCTGAGTCCAGGGAAAGATTAGCGCAACAAGCGGCAAGATTGCTGCTAACTAATGGCTTGCTGGTCGTGCGTGAGACGTTTAGCCCTCATCTACATCCATCTAGTCAACTAACAGCACTTTTAGGCCGAGTGGGGTTTGGGCCTATCGAAGTCGTAGGTATAGACCACTCAGCCTTTGAGTCATTGACTAGTTATTACGGTCTAACTGTACATGACTTAGAGGTTCGTTCTGCTCGCATAAAGCCCAGATTTGACAGGTACTTCTGTATAGCACAGCGCACCGAGCCAACAGATAGGGTATGATTAGACCATGAAAGTATCCATCTCAGAACTTACAAGCCGAATGACTAGTGTCCTCTCCAAAAAGGGCTACGCCAAAAACGATATACCGTTCATTATCAACATGTATTTGGGCGGTGAGTTGCGGGGCCACACCAGTCACGGCTTAGCCAGTTTTGCTGGGTTCGTTAATCAAGACTTTTCAGAGGCAGGTGAACCGGAAATCGTAAAAGAAACGCACTCACTCTTTGTGATTGACGCCAAATCGCAATCCGGCAACGTGATTGGTAAGAGAGCGGCTGACGAGGCCATTAAACGCGCCAAAACAGAGGGTGTCGGTATGGCCGTCGTTAAAGAGATGGACAGTTGGCTGCGGCCCGGTGCGGTTGCAGAGTATATTGCCGACCAAGACCTTGTAGCAATCGTTATTAATAGCGGTGGTGGAGCTGCAGTCGCTCCTCCCGGTGGCTTTGACCCTGTTATCGGTACAAACCCCATCGCTTACGGTATACCAACTGAAAATGGTGCGTTGGTGGTCGATATGGCAACTTCCAAACGGGCATGGGGCCAAGTTCGACTGGCAAACAAGTACGGTACGGATTTACCCGCTGACACGTTTTATGACGATAACGGCAATGTGACGCTTGACCCGAAAAAAGCATGGTCAGTTATGCCGTTTGGAGAATACAAAGGCTTTTCATTGGCGGTCTTGGTTGGTGTGCTGTGCGGTTCGCTAGTTGATATGCCGATGACGATTAACAGCACAGCCGGTAATGCGTTCGGGCAAAAACAACCTGAACGAGGCGGTGTGATTATTGTGATCGACCCAGCGGCAACAACTGGTTTGGACAACTTCAAGAAAGCTAACAGCAAGTTCGTTGCCGATGTTAAGGCCACACGACCACGCAAGGGCGAACAAATCCGTATTCCGGGTGAACAAGCAGCCAACGAGAAGTCAGCCAAGCTAGGTAATGATGTCGTTGAGATCCCTGATGAGCTTTGGGAAGAGATAAAGGCTTTATGAGCGACCACCAAGAACAGCTCTAAGTTAGCCGTAGGCTTTCGCACAATCGATACGTTAAAATATATACATGAGCGGTGAATAATCTAAGTCAATTCGTTGCGATCCCAGTTCTTAATCAGAGCTGTTGATTGAAGTTATAGCCGAAGTGTCTCTTCTTCGTTTGCTACAATACCGGCATGGCAAAAGCAAAACTTATAGTATTGAATGGCTTTGCCGCTGCAGGTAAGACAACGATCGCCCGGAAATACATTGCCGAGCATAGCATGGCTTTGGCTCTTGAGGCCGATGCCATCGTTGACAACATAGGCAACTGGACAAACCACCGGGAAGAGGTGAGACGACTAACGTTCGAGCTGACGAAAGCTATGCTTCGAGCCTATCTGCCGTCCGGACATGATGTCGTACTACCTTATGTAGTAACCAAATCTGAAGAGGTTCGGGAATTTGAGTCGATTGCCAACGCTTGCAATGCCGACTATTACGAGTTTGTTTTGCACAACGAACGCGCAGACGCCATAGCACGTCTACTTAAAAGAGGAAAATGGGGAGGAGAAACGTCTCCACCGCTTACCAAGAAGGATATGCCCAGAATCGAAAACCTCATGGACAGAATGGAGTCGGTGCTAAAAAAGAGACCTCAGATGGTAAAAATTTGGCTCAAAGGCCAAGACCCCAACGCGACCTACAGTCAGCTCTTGCAGTACATAGCGTCATAATCCACATTGGCGGTAATATCATATCTAAAAAGGGCATGTATGAAGACTAGATATAGTAATGCAAAAGTATACGGCGTAGTCGCAGCTATATTCATTTTCTTGCTTGTCCATCTTATTTTAGGGAAAAACGAGGACGGCAACCTGGTGGTATTCGGAGTGCCAGCAATAGTCGGTGGCTTGATCGTGTTCTTCATTGTGCGATTCATCAATCGAAGGACAAACGGGAAATAGTAGGCAGATTCAGGTAGATCGGCAAAGACTTTGGGAACAATCATGTCCCGAAGATTAACTTCTGCAAGAAAGTAACGTTTCTGCCTTTCATAAATTCAATTTCCCGCTCAACCAGGCCATGTTGCCTGGATAATATCCGTTCTTTGTCTTCCGGATGCGTCTCCAGATAATCGATCTTTTCTTCTAATTCCTTACTATCTTTGACTCTAACAAAGTCACCCGACTCGATAACAGCATTGAACTTGTCGTATCGATCATCGACAAAGGCAACCATCCCACCGAGGCAATATTCCCAGTATCTTTGCGTCAGCATGCCAGCGTCATAGTATTTGGGGTCAGATATGACGATGCCGTATTTGGTTTTCGAATATACCTTTTGCAATTCGTTAAAGCTAATTTTGCCTTTTATCTTGGTCGACGCGGCAAAGATCTCTGAAGAAGTAAACAATAACGACACGTATTTCTTGGCAGGATTAAGAAATTCGATATATTGTTTATCCCGGTTGCCGTTTCTGGTGCCTCCGCCATACACAAGTATGTATGGTCGGTTGCTGCTATGATTTGGTTTCTGGAACAAAAGAATCGCTTTTTCGACCGAACTATAATACCAGCCCTTATCCTTAGGGCGTGGAAGCTGGCAGAGTTTTATATGATCTCCTAGTAATTCATCAGGAATTATCAGATTTAAATCCGATACAATCTGTATGACCTTCCTGGCTTTCAGGTTTCTTACCTCGCCATGAAACTGTGGGCTACAGTTACTTATCAGCACGATGTCGTCGGCTGAAACGTCTGCAGCGGAACTGGCAGGAACGGCCCCTAAATACTCCACAAAGTACCTAAGTTCACTTAAGCCGCCAAAATGTGTTGTATCGCCATCTTGGCCCAATAAATGGGTCAAGTCGGCGCCAGGCTTCCAGATTTTTAATGTTTGCCTCATGAAAAGGATTTTATCCTAAAGCAGCATGGTGCGCACTAAGATATAATCTGAAAATAATGTACACAGACTTAATAGACATCATCGAAAAGCTGCTTGCTAAGCAAGACGTGGTGGTCGTAGCAATATCTGGCCATGGCGGTTCGGGAAAATCCACCTTGGCCGATAAACTAGCCGGGCAATTTGGCGTGGCCAAAAACCAGATCGTCCGGGTTGACGGCCTGCATGCCAAAAACTATATGCAGACAAAAGGTTTATTCGAACTCCACGATTGGACGACCATCATGGATATTCTCGTAAACGCCCAGGCCAGCAAACGGTTGAAGTATCTGAAGCGCGACGACAAAGAACGAGAAACCATGGTAGATGTACCCAGGCCGCATCTCGTTATATTAGAGGGCATTAGGCTCATCCGGCCAGAGATTCTACCCTATGTCGATGTAAGCGTATGGATAGATTGCCCACTTGATGTAGCCACTAAACGCGCCGTAGAAAGAAATCGCCAGCAAGGCGACAGTGAAGCCGAGATTGCACTATGGGATAGCAAATGGGTGCCGGAGGCTAAGCAATACGTCGAACAAGTTGATCCGCATAGTATTGCAAGCTTTATTTATACTGAGTGCACTTAGGAGCAGACTACGGCAAATAAGATAACCTCGTAGGTTTGATTTTAGCTACCACACCTGATTAGATACGTACATGTATACCAATATCACCGTAGATGCTCTTCGTAAACGCGTTGAGCTACCAAAGGATTACACCGTTGACGGCTTTTTGGCTGCTGGTACCTGGGATCTATTCGGCGAAACTCGGCACTTACCTAAAATCAGAGCATCGCTTCATACCCTTGGTATCGAAACCGAAGTTACACGCATTGAGGGCGAACATCTGGGTCATGCGTACGAGTTCATGGTCGACAACAAGCGTTATTGGTTCGTGCCACAAATGGGCACCGCCTATGTATCACAATACGCACATATGGCGTCGATGCTTGGTTCTAAAAAGAACATCTTAGCAGGCGTCGTCGGGGGCCTAAAGCCAGGTATCAAACCAGGCGATTTTATAATCCCCACTGCATCAAAGGGGAATGAAAACGCTCTGATGTACCAACGTGCAAACACTGATTTATTGTTCTGTCCAGACCGAGAATTAAGCGATAAGCTGAAACGCCGGCTCGGCGATCACCAAGTTTATGAAGGAACCACTTGTACCTGCGAGGTTATGTTAGCCGAGACAGCTGACGATGTTGCCGGGTGGTCAAGAGAAGGCTACTTGGGCGTCGAAATGGAAGCAGCGCTCATGTTTGCACTCTCTAAACATTTTAATATTCCTTCTGCTGCCATACTATACGTTGCCGACAATTTGATCGAAGAAGTTACCGTTTTTCATGACGATTACGACCAGTCTCTTGCCGCAAGAGAGCGAGCCAAACAAATAAAGTATGAAGTTGCGTTAGCCGAGCTGCTCGACTTACCATTGAACTAAGATGAGATGGCTTAAAAACATTGGCAAGCACTTAGTGGTAGCCGTCCTGGGTTGGCAGCTGCGCCGCTTGCAGGCGCGCCACAACCCAAAAACTGTTGGGGTAGTCGGTAGCTACGGCAAAACCAGTACAAAATTTGGTATTGCTGCCGTACTTGAGCAACAGTTTCGGGTACGGTTCCAGACCGGCAACTATAACGACCTGGTTACGGTACCTCTGGTCTTTTTTGACGAACCAACCCCCAGTCTACTTAATCCGTTTGCCTGGACCGCCGTTTTTATGCGCAATGAGCGACAAATCCGCGGTCCATACCCTTACGACGTTGTCGTACTGGAACTCGGTACCGATGGGCCGGGGCAAATAGCGGCCTTTGGACGATACCTTAACCTAGACTTCTTGGTGGTGACGGCCATCGCTCACGAGCATATGGAGTCGTTTGCCAACCTACAAGCTGTGGCCGATGAAGAGCTGGCGGCGCAGACTTATAGTAAACAGGTAATTTACAATGCTGACCTGTGTGCGGCTCGATATATGGCAGCGCTAACCAAACCCGCGCTAAGCTTCGGCAACGGTGACGTCGATTACAAGCTCGACAAAGTAACGTTTACACGCGGTGCCCATGCGTTTCATATTCTATATAAGGGCAAGCCATTGCTCGAAGCATCCTACGAGGGCGTGGCCAAGATGCAACTGTATTCTGCCTGCGCGGCAACAAGTATCGGGCATCAGCTCGGCATGTCTACCAAAAAGATTGCCAAAGGTATTGCCGCCATAACCCCAGTGAGTGGCCGCATGCAAACCCTGGAAGGCATCCATGGCAGCACCATTTTAGACGAAACCTACAACGCCAGCCCCTCAGCCACCACAGCCGCCCTGGATGTTTTGTATGGCATGTCAGCGCCACAAAAAATCGCTTTGCTTGGCAATATGAACGAGCTAGGCAAATATTCCCAAGCTGCCCATACAAAAGTAGGCAAGTACTGCGACCCAAAACAACTTGACCTGGTGATTACACTCGGGCCAGATGCTAATCAATATCTCGCACCCGCGGCCCAGGCAAAAGGCTGTAAGGTAAAACAATGCGCATCGCCTTACGAGGCAGGCGAGTATCTGCGCGGGCACCTCAAAGAAAATGCCCTCATATTAGCCAAAGGCTCACAAAACAAAGTTTTTGCCGAAGAAGCAATAAAAATGATATTAGCTAATCCAGCCGATGCGCAAAAGTTGGTAAGGCAATCACCAGCCTGGCTTAAGAAAAAAGCAGCAAATTTCAAGACTTAACTAGGCCGTTCTGCTATCATCTTTTTTGTGGGCGAAAAAGTAAAACCGGGTCAGACCAATACAGCAGAGTTTATTGCTGCCTTACGGCGACAATTCCCAGAGATAGTTTTATTCGGCGAGCGGCGACTGTATGAACCGGCTGCGCCAATCGGTGAAAAGGAATTCGGTAGCCCTAGAATTACCGAAGCAGCCGAGGCACTGACAGAGCTTATACATAACTACCGGGAATTCTTTGGGGTAGGCGGGGGATTTGCCGCCAACCAGGTGCGCACCATGCCCTTAGTGCAAATGACCGGAATGGTGTTGACACCGGGGCAGGTGGTTATTGCCTGTAATCCTAGACTTACCGCTCCCGTAGGCCGAGCACACTACTACGAATCGTGCGCATCAGGTCCAGAGTTAGCTTGTAAGGTCGAGGAACCCTGGGGCCAAACACTCCATTACCAAGATCCATCTGGAGAGTCCCACAGCCTGGAACTTGTAGACATCAAGGCCCGGCTAGCCGCACATGAAGTACGACATCTACGAGGCCAGACCTGTGACGATCCCGGGATCGCGCTGGATACGCGCCCTATAATCGGTGGCATTGATGAGATCGCTGGCCTGCCACCCCTAGAACGCATAGCCTAGCGATTGTTATATACTAAGGGTATGCAAAAAATTGCCACCAGAGTATTTATTTTCGGCTCAGTAGCATTCGGTATTTTAGGAATTTTAGTCATTCTGACGCAGCCCGACGACGACTCAATACTGTCAAAGCTGCTATTTATTACAGTGTTTATTACCTTGCCGTCGTTTGCTCTAAGCGTGGCCGGTAAATATTTAAACGGCAAGTCTTAGTTACAATTACCCCTCTTGATCAGAGACGAAAGTCTAGTATCTAAATATAGGAGGTAACAATGCCTTATCAATCTATAGAAGAGCTACCCGAAAGCGTCAGGCACGCCCTGCCAGAACACGCCCAGGCAATTTACAAAGAAGCTTTTAACAATGCCTGGGAGCAGTACAAAAACCCCAAAGAACGACGTGATGATGCCAGCCGCGAAGAGGTCGCGCACAGAGTAGCCTGGAGTGCGGTGAAGGCAAAATACACCAAGGACGATGACGACCAGTGGCGGGCAAAATAAGAGATCGTAACAGTCAACAAACTGGACATCTACAACCCATTAGTTTATAATAAGATAAATGTCTTCTAATGAATATTCGGGTTCAACCCCGCGTAGAAATGTTGATTTTTTTAGTCCCGAGTATCAGGCTGTGCTTGATACACCGCTGCCACATACGACAGCGAGCGGACACTCGCTCACAAATAGTGCTTTTGGCAGACTACTGGAGCATGGCCTACCTGATGTCCGGAGTGCATACGTCTTGGGCGAAGTAAGAATGGGAAAAGAGATAAAAGGTCTAGGGCCAGAGAGATTGTCTCGGGTCACAGAAGCACTTGCAGCCTTATTCGTTGAATTTGATGGCATATTACCGCCCGCTAATCCAAACGCTTCTCAGGCTGCTACCTTTTGCCCCAGCCTAGCGCAGGTAACATGGAGAGCCCTGCCGCGCGCCGTCACCGCCCCATACAAGCGGGATATCAGCCGACCAGGAATTAACACGACAGTGCAGGATATTTTGACTGATCCCTTGAACGTGGCAATTGTCCCAGTCGAAAACGCCTTCAAGATGCCAGACCCAGACGTGCTTGAGAATCGACGTTTAGAACTCTATAGAGCGGCACAGGAATTTGAGCTTGATTTCAACGGGCCACTTGCCAGCTATGCACTCAGTCAACCTATTTAACCTGACACGCCGCTTGCATCATTGCAAAACTTCTTCTTTAATGTTATAAATAAATCTGATAAATTCACGCTAGTTTAACGTTTGTTGCTTAGAATTCGCTAAGTCAAAAACATATTTTATAAAAGTCTACTAAGGGTATCCCAGAGGTACTATTCTTGTGAGCTTCGAACAGGTAGAACAGGCCGAACAAATACAGCTAGACCCAAACATGCTAGAAGTGCCGTCTTTTCTGTGGAGGCTAGGGGAAGCCGTAACCATGGATAAATTCGACAGGCTCTGGAAGAACATGGTGAGCACAGGGTTGGTAGGAAGATACCTAGGCACGTCACACCCCTTCGATGCATTCCAAGAAAGGATGGACACTATAGCCGAGCCA
>Ga0207428_10006626_pt1 | contig 10650 bp, 9 predicted proteins | sample RhiMethybrSRZTD1_FD_187600 | JGI IMG/M metagenome (GOLD analysis project Ga0207428, IMG submission 187600) | Populus rhizosphere microbial communities from Tennessee, USA - Rhizosphere MetaG P. TD hybrid SRZTD1 (SPAdes) (version 3) | ecosystem: Host-associated > Plants > Roots > Rhizosphere >... | reverse complement strand
CCATCGCCATCCAGAACCAGATCGAGTACGGCCTCACCGCCGGCCTGCACTCCCTCAACACCGAGGAGCTCGGCCTGTGGCTGGACACCATCCAGGCAGGAAACCTCTACGTCAACCGCGGCATCACCGGGGCCATCGTGCAGCGCCAGCCGTTCGGCGGCTGGAAGAAGTCAGCGGTCGGCGCCGGCACCAAGGCGGGCGGCCCCAACTACCTCGCCGGCCTCGGCGACTGGACCAGCAGGGAAAGCGCGCAGGGCTCAACGGCCCGCATCTCCAGCCCCGGCGTGCGGCGCCTCGCGGATTCCGTGAAGGGCGAGTTCGCCGCCGCAGAGCTGGACAAGCTGCAGCGGGCGCTGGGCTCCGACGCCCTCGCCTGGGCGGACGAGTTCGGTGCGGCCAAGGACGTCTCCGGTCTGGGTGTAGAGCGGAACGTCTTCCGTTACCGTTCCCTGCCGGTCACCGTCCGGCTGTCCGACGGCGGATCCCTCCCCGCGCTCGTCCGGACAGTAGCCGCCGGCGTACTTGCCGGATCGCGGCTGACCGTCTCCACCGGCGTCGAACTTCCGGCGCAGCTGCGTGCCGTGCTGACCGGCCTGGACATCGCCGTCACGGAGGAGGACGACGCCGAGTGGCTGGCCTCCGCGGGCAGGCTCGCCGCCGCGGGCAAACTCTCCGGCGCCCGCATCCGACTGATCGGCGGCTCGGCGGCGGCACTGGCCGAGGCCACGGGCGGCCGCCCGGACCTGGCCATCTACGCGCACGAGGTGACGGAGGCCGGCCGCATCGAGATGCTGCCGTTCCTGCACGAGCAGGCCGTCAGCATCACGGCGCACCGCTTCGGAACGCCGAACCACCTGTCCGATTCGCTGATCTAGCCTTCACGCGGGCCTAGGGCAGGCAGAGCAACGGGCGGGCACCATCCGGTGCCCGCCCGTTAGTTTTGCCGGCGGAATTTGCTCGCGCAGTTTATCGTGCAGTTTTAGCCCAAGTACCAGCCGGGCGGAGCCCAGGACGCAGGGACGCTGTGGGCGGAAAAGTCCTCGCACCGTGTGCAGGTGTAGGCGACTTCGCCCAGCGTCCTGACGGTGCCGTCATGGCGGTACTTCGGCGGAATGAACGACTCGAGGTAAATGAACTCGTCTGTTCCGCACTTTTCGCAGTTGGGTTTGCCGACATATTCCGTGTCGACTGTCCTGGAGTGGTGCGTCGCAGATTGATGCGTCATAGAGTGGTGGGACATAGAGTGGTGCGGGATGTGGCGGTGGTTTGCGGCTGTGGTCACGGCGTACCTATCCCGAACAGTGCGGGCGACGTTGCCAGGCATGTTCGTCATCGAAACCTTTTTGTTATCAGCCGCTGCATGACTGACAACATTGCCAGCATAGGCCCGCTGCGAACGGTTATCAATCATTTTTTCGTCCGTACCCGGCCTGAGGCGGTTCAAGCCGGCTTCTTGAGTGTCCTTCCCATGATGGCCTGGGTCAATGCATCGATGACCTCGGCGTTGGCCAGCGGGTTCCGGATCAGGGTGAAATCCACGTCCCCCACCGGCGGCAGCTCGAAGCGGCGCGTGATCACTTTCAGGTCCTCGGGCACCAGCGAGGAGGGCATGACCGCCACGCCGATGCCTGCGCGGACGGCCGCCAGCACGCCGCTGATCTGCTTGGTGGTGCACGTGATGCGCCATGTCCGGCCCACGGATTCGAGGGCGTCGATGGCGAGTTTCCGGCTCAGGCTGGGCGACGGGTAGGCGATCAGCGGCACCGGATCGCCGGGCTCCAGGGCGGTCTGCTCGAGACCGACCCAGGAAAAGGAATCGTGCTGGACCACGGTGCCGTCCTTTGCCCCGGCCACCCATTTCACGAAGACCAGGTCCAGCTGCCCGGAGTTGAGCCGCTTGTACAGCTGGTCGCTCTGGCCGACCGTGAGCTCGAGGTTGATCTGCGGATAGATCTGCCGGAACTCACGCAGGATGCGCGGAAGCCCCGTGATGGCCAGATCGTCCGCCGTGCCGAACCGCAGGCGGCCCCGCATGGCGGAGCCGGAGAAGTAGCGCGCGGCGGCGTCGTGGGCCGCGAGGATGCTCCGGGCAAACCCGGCCATCGCATCGCCGTTGTCCGTCAGCCGGACGTCCCTCGTGTCGCGGGTGATCAGCATCCGCTTGGCCGCGGTCTCCAGTTTGCGCACGTGCTGGCTGACGGTCGGCTGGGCGAGGCCCAGGCGGTCCGCGGCCTTGGTGAAGCTCAGCGTTTCGGCAACGGCGAGGAACGATCGGAGCTGTGCCGGTTCAAACATGCGTCCTCCTGGGTTGCGTCCGCCCCGGCATGGCCGGCGGGGCGGCGGCCTGCGGCGGGCCGCGGACCTGACATTACGTTCCGCAATGCTAGTTATACGACCAATAGTCTTACATAATCGTTCCCCGCCGCCCTAGCGTTAGAGGCATCCCCGCCGGCCCGCTCTCCTGAGGAACTCCTGTGACACCCCCACCGCCGTCAACGGCCACCGTCACCCAGCCCGTCGCCGTCGTCAGTGAACGCCTTCCGTGGCGCCACACCTTCATTTCCCTCCGAGTCCCCAACTTCCGCATCTTCGCGATCGGCCATTTCGTCGCCGTCATCGCCTTGTGGATGCAGCGCATCGCCCAGGACTGGCTGGTGCTTCAGCTCTCAGGGTCCGTCACCGCCGTCGGCATTACCGTGGCGCTGCAGTTCATGCCGTCGCTGGTCCTCGGCCCGTGGGGCGGGATGATGGCGGACCGGTTCGCGAAGCGCAGGATCCTGATCATCTGCCAGTCGGTCGCCGCCGTCCTGGCGGCCGCGCTGGCCGTGCTCGCGCTGGGCGGCGGGATCGAGGTCTGGCACGTGTACCTCATCGCGTTCGTTTTGGGGCTGGTCACGGTGCTGGACCAGCCGGCGCGGCAGGTGTTCGTCCACGAGCTCGTGGGGCCGCAGTACCTGCGCAACGCCATCAGCGTGAACTCCACGACGTTCCAGCTGGGCGGGCTCATCGGCCCGGCGCTTGCCGGCGTGCTGCTCACCGCGGTCGGGGCCGGCTGGGCTTTCGCCGCCAACGCGGTGGCCTGCTGCTCCACGGTGACCATGCTGCTTCTTCTCCGCAAGGACCAGCTGTTTGTCAGCACCCCGGCGCCGAAGCGGAAGGGCATGCTGCGCGAGGGGCTGCGGTACGCCCTGAGCAAGCCCACCATCTACTGGCCGTGGCTGATGGCGGGCTTCATCGCGGTGTTCGCAATGAGCCTGCCCGTGCTGCTCGCCGCATTTGCGGACCGGGTCTACGGCATCGGCGCCGGCGGCTACGGGATGCTGAATGCGCTTGTGGCACTGGGCGCCCTGGCCGGCGCGGTCGCGTCCACCCGGCGCCGCCAGCTGCGGCTGCGGTCCGTGGTCCTGGGCGCCGGGATGTACGGGCTGATGCTGTGCCTGTCCGCCCTGGCGCCGACCCTGGCCTGGTTCGGCGCCGCCATGGTGCTGTCCGGTTTCTGGTGCCTGATGTTCCTCACCGCGTCCAACCAGCTGGTCCAGATCAGCTCCAACATGGGGATCCGCGGCCGGGTGATGAGCCTCTACATCATGGTGCTGATCGGCGGCCAGGCGATCGGCGGCCCCATGATCGGGTCCATCGCCGAGCACCTGGATCCGCACACCGCCCTCCTGGTGGCAGGCGGGGTGCCGGCGCTCGCAGCGGCGACGGTCGCCGTCGTACTCGCCCGCAAGGGTGAGCTGAAGCTCAAAGTGGACTTCCGGGACCGGCGGCGCCTGCTGCGGGTGGTGCAGCGGGCCGCCTGACCCTTAGCTTTCCGGCAGTGCCTCGTGCGGGTAGTCGGCCTCCCGGCGCTGGAACTCCAGGACGTCCTTGTTGATGATGGCGCCGTCGCGGATTTCGATGGCGCGGGCGATGGTGTCGCTGTCCTCCCACGCCGCGGGGCCGGACATGACCGTCTCCAGGAACGGCAGGAGCGCCTCGCTGATTTCCCAGCTCGAGGAGTTCCACAGGTAGGACGGGCTGTGGTCCACGGCGTAGTAGTCGATGTGGTCGCCCACGGTGAACATCGGTTCGGCGAAGGTGGTGGTCCTGGCCCAGCTGAAGCCCATGCCCTCGTCGCAGGAGACGTCCACGATCAGGCTTCCCGGCCGGAACGCGCCCAGGTCTTCGGTCCGCAGGTAGGTCAGCGGATTGTTGGGGTCCTGCAGGGTGCAGTTGACCACGATGTCGCTTTCGGCCAGGAACGGGGCCAGCGGGACGCGGCCGCGTTCGGTGATGACCTGGCTGAGGAACGGCGCCTGGTCGTCGTGGTCGAACTGCGCGATCCGCACCGAGTGGATGGGGGAGCCCACCGCGGCCACGCCCCTGTTGGTCAGCACCTGCACGTCATGGATGCCGTGGGCGTTCAGCGCCGTCACAGCACCGCGTGCGGTGGCCCCGAAACCGATGACGACGGCGCTGAGCCGCCGGCCGTAATCGCCGGTGGAGCCGGTGAGGGCCAGGGCGTGGATCACCGAGCAGTAGCCTGCGAGTTCGTTGTTCTTGTGGAACACGTGCAGGCCGAAGCCGCCGTCGCTGGCCCAGTGGTTCATGGCCTCGAAGGCGATCAGCGTGAGCTTCTTGTCGATGGCCAGCTGGGTGATGGCGCGGTCCTGGACACAGTGCGGCCAGCCCCAGAGGACCTGCCCGTCGCGCAATTCGGCGAGGTCCTGCGGCTGCGGTTTGGGCAGAAGGACGACGTCGGCCTTCGCCACCAGCTCTTCACGGCTGGCCAGGCTGCCCACCAGCGGGGCGAGCTGGGCGTCGGAAAAGCCGAAGCGTTCGCCATAGCCGCGCTCGAGGATCATGTGCCGGCGCAGCTCCGGGGCGATGCGCTCAAGGTGGAGGGGGTGCAGGGGCAGCCGGCGTTCATCCGGTTTGCGTGACGATGAGACAACCCCGAGGGTGAGATGGTTCGGCGAACCGGTCACTTCTTCTTTGCCGGCACTGGCTTGGCGCTGGTTTTGTCCAGTGAGCTGGCCGGTGCTGCGGCGGCTCTCTTGTCGGCGCGCTTTTCCTTGATGGATTTGCCGGCTTTTTTGGATGCTGCTTGACGGGGGGACTTGTCAGCCATGGTTGCTCCTGTAGCGGAACCGAAGAGGTTCCTGACTTCTGACCATACAGGTAGCTGCCTAATGGGCCGCGGGAAGGGCCGGTTCCGGGCTGGGCGGACGGCGGGGCGGCTGCCCCGGGCGGCCGGGCGGGGAAAGTGGAGCGGCTGACGGGAATCGAACCCGCGTGTCGAGCTTGGGAAGCTAGCGCTCTACCATTGAGCTACAGCCGCATTGCCCCGGATTTCGCCGGCGCAGAACCTAGCTTAGCGCAGTTGCGTGGCAGGCCAGGTCACCGGCGCTCCGTGCCCTGCGAACGTCCTCCGGGCGGCCCGCCGCTGACTCCCGTAACTCTTCGGTAAAGGCCCGGCCAGCTTTCGCCGCGGCTTCGCGCGGCTGGCTATCCTGAGTCCAGCTAGCCGCGGAACGGGGGACCGGGCTACCTGAACCGCCCGACGCTGGAAAAGGATCCGATGGCATTTGCAGAACACGAGGTCCTCGTGCAGCGCGATGCGATGACGGTCTACACGTTCCTGCTGAACGGGCTGAACCTCCCGGCATGGCAGCAGGGTATCCGCAGCATCAGCCTGAGTTCGGGCAGCGCGGGGAGTGCCGGTGCCCGCTATCAGGTGACGCTCACCGGGCCGCGGGGCCGCCCCATAGCGGGGGACTTTGAGATCACGCACGCGCGGCCGGGCGCCGAAATCCGGTTCCAAGTGGTGGCCGGGCCGTCCTTGCCGAGCGGGGGTTTCTACCTCAGCACGGAAGGCGCCGCAACGCGCGTGCGCTTCGCCCTCGAAGCCCCGCTCAAAGGGTTCCGGAGCCTCGCCCGTCCGGCCGCCCAACGGAGGCTGCAGGCCCGGGTCGCGCAGCTCGAGCGGCTCGGGGCAGCGCTCGAAGAGCGTACGACGGCGGACTAAGACTCCGCGGCGGGGCTGCGGCTCCGGTGCGGTTGCCGTAGCCTTCCTCTGACGTGCCGTTCCGCTGCACCCGCTCTGCTGCACCCGCTCTGCGGATTTCCGGGGCCTACTGGGCGAGCCGCTGGCCGGTCCAGCTTCCTGGAACCGTGGACGGCGTGCTCAGGATTCCGCCGCTGAGGCCCAGGTACTGAACGGAATTGCCGGCCCTCTGCAGGGCCAGCCCGGCAGAATAGGCGCCCGAGACGTCCCTTAGGGAGCGGATCGCCGACACATCGCCCCAGCCGCTGGCCACCGCGGCCCTGGCCTCGGCTACCGGCCACGGCGTGCCGGAACCGCGGTAGAGGAGAACGTTCCCGTCGCTTTGGCGAGCCAGGAGATCCTGGAAACCGTCGCCGTCGAAATCCACCATGGCCAGGCGCGTCGCCGGAACGCCGGACGCGATCAAAGTGCGCTGAACCAGGTCGCCGCTGCCGCGATTGGGGTACAGCCAGAGGTTTGCCGCGGAGTCCAGGGCCAGGAGCTGGGGTAGCCGGTTGGCCGAGCACCACCCGCCGACTGCCAGCGTCAGTCCCGCCCAGCCGGACTGGCCGAGCGTGACAGGTGCCAGGAAACCGCCCGCCAGCGTGCCGGAATGCAGCGTTAGCCGGCCGTCAGCCCACTGCGCCAGCACGTCAAAGATGCCGTCACGCTCCCAGTCCGTGACATAAACGGCCTGGGCGGCGGCAAATCCCGAACCGGCCACTTCAGCGGGGCCAAACAGCCCGTTCCCGAGCGACGGCCGGTTGATCAACTGGCCCGCCGCGTCCACGGACAACAGGTCGCCGGCACTCCTGATGGCGGCCGTGGCCAGGTCGAGGGTCGGCGGCATGTGCTTGACCAGGGGCTCGCAGACGTCGGCAGGCTGGACCGGGCCCGCAGTTGTACCGCCCGGGCTGGCGGTGGTCCCGGACGGAAGGCCGCTGTAGCCGAAGAAGTCCACGACGCCCCACATGGTGTACCGGCTGGGGGTGGTCTGCCAGTTGCCGTCGGTAAAGGTGATGCCGATGCCCACCACGTTGAACCGGGGATCCGTGAGGATGGCGTTGTGGGCGGGGGAGCCCTTCCACCATTCGACCAGCTGCGCGGCGTCCCGGTCCCAGCGGACGGCGATGACCTCGCCCGCGCCGTTGTTCGGACTGAGCGCCCTGGCGTCCGTCCAGAAGTTGGCCCGGTGCTCGATGACCTCACGGGAGGCGATGTTGTCTGACCACTCCTGCGCCATGCCCGCAACCGTGGCGTGGTACATCACCGAGGGCAGGCCCAGGGATTCCCGATACGCGTTGATCGCGTTGAAGACGGCGGCGACCTGGGCCGTGTTGCTGTCCGGTACCAGCGCCTCGGGTGTCAGCGCGCGCGGTGCGGAGCCGGCCGGTTCTGCCTGGGCCGGGTCCTGCGGGGAAGGGAGCGCGCCGTCAGGAGCTGACAGCGGAGGGATTGATGCCGGTTCAGGCGGACCGGCGGCGGCCGCTCCTGATGTATCGCCTGCGGGAGTCCCTGTGCCTGGCGCTTCCGGCGACGCGGTTGGCGGTGCAGCCTCGGCCGGGTCTGCTGCCGTTACGGACGTGACGGAGGACGAACTCTGGGCGGGGGCCGCCCCCATGCCGGCAGCCGAGTTGGCCGCGTCGGCGGGCGGCTGCCCTGCTGGGGGAGCCGTAGCGGGCGGCTGCCCGGGTGAGGGGGCCGCGGCGTGCGCTCCGCCGTCGTCGGACATGGCCGGGGAAGAACCTGGGGCGAGAGGCGTCGCCTGCATCCCGGCCCTTGGCGGCGATGGATTGCCTGCCTGCGCGGGACTCACCGCAGGCGCCGGATGCCCGCCCGCTGCGGGCGGAACCAGTGCGAGGGCGCACATAATCGCCACGACGGCGTGGGCCGCAATCTTCTTCAAAATATCCCCAGCTCTATTTTGGCCATGCGACGTGAGACCGTCGGCCGGATTGTTCTCGCAACACTAATGGGAGGCGCAGGCGCCAGCAATGCTATTTTTGAAGGCGTGCTGATCTCTGACCGCGACATTCGTGCCGAAATTGATTCCGAACGGATTGTTCTCGATCCGTACGACTCCGCGATGGTTCAGCCGTCCTCGGTGGACGTCCGGATTGACCGCTTTTTCCGGCTGTTCGACAACCACAAGTACGCGCACATCGACCCCGCGGAAGAGCAGCCCGAACTGACCCGCCTGGTGGAAGTCGAAGAGGGCGAACCGTTCATCCTCCACCCCGGCGAGTTCGTGCTCGGCTCAACCTATGAGACCGTGACGCTGCCGGACGACATCGCCGCGCGCCTCGAGGGCAAATCCTCGCTCGGCCGGCTTGGCCTGCTGACGCATTCCACCGCCGGCTTCATCGACCCCGGATTCTCCGGCCACGTCACGCTGGAGCTGTCCAACATGGCCACACTGCCCATCAAGCTGTGGCCCGGCATGAAAATCGGCCAGCTCTGCTTCTTCCGGCTGTCCTCCGCCGCCGAATTCCCCTACGGTTCCGGCGAATACGGCAACCGCTACCAGGGCCAGCGCGGACCCACCGCGAGCCGCAGCCACCTGAACTTCCACCGCACGGACATCTAGCCCGTCTTTTCGGCCCCCGTTGTGGCCGAGGGGTGAGGTCTCGGCACTTCGGCTCCGTGTAAGTGCCGAGTCCTCACGCCTCGATGAGCGGCCGGCGGCGGCACTCCTCCTCCACACTGTGGATAACCGGAACCCGTCTGTCTGAATGTGCCCACAATGGGCCATGAGAAAGCCGCGACCCCTGCCCGCCGAGCTCTCAGGCAAGTCATTCACGTTGGCCGAGCAGCTTGCTGCCGGCGTTGCGCCGCACCGCGCATGGAGCGGCGATCTCCGCGTGGCGAGCCGGGGAGTGCGCGTGCCGTGGGCGGAAAAGCAAAGCCTCCTGCATACGTGCCGCCTGCTCACGGGAATCTGTCCGTCCACCGCGTGCTGCTTCGGCACAGCGGGCCTGCTCCTCCGATGCCCGTTGCCATGGAATGTCCAAAATGAGTTTCGCGTGCACCTGGCTCGGGTGGACGGCGGAACGCGTCCCGTGCGGAGAGGAGTAGCCGGACACCGCCTGGAGCTGCGGGCCACCGACCTTACCGAGCTCGACGGCGTTCCCCTCACCGGCCCGGCAAGGACCTGGCTCGACCTGGCTTCGGTACTGGACGTGGATGACCTCGTTGTCGCTGCGGACTTCTTCATCTGCAGCCAGTCCCGGAGTTTCGGCCGCAACCGGCGGGCGCTCTGTTCGTTGGACGATCTCCGGCGCCAGCTTGACGACAACCCTGGTGCCAGGGGCATCCGGAAGGCAAGGTGCGCGCTGGAGCTGGCACGCACAGGGGCAGACTCCGCACCTGAGACGAAGCTGCGCTTGGCCATCGGCAGGCTCGGTCTCCCCGAACCAGCCCTCGGATACGTGATCACGGATTCCACGGACTGGGAGCTGGCGTGGCCGGACATGGCTTTCCCGGAGTTCAAGGTCGCCGTGAATTACGATGGGCGGCACCATCTGGAGCTTCGCCAGCGCGAGTTGGACATCCGGCGGGACGAATCCATAGCGGCGGCCGGCTGGACCTCGGTGACAGTGACCGCGGCCCAGGTGAAGACGTGGGGCTTTGACGGATGCGCGCACCGGGTTCTGGACGCACTGGTCCGTACGGGTTGGCGCAGCGAGAAGTGAGATCCCGCCACTTCGACTCCGCATAGGTGCCGAGATCTCACGCATCGATGAGCGGGGACTGGAGCCGAGCCGGCGCTTCGAGGCTTAGGCGGGGACCGGCTCCGGGCGCGCGCGCCGCGTGAATTTCTTGACCACAGGCTCGATGTAGCGGGCGGCAAGCGGGCCGGAGATCGCCATGAGCAGGACGTAGGCCGTGGCAAGGGCCGCCAATTCCGCGTCAACCACTCCCGACGTCACCGCAAGGCCCGCGATGACGATCGAGAATTCGCCGCGGGCAATCAGCGCCGCCCCGGCGCGGAACCGGCCGGGCCGTGCAATCCCGACCCGCTTGGCCGCCCAGACTCCCGTGATGATCTTCGTGGCTGCGGTGATGACGGCCAGGACCAGCGCCCAGCCGAGTACCGGCGGGATGGACGCTGGGTCCGTGTTGAGCCCGAAGGCCACGAAGAAGATGGCCGCGAACAGGTCGCGCAGTGGCTCAAGGATCTGGGTCGCGCTGTGCGCCGTGGCCCCGGAAATTGCAATTCCGAGCATGAACGCGCCAACTGCGGCGGACACCTGCAGGGCTGCGGCCACACCGGCGACAAGGAGGGCCGCGCCAAGCAGGTTGAGCAGGAAAACCTCGGAATTTTCGCTGTGGACGGCCTTCGACACGCGGTGCCCGTGCCGCAGCGCCACCAGCAGCACCACCGTGACGACAGCCAGCGAAATGCCCACGGTCTGCATTCCGCCCAGGAAACTGACGCCCGCGAGGGTGGCTGTGAGGATGGGCAGGTAAACGGCCATGGCCAGGTCCTCGAACACCAGGATCGAGAGCACCACGGGAGTCTCCCTGTTGCCGATACGGCCAAGGTCGGTGATGACCTTGGCCGCAATGCCCGACGAGGAAATATATGTGACCCCGCCCATGACCATGGCACCCACCAGGCC
>Ga0207428_10006607_pt1 | contig 10671 bp, 10 predicted proteins | sample RhiMethybrSRZTD1_FD_187600 | JGI IMG/M metagenome (GOLD analysis project Ga0207428, IMG submission 187600) | Populus rhizosphere microbial communities from Tennessee, USA - Rhizosphere MetaG P. TD hybrid SRZTD1 (SPAdes) (version 3) | ecosystem: Host-associated > Plants > Roots > Rhizosphere >... | reverse complement strand
TCGATGGCGCTCAAAGGCCGGACACCTGCCGAGAAGCTGGCGACCGTCCTCGCCGCCGCGTAACGTCGTATGGGCTTCAGCGCGCAAGCAATGATCTGCTGGCCTGGAGGCGGACCAGAATGGCTCCAGGATCGATCTTTGGGTGAGAGGTCGCTACCTCGTATCCCCTCCAATGCAGCTTCTCACCACCCGGCTGTGCGTCGGGTGTTGCTCGTAGGACCCCCGGCTTCCTCGAGTCCATTCTTGACTGGGCAGAACACCCGGCACGCCCGAAGGCCGCCGCGAGCGGGTTGGGTTCGCCGTCGGCGTGGCCCTCGGCGTAGATGGCGCTCCACGCTCGTCGCGTCTCCGGAGTCAGGCTCGTCACGCCTTGCGAGAAATCGAAGTCGCGGGTCAAGCGGAGGATCCTGGTCATCTGGTCGTCGAACCTGCCCGCGGGCCCGGTTCGCATCACCGACTCTACGTTGCTGGCGGGATGGAACGCGCCGAAGAGATGCGCCAGCTCATGTGACAGAATCACCTGCGCGGTGGCCTGGTCCGTGGTGGCTGTCCCGCATCCCGAGGTGACGACGGCATATCGGTCGAACAGCGCGGTCCACCCTGCCATGTACCCCTCGCACCGGCCGCTGAAGGCCACCACGAGGTCCGCACGCCCGGGTGGCACGTCGGCCATCAATTTGCTGGTCTGGACCACCCGGCCTCCCCGAGGCGCCGACCACGGGACGATATCGAGAAGGACGAAGCGGATCCGGGAAGCTTTCTCGTAGAGCGCGGACACCGCGGCGACGTTCGTCCGCAGAGTGGCTTCCCAGTTCGGCTGGGCCCGATACGATTCATCCGGAGCCGCGCGTATCGTGAGCGTGCGTACACCGGCCGGCTGCGCTGGCGCGGCATTCACGCCCACGACGCCTACCGCGAGCAGGATTGCGGCCGCCAGCAGCGCGGTCGCGTGGACTGACGGGACACCGGCATCGGGGAATGCGGCGCGATGGGACCCGATGCGCTCGTGGTCGTTCATGAGTCTCGCCCGGCAGGAGATCACTTCCACTGGGTCCCGATATCGTGGCGGCCGTGTCTACGGGCCCTGAGGCTATTCGCCGTCTTGAGGTTGATAACTTGCTTCGAACTTCGTCTGCCGCTCGACCGGCAGGTCCGTGGGCTCGGCGCCTTTGAGGATCTTGTCCGCCAAGGAGACCTCCCAGGCCTCGATGCACGCCCTGATGCCGTATAGTGGAGGGAAGCGGCACATCGCGCCGCCGCACGTTCTCCAGCCAGCGAGGAGAAGGCATCTCGAACTCTTTGGGGCTCTCGGAGGCTCACGGGATGAAGGTCTACCTGAGCCCCAGGGCGGCAGGTATTTTAGAGTTGTGTGATCGGGGGACCCGCCTGGGGAGTCCTCGGAAACGACGTCAGTACCGCCCGTACGGCTTCGTGTCAGATCCCGGTTCGCGGCTTCGCTTCGCAGAAACTCGCTCGCGCTTCTTGGCGCCCTCTCGAGGGTCAGATGCCGATCGCCCTCCGGGACTGGGACCGTCTCCGCCGCGGCCAGGAGCTCTGTGCCAGCACGAGCTGATAGTGGACCGGGGCGCTGCGATGCCTTAGCTTCAGCACCTTCTGTACTGTACGTCCTGGATAGGCTCGGTAGTCTCGCGCTTGGAGGGGTGAGGACGCCCGTGGAGGAATTGGCCCTCGACGTCCGATAGGTTCCTCCGAAGCAGCGCCTCCACCGGTGTGAGGCGCACCTCGTAGTTGCGTTCCAGAAGCTCAAGCTAAGGCAGCCGACACCAGGCACGTAGCGAGTGCGGACCGCACCGTCGATCAGATCCTATGCTTGCGCACACACACGAGAGCCGATCGCCACGCGGCGATCGGCTCTCGTGCCTACTGCTGTTCAGTGAATTCTTCAGGAGGAGGCCAATTGTCCCCGTGTCCGGCGCGAGATCCGATGCCGGAGCGAGTAGCCGACGCCTAGCAAAGCCGTCCCCGCCAGGAGCAGAGCGCTGGGCTCCGGGACAACTGTTGGGTTCCCGGGCTGCTGAAAGCCGACGAAAGAGTCGGGGCCATCGTTCGTCACCAGGCAGCCCTGAACGGCGGTCGGGCAACCGAGAGTTGACGAAAGCCCTGCGGTGAAGCTACCCAGAAGCCCCGCCGCGTCGAACTGCGCCTGTTGGGTGGCGTCGAGGACGAAATTGAACACCGCGTTACCGTTTCCCTGCTGCATGGCCAGATCAGCCGCTGTGAAGTTAAGCGGCTTAAGCGAGTCTGACAGTTCGAAGCTGATGACTGCGTTAGTGCCGTTGTAGATTGTCAGAACCAGGTCCTGCATGGTAATCCCGGTTCCGCCACTCTGATCGGAGTTGAAGCCAATACCGACATTGGCACCGCTGGTCCATCCCAAGGATGTAAGCGTCGGGGTACTAACCTTGTTCTCACCCGAGGGTACATCACCAGACGCCTGATCGACCGGGGTGCCCGCGCCGGTCAAGGAATCCTGCTGTCCGGTGCCTTGCAGGGTCAGCATTCTCGGCGCATTGCCGAAACCTTGAGCCCCCAAGTCAATGAAGCTCTGCGCTGGCGTTGCACCGAACAGAACAAGGTCGGCCTGTGCCACACTCGGCATAGCCGCAAGAACGGCGCAACTCACTACTAGTGCACGGATGCTTCTCATCGTTACACCCCTTTTTTCCATCCTAGATCCCCTCCGAAGATGCTGTATTTCCTCCGATGAATACACTCCCTCAGCCGCTAAGTCCTCCATAGTCAGCAAACAGGATGCCGGAAGACTGCTGGACGAGACTGCCAATATTAACAATGCCTTATGACTAGGCGACAACCAGGATTATGAAGCGCATTGCATAGGTGCGATCATGCCACTGCATACTACGTGAGGGCGATTGCGGGGGTTCCGTGGCAATCGGGCACCCGACAACTGACGGAGTAAGTATGCCGTGCCCGTCACTTGAGCTCGGCCAGGAGTTTCTTGGCCTCTTCCCTCTGCGGGAAGCTCGCCGGTGACTTGAGAGCGGCGGTGAGGGCCTGTCGGGCTCCGTCCTGGTCGCCCACCTTGAGGGACGTCAGCCCCAGACGGTACTGGATAGCTGGATTGTCCGGAAGACCAGCGGCGGCCTCCTTCAGCAGGCTGACCGCCCGCTGGTAGACCCCGCGCTTGTACAGGATCCAGCCCAGAGTATCAGAAATGCGGGGGTCGGAGGGCGCAGCCTCCTTGGCCGTCTGGGCCAGCTGGAGCGCCTTCTCCTGATCGCCTCCGTACTCCGAGTAGAGCCAGGCCAGGTTGTTCGCAGCGAGGGCAGAGCGCGGACTGAGCACTAGGACCTTCTCGAAAGCCTGCTGCGCCTTCGGGATGTCCTGCTTATGCAGGTAGATCATCCCGACACGCATTTGAGCGGAGATATTCCGGGGACTTACCTTGAGCGCGTCGTTCGCCTTGGCCAAGGCTTCATCGAAGCGACCGGAGCTCTGGTAGAGGTCACCAAGCAGAAGGTAGGCGTCGACGAGGTTCGGGTCCATCTCGACTGCTTTGAGAAAGGCGCGTTCGGCCAGGACTGGCTCACGCCGGGCCTGGTGCACGCTGCCGAGCAGTTGCTGGAGATCGGCCGCCTTGGGCGCCAGCGCGATCTGCTTTGTGACACGGCTGAGAGCGGTGTCCGGCTTCTTTTCGGCGAAGTCCATGCTGACTAGCTCGGCCAAAGGCCGCACATACGAAGGCGCCAGGTCAAGGGCGGCCTCGAATTGCTTCCTCGCCTCAGGGGGCTTTCCCGCGGCACGGAGCGCCAAGCCGAGGAGGTAGGGACCCCGAGGATCCCTGGGATCCAGTATGAGGAGCTTGCGAGCAGCTTCGGTGGCTCTGACCGGGTCACGCTTGCCCAGATATGCCTGACCCAGCAGCACGAAGGCTGGGAACAGCTTGGGTCGCCGGGCTACGAGGCCTTCGAGGTCCTCGATGGCGGGTTGAAACGCTCCAGTCCGGATGTTCAGTTCAGCGAGGAGGAGCACAGCATCCGCAAAGCCAGGCGCATTCGAAGTCGCCTCCTTTAGATCGGCCTTCGCCTGCTGAAGGTCGCCGGCCTGGAGACGGGTCAGGGCGAGCTGGTAGCGCGCTGGGGTGAGCCGGGGCTCGAGCTTCAAGACCTCCTGGAACTCCTGGATCGCTTGAGTGGTTTCGCCCCTGGCGAGGTGCAGGCGCCCCTGCAGGAAGTGCCCCTCGAGGTCTGACGGACTGCGCTTGAGAAGCGACTGCACCGCTTGCTGGCTCTCTTCGTAGTTGCCCTCCCGAAGAGCAATGTCGGCCAGGCGCCGCCATGCGGGCAGATAGTCCGGCGCCTTCTGCGTGATCGTGACCAGGATGCGCTTGGCCTCGTCGGGCTTCTGGGCATCGAGGTAGAAATTGGCCAGCCGCATCCGACTCGGCGAGCCGACCGGCGCGAGGTCGGCCGCGGCCTTGAGCTCCCGCTCGGCCTGCGCGGGGTCATGCCTGCCGAAGCGGGCGGAATAGAAGTTTCCCAGCGCCAAGTGGGCCTCCACGGACTTCGGCTGTCGGGCCACGGCCTCACGAAAGGCACCTTCTGCGGCTGCCGGGTCTTCTTTCCGCAGATAGAGGATGCCGAGTGTGAGGTAGAGATAGACTTGATCGCCCTGATCTGCCCGCGCGGACTCAAGGCGCCGGATGGCGGCGTCAATTTCCTCGGGCGTCGTGGACATGCCAGCCAACGTCAGCAGGGCTTCTAGGTTCTTAGGCTCCCGCTCCAGAACGAACTTAACCTCCTGTCGGCCCTCCTCGGTCTTGCCTCCGCGCAGATAGATCGCTCCCAGCTTGAGCCTGACATCAAGATCGTTAGGGGCCAGCTCCTGCGCCTTTAATAGGTATCGGTAGGCGTCGCCGAGCTCCCCGAGCTGATAGTGCAGGAGGCCGAGCTGCCGCATTGCTCGGGGGTTCGCCTGGTCGAGCCGGAGCACGTTCCGGTACTCGAGAATCGCTTCTCTGTATTGCTCTCGCTTGGCGTATTTGTCGCCCCGCTCTAGATGGCGGGCCTTCTGCGCCTCCGGCGACCTACTGCAGCCAGCCAGGACGAGCAGCCCGATGATCAGCAGGCCTGCCCACGCTCCTCGCGTATGAGGTGTCAATTCGCTCACTCCGAATCAGTCGGGCAGGTACTCGCCCAGAATTGGGTACATCGCTTGAATATACCTGACCAAGCGGTCCGAGGTTTCCTGCACGCTACCGTACACCGGGCTCATGACTCTCACGAGTGCGCCATCCGTCCGGTGCCGTCGAATCGAGTTCTTGACCAGCTCCACCCGAGCGTCGAACTCACCCGCAATCGCTCTCCCCTGCGACTGGTACCAGTAGAACACCACCTGCTGGTCCCGATCCTTCTGTATCAGGTACCTGTTCACCATGATCGGCGCGAAAGGTTGGGGGAGCGGGATCGTGACCATCGAGGACTCGAGCGGCTCCCAGCCGGCCCCCGGCAAGCAGTTCTTTGGAGAATGAACCTGCGCGCCCTTGCGCTGGCTGTCCCAATACGCAATGAAGAGGAAGACGCTCCGACCCCTCGGCTCTTGGTCGCGGCGCAGGAGGTAGTCTTTCGGTCTTAGAATATTCAAGATGTCCAGATCGAGGAGTACCCGTTCGCGCGCCTGCCACTGGCCCACCGCGCTCGGGAAGGTGTCCAGGCTCTTCCGGATCGGTACCGCCTCACCCGACGAGCGGAGGTGCAGCACCAGCAGTGCACCGATCAAGAGCGTGAGCGACACCCCCACCCGGACGGGCTGCTTCACGGAGTCCGGTTCTCCCGGCGCGCCTGGACCAGGCGGATTGTGCGGTGTACCCCAAGGAGGCACAGGAACGCGAAGACAAAGACCAGCCAACCCGAGAAGGTGTGAAAGAACCCCTGTGCATACTCGGCCCCGAACCACTGGCCAATGAGCCCGGTGACCACCACACGGCCGGCATTCGCAAGGATGGCGATCGGGACCACCGCGGCCACGAATATTGCCATTGCCCAGAATCCGGAGAGCGTTAGCACGGCCCAGCCGACCGACACGGAGAGGAGCGAGATGAGGGAGCGGATGCCGCTGCAAGCTTCGGCAACGCCGAGGCTTTGCTTGGTCAGGTGAATGATGTTGCCGTCGAGCAGCACGGGAACGCCGAGCGTATCCAGTGCCCAGGCCGCGTTGCGCGCCGCGAGGTTCTGAAGCGGAAAGGCCACTGCATAGAACAGGGTGGCCGGCAAGGGCACCATGAAGAAGAGAAAGAGCAGGGGGAAAGCCAGCACGCGAAGGAATTGCCAGCCGAGGTGGAAGAGAACGAGACCCACAAGGATGACGATGAGCGAACTCCGCATAAGGAAATTCTCGGACCCGACATCACCCAGGAGAAGAGCCCCGATCCCCAGAAAGAGCACGGGCAGGCCGACCCAGCTTCCCTCAACAGGCAGCGCCGTCAGCTGCTTGCGGCGGTGCCAGATGAGGAGCCCGCTGAAGATCGGGACGAGGAAGCCGTGCGTATAGTTGGAGTCGTCCCACCACTGCCAGGCCAGGTCGCGGAGGATGCCAGCATAGAGACCAGCCAGCAGCGTAAGGAAGACGAGGGCTGTCAGCCCCGGCCAGAGACGAGAATGTCCTTTTTCGCCGAACGTTTCAGGGTGCTTGCCAGGCGCCAGCGTGACTGAGTCGATCCCGGATTTGGGGATCATCCCCTCGATGCCGGGCGCGGCGTCGAGCCTGGCGACATCATCGCCCACAGGCTTGGATGCTCTCGTCCAAGGAAAGGTCATCATTTACCCGCCGAGGGACAGTCGATGATAGGCGGTGAAGCGCGGGGTTGCAAGGGCGGGAGCGAGCATCTCGAGGCCGTCCCCTCCTCGTGGCCGGCCCTGAGTCTGCCGTCGTATAGTCCGCTCATGAGGGCGCGTTCCACTCTGTTCCTCCTCGTTGGTGGGCTCATGGCCGCCTTCTGGCTGCTTCGCGCCACGGGAAGCGACGCCCAGCCGAGCTCTAGCCAAGCGTGGGTGACGCCGCAGGAGGTCCTGGTCCTCTTCAATACGAGATGGCCTGGAGTTCCCAGGATTTCGTGGACAGTAGCAGCATCCGGGCGGTCGCGGAGGGCGATGTCGATGTCCACGAAGGTGAGCGCGGGGCGAGTCCGTTCGACGGACGAGTTCATCAAGGCCAATAGAGACACGTTCAGCGTGCAGGCGATGTGTCGCGTGCTCGGCGTGGCTTCCAGCGGCTACTACGAGTGGGTCACGCACCCGATCTCGAACCGGGCCCAAGAGGATGCCCGGCTGCTTCGCCTGATCCGTGCGTCGTTCACCGCGAGTCAGGGCATTTACGGCGCCCCTCGGGTCTTCCTGGACCTGCGGGAGGCCGGAGAGACCTGTAGCAAGCACCGCGTGGCCCGGCTCATGCGCGTGAATCACTTGCGCGCCCTGCACGGCTATCGCACCCGGCGCTGGTCGGTCGGGAAGCCCTCCGTCCTCATCCCGAACCTCCTGCAGCGGCAGTTCACGGTGACGCAGCGAAACAAGGCGTGGGTCACGGATATCACCTACATTCGGACCTGGCAGGGCTGGCTCTACCTCGCCGTCGTCATGGATCCGTTCTCGCGCAAGATCGTCGGCTGGTCGGCGGGGCCTACCATTCACCGTGAGCTCGTGCTCGACGCAGTGCTGATGGCTGTGCGGCGGCGACGCCCCCGCGGTACGATGATTTATTCGGATCAAGGTACGCAGTACGGGAGTGACGCGTGGCGCCGCTTCTGCCGCTCTAATCACCTGGAGCCGAGCATGAGCCGGAAAGGCAACTGCTGGGACAATGCCGTCGCGGAGTCCTTCTTCAGCAGTGTGAAGAAGGAACGCATCAAGAAGCAGATCTACAAGAACCGAGAGCTCGCCCTGAACGATGTAGCGGACTACATCGATCGCTTCTACAAACTACATCGATCGCTTCTACAATCGGATCCGCCGCCACAGTCACCTAGGCGGCGTGAGCCCAGAGCAGTTCGAAGCGGCTCAGAAACCGCGGTGACGGGGTATCCACCAAAGCCTGGGAACTCCATGCTAGGGTAGGGGCCCCGGGGACTTGCGAGATGATTGGTCAAGCGATTCAGGCTCGGTATCAGGTGTCGCGGCGGCTTGCCGGGGGCCCCTCGGGCGATCTGTATATCGCGCATGATGGCGAGTCGGGAGCTGAGGTGACCATCAAGCTTCTGCCCGCCGGCGTCGCACTCGGGGATGATTGGGTCCGCAGCCTCCGGGACGAGTTGTCGGTGACGCGCGCCATCGCTCGGATCCAAGCCAACGTGGCCATCGTGCACGACTGCGACCGCACGGCGGACGGCCGCGCCTTCATCGTGCTGGAGCCCCTCGAGGGGCGAAACCTGGCGGACCTCATCCGTGAGGAGGGCGCCCTGCCGGTCGAGCGCGCGCTGCGCCTGGCCTTCGAGATCGCCGACGGCCTTCAAGCCGCCCACAATCTCGTGCTCATCCACGGCGCGTTCGACAGCGAGCACGTGGTGGTCGGGGCGGGGGACACCGTCAAGCTTACGGGATTCGAGGTGGCACGCCTGGGCGGGGGCAGCGGGTTGACCGAGCGCTCGGACATCCAGGCCGTGGGCCTTCTGCTGATGCACATGCTCACGGGCAAGGTCCGGCCCCGGAGCGAGGATGCCGGCGCGGACCCTGAGCGATCGTTCGGTCCCCAGGTGCCCAAAGCAGTCAGAGGGCTCGTCATGAAGACGCTGGTCAGATCGCCGGAGCCACGAGCCTCTGACATGGGTTCCGTGGCCAACGCGCTGTGGGTGCAGCTCAATCGGGTGAGGGAGCACCAAATCTCCGCGATCCAGAACCCTACGCCTACAATCCGGCCGCGAGCGCCGTGGCGGACTGCGGGGATAGGCACCTTGATTGTGGCGCTCCTCGCTCTCGGCGCCTGGGCCACCTGGTACCGTGCGACGGCCCCGGCGCCGATGACGTCCGTGATTCAACCTGTTCCGGCTACTCTTCCCGCGCTTGCCCCGCCGCCGGTCCCGCGCACCCGACCGATTCCCTCGAACGAACCGGTCGTCAAGCGCAGGCCGGAGCGTGCACAGGGAACGCCTGAAATTCGGGTCACGCCCCCACCTGTTTCAGGGAGGGGCATGGCGCCCCCGCCGGCGGACGCGGAGCGTGGCGAGGCGATGGCCCGTCTTCCGGTTAGAGCGGCGCCGGAGGGCGGTGCCACCCGTCCCGAACCCCGTCCGGAGGCCGATACTCTGGATCCCTCCGCGATCATCGACTGGCTCCTGAAGGAGTCCCCGCGCCAGCAGCGCTGAGGCGCGAGCCCGTTACAGCCAATACTCCCACTGGCCGGAGTGAAGTACATAGGCGGCGAGTAATCCGTTCGTGACCGCGTGCGCCACGATGCAATCGGCCAAGCTGCCCCTACGAATCATCCACGAGTTATAGACGATGCCCGCGAGCAGTCCGACCTCCCAATAGGGCCCATGCTCGGCGGCAAATATGATCGCCGTCAGCCAAAACGAGAAGTGTGTATAGGTCCCGAGCCGGACCGCCTCGAAATTCTCTGGACGAATGAGCCAGCGCATCAGCCAGCCGCGCCAGAACAATTCCTCCAGGATGGGCACAAGGCCCACGGAGCTGAAGACCCGCAGGGCGATGAAGATGAGATTGTCCCTGACGTCGTGTGGCACCGAGCTCTTTGCCGACCCGACCAGGAAGTTGTCCAACAGCCAGTGGCTTCGATACGCTGGCCAGAGCACGTCCGGCGCCACCCACAGCACGAATACAGCGATGCCGATCATGGTGCTGCGAGCCCACTCGGTGGCGCGGAACGAGACGAGATGGCGCGACCAGATCACCAGCACTGCGCCGACTACCGCCACGCGGATGGGATACAGATAGGCGGGAGACAATGGAAGCCACTGCGCTAACCCGATGAAAATCGCAAATGTCGCAAACGGAGCAACATAAGGCACGGCGGGATGGTTGATTATTGGATGGCTCCTATCCCCTCTTTCTGGCCCGCTCGAGGCTTAGGATTATAGCGAATCACTCCATCCGGGCAGAGGGGCCAGGAGTGTGCAAGAACGTTTATAAATCGTGCAATGCCGGTGCGTGTGAGTGCCGAGGCGTTGAATTAGGGGTACGATTCTTGACGAGCGCTGAGCGCAATGATGTACTAGGAGACTAGGGAATTTTCCTGACAATGAAGTCAACACGAGGCAATGGGTGCTGGATGTCCTGGTCGCTCTTCGCCATCTGGCTGGCGGCCGTCGTGCTTGTGATCCCTGCAGGAGCCGAGGAGTTCTCGATGACGGGCTGTCTAGCCCGCGGCGGAGAGGGCGGGCGGATCGACGTGTCACGTTATTTCGCCTGCCAAGAAGCTCAGCGCGAATATGAGGTCAGCCGTTACAAGGAGGCGGTTGAGCGCGAGCGTCAGCGCCGGGCGACGGAGGAGGCAACGCGGCAGCAGGACGTGGAGGCTCAGGCGCAAGCCCGGGAGGCAGCCGACCGGGCAGCGAAGGCGCGTCAGGAGGCTGAGCGCACGCGCAAGGCCGAAGAAGTCGAACGCGCGCGTAAGGCTGAAGCAGACCGCGCGCGTAAGGCTGAAGCAGACCGCGCGCGTAAAGCGGCCGAAGAGATCGAGGCC
>Ga0207428_10006604_pt1 | contig 10675 bp, 12 predicted proteins | sample RhiMethybrSRZTD1_FD_187600 | JGI IMG/M metagenome (GOLD analysis project Ga0207428, IMG submission 187600) | Populus rhizosphere microbial communities from Tennessee, USA - Rhizosphere MetaG P. TD hybrid SRZTD1 (SPAdes) (version 3) | ecosystem: Host-associated > Plants > Roots > Rhizosphere >... | reverse complement strand
GCCCGAGATGCGGCCGCTGGACGTCGCGGCGGGCGCGGCGGCGTCGGATTTCGCGATGATGTTCCTCGCGCGGGCGGAGGATCCCGGCCTGCTGGTGTTGCCGACGCACCGGATGGTGAATGACCTCCCGGACTTCAGCTTCGACGGCCTGTGCGCGGCGGCGGCGGCGGCATTCGACATCACCCAGGGCGATGAGACGACCGCGGCGGCGATCGAGGCGCGGCTCGCGCGCGACGGCGCCAAGCGCGTCGTGTTCGCGGTGCGGGCGCCCGGCCGGCCGTCCACGGTCTGGCTCTCGCTGAAGCCGATCCTGGACCTGTCGGCGCTCGGGCCGCCCTCCCTGCGCAACCTCGACGTGACCGTGCTCCACGGTGTCATCCTCGGCCCGCTGCTGGCGATCGACGCCGAGGCGCTGGCGAAGCAGTCGTTCCTGACCTACACGCACGACACCGCCGAGGCCCTCGGCCGGGTGGACAGGGGCGAGGTCCAGGCGGCGTTCTTCATGAACGCGACCAAGGTCGAGCAGGTGCTGGCGGCGTGCGAGGCGGGGTCCGTGTTGCCCCAGAAGTCGACCTACTTCCTCCCCAAGCTCGCGACCGGCCTGCTGATGTACCGTCTCGACGGCCCGGCCCCGCGGCCGGGGACCAGGTAGAAGGTGGAATGTGGAATGTGGAATGACCAGCGGGTCGACGAGCGGGTCGACCGACGACAGGGACATTACCGCCGACACGCTGCGCGGCGGGCGCGTCCGGATCTTTCAGCCGGCGCGCGGCGCGCGCATGAGCCTGGATCCCGTGCTCCTCGAGGGGTTCCTCCCCCCGCCACACGGCCGGTTCCTCGACATCGGGTGCGGGACGGGGGCGCTGTCGTTCCTGTTGCTCGCGCGCGATCCGGCCGCGACCGGGCTGGGCGTCGAGCTGCAACCGCGGCTGGCGGCGCTGGCGGCGCGCGGCCGCGACGAGAACGGCTGGCAGCAGCGCCTGGAGATTGCGGTCGGTGACGTGCGCCGCCTGGGCGATCGCCTCGGCGCGGCGACGTTCGATCTGGTCGCGACCAATCCGCCGTATCGGACGCTGAACGGCAGCCGCCGACCACCCGACCAGGAGCGGGCGCTGTCACACCAGGAGATCGCGCTGTCGCTCGCGGAGTGGGTCGCCTGCGCCGCCCGCGCGGTCCGCCCCGGGGGGCGGGTCGCGGCGATCTTTCCCGCCGAGCGCGCCGCCGATCTGCTGGCGGAGCTGCGCGGCCGTGACCTGATCCCGTGCCGGTTTCGTCCGGTGCACCCGCGCGCCAACGAGCCGGCGTCGCGCGTGCTGGTGGAGGCGGAGCGCGCGGGTCGTCGCCCGCTGGTGCTGGAGCCGCCGCTGGTCCTGCATGCCGACGGCGCGCGCTACACGCCCGAGGTCCTGCGCCTGCTGGACGAAGTGTAGGTGCTCCGCGCACGGCGCGAGAGCGGCTCAAACGTGTAAAATCGCCGCATGCGAAATCTGGCCTTGCTCGCGGTGATCGCGGTCGTGGGGTGCGGCGACGAGGGGGTGAGCGGCACCCCGGGGACCGGCGGCGGCGGCCCCGGCACCGGCGGCGCCGGCAACACCGGCGGCACCGGCGGTAGCGGCAACACCGGCGGCGGGTTCGTTGGCTCGTCGGGCTGCGCCCTGTTCACACCGGACGACGTCTGGAACCGGGACATCTCGGGCGCGACGGTCAACGCCACCTGGACGGCCGGCATCCAGGCGCTGCTCGGCCCCGTGAACATCCATCCCGACTTTGGTCCCGGCTTCGGCATCCCGATCAACGTGGTCCCGGCGAACCAGCCGGCGGTCGAGATCAACTTCGACCGATACGGGGACGAGAGCGATCCGGGGCCGTACCCTTTCCCCGGTCCGTCCCAGGTCAAGATCGAGGGCGGCGACGCAACGAGCTGCGACGGCGACTGTCACGTGATCGTCGTCCAGCAGGGGACGTGCCAGGTCTACGAAGGGTACGCGTGCCACTACGAGACCGACGGCTGGTACTGCGGCAACGGCGCGAAGTGGGATTTGACCAGGAAGAGCGAAGGGCAACGTCCTGACGACTGGACATCGGCCGACGCCGCCGGGCTGTCAATCTACGCAGGCCTGGCGCGCTACGAGGAGGCGATGGCCGGCGAGATCACGCACGCGCTGCGCTACACCTTGCGATGCACGGCCGACGACCGTGTCGCGCCCGCGACCCACCAGGCCGTTCCCGGCAGCTGCGCGGGCAACACGAACGCGCCCCCGATGGGCGTGCGCGTGCGCCTCAAGGCCAGCTACGACATCAGCGGGTTTGCGCCGATCGTCCAGACGTTCCTGCGCGCGTTCAAGAAACACGGTCTCATCCTGGCCGACAACGGCGGCAGCTCGAGCACCTTCTACTTCCAGAGCGAGGACAGCCAGAGCTGGCCCGACGAGATCAACGACCTCAAGAACGTCCCGGCGTCGGCCTTCGAGGCCGTCAATCCCTAGCCCGCCCTAGCCCGCCCTAGCCCGCGCCGCGCGGGATCGGCTAGGGCGTCGCGGTCGCGTTCTCTTTGTTGTCCTTCAGCGCCTCGTCGATCGGGGGCAGATCGTCGAGGTTCGGGACCAGCGTGATCTCGATGCGCCGGTTCTTGGCCTTGTTCTCGGGGCTGTCGTTGCCCGCCACCGGCGACTGATCCGCGTAGCCGGCGGCGGATACGCGCTTCGCCTCCATCCCGGCGGCGACCATGAAGTTCAGCACCTCGACGGCGCGCGCCGTCGACAGGTCCCAGTTGGAGCGGAACTTGGCGCTCTTGATCGGGATGTTGTCAGTGTGGCCCGCGATCTGAAAGTTCCGGTTCGGCAGCGACTTGAGCACGCCGGTGACCTGGGTGAGCGCATCCTTGCCCTCGGGCTTCAGGTCGGTCTTGCCCGGATCGAAGAGGATCTTGTCGCCCAGGCGGACAATCATGCGGTTCTCGCGGATCTCGACCTGCAGCTTGCCCGCGTCGGTGAGCGTCTTGAACTGCGTCACCAGCTTGCGGAACTGCGCGGCGCGCGCCTCGGCCTGCGCCTGCGCCTTGCGCAGCTCGTCCATCCGCTTCTTCGCCGACTCGAGCTCGCCGCCCAGCGTGCCGCGCTCGGTCTCCAGGCGCGAGACGTCCTGGCCCAGCGATTCCAGCTTCTTGGTCAACACCATCACGCGCGCATCGCGGCTGTCGACGTCGGCCTTGTGGGCGGCCTTTTCCTTTTCGAGCGCGCTCTGCGATTCGGCCAGCTTCTGCTTCTGTGCGTCGCGGTCCTTGAGCGCCGCGTTGTGCACTTGCTCGTCGATGCCGCAGCCGCTTCCCAGCGTCGCGATTGTCGCGACCAGTAAAGAAGACAGCCAGGTCTGTGCTCTCGTCATCGGTTTCCTCCTTTGCCGCGGGGGGCGGCGCGTCCCGACGACGCGCCATCGAACAGTCGGTCCACGATCGCGTCCAGGGCCGCGCCGTCGAGCGGCTTGCTGCCATTGGGAAAATCCCACGCCAGGTTGGCGGCGAGCCGCGCCCGCGTCTTGTCCTTGGCGTAGCCGAGGCGGTGGAGCAGGGCGGCCCGCTCCTCGAGCTCGGTGCGGTACATCGCCTCGCGGTGCGCCTTGTCGATCTTGCCGCGCTCGGGATTCCGGCGTGACTCCATCCAATCGAACGGCGCCTTCGACATGCGGGCGCCTACTTTACCCTCTCCGCCTGCTTGGCGGCCTGCCAAAGTCGCTCCTGCTCGTCGGCCGGGGCATCGCTGACCGCGCGTCCGTCGGCGGCCAGCGCCAGCTCCAGGTGACGAAACCGTGACGAGAAACGATCGATCGCGCCGCGCAGCGCCTGCTCCGCGTCCAGGTCCAGCTTGCGGGCCAGGTTCGTCAGCGCGAACAGCACGTCGCCCAGCTCGCGCTGCATCGCCTGGCGGTCGCCCCCGCGGCGCGCCTCGTCGAACTCGGCCAGCTCCTCGTCGACCTTCGCGCGTGGGCTGTCCGCGTCGGGAAAGTCGAACCCCACCGCGCCCGCCTTCTCGCCGGCCCGTGTCGCCCGCAGCAGAGCAGGGGCGCTGGCTGGAATGCCGTCGAGCGCGCCGTGTTTCCCCTTCTCGGCCTTCTCGGCCGCCTTCAGCTTCGCCCAGTTGGCCAGCACCGCGTCCGCGTCCTTCGCGACCACGTCGCCGAAGACGTGGGGGTGGCGGCGCACCAGCTTGGCGACGATGCCGCGGGCGACGTCGTCGATCCCGAACTTCCCCTCGGCGAAGCGCAGCTCCGACTGGAACACGATCTGCAGCAGCAGATCGCCCAGCTCCTCGCGGTGGTCGTCGACGTCCCCCGCCGCGAGCGCGTCGACGACCTCGTAGGTCTCCTCGACCAGGTACGGCACCAGCGTCGCCAGCGTCTGCTCCCGGTCCCAGGGACAGCCGTCTGGCGCCAGCAGCCGCTGCATCAGGCCGACCAGCCTGGTCACCTCGACGCCGGTCTGCTTACCCGCGAGCGGGGTCAGGTCGGGAAGGGACGGCGTATCGGCGGCCAAGGCGTGCGGAGTCTAACGCCAATCCATCGCGTTGATGGCGGTCGAGACGCGTGCTATCTGCATTTCCTTGCCTGACAAAGCGACCCCGGCGCCGCGCCCACCCGAGGCGGCCGCAGCCGTGACTGAACGCCTGACCCTGGAGGACAACCGCATCGCGCTCGCGCTTTACGGCGAGCGCAACGCCAACCTCAAGCTCATCGAGCGGGAGACCGCCGCCCAGCTGCACACCCGCGGCAACGAGCTGACGATCGTCGGCCCCGAGGACGGGGTCGGGATCGCCCGCCGGCTGGTCGAGCAGCTGTACGAGATGGCGCGCGGCGGGGCGCCGATCAGCCCCGAGGACATCGGGCGCGCCGCCGTCGCGCTGCGCGCGGACGCGGGCGTCGATCTGCGCGACGTCTTCCAGGACACGATCCTGGTGGCGGGGCGCGCGCGTCCGATCGCGCCCAAGGGGCTGGCGCAGAAGCGCTACGTGGACGCGATCCGGGCGCACGACATCGTGTTCGGCATCGGGCCGGCGGGCACCGGCAAGACCTACCTGGCGATGGCGCTCGCGATCCGCGCGCTGATGGAGAAGCAGGTCAAGCGCATCGTCCTGACGCGGCCCGCGGTCGAAGCGGGCGAACGTCTCGGTTTCTTGCCGGGCAGCATGGAGGAGAAGGTCTCGCCCTACCTGCGCCCGCTGTACGACGCGCTCCACGACATGATGGACTTCGAGAAGGCCGACCAGCTCGTCTCTCGCGGGTTGATCGAGGTGGCGCCGATCGCGTTCATGCGCGGCCGGACGCTGAACGACGCGTTCGTCATCCTCGACGAGGCCCAGAACACGACCGCGGAGCAGATGAAGATGTTCCTGACGCGCCTCGGGTTCGAGTCCAAGGCCGTCATCACCGGCGACGTCACGCAGATCGACCTGCCGGACAACCGCCGTTCCGGGCTGAACGAGGCGATCGCGCTGCTTTCGAGCATCCCCGGGATCGCGTTTCGCTACTTCACCGAGGTGGACGTGGTGCGCCATCCGCTGGTGCAGCAGATCATAAAGGCGTACGACGCCGCCAAGGCCTCCACCCCGGGCAGGTGAAATCGCATCGCGCGGATTTGAGGTAATCTCGCGGTCGTGACGCAGGGGGCGGAAGCGCAGTCGGCCGACCGAGCCCGCTACGAGCTGGCGGAGCTGGTCGAGACGGCACGGGCGCTGGCCTCCGAGCGCGATATCAAGAAGCTGCTGGCGGTCATTCTGCTGAAGTGCCGGCAGGTGACGGGCGCGGACGCGGGCAGCGTCTACGTCGTCGAGGAGGAGGGCGGGAGCCAGGCTGAATACAAGCCCGCGCCGAAGAAGTTCCTGCACTTCATGCTGTCGCAGAACGATTCGATCAAGATCGATTTCAAGGAGTTCGTGCTCGACATCGACGACACGTCGATCGTCGGCCAGGCGGTGCTGTCCAAGCACCCGATCAACATCCCGGACCTGTCGAAGCTGGAAGCGAACCCGAAGACCAAGACGCTGCGGCACAACCGCAGCTTCGACGACAAGACCGGCTACCGCGCGCGGTCGATGCTCACGGTGCCGATGCTGTCGGCGGTCGGCGAGGTGATCGGCGTCGTGCAGCTGATCAACAAGCGCACGGATCCCGGCCGCCCGCTCGAGAGCGACAGCGACGTGGTCGCCTTCGACAAGCGCTCCGAGGACCTGGCGCTCGCGTGGGTCGCGATGGCCGGAATCGCCTTGGAAAACGCGCTCTTGTACGACGAAATTCGAGTGTTGTTTGAGGGTTTTGTGGAGGCGTCGGTGATCGCGATCGAGTCCCGCGACCCGACGACGTCCGGTCACTCGCGCCGCGTCGCGACCATGTCCGTCGAGCTGGCGAAGAAGGTCGACGCCGTGGCCGACGGGCCGCTGGCCGGCGTGCACTTCACGCCCACGCACCTGCAGCAACTGGAATACGCCGGCGTGCTCCACGACTTCGGCAAGGTCGGCGTGCGCGAGCGCGTGCTGGTCAAGGCCAAGAAGCTGTACGAGGAGGATCTGCGCAACATCAAGCTGCGCTTCGCGTACATCAAGAAGGGGCTCGAGGCGGATCACGCCGAGCGCAAGCTGCGCGTCGCGCTGGAGCTGGGCAAGTCCGACCTCGCGGCGCGCCTGGCCCACATCGACGCGGAGCTGGGGCGGCGGATGGACGACGTCGATGACGCGCTGGCGTTCGTGGGGCGTGTCAACGAGCCGACGGTGCTCGATCAAGGGGGGTTCGAGCGGCTGGTCGAGATCGCGCGCCTGATCTACATGGCGCCCGACGGCGAGCTGCGGCCGTATCTCGAGCCCGAGGAGGTCGCGGCGCTGCAGGTGCGGCGCGGCAGCCTGACCGAGGTCGAGCGCGTCGAGATCGAGCGCCACGTCGTCCACACGACGAAGTTCCTGCAGGAGATCCCCTGGGGCCGCCGCTACGCCGACGTGCCGCGGATCGCGGCCGCCCACCACGAATACCTGAACGGCAGCGGCTATCCCAACCGGCTGCCCGGGAAGGATATCCCCGTGGAGTCGCGCATCATGACCATCGCCGATATCTTCGACGCGCTGACGGCGTCCGACCGACCCTACAAGAAGGCCGTCCCGATCGAACGCGCGCTGTCGATCATCGAGAGCGAGGTGACCGCGGGCAAGTGTGACGCGGAGCTGTTCCGCGTGTTCGTGCAGGGCGAGGTCTACAAGCGGGTGATCTAGAGGTGCCGGTCGCGACGCTCGTGCGAGGACGGGCGAAGGGAATGCTCGACGCCGCCTCCCGCCGGCGGCTGGAGGCGCGCGTCCGCGCGGCGTTGCGAGCACTCGGGCGCGCTCGGTCGTCCACCTGCCTGGTGCTGACCGATGACGACGAGATCCGGACGCTCAACCGGACATACCGCAAACACGATCGGGCGACCGACGTGCTCAGCTTTCACCTGCAGGAGCTGGCGGGGGAGGGGGATCCGGCCGGTGACGGCGTGGCGCTGGGAGACATCGTCATCTCCCTCGAGACGGCCCGGCGGCGGGCGCCCGGCGGGCGTCTGGACACGGAGGTCCAGCGCCTGGCGATCCACGGCCTCTGCCACCTGTTCGGTCACGACCACAAGAAACCGCGCGAGGCGAAGACGATGTTCGCGCTCGAACGCCGGTTGCGGCGCCTGAAGGTGTAGGGGCGTATCGCGTCGGGCGTAGGCGGGCTTTGCCCGCCGGAGCCCATCGCGGGAGGGTTTGGGAACCCTCCCAGGGTTCCCATCCTACTAGAAGCGGATGCCGTTCTTGGCGCGGTAGACGAACCACTTCCAGGTCAGGTATCCAGCTCCCGCCGCGGCCGGGATGGCGAGGAACGGGCCGCTGACGACGCCCAGAAGCACCGTCCCGCCCCAGGCAGCCGCTGCATACACGCCCTTCTTCTTGGCCTCGCCGCGCTCAGTCTTCATCAGGCTCTGCATTGGAAACCCCCGTTCAGTTCTCTAAGATGCCATCGGACATGGGCCTGCGCCACGCCAAGATCGTCTGTACGTTGGGCCCGGCGACCGACGACGTCAAGGCGATAGGCGCCCTGATCGACGCGGGGATGGACGTCGCGCGCCTGAACTTCTCGCACGGCACGCACGAGGAGCACGCCCGACGGATCGCCGCCTTGCGCGCGGAATCGCTCGCGCGCGGAAAGCCGATCGCGGTGCTGCAGGACCTCCAGGGCCCCAAGATCCGCACCGGCCGTGGCCTGCCCGCGCAGATCGCCGAAGGGCAGACGGTGACGCTGGCGGAAGGCGCCGCCGGCTCCCCCGGCACGATCGCCATCGAATACGTCGGCCTGGCGGCTGATCTGCAGCCCGGCGACCTGGTGCGCCTCGACGACGGGAGAATCGCGCTGCGCGTGGCCGAGATCGCGGACGGCCGGGTCGCCTGTACGGTCCTCCAGGGCGGCGCGCTGCGCGATCGCATGGGCGTCACGCTCCCCTCGAAGCGCGTGCGGCTCCCCGCGCTCACCGAGCAGGACCGCCGCGACCTGGTGCACGGGCTGGCGATCGGCGTCGATTACGTGGCGCTGTCATTCGTGAAGCGCGCGGACGACGTGCTGGCGTTGCGCGAGGCCTGCAAGCAGGCCGGCCGGCCGACGCCAGTGGTGGCCAAGATCGAGACGCCGGAAGCGGTCCAGAACCTCTGGGAGGTGGTTGCGGCGGCGGACGCGGTGATGGTGGCGCGCGGTGACCTGGGTGTCGAGCTGTCGCCCGAGGTCGTGCCTGTCGTCCAGAAGGAGATCATCGGCAGCTGCCGGCTGCAGCAGACGCCGGTCATCGTCGCCACCGAGATGCTGCAGTCGATGGTCGATTCGACGCGGCCGACGCGCGCCGAGGCGAGCGACGTCGCGGCGGCGGTGTTCGAGGGCGCCGACGCATTGATGCTCTCGGCGGAGACGGCGATCGGCAAGCACCCGCACGACGCGTGTTCGATGATGGCGCGCATCATCGAGCAGGCCGAGGCGAGCCGGTTCTACGCGCCGCCGCCGTCGGAGCCGGGACGATCGACGCGCGAAGCAATCGCGCACGCCGCCTGCAACATCGCGCGCGACATCGGCGCGCGCGTGCTGGTCGCGTTCACGGAAAGCGGCGGCACGCCCCGCCTGATCTCCAAGGCGCGTCCCGGCGTGCCGATCGTCGCCTTCGCCAGCGACGAGGCGCACCTGCGCCAGCTGGCGCTCTACTGGGGCGTGATGCCGCGGCTGCTCTCGCTGCCGTCGCTGCCCGACACCGACACGCTGGTCGATCGGGTGACCCAGACGATGCTGGAACAGAAGCTGGTCACGCACGGCGATCGCTTCGTGATGGCCTTCGGCGCACCCGTCGGCCAGCGCACCCCCACCAACGCCATCGGCGTGATAGCCGTCTAATTGCCCAAGGGCGACTTCGGGCGATCGCGGCTGGGCCGCGATGAAGCCCTCAGTTCAGCAGGTTCGACTGGGTCAGCCGGAAGGGGGCGATTTCGGCGTCGAAGCGATCACCGTCGGAGGTCAGCATCTGGTAGCTGCCGCGCATCGACCCGCCCGGCGTCGCGATCATGCACCAGCTCGTGTATTCGAACTCCTCGCCGGGCCGCAGCACCGGCTGAGCGCCGACGACGCCCTCACCGCGCACCTCCTGCACATCGCCCTCGGAGTCGGTGATGATCCAGTGCCGGCTCTGCAACTGCGCCGTGGCCGTGCCGCGGTTGGCGATGTTGACCGTGTACGCGAACGCGTATTGGCGTGCCGTCGCCGACGATTTTTCGGGGATGTACTGGGTCCGAACCGTGACCAAGATACCCCTTGTCAACGCCGACGACATCAGTCCCTGGTGGACAACGTGCCAAAAGCGGGCGATGCATTCAAGGGGAGGCGCGAATGAGCTTGAAAGACAAACGATGTGTACCGTGTGAGGGCGGCACGCCGCCGCTCGACGACGTCACGACGCGCAAGCTGCTCGGCCAGGTGTCGGGCTGGGCCATTGCCTCCGAAGCGGGACAGCCGCGCATCCAGAAGCGCTTCGAGTTCGTCGACTTCCTGGCCGCGATGGCGTTCGTGGACAAGATGGCCGCGGTCGCCGAGGCGGAGGGGCACCACCCCGATTTCTGCGTTCACTACAACCGCATCGATGTCACGTTGTGGACGCACGCCGTGGGCGGCCTGTCTGAAAACGACTTCATCCTCGCGGCCAAGATCGACGGTATTCTGGCGTGATGCAGGGAGGAGTCGCGATCACCGGCGCGACCGGCCTGTTGGGGACGGCTCTGGCCGAGTCGTGCGCGCGCGACGGCATTCCTGTGGCGGCGCTGGTCCGCGACACGGTTCGCGGCGCCGAGCTCCTGCCGTCGGCGAAGCTGCACGCGTGGGACGCGACCCGCGGCTCGCCGCCCGCCGCCGCCTTCGAGGGCGTCGATGTCGTCGTCAACCTGATGGGCGAGCCGATCGTCGACAATCGCTGGAGCGAGGCCCGCAAGAAGCAGCTGCGTGACAGCCGTGTCGTCGGCACGCGCGCGCTGGTCGACGCCCTGCGCGATCTGCCCAGGCGGCCGCGGCTGTTGATCTCCGCGTCGGGGGTCTCCTACTACGGCGATCGCGGCGACGAGCTGCTGACGGAGAGCGCGGCGCCGGGGACCGGGTTCCTGTCCGA
>Ga0207428_10006602_pt1 | contig 10678 bp, 7 predicted proteins | sample RhiMethybrSRZTD1_FD_187600 | JGI IMG/M metagenome (GOLD analysis project Ga0207428, IMG submission 187600) | Populus rhizosphere microbial communities from Tennessee, USA - Rhizosphere MetaG P. TD hybrid SRZTD1 (SPAdes) (version 3) | ecosystem: Host-associated > Plants > Roots > Rhizosphere >... | reverse complement strand
CGTACAGCGGGGGCGCGTCCGACTGCGGCGCACCCGGCGACGCCGTGTTCGCCTGCCCCGCGTGGGTGGCGCCCCTCGACGGCAGGACCGCCACCACCCCCGTCCTCTCGGCCGACGGCGGCACGGTCTACGTCGGCACCGACGCCGGGACGGTGACCGCCGTCGCCACGGCCACGGGCGCCGTGCTGTGGTCGGCCCCGGTCGGGTCCGCGGTGGCGGCGCCGCCCGCGCTCGCGCCCGACGCGCTGCTCGTGCCGACGACCTCGGGCGTGCTGGTCGCCCTCGATCCCGCCGGGTGCGGGGCGGCGACCTGCGCTCCGTCGTGGTCGTCGGTCCCCGGCGAGCCGCTGCTCGTCCAGCCGGGCGCCGCCACCGACGTGGTGGTCGTCGGGGCCCGCGACGGCACGGTCGCCGCGTACCCGACGGCCGGGTGCGGGCAGCCCACCTGCGCCCCGGTGTGGACCGTCGCCACCGGCAGCACGATCACCGGGGCCCCGGCGATCACCCGGGGCCGCGTGCTCGTCGGCACCGCCGACGGGCGGGTGATCGCCTTCGCCCCGGCGGCGCCGTGAGCGGCCGCCCCGTCCTGCCGGCCGGCGCCGCGGGCCGCGGGCGGATCACCCCCCGTCGGTGAGGGGGCGCGGATCGAACGTGACCCGGATGCGCGTGATCCGGCCGTCCTCGACGTGGCTCCAGTTCACGACCGGTGCCACGCGGCCGGCCGGCTTGGTGTCGAGCGCGAACCACGTCACCACGTCGGGTCCGTCGACGAAGCGCTTCTCGACCACGATGTCGTCGAGGATCTGGCGCAGGCCCCGGAGCCCGGCGAGGCACTCGTCGGCGCCGTCGGCGGTGCCCATCGGGCCGGTGAACCGCACGTGGTCGGCCAGCACCGACCGCAGGCGGTCGAAGTCGCCGGCGCGCCAGGCGTCGAAGTAGGTCGTGGCGGCGTCGGTCGGGGTGGTCATGGATGCCTCTCCCGTCGGGTCGTGTCGGTCGGTGGACGTGCCTCGCCGTCCAGTGTCGGCCCGCGAGCGACGGGCGCCAAACGTTGCTCGGCCGGGCGACGAGCCGGCCCCGGCCGGCGGTCAGAGCGCCCGCTCGAGCACCAGCTCGTCGCGGAGGGGCACGCCGTAGGCGCCGGTGGCGGGGATCGGCGCGCCGGCGGCGCGGGCGGCGTCGACGCTGCCGGCGTGCAGGTCGACGAGCCGGAACCCGTGGCGCTGGTAGAGCCGCAGCGCGTCGAGGTTGTCGTTGGTGGTGACCAGCCACAGCGTCGTCGCCCCGTCCGTGCGGGCCGCGCCGGCCACGGCCTCGACGAGGGCGGCGCCGACCCCGCGGCCCCGGCGGTCCTCGGCGACGGCCAGGGCCGCCAGCTCGGCGCGCCCGTCGCCGCCGGCCCCCGCCCAGGTCGCCAACCCGACGAGGCGCCCCCGGTCCCACACGCCCAGGGCGGCCAGCGCGAGCACGTCGTGGACCTCGCCCAGGCGGGCCTGCCGGCGCCCGGCCAGCAGGTCGTCGAGCAGCACCTCGGCGGCCGGCAGGTCGGCGGCGGGCAGGGGGCGGACGTCCACGATGGTGTCGGCGTGTCGGGGCCGGTGGGTCTCGTGCGGGGCCCGGCGCGTCCGCCTCAGCGCACCAGCGGCTTGTACTTGATGCGGTGGGGCTGGTCGGCCTCGGCGCCCAGCTGCTTGTGGCGCCAGGCCTCGTACTCGCTGAAGTTGCCCTCGAACCACCGCACCTGGCTGTCGCCCTCGAAGGCGAGGATGTGGGTGGCGATGCGGTCGAGGAACCATCGGTCGTGGCTGATGACCACCGCGCACCCGGGGAAGCTCTCGAGCGCGTCCTCGAGCGCCCGCAGCGTGTCGACGTCGAGGTCGTTGGTCGGCTCGTCGAGCAGCAGCACGTTGCCGCCGCGCCGCAGCATCTTCGCGAGGTGGACCCGGTTGCGCTCGCCGCCCGACAGCACGCCGACCTTCTTCTGCTGGTCGGAGCCCCGGAAGTTGAACGAGGCGACGTACGCCCGGCCGTTCACCTCGCGGGTGCCGACCTTGAGCAGGTCCTGGCCGTCGGTGATCTCCTCGTAGACCGTCCTGTCGGCGTCGAGCGCGTCGCGGGACTGGTCGACGTAGGCGAGGTCGACCGACGTGCCCACGGTGATCGTGCCGGCGTCGGGCTGCTCGCCACCGGTGATCATGCGGAACAGCGTGGTCTTGCCGGCGCCGTTGGGGCCGATGATGCCGACGATGCCGGCGCGGGGGAGCGAGAACGACAGGTCGTCGATGAGCAGCCGGTCGCCGTAGCCCTTGGACAGCTCCGCGACCTCGATGACCTGATCGCCCAGGTGGGGGCCCGGCGGGATGTGGATCTGCAGCCGGTCGGGCCCGCGCTCGGCCGCCTCGGCCTCGGCCTGCAGCTTCTCGTAGGCGGCGAGGCGGGCCTTGCCCTTGGCCTGGCGGGCCCGGGGCGCCATGCGCACCCACTCGAGCTCGCGCTCGAGCGTGCGCTTGCGGGCGCTGTCGGCCTTCTCCTCGCGCTCGATGCGGTCGCGCTTCTGCTCGAGCCAGCCCGAGTAGTTGCCCTCGAAGGGGTAGCCGTGCCCGCGGTCGAGCTCGAGGATCCAGCCCGCCACGTTGTCGAGGAAGTAGCGGTCGTGGGTGATGGCGACGACGGTGCCCGCGTAGTCGCGGAGGAAGCGCTCGAGCCAGGCCACCGACTCGGCGTCGAGGTGGTTGGTGGGCTCGTCGAGCAGCAGCAGGTCGGGTCGCGACAGCAGCAGCCGGCACAGCGCCACGCGGCGCCGCTCGCCGCCCGACAGCGTCGTGACGTCGGCGTCGCCCGGGGGGAGGCGCAGGGCGTCCATGGCGATCTCGGTGGTGCGCTGGAGGTCCCAGGCACCGGCCGCCTCGATCTTCGACTCGAGGTCGGCCTGGCGGGCGCCGAGCTTCTCGTAGTCGGCCTCGGCGTCGGCCCAGCCGGCCATCACCTCGTCGTACTCGGCCAGCAGGGCCGCGACCTGGCCCACGCCGTCCATCACGTTGCCCAGCACGTCCTTGGACGCGTCGAGCTGGGGCTCCTGCTCGAGCATGCCCACGCTGAAGCCGGGCGTGAGACGGGCCTCGCCCGTGTAGCCGTCGTCGACGCCGGCCATGACGCGCAGCAGCGACGACTTGCCCGCACCGTTCGCGCCGAGCACGCCGATCTTGGCGCCCGGGTAGAAGGAGAGGCTGATGTCCTTCAGCACCTCCTTGTCGGGCGGGTGGAACCGGCTGAGCTTGCGCATCGTGTAGATGAACTGCGCGGACATGGGGCGCGACGGTACCGGGTGCCGGCGGGGGCTCCGAACCCCGGCCCCGGTCAGACGGGGGAGCGCAGCGCGGCGACGACGTCGTCGCGGACGCCGGGCAGCGAGCAGTTGAGGGCGCACACCGAGTCGTCGGCGAAGCGTGCGAGCAGGCGTGCCCTGCGCACCACGCCCTTGGGCGCCGGCGCCGCCGACCGGACGGCGCGGCGCGGGACGTCTACGAGGGGCCGGATCTCGGTGTCGCCCGCGCCCAGCACCCGGGCCAGCCGTCCGGCTCCCGGGCGGGGGACGGTGACCCGGTCGACCACCAGGAACCGGCGGTCGGTGACCGCCAGGAACGGGCTGCCCGCGGCGGCGACGGCGGCGAACACCCGGTGGGCCACGCTGCCGTCGGGCCCGATGACGCCGCGGCCGAAGATCACCCGCTGTCCGGCGGTGCCCGGATGGGCGCCGAGGCCGACCCAGATGGTGGGGTCGGCGAGGTTCGCCAGCTCGTCGCGCAGCGACACGTCCTCGGTCGTGCCCGGATCGGCGACGAGCGGCGATGCCGCCAGCAGGGCTTCGCCGGGCGCCAGGGCCGGTCGGATCGACCCGTCGAACCTCTCGGCCCAGCTCCGCCCGTCGCGTGTCACGGCGCCACGATGGCAGACCCGGAGATCAGGCGGCGCGCACCGAGACCAGGTCGTCGATGTGGACGACGACGTCGGTGTCGTCGACCACGAACCAGGCGCTGTCCTTGACGCACGACAGCAGGGTCCCGCACCAGAGCGTCGAAGCCGTGCGCACCACGACCTGGGCGCCCAGCAGCGGGCGGAGCACACGGGAGGTCACCGTGTCGGGGGAGTCGATGAGGGACGGGCTCATGGCTGCCTCCTGGGGAACGGAAGGCTGTCTCGTGTGGTCTACATCCGAGGCGTCAGCCCGTGGTGGATGCGGTGCTACAAGCGCGTGACAGCTCCGCGAACAGGACAGATGCCGGCCAGGTGGCGGCAATGGTGCCGTCACGCGAACCGTCATGTGCGCCGCTCGGCCCCCCTGGCCTGAGGGCCGCCGGGGGCCGGTACGATCGGCACCGTGGGTGACGAACCGCAAACCACCACTGCGCTGGGTCCCAACGCCTGGCTCGTCGACGAGATGTACGAGCAGTACCTCGCCGATCCGGGCTCGGTGAGCGAGAGCTGGCGCGACTTCTTCGCCGACTACCGCCGCGACGCCGATCACATGGCGCCCGCCACGCCCGGGGCCGCCGGCGGGTCGGTCGACGGCGATGCCCCCGCCGCCACCAACGGCACCGCGGCGGCCCCCACGACGGCGGTCGCGCCGCCGGCCGCCACCCCCGCGCCGCCGACCGCCGTGCCGGCCGCCAACGGCGCCGCCGCCGCCGCCGGTGCCGGGGCGAAGGGCGACGGCGGCACCGCGAAGCCGGCCAAGCCGGCGAAGGCCGACGAGGCCGACCGGGGCGAGCCGCTGCGGGGCGTCGCCGCCCGCATCGTCGAGAACATGGAGGCGAGCCTCGGCGTCCCCACCGCCACCAGCTTCCGCGACGTCCCGGCCAAGCTGCTCGAGGTCAACCGGCGCGTGATCAACGGCTACCTGGGCCGCACCCGGGGCGGCAAGGTCAGCTTCACCCACATCATCGGCTACGCCATCGTCCGGGCGCTCCACGAGACGATGCCGCGGATGAACTCGACGTTCGTCGAGGGTGCCGACGGCAAGCCCCGGGTCGTCCGCCACGAGCACGTCGGCCTCGGCCTCGCCGTCGACGTCGAGAAGTCCGACGGCAGCCGCAGCCTGCTCGTGCCGGTCATCCGCGACGCCGACACGCTCGACTTCCGGGCGTTCTGGGGCACCTACGAGGAGATCATCCGCAAGGTCCGCTCGAACAAGCTGTCCGTCGACGACTTCGCGGGCGCCACCGTCACGCTGACCAACCCCGGCACCATCGGCACCAAGCAGTCGGTGCCCCGGCTCATGCCCGGGCAGGGCGTCATCGTGGGCGTCGGCGCCATCGACTTCCCGGCCGAGTGGCGCGGCGCCGACCCCGTCATGCTGGCCGATCTCGGCGCCTCCAAGGTCATCACGGTCACCTCGACCTACGACCACCGCATCATCCAGGGCGCGGAGTCGGGCATCTTCCTCAAGCGGGTCGAGGAGCTGCTGCTCGGCGCCGACCGGTTCTACGACGACATCTTCTCCAGCCTGGGCGTGCCGTACGAGGCCATCAAGTGGCGGCGCGACGTCAACCCGCTCGACCACGAGCAGTCGGCGCTCGAGAAGCAGATGGCCGTGGCCACGCTCATCCGCGTCTACCGGGTGCGGGGGCACCTGATCGCCGACCTCGACCCGCTGCGGTGGAAAGAGGCGCACATGGCGCCCGAGCTCGACCCCGCCACGTACGGGCTCACGATCTGGGACCTCGACCGCGAGTTCCTGACCGGCGGCCTGGGCGGTCGCGACAAGGCGATCCTCAGCGAGATCCTGCGCGTGCTGCGCGACGCCTACTGCCGCACGATCGGCATCGAGTACATGCACATCCAGGACCTCGACGAGCAGCGCTGGATCCAGGAGCAGGTCGAGAGCCAGAGCCAGCAGCAGCTCGACGCCGACGACCAGCGCTACATCCTCGACCGGCTCAACGCGGCCGAGGCGTTCGAGAAGTTCCTCGGCACCAAGTGGATCGGCCAGAAGCGCTTCGGCATCGAGGGGGGCGAGAGCCTGATCCCGATCCTCGACGCCATCCTCGAGGCCGCGGCCGACGACGAGCTCGAGGGCGCGGTCATGGGCATGCCCCACCGCGGCCGGCTCAACGTGCTCGCCACGATCGTCGGCAAGAACTACGACCAGGTGTTCAAGGAGTTCGAGGGCACGCTCGACCCCACCGCGGTCCAGGGCTCGGGCGACGTCAAGTACCACCTCGGCCAGGTCGGCAAGTTCCAGAGCCGCCAGGGCAACATCATCAAGGTCGAGCTGGCGGCCAACCCCAGCCACCTCGAGGCCGTCGACCCGGTGGTCGAGGGCATGGTGCGGGCGCAGCAGGACCAGATCAACGTGCCCGACGCCTTCTCGGTGCTGCCCATCCTCATGCACGGCGACGCCGCCTTCGCCGGCCAGGGCGTGGTGGCCGAGACGCTCAACATGAGCGACATCAAGGGCTACCGCGTCGGCGGCACCATCCACGTGGTCGTCAACAACCAGATCGGGTTCACGACGACCCCCGAGGCGGCCCGGTCGGGCTTCTACTCCACCGACGTGGCCAAGATCGTGCAGGCGCCGATCTTCCACGTGAACGGCGACGACCCCGAGGCCTGCGTGCGGGTCGCCCGGCTGGCGTACGCGTACCGGCAGACCTTCCACAAGGACGTCGTCATCGACCTCGTCAGCTACCGGCGCTACGGCCACAACGAGGGCGACGACCCCAGCTACACCCAGCCCCTGATGTACGCCAAGATCAACGAGCGGCGGTCGGTGCGCAAGCTGTTCACCGAGTCGCTGGTCAAGCGGGGCCAGCTCACGCTCGACGAGGCCGAGCAGGCGCTCGACGACTTCCAGAAGAAGCTGCAGCAGGCCCTCGACGAGACGCGCCAGTCGGCACCGCCGTCCAACCTGCGCGCCGCCGAGCCCCCGCCCCCCGTCGGGTGCCTGCCGCCCGTCGAGACCGGCGTCGAGCGCGCCACCCTCGACCGCATCTACGACACGCTCAGCGGCTGGCCCGCCGACTTCAACATCCACCCGAAGCTCGCCAAGCAGATGGCCACCCGCGACAAGATGGTGCGCGACGAGGGCCAGGTCGACTGGGCCACCGCCGAGGCGCTGGCGTTCGGCTCGCTGCTGCTCGAGGGCACCGACATCCGCTTCGCCGGGCAGGACTCGCGCCGCGGCACCTTCAGCCAGCGCCACTCGGTGCTCGTCGACCACACCAACGGCACCGAGTGGGCGCCGCTGGCGCACCTCGGGCCCGACCAGGCGAAGTTCTGGATCTACGACTCGCTGCTGTCCGAGTACGCGGCCGTCGGCTTCGAGTACGGCTACTCGGTGGCCAACAAGGAGGCCCTGGTCTGCTGGGAGGCGCAGTTCGGCGACTTCGTCAACGGCGCCAGCACCATCATCGACCAGTACCTCGTGGCCGCCGAGGACAAGTGGGACCAGTCGTCGGGGCTCGTGCTGCTGCTGCCGCACGGCTACGAGGGCCAGGGGCCCGAGCACAGCTCTGGGCGCATCGAGCGCTTCCTGACGCTGTGCGCAGAGGACAACATCCAGGTGGCCAACGCCACGACCGCGGCGCAGTACTTCCACCTGCTGCGCCGGCAGATGCACCGCGACGTCCGCAAGCCGCTGATCGTGTTCACGCCCAAGTCGCTGCTGCGGGCGAAGCCCGCCCGCTCGTCGGTCGACGAGCTGACGACCGGTCACTTCCACGAGGTGCTCGACGACCCCGGCGTCACCGACCCGGCCGCCGTGCGCCGCATCGTGCTGTGCTCGGGGAAGATCGGGCAGGAGGCCCTGGCCGAGCGCGACAAGCGCGGGGTGCCGGTCGCCGTCGTGCGGGTCGAGCAGCTCTACCCGTGGCCCCACGAGCAGCTGCGGCAGATCGCCGACCGCTACCCCAACGCCCGCGAGATCGTGTGGCTGCAGGAGGAGCCCGCCAACATGGGGGCCTGGTCGTTCGCGCAGGACCGTCTGGCCGAGCGCTTCGCCGAGACCCACACCGTCCTGCGGGTGAGCCGCTACGAGTCGGGCAGCCCGGCCACGGGCTCGCACACCATCCACGTGCAGGAGCAGGAAGCGATCCTCGACGCCGCGCTCAGCGTGGGCTGAGCGGCGAACCGGGCGCCCGGGCGCCCCTGACCGAGGCCGGACGCTCCGCCCTCCGCAGCCCAGTGACCAACGTCACGTAACCTTTTCTTTCGCTGCCGCGGCCCGGCGCCGATAATGGTCGTTATCCGACGGGCGGCCGGTTCCGCCGCCACAGACGAGCCAAACCCGACCGAGGGGGTCACATGGCGCTCGACGAGTACTCCGCCAACGCCGACATCATCGGCCGCGACGAAATCAACGACCTCGAGGCGATCCTCTCCGTCAGCAACACCGACGTGAACGAGGCGATCCACACGGTCGAGGACAACGCGGACGCCATCTTCACGTGGGACTACGAGAAGGGCGCCCGCCCGGCCCTCAACAAGCTCTACGAGAAGGCCAAGCACGCGCAGTGGAACGGCGAGACCGACCTGCCGTGGGAGACCGTGGTCGACCTCGAGAAGAACGCGGAGCTGCAGCGCCTGCAGTTCGCCGACATGCAGGTCGACCGCACCGGCACGCCGCTCGAGAAGCTGAGCGACGCCGACATGATCCAGCTCTCCATCGAGATGGACAACTGGACGCTCAGCCAGTTCATGCACGGCGAGCAGGGCGCCCTCATCTGCACGGCCAAGATCGTCGAGACCGTGCCGTGGATCGACGCCAAGTACTACGCGTCGACCCAGGTCATGGACGAGGCCCGGCACGTCGAGGTCTTCGCCAAGTACCTGCAGGAGAAGCAGAACGGCTTCTACCCGATCAACGCCCACCTGAAGCTGCTGCTCGACGACATCATCAGCGACAGCCGCTGGGACATGACCTACCTGGGCATGCAGATCATGGTCGAGGGCCTCGCCCTCGCCGCCTTCGGGTTCATGCAGCAGATGACGCCCGACCCGCTGCTCAAGCAGCTGCTGCGCTACGTGATGAGCGACGAGGCCCGGCACGTCGCGTTCGGCGTGCTGTCGCTGAAGGAGTACTACTCCGAGCTGTCGACCCCCGAGCTGCGCGAGCGGCAGGAGTTCGCCTTCGAGGCCGCGGTGCGCATGCGCGACCGCTTCCTCCAGCAGGAGGTGTGGGAGCGCATGGGCATCAAGCCCGCGGAGATCCTGCCCCTCGTGGTGGCCGACCCCGGCCGCGTCATGTTCCAGCAGATGCTGTTCTCGAAGATCGTGCCCAACTGCAAGAAGCTCGGCCTGCTCGACGCCGGCGACGGCTGGCTGCGCACGAAGTTCACCGAGATGGGCGTCATCCAGTTCGAGGACTGGCAGGACACCGGCGAGGAGTACGAGTCGCTCCAGGCGACCGGCTGACGCCCGCCCGCCCCGATCCGACGTCGGGCCCGCACCCCCGGGGTGCGGGCCCGATGCGCGTCCGGGGGCGATGCCGATCACGCGGCGCCGTGTGGTTTCATCGGCCGGCATGGGGACCGCGTCGGCCAAGCCGGGGAAGATGCAGGCGTTCGTGGAGGCGGCGGCCACGATCCGCGGAGAGCTGAGCAGCCGCATCACGGAGCTGCGGGCGTCGTACGACGCCTTCCAGTCGACGGGGTCGCCGGTGGCGAACCCCGACCTGATGGATGTCGAGCTGCCGGGGCTGCTGACGAACTACTCGAACGACGAGGTGTTCGTGAAGGTGACCCGGCAGGCGTTCCTCGACGCCAACACGGGGGTCGACGGCGCCACCGTCACCGTGAGCGAGTCGGCGTTGGACACGGCGTTCGCGGCGGCCGCGGTGGCGATGGGGTACGACCCGGCCCAGCTCACCGCGCCGCGTTCGGCGGTGACCGTCGACGAGCCGGTGGCCGCGGGGACCCCGCAGACCTCGGGGTTCGTGGCCGACCCGGTGTGCACGGCCACGGGGCACTTCGTCGAGGTCGAGGACGACTTCACCTTCGCCGACCGGCTCGACGTGCTGCGGTGGCGCCGCACCTACAGCTCGCGGTTCGTGGCCGGGGGCCCGTTCGGGCGGGGCTGGGCGTCGTGGGCGTCGACGATGCTGGTGCCCGACGACGACGGCACGGTGGGCTACCAGGGCCCCGACGGCCAGCTGGTGGTGTTCGTCCCGTCGTTCGACGCGGCCGACCCGCCCGGGTCCTACGGACGGGTCGCCGGCATCGCCGCCCGGCTCGTGCGCCTCGAGCCGGGCAACGGGCACGGGGGCGGCGGCTGGGAGCTGCGCTGGGAGCGCCACTCCCAGCACCCCGGGGTCGTGTGGACGTTCGACCACGCCGGCCTGCCCCGGGCGGTCGACGACCCCGCCCGCGGGCGGGTCGTGCTCACGCACGTGGGCGGCCTGCTGACCGCGGTCGCCCACGAGGGCGGCCGGCGGCTCGAGCTCGACTGGGACGGGTCCCGCGTGGTCGCGGTGCGGTCGTCGTGTGGCCGCACGGCCCGCTACGCGTACGACGACACCGGCGACCTGGCCCGCACCGAGCGGGTGCTGGGCGACCGGTCGTACGTGACCGACGACCGGGGCCGCATCGTCGAGGTGTGGGACGCGGACCGGGTGCGGCTCTGTCGCAACACGTTCGACGACGAGGGCCGGGTGCTGACCCAGGTGTCGTCGTTCGGGCGCGAG